>Ga0208916_10000085_pt1 | contig 40803 bp, 41 predicted proteins | sample DEB19_08_DNA_5_FD_184523 | JGI IMG/M metagenome (GOLD analysis project Ga0208916, IMG submission 184523) | Aqueous microbial communities from the Delaware River and Bay under freshwater to marine salinity gradient to study organic matter... | ecosystem: Environmental > Aquatic > Marine >... | reverse complement strand
ACCTACCTATACAAAAAATCCCTATTAAATTAATGATAGGGATTTAGTTTTCTTGTAAATAAGCCCTATACAATAGTATAGTCTTATGATTGTGAATGTGCATTTTTATCCCTACTTTGTGGTGTTGATTAAAAACCAATTGATAACTATCAACCGTAAAAAAATCCTTACATATATTGACGCTACACAAATATAAAATATTTGCCTCTGTTAGTAGCTGTAAGCCTTAGGACAATGTGCAAGTATAACCTAGTTTTTTTTTCAAAACTTGCATTTTTTGTATGAATTACAATATAGTTAATTTGCACCAGTACAAATAACACCTATAAAAACACACCAAAATTTCAAAGTACATTTTATTAGTTTCAAATGTTATAAATAACACTGTTAAATACTATAAATAGTATTAAAGAATACCAATAAAAAAAAGTTAATTAATCCTACTTTTAAGGATATAGAAAACGGTATAAGTAACGAACTTAACAAGGGCTTAACCCTTTACCGTTTTATTTAGAATGGTTCTAAATAGTATTACTCAGTTAACAAAGCTTTTAATTGTTCCGCTTTTTCGTTTCTACCTATTTCGGTATTAGTTAGAATTTCTGTAACTTCGCTTTGATTAGCACCCTTTGCAAGTACTGTTTTTATAAGGCTTTTGAATTTGCTATCTAAATAATTATCTGTTGAAATTTCAGATGCTTTGATAAAATTTGCATTGCTTACATTTTTGTACTTCGCAAAACGACTTAATAAACTGTTACTATTAGCTACAAAAAAAGCAATATTAAAAAATGATTTTGCCTCTAATATATTACCCTCAAAATCTAACTTATTCAATTCGTGTAAATAACCGAATTTAAATAACTGTTTATTAACTTGGTTAATTTTTACAGAAGTACTATTCAATTCATTAGTTAAGTTTAAAAATACTTCAAATTTTGCAGTATTATTTTTTACGTAATTTTCTAAAGCAGTTTTACTTTGCGTATCATTTAACCAGGATAACTTAATTTTATCCGATTCAATACTCTTTTCAGATTTTTTCGCCTTAGTTTGTTCTGCTTGAATTTTTTTAAATTCCTTTAAAGAATTAGCTACTTCTTTTTTTGTTGTAGCTTCGATTTTTTTTGCGTTCGCTTTTGCAATGTTCAATAAATTTTTCATTTTCTTAGTATTTAAAGTTATAATATTTTTTTTGCCTTACTTTAAAGCATACCCAAACATATATATATATATTGTAATAAAAAAATTTATTTGCTAAATTGATTAAAATTTATCATATTATTATATAATTAACATATTTGTTAATAATAAAGCAATGAAACAGAGTAATTTTTATCATATTATAACCAAAAAAAACGTAAAATTTAACTAAAAATGTTTGCTTTTGTCAAATAAAGTTTTCAAAGTAGCTAAAAAATAGGTGCAAATATTGGTAAAATGTATTAAAAAAATACCTTTGTAAAGTACTAATAATCAACGAAAACACATATTTAAAACGTACGTAAACTTTTGTAATACTGTTATGCAATTATATTTTTTTAGGTAGGTATAAAGGCAACAAACGTACCAAGCGACAACATAAACAAAAAACTAAATAGCTACTTAAAAAATCGTATTGTATTGATAGTCAACCGAAAAAAGCTAAAAAGTTGAAAAATATTTTTGAATATTCAGACGGGGAGGGGTACTTAGAGAAACGTTTTTCTGTGTGAAAGATTGACGTAGATTGGGGGTATAACCCAAATTGCATTGATATCTAATACTTCAAAAAAAGTTACTTGATACACAGATTATGTTTTCATATTGGTATTCTATATATCATATGTGGTGCACTTTTTATAATTTATAGTTGTGTATTAATTATATTTTATGGTATATTTGTAGTGTACAAAGAGAAGATAAGATACAAAAACACTTATTGCTTTGGTATTCAAGTTGTTGTAAATTAAGAAATGATATAAAAAGGGGTGTTTAGGCGCATCCCACGCGCCTTATGAGTATAAAAACGATATATGTTGACACTGTAAATAGAGATACTGGGGAAATAATAGAAACTAGTACCAGTGTTTATTCTGTTGCGGACGAAAAGTTTTTTATGATGATGCTTACACACGATGGCGGTAAGTGGGTTAAGTCATTTTCCAATGAACTTTATGTGTTGGTATTAATTTTAAAGAAACAGGTTCAAGGAGAAATGTATTGCAGTCTTACTCTTGAGGACAGAAAAGAGATTGTAATAGAAAGTGAGTTGACAAAAAGTCAGGTTAATAAAATTATAACATCACTAAAGAAAAAGAATTTAATAAAACCAATCAGTGCAAATAGAGTATCGGTTAATCCATCATTCTTACACTACGGAAAAACAAAGGATATAAAACAAAAAAAACATATATATGACAGAGATTATTAAAGAATACATCAACATGAGAAACTCAAGAATATTAAATGCATCTTGGTTTAGAAAGTACTTTATAGAAGCAACTGGAAAGAATGTAGATCATGGAGCAATTTCTATGTATCTAAGTTTTGTAGATCACAACGATATTTTTAATCACCTAGACAAGAAATTTAATCTTGACACCCTACACGATAAGAATGGTTCGTTCCTAATGTGCTATCCTGGCTCCAATTGAAGGCTTTTAAAACACTATCTTTTGTTTTACACACTTCGTATCCATCGTACTCTAAATAGTCGTCTATTACGTCGTTTAAGAAATCGTTCAATATTCGATTTAATTTAAAAAGATATGTTGCGTCTCCAGTTTCTTTAAAACCAAAGATCAAATAGTTCATCTCAGTTAGTTGTTCCATGTTAATTGTTTTGACAAATATATAAAATATTATACAGATGCATATATATATATATATATATATTAATATTATCTTTAAACTTTTCTTTAATAGGGTATTAAACTTTTCTTTAATAGGGCATATAACTTTTCTTTAATACCTAAATATAAATTATCTTTTATTGTTGGTTTTAATTAAAAAGACTATATTTGCCTATCAAAACACATAAAACTATGGAATTAACACTTACTTTGGCACCAAACTTCTTTCTTTTTGGCTTCGACTACTACGAAAGAGAAGAAATGTTTGATTTTAACGAATTGAACATTTACATTATTTGTTTGGAAATTAAAATCACATGGTAATAAAATTATTTAAAAAATCAAATCAAATGGCAAAGACATTAAAAAACACAGATGCAGATGCGGCATCAAAAAACGTAAAGGATATTGTATTCTGGGGTGATGGAAATACATTTAAATTAATCAGTAAAGCCTCATCTGAAAAAGAAGGGTGGATGAAATCAACTAAAGCTATGCAAATAGATAGGGTTGGTTGTGTAATTCAAGTGACTACTCAACAAGGAGACAATATAGCTGAGGCTTTATCATTTGTTCCAGGAGTAATGATTTATGAGGAGTTATTAAACGATGGACACGTTGCATCTAGAACAATAGTAAAAATCTAATAAAATGATTGAAAAAGAAATTCTATACAAAGACGAGGCTAAGAAAAAATTAATAGAAGGGGTTAATACAGTTGCTAATGCTGTTAAAGTTACACTAGGTGCTTCTGGTAGAAATGTAATTATTGAAGACGAGAGAGGTTTGCCTCATGTAACTAAAGACGGTGTTACAGTAGCTAACTCAATTAACTTGTCAGATCCAGTTGAAAACCTAGGTGCTAGTATTATAAAACAAGCGTCTGATAGAAGCGCTAGGAATAGTGGTGATGGTACAACAACTACTTGCGTGCTTACTCAAGCATTGATTAAAAAGTCGTTTGAAGTAATCAATGAAAACACAAATATTACAGAGTTTAAAAAAGGAATGGAAGCGGCTTGTGTTGAGGTTGTTAAGTCTTTAAAAAACCACAGCAAGAAAGTTAGTAACAAAACACTAAGAAGTGTATCTAGAATATCTGCTAATAACGATGCAGAACTTGGTAATATAATTGCTGATGCGTATATCAAAGTTGGTAAGGACGGTGTTGTTACAATGGAGGAGAGTTTAAATAGCGATACTTACGTAAGTGTTATTGATGGTACTAAAATAAGAAAAGGGTATACATCTCCTTACATGGTAACAAACCCAGAAAAGCAAGAGGCCGTACTTGATTCACCATTGGTATTTATATCTGATCAAGAAATTAAAAGCATTGAAGACATAACCAGTGTTTTAGAAGTGGCTATAAAAAACAAGAGGAGTATACTAATTATCTCTGATGTAGATACAGCTGTTATGAATGCCTTGAATGTAAATAAAGCAAAGGGGATTATAAAAGTAAATGTAATATCGCCAGAAGGCGTAGGTATTAAAAGATTTGAATTACTAGAGGACCTTTGCGCTTTAACTGGTGCAATACTTGCATCTGATGAAACTGGGAATGATTTATCTGCAATAGACGCTAGTTACCTAGGTGAAGCTATTAAGTCAATCTCAACAACAACTGATACGATTCTTATAGTTGACCGACCAAAACACAAAGTTGATATTGACAATAGATTGAAAAGCATAAATGAGTCAATAGCAAATACAGAGAACAGAATGAACCTGTGGCATTACAAGGATAGACTTAGCAGACTGAGTGGTGGTGTAGCTGTTGTACATGTAGGAGCTAATAGCGAGCTTGAGATGAAGGAAAAGAAAGATAGGGTAGATGACGCTATACACGCTGTTAAAAGCGCCTTAGAAGAAGGTATTCTACCTGGTGGTGGTATAGCACTTAGGAACCTATGGATCTCAAGTTTTCCAAATAAGAACAATAATAGTTTTTCTTCTGGATGGCACTCTGTTTTGAACTCATTGGATTCACCATTTTTGCAGATACTCACAAATTCTGGTGTTGAGATATCTGACATAGTTGTAAATTTAGATAAGTTTAAATATTCACATGGATACAATGTATTGACTGAGGAATTTGGAGATATGTATAAGATGGGTATAATTGATTCTACTAAAGTAGTAAGAAATGCAATTGAGAATGCTGTATCTGTATCAGCAACATTATTAACTACAGAAGTAACTGTAACAAACAAAAGAGCGTAATGAGAGCATTTGGAAATACATTGGTTATATTAGAAATAAAAGAGGAAGTAAAGAATAAGCTTGGCCTTATTATCACAGAGGCAAACGATAGAGATATTCGCTATAAACTAGGTGAAGTCTTTATGGTTGGTGAGGATGTTGTAAAAATAGCTCCCGGGGACAAACTTTACTATGATAAAGTAAATGCTAGTGAATTAAGACTAGATGGAGTTAAATATTTAATTATAAACCTAAGCGATGTTAGAGTCGTAATTTAATTTATTTTATTATGTTTGGATTTAAAAAAAATGTAGATTACTTAGTTGTAAAAAAGAAGAGTGCTTTATTGAGTTTTTATGCTGCTAAAGATAAGTTGTCAAAAGTTATTGCAGACCAAGAACTTTATTCATTAGAAGTAAATGAAAAGATTAGTTACTTGAAGAAAGAAAAAGATTTCTTAGATAAAGAAATAAAATCAACTTACAAAATGCTTGATAAGATAAATGAGTTTTTAGATTAGTTTTTTAAGGGGTAGTTATTCTACCCCTTTTCTTTTTTCATTCATTTTCTTTATTAACCTGGCATACATCTTATCACTAAAAGAAACGTTGCTTTTAAATAAAGGATTCAATCTTACGTTTTGTGGTACTGGTTCACCTTCCAGATGTTTATACATCTTAGCACATGCCATCTTATACTTATGAGTAAGAACGTACATCTTCTTATCTACAGTACCTTCTCTCCAGACTTTTATTATCTCTCTTTCTTCAAACTTAGATATCCAGTTTAAAGTTGAGAAACCAAGTGTACAAGAAAATCCATTAAACGTTTCTTTGTTAAATATATGCTCATCATATAAAAAAAGAATTATCTCTAATTCAGATAATGTTAGCTCGTATTTTTTTTGAATATACTTTCTAACAATTCTAAAATATTTTAAATATGAAGATGCTTTTTCTTTGAAAAAATAGTTCTGAGGATTCTCTGAAAGTTTTTTTTGTATACGAACTTCCTTGTCCTCTCCTATTCGTTTCATCTTTCTATATACCTTTCTAGCCATTTGATTTGATTTAATTAATACAAATGTAAAATAAAAAAATATGTAACTTTGCATGGATTTCAAATAATATTATTTCTATGTTGGAAAAAGATAAAATGCAATGTAACAGTCCTAAAAGAACACCAGACAACGCTAAGAAGTCTCATGTTGTAAAGGCTTGCTATGATGGCAAGGAAAAGATAATACGATTTGGAGAACAAGGAGCTTCAACTGCTGGTAAACCTAAAGCTGGTGAGTCTAATAGAATGAAAGCAAAAAGAGCTTCGTTTAAAGCTAGACATGGAAAGAATATAGCTAAAGGAAAGTCAAGTGCGGCCTATTGGTCGGATAAAATTAAATGGTGACATATGGTTAAAAGATCAATAGGATTAGGTGACTCAATAGGAAAGCTAACAAAGTATTCTGGGATAAAAGCATTAGTTAAAAAAGTATCTCCAAGTTGCGGATGCGAAGCTAGACAAGAAGCATTAAATAATCCTAACTTATTAGTAAATAAATTATTTTATAAAAAATAAAATTATGCCGTTAAAGAAAGGTTGTAGCTCTAAGGTTATAAGCAATAATGTTAGAGTAGAAATGAAAAGTGGTAAGCCGCAAAAACAAGCTGTAGCTATTGCATTGTCAAAAGCTGGTAAAAATAAAAAATAATAATTATGGCGATAGATCCACCTATTAAAACAAAGATAACTATAGACCCAGAAACTGGAGCTAGAACGTTTAATCAGAGTTGGAGTTCTGAATTAAAAAGTAAGTCTCAGGTAAAAAGAAAGCCTATTACTAGAGAAACATTTGTTAAAGAAAATAAACCTTCAGTAAAAAAAGTTAAGTCATCTACAAAACCTAAAGAAACCATTGTTAAAAAATATGGAGAAAGAAGTTTGACAGAAGTCTTGCCATTGAAAGCTGCTGGAATGGCTAAAATTGAAATAGTAGCTCCAAAAGCAACTCCAAAATCAACATCAAAAAGAGAGATGAAGAAAATGGATATTAATTTAAGAGAGGGAATAAAAAAAATAGAAGTTAAAGATTGGGAAGAAAAGAACCCGGGCAAGAAATATTATAACCCAACAAAACAGAGTTATCAATCAATTGAAGGAGCTTCTGACACTGGCAAGCAAAAAAACTCAAGCGCTTGCGGTCAAGGTTGTAGATAAAATATAAAAACAAATAATTATGAAAAAAGCAGTTGTTAAAAAGGCTATGCCTAAAAAAGTAGTTGAGAAAGAAACTGGAGAAAAATACGCTTCTAAAAAAGCTATGATGAAACACGAGAAATCAGAGGGTAAGAAAGTTCAAAGCAAAGAGCAAATAGCATTCTTAAAAATGATAGCGTCTAAATCTAAAAAGAAATAAAAATGATACAACCTAAAGTAAATAAAAAACAAGTTGTAAAACCTAAATTCACTTTATTTAGACAAGCTAATTCCGCTAACAATAAAGGAATGGGTATAAATTCTGATTATCCAGCCACAAAGAAAGATAGTATGGATTACACTCATGGATTTAACTTAGGTCTAAAAGGTGTTAAGTTAAATGATGAAAATGGAAGTAAATACGAGAGTAACGAGTTCTCAAGAAAAGGACAATGGGAAGGTCAAAATTCACCGCATTCTTTTAAAAATAGAGACGCTGCTATTATAGCTAAAAAAATGAAAAAATAATGGGATTAGGTAGAACGGCTAAATACTATAGAGAAAATCCAGAGGCTAGAAAAAAACATCAGATAACATCTAAAAAATGGAATCAATCTGAAGATGGCAAAGCCTATAAAAAAGAAAAGAATTCCACTCCATCTGAGAAAGCAAAACAGAAGGCTAGGGTTCAAGCTCGTTCTAAATTTAACAATATACCAGATGGTTATGTAGTGGACCATAAGAAAACACTAGCTGATGGAGGTAGCAATCATAAATCTAATTTAAGATTAGTTAGCGCAAAGGTTAATAATACAAAAAACAAAAAATAATTAAATGGCTAGAATAAGTACCTATGTAATAGATCCAATTATAACTGAAAACGATAAATGGATCGGAACTGATTTTAGCGGAGGAATAACTAAAAACTTTACACCTAAGAACCTGGCTGATTTTTTTAATGAGTCGGGTATTTTAGGAGTTGTAAACCAAATAAACTTTAAATATTACCAAACATTTGTAGGAGATAGACCAGTGGGTTCTGTAACTACATTAACTCAATCACCTTTATTTTCATCAATTACAACTCTTAAAGTAAGTGAGAAGAATAGTGGATTAAAATATATAGTTGATATATTAGAAGCTTTTGTTGGTAATACTATAATGATAGCTGATACATCTAATCCAAATGTATTTGGTATATATAAATTATTAGATGTAGTAGAAGATTTAAGTAATTTAACGTTTTATAATTTATCATTAGAACTTGTTGAGGCAAATGGTTCAATGGAGGATACTAAGATATATGGAGTTACTACAATACCAAATAATAAAGAATTAGATAAGAACTTTGTACACTCTCAAAATTTAGCTTCTAATCAATGGGATGTTACTCATAACTTAAAAAAGTATCCGTCAATTTCAATAGTAGATTCTGGAAATAACGTTGTTGTTGGAGAAATAGAATATAACTCACTAAATACAGTAATAATAAGATTTACCTCATCATTTTCTGGTAAGGCATTCTTCAATTAATTAAGATAAATGAAACACTTAAGTAACTTAGATTTAACTGGTAATGAATTACAGAATGTAGTAGTTCATCCATTGGGAACACCTCCATCTGGACCAAAAGAGGGACAGATATACTTTGACTCTACACTTGGAGATAAAAAAATATACTTTTACAATGGTACTCAGTGGGTAGCAATACAAGACACAGATAACTATGTTGATGAATTAGCATTCTCTACTGCCAATGGAACACTTACTCTTGGTAGGAGCGGTGCGTTAGCTGATCTAACGGTAAGTTTAGATGGTAGGTATCTCACAGCTCACCCAGCTAGTAACCCAGCTACATCTGTAAATAACTCTGGAAGAACCTATATACAAGATATAACTCTTGATTCATTTGGTCACATAACTGGCATAACATCAGCTACAGAGACTTTTGAGGGTAGGACGTATACTATATCAGTTGGAGCTGGATCAACAAACTCAGCTTCTATTTTCTTGACAGATGACCTAGGAGCGTCTAACTCTATTACTATAGCTGGTACTTCCAATGAGATTCAGATCACGGAAAGCGGATCTGAGATAGTTGTAGGTTTACCAGACGATGTTACAATAACAAACGACTTAGTTGTTGGAGGCAATCTTACAGTTAGCGGAACAGTAACTACTGTTAATACTGAGCAGATACTATTAGCTGACAATATAATTACTTTAAATAGCAACGCAGTTGGTACTGCTACAGAGAATGCTGGTATTGAGGTAGAGAGAGGGGACGACCCAAATAGATCATTAAGATGGAATGAGACTACGGACAAGTGGGAGATACAGGCTAATGATGGAGTATTCTATCCTATATCTTATGTAGACGGAGACTCTCCAGTAAATTCAATTACTTCAGCAGATGGATCTGTAACGGTAGTAAATGTAAATGGAGATGTAGACCTATCGGTTAACAACTCTGAGTACTCTTACGCAAGTACAATAGGAAATGGAGTTGCAACAAGTTATACAGTGACACACAACTTGAACTCACTTGACGTAGAGGTTAGTCTTTATGACTTCATAACAAAAGAAACGGTAATATCAGATGTAACTAGAAACGCAGTCAATACAGTAGTTGTGTCATTCACAACGGCACCAGCAACTGGAAGTATTAGAGTACTAGTAAAGAAAATAGGATAACATGAAAATAAAAACTTCGGTTGAAGTAGATGGATCTTTAAATCTATCTCAAATAGCAAATGCTACACTAGATACAGATAAGTTTTTAGTGTCAGATGGAGGAGCTGTTAAGTACAGAACTGGAGTCCAATTATTATCAGATATTGGATCTGGAGTATTTGTTCCGTATACAGGCGCCACAGGTAATGTTAATTTAGGCGAATACGGATTATCGACTGGTAATATACAATTTGATACAACGCCAACAGTTCCTCCTACTACTGTAGGTAGTCTAGCTTGGAACGATACGGATGGTACTTTAAATTTAAGCTTGAAAGGTGAAAGTGTAACATTACAAATAGGGCAAGAGACTGTTGCAAGGGTTGTAAATAAAACCTCTGGTAATATAACATTGCTAGAAGCAAATTACCAAGCGGTAAGAGTTACTGGAGCGCAAGGGCAAAGACCTAAAGTTGATTTAGCTCAAGCAGATAATGACTTAGATAGCGCAGCTACATTAGGTTTGGTAACTGAAACAATATTAATAAATCAAGAAGGATTTATAACTACAAGTGGGCAGGTCAGAGAAATAAATACAACTGGTTCTTTACAGGGAGAGACATGGCTAGATGGTGATATACTTTATCTTAGCGGAACTGTTGCTGGTAGAATAACTAACATAAAACCAATTGCTCCTATACATACTGTAATAATTGGATTTGTGGAGTATGCGCATGCAATACACGGAAAAATATTTGTTAAGGTAAACAACGGGTATGAACTAGAGGAGCTGCATAATGTATCAGCAGTTTCGCCAAATAATAATGAGGTATTAGTTTATGATACGTCAGCGCTATTATGGACGCCAAAGACCGTGCCTACTATATTAGGATATACACCAGCTGACGACGCTAACGTTGTGCATAAAACTGGTAACGAAAATATAACTGGTACTAAAACTTTTAATCAAGTAGGTTCTGGAATAAATATAAAATCTTACATTGTTTCTGGAGGTGTAGGTATGTATTTACAAAATGATTCTTCTGGTATAAATATCTCTTCAAATAACGAAAGCAATGGGTATGGTATACGATCTGGAAATTATGGAAATTATTCTGAAGCTATTGGTATTTATTCTACTAACTATTCTATAGGAACTGGAAATTATTTTTATAATTTTGGAACAGGAAGGAATTTAGTTTTAGAAAACCACTTTGAGTCAACAGGTTTACCTTTTACAGTTTCAAAAAATGGATTTGATAAACTAACAATTAGTGATACTGGATATATAACAAGCGCAGATGGAGCTATATTCGCCTCTAGTATAAGCGCATCTAATTTAAGCGGCACTAATACGGGGGATCAGACATTAACTGGGCTAGGCGGTGTACCAACTTCAAGAACATTAACAATAAACGGTGTTACGCAAGATCTAAGTGCTAACAGAACATTTACTGTAGCTGGATCAATGTCAATAGGAGGACTTATAACAAGCGCAACTTCTGGATCTGTATTATTTGCTGGAATTGGAGGAGTGCTACAACAAGATAACTCACAATTCTTTTGGGATGATACAAATAATAGATTAGGATTAGGTACAACAATACCAGCAGAAAAGTTGGATGTTAGTGGGAATATTAAAATGTCAGGTGGAGGAGGAAGAACGTTAACAATAGAAGCTACTGGAGCTGGAGGTACTGAAATAAAATTACTACCAAATACAACAGCTGGATTTGCTAGAATAAACGTAGGTAACACAAACCAGCCATTAGATTTCCAAATGAACAGCGCTAATGTAATGAGAATTACACAGGCTGGATTTATTGGAATTGGAACAACTGCTCCAGTAAACAAACTACATATAAGTTCAGATGTTAATGGAATTACAGGAGCAAATGCGCAATTTGCAGTAGGAGGATCAGCAAACATAAATAAAAAAATAACTATAGGTTATGATACAACATCAGACTATGGTTTTATACAGCCTCTAATAGCTGGAACAAGTTATTCTAATTTAGTAATTAACCCATCAGGTGGTAACGTAGGAATAGGAACAACGACTCCTTTTGGTATACTCACAATGAAAAGTTTTTTTGCTAATACTTTCTATGAAGATACTTCTATAAACTTTGGTAGTGGATTAGCTTTATCAGGAGATGCTGGAAGTGATCAAAAGTCTTGGAAGGTAGGTGTTAAAAACGCATCTGGAGGAGTAGCCTTAACTTTTGATGCAACATTAACTGGAGTTCCTTATGGTAATAATCCAATTGGACCTTCTGCTGAGTTAATGAGAATAATGCCTTCTGGTAATGTAGGAATAGGAATTACTGGTCCAAGTTCCTCACTTCATATAAAACAAAATTCTTTTAATTTATTTAGATTAACAAGAAGTACCCTTTCAGATTATTCTTTTGAATTAGGAGGTAGTGGAGAATTTTATATTAAGAATAACTTAAATAGTATTTTTCCGATTTCTATTTTATCAAATGGCAACGTAGGAATTGGAAATACTACTCCAAGTTTCAAACAACATACCCTTGCGGCTGGTTCAACTGGGGATTTAGCTGGTTTTGGTTTAAGTGGTAATACAAATAATCCTTTATTGTTAATAAAAGCAGATGCTACTAATCAGGTAATAACTTTTAGAGGTGGTTCAAGTAGTGCTGTATATCCAGCAATAGCATTCGATACAGGAACTGGCACAGAACGTATGCGCATCACTTCTACGGGGAATATAGGAATAGGAACAACAACACCTCCTAATAAACTTACTATTTCAAACGGTGGAGCAGCTGGCTTTGAGTTTAATCCAATAACGGGAGATTTTTTTACTTTTAATCGACAAACAAGTGTATATACACCAATGGTTTTTTCTGCCATATCTTATCTTTTTACTCAAGGAGCAGCAAAATTTTCAACGTTAGGGACTGGAATAGTCTACTCAAACGCTGGAACATTAACAAGTACTAACCCATCAGATGAAAGATTAAAAGACGAAATCACAGATTTAAGTTATGGTTTAAGTGAGATATTACAACTAAGACCTGTTACTTATAATTGGAAAAACGATACAATTGAACAAGGAAAACAATTTGGATTCATAGCTCAAGAAGTTCAAAAAGTAATGCCTGATTTAATCAAAGAATTTGAAACAAAAGACGGTGAAGAAGATGTAATCAGATTAGGACTTGACAAAGAAGCTATATTCGTAACTTTAATTAACGCAATTAAAGAACAGCAAAACTTAATACAATCATTAAACGAAAGGTTAACTATATTAGAAAATAAATAAAAATATGACAACATTTAATTGGACAATTTCATCAGTAGAAAGAGCTGTTAGCTTGAACGGATTACAAGATGTAATTAAAGTAGTTCACTGGAGATACAGAGGAACAAACGAAAGTGGAGTAACGGCAGAAACTTACGGTATGACCAATGTAGGAGATCCAAACCCTGAAGACTTCACTCCTTATGATGGCATTACTGAATCAGACGTGATAGGGTGGTTAGAAACGATATTAGGACATGTCCCTGTATTAGAAGAAGGTGAAGAAGTTAAACTTTCTCAGCTAGACCAAATGAAAAAAAATATAGAGAGTCAGATTGAGTTATTGGTAAACCCAGTAATGATAACTGGTCCGTTATTTACAGGAAACATTGTAATTACACCTTAAAAAAAATGATTATTTTTGTAAATAAAAAAATACTAATAAATAAAAAAATGAAGTATATAAATTACTTATTCGCATCCGTGTTATTAATGTTTGTTCCAATATATGGGTTGTTAATATCTGTAGGAGCTGCAATAGCTTTAGACACATTTACTGGAATATTTAAAAGCATTAAATTAGAAGGGTGGAAAAGTATAAGAAGTAGAAAGTTTTCAAATGTAATAAGTAAAATGACATTGTATGAAATATGTATAATATTATTATTTGTTATGGACCACTTTGTATTTAATGAATTTATCAAAAAGACTTTTGGATTTGAATATATGTTTACAAAAATATGTTCGATTCTTTTAATGTTTGTAGAACTAGTGTCTGTTAAAGAAAATATAGAGGAATCTTTTAAAATAGATATATGGGTACTTTTAAAAAAAGCATTTAATAGGGCAAAAGAAATCAAGTCAAGTGTTAACGAAATAACTAACTAAATGCAATTATCTAAAAACCTATCCCTATCAGAAATGATAAGAAGTGAATCTGCAAAAAGAAATGGTATAAATAATATGCCTACAGATGAACATACTGCTAACATGAAAAAATTAGCTATGAATATCTTTCAACCAATTAGAGAGCATTTTAACACGCCAATACGTATAAGTTCTGGATACAGAAGTTCTGCTTTAAACGCTTCTATCAAAGGAGCTAGTAAGACATCTCAACATTCAACTGGAGAGGCTATTGATATTGATATGGATGGAACTTCCATTACTAATTTAGAAGTTTTTAATTGGATAAAAAATAACCTTATATTTGATCAATTAATCTATGAGTTTGGCAATGATAAAAATCCAGATTGGGTTCATGTATCATACGAGTCAAATGGTAAACAACGTAAGCAAGTACTTAAAGCAACAAAAAAAAATGGCAAAACATCTTATATTAATTATTAGTGTATTTTTATTAGTTTCTTGCGGATCAAGAAAAGTAAGTATATCAAAAACAAACAATGAAATTAAAGTTGATAGCTCAGTTGTTGTGAAAACTGATGAAGTATATATTAAAGAAAATAATGTAGTTACAAGTTTTAACATTGAAGATATTGAATATAAACAAGCTGACACATCAAAAGCAATGGTCATAAATGGTGTTTCGTTTAAAAATGTAATAATAAAAAATAAAAAAAGCAACTTATATAAGGCAGACAAAACTAAAGAAACACACAAAATATCTTCTGTAAAAAAGTTAAACGTAAAAAGATTAGATGTTAAAAAGTCGTTAGTTAAGGTTACAGAGAAAAAAAATAACTACTTAATATTTCTTTGGTTATTACTGCCTGTAATTTTAATTTATTTATTATATAGATATAAATCAAAAATAAATGATTATATAAGTTTTTTTAAATAAAAAGATTATATTTGCATATTAATCTAATATAATTTTAATATGAAAAAAGAAAAAATATCTGAGATGATCGAAAACAAAGTGACAGATCATCAGTTAAGTAAATTGAAAGCATTTGAAGAACAGTTTAAAAAAGGAACTGAAATCATTGGATCTTTAACAATTCAATACGAATTACAAAAAGAAAATGTAATGTCTCAAATTAAACAAGTTGAAACTGATTTTAACCTATTTAAATCAGATTTAAAAGAACAATATGGAGATATTAATATCGATACTTCAACTGGAGAATTTACCGTTTTAGAAAAGAAAGAATAATAAAAACAAGCCATCTCTTACAGGTGGCTTTTAAAATTTAATTAAATGCAAGAAATAAGAAAAGTCAGCATAGGAAATGACTATAAAAATTCTATGCACTATGTTCTTGGTCAATCTGTATTAGGTAATTATGTTATACATACTATGCAAAGAACTGAGACTGGTATTTTAATTTGGATTGAACTAGACAAAGTAGTTCTATGTTGGAAAGAAATAAACTATAATGTTCCAATGGTATTGGAGTTTAACATTAATTTTTAATGAAGTCTCCATTTAGCTTTATACTGTCTCCTATTGGAGAGCAATATAAAAACACGACTAAAGTATCTGGAGTTGATTTAGTAGTAAACACATCTTTAGATTTAGCTAAATACGTAAATAGAATAGCTCTTGTTATTGAATTGCCTATATATTATAACGGAAGTATTTCTGTTGGTGATGTAGTTGTTGTACATCATAATATATTTAGAACGTATCACGACATGAAGGGAAGGCAAACTAAATCACCAGAGTTTTTTAGAGGTGACTTATACATAGTTAATCCAGATAGAATTTATTTATATAAATCAAAAGGTATATGGAAATCTCATTTGAATTATTGTTTTGTAAAACCAATAGCTAAAATACAAAGTAGTGCAATATACTCTGTTGATAAAGAAGAAAAGCACATAGGTGTTATTGTATATCCAAGTAAAAAACAAGAAGACAATTTAAACTTAAAAAGTGGCTCCTTTGTTGCGTTCACTAAAAATAGCGAATACGAATTTGAAGTAGATGGAGAAAAGATATATAGGATGTATGATAGAGATGTCGTAATAGAATTAAATGAAATATGAAATACGATCACAACGAATTAAAAGAAAAAATTATAGACGCTGCTTACAAGTCTGTAATAGAATTGATTAAGGTTCTAGCTGACGAAATAATATCTGATGATTCTTTAGATGACATATCAGCTGATAAAATGAGGAATGCTGTTTTAGCAAAGAAGACAGCTTTAGATGATGCTTTTTATATTTTAACTAAAATAGAGAGCGAGAGAAATATGTTAGAAGGAAATCAAAAAGAAGAAGTAGATGAAGTCAAATTCCAGTCATTCGCAGAAAAAAGAAGTAAAGGAAGATCTTAGTATTTTTAAGGTAGTAAATAAAATAGATCTAAAAGATATAGATAGATTAAACAAGAAAAAAGAATGGAAGTATGGATATAATCCAGAATTCGATGTTGTTGTAATATCTAAAGATGGTACAATAGGAGAGATATATGACATTCAAGGATTTCATATAGCTCTTCCTTCATCTCCTAAAAATATATACAAAAGAGACAAAAAGAAAGAGGATCAGTATTGGTCTTGTTTTGAATACCCTAAAGAACTTCAAAAAATAACATCTGTGTTTCAGTGGAATGAACATAGTAATGAATTCAAAAACAAATATGTAGATTATATAGAAAGCGAATTCGATAGAAGAGATGAAGGGTTTTGGTTCTATAATAATGGAGTCCCTACATACTTAACTGGTACTCATTATATGTATTTACAGTGGACTAAGATAGATGTCGGCCATGCTGAGTTTAGAGAGGCTAATAGAATATTTTATATTTTTTGGGAGGGATGTGTTGCTGATGAAAGGAGTTATGGCATGTGCTATTTAAAAAATAGACGTTCTGGATTTTCCTTTATGTCTGCTGCTGAGTTAGTTAACACTGCTACACTTGCAAGAGATAGTAGACTTGGTATTTTATCAAAGACTGGTACAGATGCTAAGAAAATGTTCACTGATAAAGTAGTTCCTATATCTGGTAACTATCCATTTTTCTTTAAGCCAATTATGGACGGTATGGACAAGCCAAAGACAGAGTTAGCTTATAGAGTACCAGCTTCAAAAATAACAAAGAATAATATGTCTTCTTTAAAAGATGATATAGACGGATTAGACACTACTATCGACTGGAAGAATACATCTGACAATAGTTATGATGGGGAAAAATTAATGCGTCTTGTACACGATGAAAGTGGTAAGTGGGATGTTCCTAATAACATATTAAATAACTGGAGGGTTACTAAAACTTGTTTGCGTTTAGGTAGAAGGATAATTGGTAAATGTATGATGGGATCTACTTCAAACTCAATTGCTAAAGGAGGAGGTAATTACAAATCATTATACTATGATTCAGATGTTAATAAAAGAAACGCAAATGGTCAGACACTAACTGGACTGTATTCATTATTTATACCTATGGAATGGAATTTTGAGGGTTATATAGATATATATGGACATCCAGTATTTAGAAATCCAGAGAAACCGATTAGAGACGTTCAGGGAGGTTTTATTTACACAGGTGTTATAGATTACTGGGAAAACGAAGTTAACGCCTTAAAAAGCAATTCTGATGCCTTAAACGAGTTCTATAGACAATTTCCAAGAACAGAGAGTCACGCATTCAGAGACGAGGCTAAGAACTCTTTATTTGATTTATCTAAAATATACGAGCAAATAGATTATAATGATGGATTAGAAATAAACCAAATAGTAAACACTGGTAAGTTTATTTGGAAGAATGGTGTTAGGGATACAGAAGTAATATGGATACCAAGTAAAGATGGTAACTTTAAAATCACCTGGTTCCCAAATAAAGATATGACTAATAATATTGAGATTAAGAATGGAAGAAAATACCCAGCTAATACTCACATAGGAGCTTTTGGTTGCGACACATACGACATATCTGGAGTAGTTGGTGGTGGAGGATCTAAAGGTTCTTTACACGGATTGACAAAGTTTAATATGGAGGATGCCCCAAGTAATTTCTTTTTTCTTGAGTACATAGCTAGACCAAGAACGGCTGAAGAGTTTTATGAAGACTGTTTAATGGCTTGTGTATTTTATGGCATGCCTATATTAATTGAGAATAATAAAGTTGGTCAATTAAAGTATTTTTATAATAGAGGTTATGATAAGTACTGCATGAGAAGACCAGATAAACATAAAAATGATTTAAGTAGTTCTGAAAAAGAACTAGGAGGTATACCTTCTTCTATGCAAGTAATTGAGTTACACGCTAATGCGCTTGAGGCCTACATAAATCAATATGTTGGTGTAGACTATAGCGGTCAATTTAGAGAGGCTGGTAATGTTGGTAATATGTATTTTAATAGAACGCTATTAGACTGGGCAAATTACGATATATCAAACAGAACTAAATTTGATGCATCTATCAGTAGTGGTTTTGCAGTAATGGCGAATCAATCTTTTATTACTAAGCCCATTAGAAATAATAAAGAAATAATGTTTAATTTTGCAAGATATTCCAATAAAGGATTACAAAGCGAATTATTAAAATAATATGACTAAAGACTTTTCATTACCTAATGTTTATTTTCCAGATCAGTTGGCGGATGACACAACTAAATTAAGTGAAGAATATGGTAGAAATGTAGCTCATGCTATTCAATCAGAATGGTTTAGAAAAACAGCATCTAATGGATCTAGGTTTTACACTAATAGAGATCATTATCATAAGTTAAGATTATACGCAAAAGGAGAGCAGTCTGTTCAGAAATACAAGAAAGAAATGAGTGTCAATGGAGACATATCTTATCTTAATGTAGATTGGACTCCAGTGCCTATTATACCTAAGTTTGTAGATATAGTTGTAAACGGAATGTCTAGTAGACAATATGAAGTTAAAGCAGAAGCTATAGATAGTATGTCTTCAATTAAAAAAGGAGAGTACAAATTTCAATTAGAAAAAGCCGTATATGGGAAGAAGATTTTAAAAGATGCTAAAGAACTTTTAAAGTTAGATATGTATCCAATACCAGAAGAAGAAATGCCTGGAAATAAACAGGAATTAGATCTTCATATGGAATTCTATAAAGATGAGATAGAAGTTGTTGAGGAAAAAGCTATAGACAATGTTTTTAAACTAAACAATTACGACTTAATTAAAAGAAGGATTGATGAAGACGCAACAGTTCTTGGTGTTTCAGCAGCTAAACATTCTTTTGATACTCATAATGGAATATCTATAGAGTACTGTGATCCAGCAAATATGATTTGGTCTCCAACGGAAGACCCTACTTTTCAAGATTGCTATTACTTTGGAGAAGTAAAAAACGTTAACATTACAGAATTAAAAAAAATAAATCCTAGTTTAACTCAAGAAGATATAAAAGAAATATCAAAATTATCTTCTCAGTTTGACAACTATCAAAATGTCCAAGGGGGAAATAACGCAAACATATCTACCGAAGGTGTTTCATTATTATTCTTTGCATTTAAAACAGATACCAGTATTGTATACAAGAAAAAGAAAAACAATAATGGTGGTGAAAAAGTAATAAAAAGAGACGATTCTTTTCAAGGGCCAAAAGCAAATGACGCTCAATTTGAGAAATTATCAAAAAGAATAGACGTTTGGTTTGAAGGAGTTCTTGTTTTGGGAACTAACTACATATTGAAGTGGGATATAATGAAAAATATGGTTAGACCAAAGTCTTCTATATCTAAAGTTTATGCTCCCTATGTTGTTTCAGCTCCTAGAATGTATAGAGGATCTATTGACTCTTTAGTTAAAAGAATGATTCCTTTTGCAGATCAAATACAATTAACACATTTAAAGTTACAGCAAGTAATATCTAGTATGAAACCAGATGGTGTATACATAGATGTTGATGGATTAAACTCTATTAATCTTGGTAATGGAATGACATATACTCCAGAAGAGGCTTTAAATTTATATTTCCAAACTGGTAGTGTAATAGGTAGAAGCTCTACTGAAGACGGAGAGTTTAATAATGGTAAAATACCAGTTCAAGAATTAACTGCGTCTGGAGCAAATGGAAAGATACAATCTCTTATAGGAATGTATAATCAATACGTTGGTATGATTAGGGCAGTAACTGGATTGAACGAAGCTAGAGATGGTAGTATGCCAGATGAGAATAGTTTAGTTGGAACTCAAAAATTAGCTGCTTTAAATTCAAATACAGCTACAAGACACATTTTGCAAAGTGGTATTTTTACAACTAGAAGATTAGCTGAGTGTATTTGCTATAGAATGTCTGACGTGTTAGAGTATTCTGATATGAAAGAAGACTTTGCAAATATGATTGGAGGTAGTTCTATGGAGACTATAGAAAAAATAAAAGATCTTCACTTATACAATTTTGGTATTTACATAGAGTTAATGCCAGATGAAGAAGAGACAATGATGCTTAATCAGAATATACAAGCCGCACTTTCTGCTGGTAAGATAGATATTGATGATGCAATAGACATTAGAAACGTTAAGAATGTTAAAATAGCTTCTCAATTACTTAAGGTTAAGAAATTAAAGAAAGAGGAGAAAGACCAAGAAAATCAAAAGAAGAACTATGAGGCACAAGCACAAGCTCAAGCTCAATTAGCTCAATCAACTTCTCAGTCTAAATTACAATTGATTCAAGCAGAATCTCAATCTGAAAGCCAGTTAGAACAATTGAAGCATCAGAACGAAATGGAAAAGATGCAAATCGAATTTCAATTGAAGTCTGAATTAATAAAACTTGAACAAGGTATTAAAGCCGATGTAAAAAAAGGTGAGTTAGTTTCTCTAGAAAGAAAGGAAAAAGACAGAGAAGACAGAAAAGATAAAAGGACTAAGTTACAAGCTACTCAGCAATCAAAAATGATTAATCAAAGAGCTAAAGACGAAGATGCAATAGACTTTGAGGATGATGAAGATGATGAAGATTTAATGGATATGGAAAGCTTGCTTGGTGATATTTAAAATATTCATAACTTTGCAAAAAATTTAATTTAATATTTAATATAATGGAAGGATTTACTTTTAAAGTATTAGGTGACGAACAAGAGTCACAAAAATCAACTGAAGAAATTGTTTTAGAAGAAACTGTTGATGAAGTTGTAAACGAAGAAGTGGTTAACGAAGAAGTTATCGAAGAAGTAATTGAAGAAGTTCCTTTAGATATTGATGATGCCAGAGTGTTAAGTTACTTAAAAGAAAGGTATCAAAAAGAATATACGTCACTAGACGAAGCTCTTACTCAAAAAGAAAAGGCTGAGTTACCAGAGGACATTAAAAAACTAATGGAGTTTGGTGTTGACAACTATTTAAAGATAAATAGGGATTGGAGTTCTGAAAATGACTCTACGATTCTTAAAGAATATTACAAACAAACAAAACCTCATCTTGATGATGATGACATTGCATATCTATTAGAAGAAGAGTATTCTTATGATGAAGATATTGATGACGATAAAGAAATTAAGAAGAAAAAGGTTGCGTTAAAAGAAGAATTGTTTAGAGCTAAAGGTTATTTAAATGATTTGAAGGAACAATACAAGGTAGATCTAGGGTCTGGGTATACTGAAGTTTCTGAAGATTATAAAAAAGCTTTTAATTTCTATCAAGAATACACTGAGAGTTCAAAGAAAGATAATGAATCTGCTCAAAGAAAGACGGAAGTGTTTTTAGATAAAACCAATAGATTGTTTAATAGTGAATTCAAAGGTTTTGAGTTTAATCTAGGAGATAAGAAACAGGTTTTTAAACCTAGTGATGTGCTAGAAACTAAAAATGCCCAGTCAGATATTAGTAAAGTTATTGCGAAACACCTAGACGAAAACGGGTTTTTAAAAGACGAACACCAATATCATAAATCTTTAGCTATGTTTAGGGATCCAGATGGATTTGCTAAGTTCTTTTACGAGCAAGGTAAGTCAGATGCTACTGATAATGTTATAAAAGACGCTAAGAATATAAGCATGTCTGTAAGAGATAACAAGGATGTAAGTCAAAAAGGTGATGGACCTAAAATGAGATTGATTTCAAACGATGATTTTGAAAGTGGAATAAAAATAAGAAAAAGGAAATAATAATTAAAATAAAACAACAAACATGGCTCAAGCTGTAAATTTTTCAACTAATGCTATTACTGGTGCTGCTAATTTAACTCCAGCTCCAGTTAAAGCTACATTATCTACTAACTACGTAGGTACATTTGACTTTTTGTCACATGAATTACCAGATCTTTACGAAAAAGAATTCGAGAGATTTGGAAATCGTTCTATCGCTTCTTTCTTACGTCTAGTAGGTGCTGAAATGCCTTCTACATCTGACTTAATTAAATGGACAGAACAAGGTCGTCTTCACGTATTTGGAACTGCAACTAAAGCTAGTGCTTCTACTATTACTTTTACAGCTGCTCACTCTGTACGTTTAAACCAAACTATCGTAATCAATGATGGTGCTATTACTGTTAAAGCTTTAGTAACTGGTATTGATGTTGATGGTGTTACAATTACAGTTGCTCCTTATAGCGCTGCTGATTTAGCTGCTGTAAGTTCAGTTGCAAGTGCATTAAAAGTATTCGTTTATGGTTCTGAATTCAAAAAAGGAACTAACGGAATGTCTGGATCTTTAGAGGCTCAGTCTGACATCTTAGAAACTAACCCAATTATCATCAAAGATAAATACGAGGTTAATGGTTCTGATATGGCTCAAGTTGGTTGGATTGAAGTTTCAACTGAAAATGGTGCTTCTGGATACCTTTGGTATTTGAAATCTGAGCATGAAACTCGTTTACGTTTTGAAGATTACTTAGAAATGTCTATGGTAGAAGGAGAACCTGCTGTTGCTGGATCTGCTGTTGCTTCTGCTGGATACAAAGGAACTAAAGGTCTTTTCTATGAAATTGCAAATAGAGGAAATGTAGGATCTGGTGCTATTACTGAAAGAGTTGACTTAGAAAATATCATCAAGGTATTAGATAAAGAAGGAGCTATTCAAGAAAACGTATTGTTTGTAAACAGAAAAACATCTTTCGAGATTGACACTGTATTAGCTGCTCAAAATAACTTCGGTTCAAGCGGAGCTTCTTACGGATTGTTTGACAACGAACAAGACATGGCTTTAAATCTTGGATTCAAAGGATTTAACTTAGGTTACGATTTTTACAAAACAGATTGGAAATACCTTAACGATGCAACAACTAGAGGTTCTATCTCTGACATCGATGGTGTATTAGTTCCAGCTGGAACAATGACAATTTACGATCAAGTTCTTGGTAAAAACGCTAAACGTCCTTTCTTACATACTCGTTACAGAAAATCTGAAACAGAAGATAGAAAATACAAATCTTGGATCGTAGGATCTGCTGGTGGTGCTTCTAATTCTGAATTGGATGCTATGCAAGTTAACTTCTTATCTGAAAGAGCTTTGGTTGTTTTAGGTGCAAATAACTTCATGTTATTGAAATAGTTAATAACTTGTTTATTAATATCATTAAAGGTAGACTTCGGTTTACCTTTTTTGTTTGTATATTTGTAGTGTACTGTTGGTGCTTTACACTCTCTTTTTTTTAACCACTGAGGCTTTGGCTTTGGTGGTTTTTTGTTTATTAAAAATAAAGTTGTATATTTGCACTATGAAAAATACAAACATCAATATTCTACGTCACCCGCAACAAGATATTATCTTGGGTGGAACTAGTGTGTAGTATTGTAAAATAAAACATATTTAAAATTAGAGCCATCCATTTAGGGTGGCTTTTTTATTTCGCGTAGTGACAAAATTGGTTACGTGCCCGCCTTGGAAGCGGGAGATTGCAGGTTCGAGTCCTGCCTATGCGACAAAATACAATATGATGTAATGGTAGCATAACAGTTTTTGACACTGTCTGTCCAAGTTCGAGTCTTGGTATTGTAACAAATGGTGGTATTCGACTAACGGTTAAGTCGTCAGATTGTGTCTCTGAAAATGCGAGTTCGATTCTCGTGTATCACCCAAATTTCAATATAGTTTAATTGGATAAAACAATAGGCTACGAACCTATAGATAGGAGTTCAAGTCTTCTTATTGAAACAAAAACCAAAGTGACGTAAAAACGAATTGGAAGAGTGCCTAGTCTTAGAAACTAGAGTTTTATGGGTTCGAGTCCCATCTTTGGTACTTAAATATCTTGTTAAATTAATTTTGTAATTTTGCTTTTTTAATTTAATATAATATAATCATGGCAAGACCAGTAGCAAAGAAGGAAGTCCCTTCTAAAGAATTTGAATTTAAAGATAGAATTTATCTTTTAAAAGGTAACGCAACACCAATTACTTATATGTTGCGTTCTAAACACTCACAAAGCAAACCACTTCTTTATTTTGATTTAGAGACAAGAAGCAATAAAGCTTTAAGATGGAGCGATAACCAGTCATCTCCATTTGTTGATGAACAAGATGGTTATGCTATCTCAACTCCTATTATTTTTGAGAATGGTGTTTTACAAGTAAAAAAAGAACAAGTAGAGTTACAAAGATTTTTATCTGTTTATCATCCAGACAACCAGTCTATATACGTTGAGTTTGATGCAGAAGAAAAAGCAGCTGAAGAGTATGATGAATTAACATTTAAACTAGAGGCTCAGATAGCTGTTAAAGAAATGCCAATTGAAGACTTAGAGGCAATAGCAAGAGTTTTACTTAAAAGTAAAGTTGAGACGATGACATCTTCTGAATTAAGAAGAGACATGCTGATTTATGCTGGTAGAAATCCAAAGGAGTTTAATTCTTTAATGAATGATGATTCTGTTAAATTTAGAAACATAGCTATTAGAGCAGTACAGCTAGATATTATTAGATTAAGTACAGATGGACGTACTGTAAATTGGGGAGGAAAAGATGGTGGAAGAATTATTACTATCCCATTTGGTGAGAATGCTTATTCTGCATTAGCGTCATTTTTCTTAACTGATGAAGGAATGGATGTATTGTCTGATATTTCAAACAAGTTGTAGTGTTTTGTACATAATAACAATCAATTGCACTCTCGAAAGGGGGTGCTTTTTTTTTATTAACTTTGCACAAAATAGATATTATTATGATTAATGACGTAAGAAACATGGTTGACTTTGTGTTGAATAAAGAAAGCCGTGGATACATAACTCCATTACAGTTTAACACTTTTGCTAAACAAGCTCAACAGGAGGTAGTAGATGATTATTTTTATGATTACAACAAGAGTCTAGTTGGTAAGAACTCAAGAACAAATTACAAAGAGATAATCAAAAAAGCAAAGGAAGGAATGGATGTATTTGCAGTTCCTCCAACATCTCTTGTTTTTGATACAGTAACTGATTTATTTAAAGCTCCATCTGATTTATATACAGCTATAACATTGATGTATAATGATAAAGAAATTGAGGAGATACCAAGGGATAAATTAAGTTATTTTTTAACAAACACTTTAGTTGGTCCTAGTGTTTTTTATCCAGGATATATAAAATACAATAATAATTATAAAGTATACCCAGAAACAATAGAAACAAATGTTAAGTTAATGTACTTTAGAAATCCTAAAGACCCTAACTGGACATATGAAATGGTAGGAGGTAATCCATTATTCAATCAATCTAAACAAGGATTCCAAGATTTTGAAGTTGGTTTTGAAGATAAACTTAAACTAATTGTAAAAATACTAAAGTACTCTGGATTAAATATAAGAGAGGCTGATATTGTTGGAGCAGCTATAGCACTTGAAGACAAAGAAAACTTAAAATAAAAGTTAATAAGATATGGCTCAGATAACAGACTTTGAATATTATGAGAATAGTAATGTAAATCCATCTGATGAAAATTGGGGTGGTTATCAATATACACAATTAAAAGATATTATAAATAACTTTTATATGATGTATGTTGGAGATGATAAAATAATAAACGATTGTAAAAGATACGAAGTTGTTTTTCACGCAAAAAGAGGATTGCAAGAGTTAAATTATGATGTGGCAAAAGAAGTAAAGGCTTTAGAATTAGAGTTACCTACTAATTTACAATTACCAGTTCCAAAAGATTTTATAAATTATGTTAGAGTTAGTTGGGTTGATGACAATGGTAATTTTAGACCGATAATAAAGAATAATCAATCTGGAATAGTAAGCGCTTATCTTCAAGATAACGACTACAATATATTATTTGATAATAATGGAGATGCTTTACAAGGTACTTCTACTACAGAAATAAATAGCGCTAGTCCAAAAACCACTAAAGAAGATAGCAATGATCTTTTATATGGTGCTAGATTTGGCATGGATGGAAAAACAGCTAATCAAAACGGAACTTTTGTTTTAAATAAGAACTTAGGAGTTATGAGATTTAGCTCTGATCTTATGGGTAAAACAATTGTTGTTGAGTATTTATCAGATGGTCTTTCTGATTTATCCGAAGATGAGATAAAAGTAAATAAATTAGCAGAGAAGTTTTTATACCAATTTATAAAATACGAGATACTTACAAATAAGTTCGGAGTTCAAGAATATATAGTTCAAAGAGCTAGGAATGAATACAGAGCTATTAGAAACAATACCAAGATAAGAATGTCAAATATTCGTTACGATGAAATTTTACAATCTATGAGAGGTGCAAGCAATTGGATAAAATAATATGGAGTTAAAAAAAACTTTTGTAAATGGATTAATGAACAAAGATTTCGATGTTCGATTGATACCAGAAGGAGAATATATAGATGCTCAAAATATACTAGTTACAAACTCAAATGATTCTAGTGTTGGTCTTATTCAAAAAGCAAATGGATTTGATAAGTTAACGAATTTATCAATACCAACTGATGCAATAACTATTGGAAGCGTAACTGATGAAGGTAATGAATGTATATATTGGTTTGTAACTTCAAGTATTGGTAATTTCATATATGAATACGATATTTTAAATAACGAATCTACATCTGTTATATTAGCAGATAATAGATCTCCAGAAAATAATATTTTGAATTTCAATTCTGAATATAAAATCACTGGTGTTAATGTGATATATAATTCTTTTAACAAAGAAAAGTTATTGATATGGACAGACGACTTGAATCCTATAAGATGTATAAACATAAATAGATGCAAATCACTAGCTGTAAATGATTTTAATACGCAAGATATAAGTTTACATAAGAGAGCTCCTTTTGAAGCTCCTACGTGTACTCCTACGCAATTTGGAGACGGAACAGAAAGTAATATAAAAGAGAGGTTTCTTTCTTTTGGATATAGATATAAATATTTAGATGGAGAGTATAGCGCTTCGTCTTCATTTAGTAACCCTCAATTTTACCCATCTGATTTTTCATTTAATTTTTCTACACAAGAAAACAATGGAATGGTAAATTCGTTTAACGCTATAAACATAAAATTTAACACTGGAGATAAAAACGTTACCGATATACAGTTATTATTCAAAGAAAGTAATAGCAATAATATATACGTAATAGATAATTTTAATAAATCAAAAGAAGGTTACGGAAATAATTCTAATAAAACATTTTTGTTTTCAAATAACAAAATATACTCTATACTTCCAGAAGACGAAGTTAATAGACTATATGACAACGTACCTACATTAGCGAAATCACAAGAGTTTATTGGTAATAGATTAATATTTGGTAATTATACTGAAGGAAGGGATTTAATTGATTTAGATGGAAAGAAAATAGATGTTGATTTTGAATTAGGTTTTACTTCTCAACAATTTTCAGACATAGACTTGTCTTTTTCATTGTCAAATACTTTAACAGAAAACGATACGTTGAGTATAACTCTTGATGATTCACAATTAAAAAGTGGTAAAATAATAAATATATCATTTAGATCTAGTAGTTTAACTCCATTTTTTGGTAATTATTTATCTGATTTGTCTTTTTATTTAGATAAAGACTATGAAACAGCTTATGATTTATCTATATCAGAAGAGTTTATAAACTTCATAAATGTAGTTGCTACAAATCAATTTTCTAATTACGACTTTACTAATACCGTTCCGGTTGGTGATGTAGCTGTTTATTATCCATATGAAATAATAACTTCTGGTTATCCAAATATTTTAAAGATAAAGATACCATATATATCACATACTTCTGGAAATGAATATTATATAATAAAAGAAGATACTGTTAGTATTTATCTTTCAACTGGTAATGCTTTTTCTAGTTGTAAATCCAATAGGAGTTATGAAGCTGGTATTGTTTATCTAGATGATGATGGAAGATATTCTACTGTATTAACTAGTAAAAACAACACTTCTTTTATACCTATTGATAGTAGCTATACAAAGAATCAATTACAAATGCAAATAAATAGTAACCCACCTAAATGGGCTAATAGATATAAGGTATTTATAAAAGATAGTAAGTTAAATTACCAAACAATATATGGTGTATTTGCGTATAAAGAAGATTCATTTTTATGGATAAGACTTGAGGGTCAAGATAAACAAAAAGTAAGGGAAGGTGATTATATAATAGTTAAAAAAAATGTAAGTGGAATATCTGAATCTATAGAAAAAATACAGATATTAGAATACGCAACAAAAATAAAAGATTTTATAGAGGGAAACAAAAATCCTTCTGATGTAGATATAATAGAAAAAGAAGGAGTATATATAAAAGTAAAGGCAAATGGATCTTTAAACATAGATGGGGTAGAAAAAAACTTTTATGACTTAGTGAATCATGCTGAAAGTCATGGTGATTACTTTTTTTTAAATATAGGTCCATTTTCTAATAAAAACGCAGCTGGCGTTATAGAAGACATAAAGATAACTCCTGGTACGTTTATAGATATGTCTATAACTAGTATAAAATACGGTAAAGCTCCAGCAAATGAAGAGTTTAAAAAACAATTTGTTTCAAGTGATAGTTATGATACTTTTGAAGATTGGTTTGAAACAGAAGCAAATGGACTTGGTGTTTTTGAAGACTCATTACCTCATGAATTTGTAAGAGATAACGGTTTGCTATATTTAAAAGTAAAAAATATAGTTAATGGTAGTGGTCAAAGAAGTTCATTTATGGATTCAAAGGTTACTATAACTTCTGGAATAAGTCTTTTAATATTCGAGACAGATCCAGATGAAAATAATTCAGAGATATTTTTTGAGACTCAAGATACTTATTTAATACAAGATGGAAAACATTTATCTAGAGTTCAAAGTAATTCTTTAGATTCTAACCAAACTGCAATTTCTCCAGCTGTAATAAATATAGATTGGTTTAATTGTTTTTCTCAAGGAAATGGAGCTGAAAGTTACATAATTAAAGATTCTTTCAACAAGAATTTCTTATCGATGAATTCAAGACCAAATGCCGTACAATTAGATGGTTATAAAGAAGTAAGAAATATAGCTTCATTAACTTATAGTGGTGCATTTGACAAAACAACTAGCTACAACTCACTTAATGAATTTAATCTATCTAGAGGAAACTATAAAGATTTAGATGATAAATACGGTAGTATTCAAAAAATACACTCTAGGGATAATGATTTAATAATATTTCAAGAGGATAAGGTACATAGAGTTTTATATAATAAAAATGTTCTTTACGATGCAGTTGGTGGTGGTCAAATATCTTCTATTGAAGAAGTTCTTGGTCAAGAAGTTCCTTTTGCTGGTGAGTGGGGTATAAGTAAGAACCCAGAGAGCTTTGCTTATTATGCTAATTCATTGTATTTTACAGATACTAATAAAGGAGCTGTATTAAGATTAGGAGGAGATGGATTAGAGCCAATATCTAAATACAAAATGAAAGATTGGTTTAGAGATAACTTAAGAGATTATAAACTTAATTTTAAACCTGCTGGCTTTGATCCAGTTCGTGATGAGTATATATTATCTTTATCTAATGAAGAAAAAGAATATAAAAGTATGTTGCTATGTGGTCAACATATAGATTGGATAAACATAAAACCTAATTCATCTTATACATACGAAGTTGACTTAGGAGTTAATATAGGAACACATATATTTAATTATGTAATAGAAAGTGGAAGTGTATTTGATTTTGAGTTTACTACTAATGGAGTTACATCTATATTTAATGATAGAACTGGTACTGGTGGAATATCAATATCTAAAACATCTAGCCAAAATAAAGGAACGCTTATTATATATAATAGAGAGGTAAGTATAGGTGCTTTATCATTAACTAATAACTGTATTATAAATCCAGAATTAGAGGTCATAACATTGGTTGTAGGAGACGATACAGATACAGGATTGTCAATGACTAATAAATATTCTTGGACAAATTCAGCTACTGGAACTAGTGGGTTTTCATCAGCTTTAGATATATTCCCTTCTAATGGAATTGCTAGATTTGATTCAGACACTGGCTTTGAAGGAGAAAATGAAATACCATACAATAATTCAACTATAAGAGTTAGTTCGATTAAAGGTACTGGAACTTTTACTGGATGTAATAGAATAGGTTATGTCGTTTCCGATATGGCTTTAGATGCACAACAGATATTAGAATTTGCTACTTATCCTATAGTAACAGATAATGGTTCTGAAAATTATATTGATTTTGCATTTACTAGATCAAGTAATCAAATCTTACATTTAGTTTGGGATTATATAGATGTAAAAAATTGTGGAATAATTGCATATGAAATAGATTTATGTTATAGCGAAACTAGTATAGACCAAGCTTGTAAATGTTTATCTTTGCAAGATTACACAGAAACAGATTATTCAACAGATTATTTTATAAATTAAAAAAAATATGACAAAAGCAGAAGTACAAAGCTTAATAGATACTAATCTAGAAAGCGCAACAAATATAACGGCTCTTAAACATAGAGCTGTAGAGACAGCTATATTGAACTTTATATCTGATTCATCTCCATTGCTAAAGGGAACTTATTTTATAGGTAATTTGACTTCAACTGATATGTTAAAAACTATAACTTTTAGTAGTGTAGGTACATCTGACTATATAGTTACTGGATCACTAGTTGGAGCGTCTGCTGATTACAATGCAGATAATGATGTAATGTGGTCTATTAGGGAAAAAACGGCAACAGGTTTTAAATTAGCTCTTAGAGAAGTTGCTGGTATAGATCAAAATTTAAGTTTTGATTATGTGTTATTTAAAAAATAAATAAATGATATTTTATATAGATTCAATAGATTTTAATACAGCTACTTCTGTATACGAAGACGCAGGATTTTTAAGAAAGGCTCCAGATGGATACTATTCTATTTCTGGAATATACAGAAGACAAGTTTTTGGTAAATTAACAAATATTGAGACTTGTCCAATAACAGTTACTTCAAGTCCAGTTACTTTTTTAACAAATGAAGATGTAAATGTAAATGTAAGTTTAATTGGTGCTAGCGACTTAGCTAATCCTAATTACGTAATAACTTCACTTCCGAACACATTGCAAGGAGATATATATGACTTAGGAACTTCTTTAAAGATAAGTTCTGTTCCATATACTCTTTCGTCATTTGGAAATGTAATTACATTTAAACCTTTTTTAAATTACTATGGATCTGTTAGTCCGTTTAATTTTAAATTAATTTCAAATGGAAACGAAAGTAATATTTCAACTGTATCTGGTACTGTAATAGCTATATCAGACGCTCCTATATTTAATCAAATAGCTCCTCCATTTACTGGATCTCCAGGAGATATATATACTTACACAGGAACCGTATCTGATCCAGATGCACCTTCTGATATATTGATTGTTTCTATAGCTTCTAATTCATCATTACCACCTAGTTGGACTCTTGTTCAAACTCCTGGAACTAATACGTTTACAATATCTGGTCCAGTACCAGCTGGAGCTAACTATTCGGTTATATTACAGGTTAATGATTTAGATACTCCTTCAAACGCTACTCAACAAGTATTATTTGTAAACTCTATATTTGCCACTTTGGTTAGTATGGAATTTAAACTTAATTACTTTGGAACAGCTATGACTAGTGGAGGGACTGGAAGCTCTCCAAAAACAACTTCTCCTATAGTATTAAGCAATTGGCCAACTGGATATCAAACTGGTCATATTTGCAATAGAGCTCAGTTTAATTTAGTTGCTGGTGTTTTTGCTAATTTAAATGGTGGAAAATGGATATGGAGAGATTTAGGTAAGGGAAGTTTAAATAATAATGGATCAGGTTTTGATACATATAATGTTTTTGATAGTAACATAGATGAATTAGCGTTAATACCATTTATTTCAAATGGATATACAATACCAATCTCTTATGTGAATATAGCTGCTGGTTATCAAACTGATTTATTAAATTATCCAAATAAAATATTTGTAGATGGAGATCCTCAAACTTATTATAATTCAAGTAATTTTGTTGCGACTCCATATAACAGAGTAAGTTATTTTGACATATCTCAATTAGAAGCTACTGAGCTATCTAACAGTTCTAACTGGATCGGTTCTCAAAATAGGGGTGTTATTAAATTCAAATTAGTACCTAATTCATATAATCTTGATGGTTCTGCAAATTATCACTCTGATTCTAGTTGGATGCAAGTTTTTAAACGAAATTCTACAGGAACTAATCAAGAGGAAGTTTTAAATCCATCAACTAATCAGAGTTTCTTATTGACTTCAAGCGTAGTTATAACTGTGGATATAATAAATAATACTGTAACTGTAGGAACATCTTAATAATTAAAAAAAAACAAATGTCAAGTACTATATCTTTTGATGAAAAAAATAATGGATGGACAACATTCTGGTCTTATAGTCCAGAATGGATGTCTAGACTTGGTAATAGTTTCTATTCTTTTAAGTGTGGTCAACTTTTTAAACACCACTCAGAAACGTCTCCTAAGAATTACTTTTACAATAGCACTGGCTCTTTAGTAAATCACGATTCATATATTGAGTTTGCGTTTAATCAAGATCCTAGTGATGTAAAACATTTTAAAACCATATCATTAGAATCCAGTGATAAAAACTGGGATTTAGAAGTAGTAAGTAACTTAGACTCTGGATACATAAACAGTTCTCAATTTGAGATTAGAGAAGGAGAGAGCTATGGATACATAAGAAGAAATGGAGATGATTTATTAGACTTCTCTCACTTGTCTATTCAAGGTTTAGGAACACCAATATCAAGGAGCAGTAATACATATACATTTACTTCATTACCATCTTTCTTATCTGAGGAAGATTGTTTATATTTTGTAAAACCTAGTGATGGTACAAACGTAAAAGTTGGTAGATTAGTTTCCTTTGATGGATACCAATTAACAACAGTAACTCCATCTCCTCCAGTAACCATAGAGAATAATGCATTTTATTTTATAGCTAAAAATTCAGAGGCCGAAAGTTTTGGTGTCAAAGGTTATTTTGCAAAAGTGAAATTGACTTCTACTGGTATTGGAACAAAACAAGATATATTCTCTGTAAACGCAGAAGTGTTTAAATCCTACAAATAGGTATTAAAGAAAAGTTATATAGGGTATTAAACAAATCTTTGATAGGGTATTAAAGAAAAGTTTAAAGATAATACTAATATATATATATAAATATATATAATTAAGTATCTTTGCATAAATCAAATACAATGGAGTTTAGATACATAGAAAAATTAGACTACGAAACGCTAGTTGAATGGTGGAGTTTTTGGAAATTCCCAGCTCCTCCTTTAGAAATGTTACCTGACTCTGGTGTGATTGTGAACAAAGATGGTGTTGATATATGTGCTGGTTTTATATATTTTACAAATAGTGAGACTTGTTGGATTGAGTTTATCGTTTCAAATCCAAATGTAAGGCATAAAGAAGACCGTAGAGACGCGATAACTAATGTAATAGACATTTTATGCTCTATAGGTAAAAACAACGGTTATACGATAGCTTATGCGTCTTTAAAAAACGAGGGGCTACAAAACAAGTATTTGGAGTGTGGTTTTTCAGAGGGAAGTAAAAATTGTAACGAATATATAAAAAGATTATAATATGGCAGCAATTACGAGTGCAGCTATAGCTGTAGCTGGAGGAGCTTATCAAGCTATCAGTTCTGCTAAACAAGCTAGTGAAGCTAAAAGTGCTTTAGAGAATTTAAAGATACCAGAGCCTACTAACATAGCTGAAGGGTTACAGGTTAGTACTATGGGTGCTGATTTACAAAGAGAAGAACTTGGTAGACAATTTTCTACTGGTGTAGATGCTTTGAGAAGTGGAGGTATAAGAGGTATAGTAGGTGGTCTTAGTGGTTTAAATGCACAACAAAACGTTGCTAATAGACAAATAGGAGCTGACTTAGATATGCAACAAAAACAAATAGACCAGATAAGAGCTCAAGATGAAGCTAGAATTCAAGGTGTAAAAGAACAAAGATACCAAGCCGATGTTGCCGCTTTATCTTCGCAGTATAATGCTGGAAAAGAAGGTGTAATGCAAGGTGTTTCTGGTATGGCTCAAGGTGTTGCTAGTGGTGCTCAAATGATGCAAAGTCAAGCTAACTTTGATAAATCCCTAGATAAGGGTTTGTTATTAAACAATAAAGGATAATATATGGCAATAGGTAAAGCGGGTGCTTTTGCTACAGTTACTGCACCAAATGTAGATTTTGGTAAGATAGCTTTAAACGCTCAACAAGCTCAACAAGCAGACTTTGAGATGATTAAAAGCATGATTCCAAAACCAGAAAAAAAAGAGGAATTAAAGTTAGAAAAGTTTGACGCTGATGTTCAAAAAACTGGTAACGGTGGATATGACGAATCTATAACTAAATATGTTGACGATGCTTTAACTGAAAATCTTGAGATAGATAAAGAAGCTGAAAGACTAGGTAGATATACACCAGAGTTATTAAATAGAAAACAAAAGTTACAGAATAGAGTAAAGGGATTTAATAATGTAGCAATAAAATTTACCAATGACTCAATTGCTTTTTCTAAAGATTTAACTGAGGGTAAATATTCAAATGTAGATAGTAGTCGTTTCAGTTTTTCTCAAGATATTGCAGCTAAAAGAAATTTAGAATTATCTAAAGGAGAAAATGGAGAGACTTTGTTTAAAGTTAGAGATGTTGATCCTGTTAGTGGTGCTTTTCTTTTAAAAGATGGTAAACCAGTATATAAAAAATTTAACGATAGAGGTGTTGAAAGAGACTATGCAACTGAATACGAATTTGAAAACGGATCTTTTTTTAATAACTCAATAAAACAAATAGACACGATTGGGTTAACAAAAAAAATACAAGATATAATAGCTCCAGAAACATTAACTACAGATGTTGGAGGTGTCTCAAAAAGAACGAAAACTACTATATCAAAGGGTTCTGCTGAAACAATAAATGGTTTAGTTGATAAAGTGTTTTCAACTCAAGACAATGTAGCTTCTTATTTATACGAAAGAAATCCTGAAAAATATGCTAATCCAAAAACAATGGAACAGTATAAAAAAGATGGTGATTTAAATTTCGCTAAAGAAGAATTTAAAAAAGGGGTATATGCTGGGTTTGGGTTGAAAGATATAACTGACAATACAAAACCTAATGTTACAAATGTAAACGTAGGAGCTCCTAAAGACCCTAGTAAATTACCAACGCCTTCTGCAAAAGCTTATACTCAGACTTGGAAAAATGCAAAAGGAGTTCAGAGAGATGATATCGCAAAATCAACAGTATTCTCAATTAATAGAGGCTCTTCAGTTAAGGCTTTAGGTGAGACTGCTGGTGCAAATGTATTTGGTAGAGAAGATGATGGTGCTAAAAGATATTTCATTCAAGTAAGGCCAACAGAAACTCAATCTGCTAGAGATGGTAAGGTTAGCGGTTCTAGAAAAATATCTACGACTAAGGAGTTTTTATTCTTTGACTCAGATGCTGATGATGCAAATGATGTATTATCATTTATTATAAATCCATCTACTGGAGCTTACTTTACAGATACAGAAGAGGCTAAAGAGTACATAGATTCTAAGATGATAAAAAAACAAGGTAAGGCTAAAGCTAGTCCTAAAGGAAAAAGTCTTGCTGAACAAATGAGAGCTGCTAAAAAATAAAATTCAAAGAAATGGACGAAGAACAATTACAATTACTTTACAATAGTTACGCTTCAAAAAAAGGCTTCTCTGATTATAACGAATTCAAATCGTTAATAAACAACGAAGGTAGTAGAAAAGTATTTTTTGAATCATCAAATAAAGAACTCGGCTTTAAAAGCTACGATGAGTTTAATAATTTAGTTGGATTAAAAAAAAAAGAAGAATCGAAACCCACTTCTCAAGAAAAATTGTGGGGTTCAGGTTCAAAGCCAAAGGATTTATATACTTCATTGGTTACAGATGCTCCAAAGAAAACTACGGCATCGGTTTCTTTAGATGGAAAGCCTAGTCCTAAAAAAGTAGTTAAAGAAGCTCCTAAAGAAGTTGTTGAAGAAGAGGATGGTCTTGTAGATTACTTATTAAATACAATTGAATTTGGTATAGCTCAAGCTTCTAAGTCGGTATATGATACTCCAGGATTTATATACGATCAAGTATCTGGATTAGTAACAACTCCTTTGATAAATTTAGGTGCTGATATACTTGGTGTTGAAAGACCTAAAGAGGCTACATCAAAATCGCTTGCTAAATCTTTAGGATTTGAAAATGTTCCTTCTAATATATTAAAAGCTAAGTTAGCTAAAATAAACAAGAAGATAACTGAAGAAGAGGCTTCTTATGGAGGAACTGTACTTGATGCCATGGAAAATAAAAACTATGGTGGAGCTTTGGCAATAACAATAGGATCGGCACTAAAATCAGCTCCGGCTATGGTCTTAGCAATGGGGTCTGGCGGTGGTACTGCTGGTATGTTGGCACTTGGATACACTTCTGCCGCTACAAAAAGTGCTCAATTAGAAGAAGAACAACCTAATCTAAGTGTTACTGATAGAGCTTTAAACGCTACTACTAGTGGTGCAATAGAAGCTACTTTGGGTCAAGTGTTTACTGGCGCATCTGGAGCGGCAACTAAAAAAATACTACAAACTAGTGGTAAAGCTGGAGCTAAAGTAATATCAAATGCTTTTGTTAGAATAGCCTCTAAGTACGTAGAAAAAAATCCAATGGTAGCTATAGCTGGAGGACTTGTTGAGGAGACAGGTGTAGCTGTATTAAATCAATGGAACGACATAGCTACTGGTATAAGAAGTGAGTTCAACTTTAAAGAGGCTTTAAACGAAGGTGTATCTTCTTTAGGTATGAGTACTACTGGTACAGTGTTGGTTTATGGAGCAAAAGGATATGTTTCCAATAAAAAATACAGACAAGTAAAGTCACTAAATAAAAACATAGATAAATTCAGAAAGGAATTAGATAAAGAGGATATAAGTGAAGAGAGTAGAGAATTCTTCAAGATAAAATCAGATGAATTAGAAGCTAAAAACAAAGAGTTACTTGGATCTGAAATAGAAAAGCTTAAGATGTTATCTAATGAAGATAAAGCTTTATTAAATGGATCGAATAAGAAGATAGAGGCTTTTAGTAACTCTATAGATAAAATAAAAAACGATAAGGCTTTATCTGTTGAAGCTAAAAAGATAGCTATAAAAGAAATTATAAAAGACTTATCAGCCGCTAAGAAAGCTAAGAATGATGTAATATCAAAGGCAGAGGCTTTTGAAGTAACTGGAGACTTCTCTGACTTTAATGGAGTGCCAATTGACTTCGATATAGAAACTTCTGGTATTAGTTCACTTCCTATAGATAAGCAAAACTCACTTAACAAAGAAGCTTTTGATGCTTTAAACAAAGAACTTAACCCTACTGGTAAAGAACAAGTTGATGTTACTAAAGAGATGGTTTCTAAAAGAGCGTCTGAGATGTATGATTTAGAAGTTTCTGCAAATAAAGAAGCCGAAGCCACATCAGTTACTGAACCTGTTGAAAAACCTGTTGAACCAGTCAAGCCATCTGGACAAAAGGTTTCTAGCTTTTTAAATAGACCAGCTACTTTAGAATCTTTCGCTGGTAGCAAACTAGAATCACCTATAGAAGGAGATGTTTATGTAGAAGGACAAAGAGTTATATTTGAAGGTAAAGATAAAAAACAATACGACCTAGGTAATGTAGATGAAATATCTGATAACAATGTTGAGAGCTTAGGTATTTTGCCTATAGAAAAGAAATTTGAAATAACAGAGGAAGGAAAGGTTTCTATAGATGGTGATTTATGGAATGTTCAATCAGAACTACCAGCCAGTGGTATAGAATACGATAAAGATGGTAATATATCAGCAGTGTCATTAAAAGACGATAGTGGAAAAACTATTATGTTTGATGGACAAGTTGCTGAAGATATAGGTTATCAAGTTTTAATGTCTGAGTATGAAAACAATAAAGAAAATTACGATAAAATAATAGATGAAGATGCAGAAATCAGTGAGCAAATCGGAGATGTTGAAGAAACTACCGAAACAGAAACAGATAAAGATACTCAAGATGGTATCGGAGAAGTTGAAGAAGCAAAACCAGTAGTAAAAAAAGAAACTCCTTTACAAGAGATTAAAGGAAATGCACTAGATATATTTAAAGCGGGATTACAAGCTATAAGTATAACTAAAGCAACTGCAAAAGCTAAACTAAAAAACTTAACAGATACTATAAACTCACTGTCTCAAGATGAGAATGGTAAGCCTAAAAAAGGTGGGTTAAGTATTAAACAAGCTAACTCTCTTATAAAGAGAATAGGAATGTTGAATTTAGACAACCCAAAGACCACTCAAAAAATAATAGATTACGCTACTAAAATAATAGCCGATTCAGAGTATAAAGACAAGTTAGATGGATTAGACGGAATAGTTTCTAGTATAAAGAAAAAGATAAAGTCAAAAGATATTGACCCAGAATTAATAGATTTAGTTAAGAAATTTGTTTCTTTAAACCCTAAGGACGTTGATGATGTTGATTCGTACTTAGACATAGCTGATAACATTAATAAAAATATAAAAGGATCAACTATTGTAAGAGATAAATTAAATGTTGCAAAAGGAATTGACAAGTCTTCATTAGATGAGTATGTAAACAAAGAACTGTCTAGATCAGTTGAAAAAAAGGCTAAAGATATTGAAGATTCTTTTTTTGAATTAACTGGGTTAGATCCAGACGAGTTCAACCTTGAAGATATTAAAGAAATATTAAATAATCAAAAAGAAATAAAAGAAACTAAATATTCTGAATCTGAAATTAAACCAAAATTAAAGAAAGCTTATGATTCTTTATCTGCTATAGTTGCAGATATTATTAAGAATAAAAAAGATAGATTTACTGGAGAAAAAATAGATATATCAACAGAAACAAAGGAGTCTTTTAACAAGTTAAAGGGGATAGACTTTGGATTGCTATCCAATAAAGACGCTTTAAATGTAGTTGATATATTAAATGATATTGCTGTAAATGGATATTCAAATAAAGTCGATTCATTTATGAAGGAGTATGACGGTTTAAAAAGAGCTGATGAGTTTTCAAAAGGTAAGCCAGCGACTAAGTTAAGATTATTTTTTTCTAGTTGGGCTGGTAAGTTTTGGAACAAGCAAATAGGAAGTCTTTATAGCGTATCAGAAAATTTATTTAGAGGTTTTAATGAAGGTAATGATTTTATGAAAGCAATAGGTTTTGATGCTGTTCAAAAAGGAGCTTCTATTGCTGAAATGAAAGTAAATCAGTCTTTCTCGAAATACTCAAAAAAGTTTTTAAATACTTCCCCAAACAAACAAAGTTTTAATACTGAGTTTAATAATGCTGAAAGAACGTTTTTAGCAATGGCTAAAAGATTTACACCTGGTAAAGAATCTGAAGATTTTGCTAGAAACAAATCATTAATAGAACAATCTATAGCTGTATTATCTGTTGGTAGTGAATTAGAAATAAAATCAGCTGCAATACAGCAAAAAGTTTACGATAAGATATTTAAAAATTCTAACACGAAAGAAGATGTAATATCAAAAGCTGACAAAATAAATTCTGAAGCTGTTGACGAAATGTCTTCTTATCATAAGGAGAACTTTGATAAAAACGCAGAGGCTACTTTAAAATATTACAATACAATTCTTAACGAAGAAGAAAATTATAATACTGTGAAGTACTCTACTTTATCTGGAGAAAAAGGAACCATAGATTCAGATTCTTTTGATTCAGCTATAGTAAATAAAGATGGAAAGGTTTATGACAAAAAAGCTGGTGTATTTAATGAATTAAAAAACCCTAGTAAATTAAGAAAAGGATCTTATATAAATACTAATTTTGAAGCGAATAATGAGCAAGCTATGAAAGCTGCGTTAATAGATGCGAACACTGCTGGAGATATAAAATTAATGAAGGCTTTTATATATTCAGATTCATTTGCTAAAATAATACCAAACAAAAGTGATAGAGATTTATTTATAGATAGGGTAAAGAATTTTGTTGATATAAAAAGAGGTAGAAATTATCCTCCAATAAATAAAGAGGAAATATCGGCAATAAATAAGGCTACTAGATCCGTTTCTAGAATAGGAGCTATAAAGGCCTTAGGTGGTATTACTCAGCTCCCAAAACAAACTATATCAGTTGGAGCTAGTACTCTTATAAACTCTGGCAAGTTATCTGTTATGGAGGCTTTCGATCCGAAATGGAATGATTTTATAAACAATTCTGGTTACGAAATAGCCACTAGAGGTATTCACTCTTCTTCTGATTTTGTAGATATACAAGATATACTAAGAAGT
>Ga0208916_10000084_pt1 | contig 40861 bp, 55 predicted proteins | sample DEB19_08_DNA_5_FD_184523 | JGI IMG/M metagenome (GOLD analysis project Ga0208916, IMG submission 184523) | Aqueous microbial communities from the Delaware River and Bay under freshwater to marine salinity gradient to study organic matter... | ecosystem: Environmental > Aquatic > Marine >... | reverse complement strand
AGGTAGAGAAATAATGGCAGCCATGAAAAAAGAATATGGCGACAAAGAAGGCGAGAATGTTTTTTATGCTTCAAAAAATAAGGGCACAATTACTGGTGTTGAAGGTAAGGATAATAAAAGAAAAATTGCAATGGTAGCTCGTGCCGTTTCAAAAAAAGCTTAATATGGATATGGAAATGCCTTCAATCTCAAAAGAATATCAAAAGAAAAAAGATGTTATGGCAAAACGCCTCAGTGCATTGGGGAAGGATAATCCTATTGTTGCAAAAGCGGTGAAAGCACAGCAACCACCAATGGAAGACACTAAATGGAAGGAATGGCAAATTGTTGATGAGTTGGTATCTGCTGCAAGGCGTGAGTATTTTGACAAAGAAGGTGGAAATATGAGTGCTTGTATTTCTAGCCTCGCAGATGCCCTGGAAAAACTTTCTACAAAACTTGGTGTTGACAAGAAAAAAGCTAAGGGCAATAATGTTTCTAACGAAGAAGATTACTGAAAACTTGACAACGGGTTACAAGTAATTTATCTTTAATAAAGTAGAGGTCACATAAGACCCGCCAAATCTAAGGGCGGGTATTTTTTTTGAAATAAAATATGCAATTCACAAATCGAGTATTAACTACAACTCAGGACAAAATCGTTCCAAAGACGTTTGATAACTTCTTGTCTGATTCTTTCGCAACTTTCCGATTCATTGGCAATGGTAGTAAATGGGTAGGTGAGTCATTAAAGTTCCCTATTAAAGTTCGCAAAAATACACAAGGTCATTCCTTCTCTGGTCTTGATACTCATGGAGTTGATGCAGTTGAAACACGAGATTTTCTTACTTACAGACTCAAGGCTTATGAAATTCCAGTTGCAATTCCTGGTCTTGACCGATTAGTTAATACTACTGAGGCACAAATCATTAACTTGGTGAAGACTGAAATGGAATCTTCAGCACAGGACGGTATGGATGATGTTGCAGATATGTTCTACGGTGACGGTACTGGAAATGGAAGCAAAGACTTTGAAGGTGTTGAAAACTTAATTGACGACACTGTAAATGTTGGTGAACAATCTCGTTCAACTATTCCAACACTCGTTTCTGAAGTTCTTGACTTTAATGGACAATTCACCCTTACCAAAATGGCAACCATGTTCAGTGGTGCAGCAGGTGGAACAGCAACAAAGCAAAGACCAACCATTATTACTTCTGACGAAACTGTGCTTGATTTTTATGAAAGTACACTTTTGCCAACAGTCCAGGCAAATTATGAAGCAACAGGTCTTCCTGTAGTTACTCGAAGCTCAAAAGGTGCTATTCCTGCAGCTCAACTCAAAGGTTCAGCAGGGTTTACCTCACTCATTTATCGAGGTGTACCTTGGGTAGCTGATGAAAAAGCAACCGCACAAAAGATTTATGGTCTTAATGAAAACTACCTTGAATGGTTTGGAATTAACGACCCAGATATGCAACAGGTTGATTTCGGTGGAGCAATTGATGGGGTATATGCTGAAATTCCTTCCAAATACTCTGGTCTTAACTGGTCAGGAATGATGAAGCCTGTAAATCAATATGGAACTGTTGGACACATTTACCTTTTTGGTAACTTTGCAACAAAGCAACCACGAAGAAGTTTCAAAGGTGAAGAGGTTACAGGAGTATAATAAAAAAATATGATAAATTTACTTGCACAAAACGTATTTCAAGAAAGTTCTGTACCGTTGCATCAAATTGGTGCTAAGGCAGAGACTGAAGATGGAAGAGTTTTCCGATATGCTCAAATGGGCGAAGCCATTAGTGTTGGAGAACTGACAGTTTCCCCTGCAATTGATTCTGCAACTGTAAACATGGCAGTTACAACGGCTGCTGCAATTGGAACTAAAAAGGTTTACTTCACACACGCAGCCACAACCAGTGCTGCAAATGAATACGCAAATGGCTTTATGATTGTCAGTGCAGGAACTGGAATTGGACAAACTTTGAGAATTTCAAGTCATGCAGCGTTCACTTCTGGTCAAACAGGATGTGTACTTAATCTACAAGACCCACTTTTAGTAGCTCTTTCAACCTCTGATTCTACGATTGATATTGAAAGAAACCCTTGGCTCAATGTTGTGACAACTGCAAGTTCAGTAACTGTTCCTACAGGTGGAGCTTTAAGGAATTTCACATCAGGATATTATGGTTGGCTACAAACAAGAGGTGTCTTTGGAGCACGAGCCGATGGCACAGTGACTGCAGGATATGGGATGATGATGGATGCTTCCACTGCAGGCGATGTAGACTTGGTTGGAACAGCCACACAGCAATATATAATTGGTAACTTTATTCAAGCATCTGCTTCTGGTAAATACCACGCAGTGTACTTGAAGATTGATTAACTTTAATAGCGTTTTGACGAGCAAATCAGGAAACGCAAAGGTATAACCCCTTTGCAGGGGTTTTTTTTAATAAAATGGCTAAAAAGAACAAGAACAACCAAGTAGAAAATGAAACTGTTGAAGCAGCAGAGCTTAATGCGAGTAATTTCAAAGGTTACAGTATAACCTGGCTTAAAAAGTTACGAGCAGAGGGTGAACCACACCCAACAGCAGACCATTTAGTTGACGAATTTGACGCATTAACAAGTCCTGAAGGTGGAAATGGACTCCCACCTGAAGAAGTACCAGGAGTAGAAGAGAGTTCAGAAAATAAATAATATGGGCAGAGCAGACGCATACATACCAGCATTAAGATACGGCCACAAGGTTTATCCTGAGAATATCGCAGGAATGGTTGGTTTGCCTTCAGTAGGTGAGATTTTCTATGTTGACCCAACTGCAGGTTCTGACACCGTAAACGCAGGAAAAAATGTAGATGATGCTTTTGCAACTCTTGCCAAGGCTTTAAGCGTAATTTCAGCAGACAATGATGATGTTGTTGTTGTTGCAGGAACTGGCTCAACTGGTAGAACTGCTGAAACTGATAATATTGATTGGAATAAAAGACGCACACACATTGTGGGAAATGGAGTACCACGCAGGATTAACAACAGAAACGGACTTGGCACAGCTTCAACTTTGACAGGTGAAACAACTACTGCAATTTTTACAGTAACAGCTAATAACTGTACTTTCACCAACCTTTCTTTTGCAACCTTCCAAGACAATAACATTCTTGTTGAGGTTCAATCAGACTACAACACATTTACCAATGTCCACTTTCAGGGAATTGGAAATGACACAACTGGTGATGATACAGCAGCCCGCTCATTACTCTTAACAGCTTCTGAAGAGAATGAATTTGTAAATTGTACGATTGGACTTGATACTGTTACCCGAAGTGCAGCAAATGCTTCTCTTGAATTGACAGGTAGTTGTGCACGAAACAAGTTCTTTGGATGTGATTTCCCACTTTATGCGGACAACGCAGGTGCTTTTTGGGTAAAAGCTGACACAGGAAATTGTTTTGAAAGGTTCTTACTCTTTGAAAATTGTAATTTCTATAATCCAACTGACGGTTCATCCACTGGATTAACTGCAGGAATGAAACTTTCAGCTACTGGAAATGGTGAAATCCGAATGATTAACAGCACTTGGAACGGTGCAACTGATTTGGCAACTGATTACACTTGCCTATACAGCAACACGCCTGTATACGACACCCAGGATTCTGGTAAAGCTATTAAGGTAACTACTTAATAATCTTGACCTCTTCATCAATTTTGGTGCTATACTGATTTATGAGCAAATACGATGCTGCAATGGATAGGGATGCAAACTTTCAACCTATTGGTGGATTAAGCTTGCCCTTCAAGGCTTCAAAACGAATTACTTTCCTAGGTGGAACAAGTGATGCAATTGGTGATAAAGATGGTGCATTGGCTACTTTTCCTATTTTTACAGTGACAGGGGATGTTTTGGTGTGGGTTGCAGGAATGGTAAAAACAACCTTAGTTGGGGCAGGTACGCTTGAAGTTGGTATTCCAAACAACACTGCAATTCTTATTCCACAGGTAGCTGATGCAACAACTCTAGCTGTTAATGAGCTTTGGCATGATGCTACTTCTGTTCTTGGTGAAGGGTTTACTCCACAAGTTCATGGTATTGGAGGGGGACTTGATATAAATGGAATTGTTGCTTCAACTGATATTACTGCAGGTGTGATTGATTTTTATTGCTTCTGGCGACCACTTTCTTCAGACGGTAACGTGGTTGGTGACTAACGTAGTATGATGTCCTTATGCGGGACATTTCCTCAATTAAAGCTCAAGCACTGAAACGTGAAGAAAAACCATTTTCACAAACTAGAGTAAGACCACATGAAATTGAAACACTCTCCTCACGCAGGCAGGACGAACTCAAAAAAGACCCAATTGCCAATTCTCTTTTTGATGGGGTAAAAATAAATTCTTCTTTGAAGAAGGCAATTGCGAAGAAAAAGGTGGAATTGGAAACTGTAACTGAGAGCGTTAAATCAGTTGTGGCGGGTGCAAAGGCTGAAGTAGACAGAATACTGGCCAGAGCAAATGAAGACGCTGATTTAATGCGTAGTGAAGCAGAAAAGGCCAAAAAAACAACTAACGAGACATTGGATGCAATAAAAGCCACTCAAATAAGGATAAATGAAATTGGCAGAAAAATTGAAGAACGTGAAGGCAATGTAAACAAAAGAGAGGTTTTAGTTGGCATTGCAGAGGAAGATGTAAACAAAAAGATTGAAGAATCAAAGCTTTTGGAGCAAGAATCTAAAAAGCGAAAAATTGAGGCTGAAAAAGCTTTTGTAACAGCCGTGACATTGCTTCAAATGGCAACAGAACACTTATTGGAGGTTCAAAAACTGGAAAGTGAAACTACAAGTGGTGTTTACGAAATGGTGCAAAAAGCTGATACAATGATTAAACGAGCTATGGACTTGGTTTCTACTTTTGATGCCAGGAAAGTTGCTCTTGAGAAGAAAGCCGTTGAGCTTCAGGATAAAGAAAAATTGCTTACTGACAGACAACAAATGTTGGAACGCACAGCTAAGGAATTAAAGAAAAAATAATATGCCAAGTGAAATTTTCAAACCAGATGAAAACTATAAGGCGGGTGGAGTTATTGGGGGTTATTCTTCAGCAGATGCAATTGGTGAAACTAACCCGACCAAAATTGTTGCACGCTTCAACCCCACTACAGGAAGACTTCTTGTTGATGCTTCAATAACTACAGATGATATCCCCGCTTCAGGTGTTACTGATGCAGTTTCAGTTCAAATTGTTGATGCTAGTGGAAATCAAATAACTTCTTTTGGTGGGGGTGTGCAATATACAGAAGGGGACACAGACGCTTCAATTACAGGAAACGCTTTAATGTTGGAAAAGGATTCCAATACACTAACTGCTGTAAAAGATGATACTGGTTTTGGAGATGATGTGTCTTCAGGAATACTCTCAGGAGCAATCAGACTTTATAATGCAGGTGGTTCACCAGGATATGACAGACTCAGAGGTGACGCTACAAACGGTGCTTGGGTGAATATTAAAAATAGCCCTCAGACAATTACGGGTATTGGGCATGGAGTCAAAACCGTAACAACTGCAGGAACTGATGTTGCCCTTGCTTCAACTACAGCTTGTAAAAGAGTTATTGTTCAAGCACAGACCGACAACACTGGATTTATCGCAGTTGGTGCAACAGGAGTTGATGCCACAGTTGCTACAGGAACAGGTGTGCTTCTTTATGCAGGAGACTCAATTGAGCTTGATATTGACGACCTTGCAGATATTTTTATTGATTCTACAGTCAACGGTGATGGTGTTCGCTACACATACTTTACATAAATGGGAGTAACAATAAGTCCAGTCAGGTCAATAGCAAAAACAGGAAGTGCACAACTTAGGGGCAACGTCACGCTTTCTGAGGGGTCAAACATAACTCTTACTCAAAGTGGAAATGACATTTCCATTGCAGCTTCAGGTGGGAGTGGGGATATGGTGCTTGCTTCAGTTCAAACTGTCACAGGAGCAAAGACTTTTAACGCAGGAAAACTTCTTGATAAAGGTGAGATTGTTTTTGATGTAAAAGCGTATGGGGCAGTTGGCGATGGTTCAACAGACGACACAGCAGCAATTCAGTCAGCAATTGACGCAGCAAATACTGCAGGTGGTGGTATTGTGTGGTTTCCAAAAGGAAATTACAAGCTCGTCACAAATCCAATTAAGTTGTATTCTGGCTCAACTCCGACAATCGTTCCATACAACAACATCACTCTTCTTGGGGCAGGAAGTGATGGAATAAATGGAAGTCAATTAAAACAAACTTCAACGGGAGTAGACACAATTAAGGGATTAAATGATGCAGCCAATGGAGCACAAGCCCTTAATAATCGAATTATGAACCTTTCATGTGTGTGGGGAACGGCTACAAAAACAAACTCAGGAAATGGAATTTACCTTGCACAACAAGCAGCAGATGGCCCAAGTTTTCAAGATTGGAGTATAGAAAATGTCGTATGTTCGGGATTTCAAGCAACTGGAAAATATGGATTTAATCTTGAAAGTATTATTACTTCAAATCTTAAAGTTTGTCAGGCAGTTGACTGTGCTAATGGATTTTTATTAAACGGTGATAGTGCAACGACTGGGTACAGCTCAGTGAACACCTCAACAACACTACAAAATTGTTATGCAAATCTTTCAACAAATGGAGTAAATGGATATAGAATAATTGACAGCACTTATTTAAGTCTTGTTGGTTGTGCTGCTGATTTTGGTGCAAATTCTGCAGGTAGTGGATACTTAATTGAAGGAAGTAATGATGTTTCTTTGATAGGTTGTGGAGTCGAGCTTGATGGAACAGTTACCCTCACAAATGGATTTAAGGTTGATGATGATGCAAATACAAATCCTTCTGCACAGGTAAACCTCATTGGTTGTTATATGTTTCAGCCAAAGAGTACAAAAAGTGTTTATGTCACAGGTGCTTCTGTTGGAGTTACTTTGATTGGTTTTCAGGTAAACAGTGCAGTTTCAGGTGATGTTGGAATTACACTTGATGCAGGGACTTCTTTGACAAACATTGATAGTGATATTGCAGGGTCAAGCACTGCAACTTCAATAAATGCTACGGCAGTTTATAAGACCCCTGGAACACCAAGAAGAAATACTGTCACTTCAAGTGCTACTCCTTCAATCAATGTTGGGGCAACTGATGTTTTTGATATTACAGCTCTTGCCACAAACATTACTTCAATGACCACAAACCTCACTGGAACAGCAGTAGATGGTCAAAAATTGTGGATTAGTTTTCTTGGTACTGGGTCACGAACAATTGCCTGGGGAAATAGCTTTGAAAGTGGAGCTGCAACATTACCAACTTCTGTATCTACAACACGCATTGATGTAGGTTTTATTTGGAATACAGCAACTTCAAAGTGGCGATGTATGGCAGAAGGTTAGTTTATACTTAATACATGGCAAGACTTGGAACATTTGGTTTTGAGCTTCAATCCTTAACCGCAGGGCATGAATTTACAGCCCCTATTGGTGGTGGTGAGTCAATAAACACAACAACAAAACATAGTGGTGCAGCAGCACTTCGTGTTAATGGCTCTCTCGCAGATGGTTCTGCAATGGGTGTTGGACACACACCAGTCACAGCTTATGGTGGAACAGTTTATGTGCAGTATTGGATATATATATCAGCTCTAAAAGAAGCTGACGGGGTTTTGTATTTTAAGATGGGAAATGCGGGAAGTGCAGTGACTGGAATTGATGTGCAAATTACAAAAGAAAGTGGAACTCCAACAATGCATATTTATTATAATGATTATGCTTCTGAGCTTTCAAACACTGCAACAATAACCACTGGAACATGGACAAGAATTGAATTTTTATATAAACCTTCAAATGCAGGTGCGACTGACGAAATTACAGTCAAAGTAAACGGTACACAAGTAGCCTCAGCAACAAACCTCACTCTTTCTTCTGTAACTTCTGTTGTTTATTGGGAAATAGGTCGATATAACCAAAATGGTGGTGGTGTAGCTGATACTGATACTGATGCTTACTATGATGACATTGTTTTTGACAATGCAGCTTATCCTGGTGGCTCAAGTATTGCGGTAGCTATTCCAACTGGTGCAGGCGACAATGCAGCAACAACAGGGACAGCCTCGATGATTGGTGAAATTCCACCTTCTGATACTGCAACAAGTGGCGTAACAATGGTTGAACTTGACTCAAATGGTGTGATTGGCGATTATGCAATGACCGATACAGGCACACTTGGAATAAGTAGCAGTGCAACCATTAAAAGCGTAAATCTTCTTGCTCGTATTCGTGAAGAGGCAGCAGGTACTTCTTCATATCAGTTACGAATAAAGTCAGCTTCGGGGGGTACTGTATCATCAACAACTGCAGCCGATGCGGGAAATGCTACGGCTCGCACAAACCCGTCAGGTACTACAGCTTTTAGTAAGATATTTATTTCAGAAACTGACCCTACAACAGGTAGTGCATGGACACCAACAGGAACAAACTCAATTGATAATATGCAGTGTGGTTTGACAAATGTGGATGCTGATTCAACCCCTGACCTTTGGTGTTTAGGGCTTTATGCAATGATTGAGTATATTCCCCCCGTGACTTCAGCAAGTCCTTCTGTTTCACCATCAGTTTCACCGTCAGTGAGTCCTTCAGCTTCAGTGAGTCCTTCTGTGTCACCTTCAGTAAGTCCCAGTTCATCGGTGTCACGGTCTGCTTCTCCTTCAGTTAGTCCAAGTGTGTCTCCTTCTGTTTCACCCTCATTGTCCCCCAGTGCAAGCGTTTCACCTTCGGTGTCTCCTTCTGTATCACCGTCAGTTTCACCTTCAGTATCTCCTTCAGCAAGTGCATCACCAAGTGTGTCTCCAAGTGCATCAGTAAGCCCTTCTGCAAGTCCTTCTGCAGCTCCTGCAACTACAAATTTTTTCTTGTTTATTGAGTAAATTTGACAAATATGATTCAGTTTGTGGTATAGTTGTTTTTGTAACGAGGTTCAGGAAACCCATAAATATGTCACAATTAAATTTCGGTAAAAATAACCCCAAAGCACAGCAATTTACAGAAGAATTGAATTCTCTTCTTGAAAAATATCAATATACATTTACTGCAGAGCTTGATGTAACTGTCAAAGGCGTTGTTCCAATTCTTTGTATTCGTGACATTATCCCCGCAAAAGAAGAAAAAATAACTCCTGAAACAACATTTCCTATTACCATTAGTAAAAAAGAATAAATATGCACGAAGACCAAACACTTTACAACCAAGTAACTGTACAAAACATTGACAATGAAGACTTTATTTTCAAAGTTAATCGTGAGCGATACATCATTCATGCGGGTGAGACTCGTATTTTTATGAAGTTTATGGTTCGTCCAATGTTGAAACACTTGATTGATAAAATTCTTATAAAGCGTGAACCTACAGGGAAGCTTTTAAGAAATCAAAAATTACGTGATGAATTGGCTGCACAAATTGTTTTGAAAGAGGAAGCTTATGAAAAACCTCGCCCACTCACTGACCATGAACTTGTTGATGAAATAAACAAAGAGCCTGAACTTGACCGAATTTTGGCTAAAAACAGAAGTAGGTTACAAAAAGCTGAAGTACCACCTGCCATTCCAACACCTCCTGTTGAAATGCCACCAGTAGTTGTTCCAACTACACCAGTTGAGACAATCACCGCAAAACCAACAGAACCTGTTGAAACACCTTCGACAGAAGAAACTTTTGACCAGGTTGAAGAAGAAAAAAAGGCGAGTGAAATTCCAACCCGTGAAGAAATGCTTGCCTATGCAAAAAACACTTTGAAACTAGATATTACTGAGCCTAAAACAAAGAAAGCTTGGGATGCAATGACCGACCAACAGCTTTTTGTTGAGCTTAGTTTGGACAAAGAAGAAGATTTAACTGAGTTAGGATTTAAGAAAAAATAATGGGAAAAATACAAGCAGACCCAAACTACATTGACCCTGAAGAGCAAATTGAAGGTGATGAAGATTTGCCAGGACTTGAACCCTCTGAAAACGAGGATGATGTAGTTATTGCAAATGAAGGTACGCCAGTTGTTCCTACTGAAGGGGAAGAAGATGAAGACGAAGGTGGAAAAGGAGAGCCAGAAAAACCATTTTTAACCTTCAAAGACCAGGCAGAATATGATGCTTATATTAAAGCTCACCCACCTGTTGTGACTCCTGAAAAACCAACACCACCTGCACCACCGAAGCCAGAAACCCCAACAGAAGAAGAAGATGAATTTGATAAGATTGAGCTTTTCAAAGGAAGTGTTGACCCTGAAACTGGTAAGTGGGTTGGTGAAGTTCCAAAAGACTGGAACGACTTTGCTCGCAGAATTATGAAGCAAATGTCACCTAAAGTTTATGCTCCAAAGATTGTTGAGCAAATCAAAAACATGACTGCAAAAGAGAAGGCAGAATTTGATTCAATCAACCAAGAATTTGACCAGGAATTTGATGCAATGGCAACTGAAGGTCTTGTTCCAAAAAGAGGCACAAAAGAAGGCGATGAAGTAAATGCCCAGATTTCAACCATTGGCGGGCAATATGGTCAAACTTCAATGCGAAAGGCTTATGAACTTTGGAAAAAAATTCCTAAAACTGAAGGTGGAGGGTTGGATTACAAACCAGAACCTGAGAAGAAAAAAGTGAACCCTTCAAAACAAGTATCTCGTTTGATTGGCTCACCTAAAGCTACCCAGACTGCAGGAAAGTCCAAATCAAAAGTGATTCCTTATGCTAAATTACATGGAGCACGCAGTGTTGATGATTTACTAGACGATGATGAATAATATGAGCGGTAAAAGAGTAAAACAATTAAAAAACGCACAAGAAGCCAAAAAGCTTGAAGCAGAAACAAGACTGAAGGCTTTTATGGCCGAAATTCAAAAACTGAGCGAGAAGTTTAGGGTTGATATGGTTGCAATGCTTGATTACAAAAAAACAGGTGTTGTTCCTGTTATCCAACTTATTGACGTTAAAGACAGGTATGAAGAGTTGAAAGGCAAAGCTGCAGAGGATGCAAAAAACGGTGTCGCTCCTGTTAATCCTAATGCCCCCAAGTTGGAAGTGTGATAGTATAATTTTGAAAGAGGCTCATTAAGCCCGCCAAAACTGGTGGGTTTTTTTATTTCAAAATTATGATTTCATTTGGAGAAGCACAAACACGATTTCAAAGACTTGCTCAGGACACGAGTGACGGTGCTTTGGCCTTTTTCAAAACAAGTTACAATGTTGGGCTTCACATTTTAGAGTCAGAGTTGGGTACTTTTTACACTGAAGAAACTTACACCGACACAACCACCGCTTCAAATAATTCTTACAAAACACCAGACCAATTTGTGAGGCTGAAAATAGCTTACGTTACTGTCAACAACATCAGATATGTTCTTGAGGAAATTCACGATGAGGACGAGTGGCAAGCGATGCTTGCTGCACAAATGAGTGGGACTTCAGACATTGCACGCTATATTTTTATAAGGCGTGACAGATTTGAGATTTTCCCAACCCCAACAGCCACTGCAGGAAACACAATCACTTTAATTTATGAAGCAGGTGGGCGTGATTTGGCATTTGACGATTACACAACAGGAACTGTGACAACTCTTGCAGCAGGTGCAGTAGCAGTTACTTTGTCAGGCTCAACCCTCACAAGTGCAATGGTTGGAAGATATTTCAAGGTAAACTCATATCCTGTGTGGTACAAAGTTGCCACCTTTGGAACAACCACAACTTTCACGATTGATAAAAAATATACAGGTGTTTCTATTTCTGCGGGGACTGAAGCTTACACGATTGGTGAAATGCCAAGAACTCCTGAAAACACCCACCAAATACCAATTTGGCACAGTCTTATGGATTACTACCAGGGTTTTAAGCAAAACAAAGACAAAGGACTTTATTACAAAACTTTATATGAAGCTGATTTGAAGAGAGCAAAAATTACATACAAAAGGCGATACTCAAGCAATTACATACCTGGAAGAAAAGGGCGGGTAAGTCGCATTAACCCAAATGATTATCCGCAAAACTTGACATATTAAGTATGGTAACAACTCTATGGCAAAAGCAAAACCACAACCCATTAGCTTCACAAGAATAGTCTCAGGGATTGCAGACTACGACAAAGAGTCTGTACAAACTGATGGGGTCGCAATGATTCGACAAATTGATTATCGCAGTAACCCTCGCAAATGGACACTTTTGCCACGAACTGTCAAAGAGTCTGGTTCAGTCATTACAGGTCTTCCTTTGTGGGGGGACAGAATTGATACTGACGCATACATAGTGGACGATGCAGGAAGTATTTATAAAAGAACTTCTGCAGGCACAACAACCCTTCAAAGAGCTGTTTCAAGCTCACATGGAAATGGACTCAAATTTTTTGGTGAGGATAGTTTTTTGTACTACCCTTCTGACAAAGTTATTGGGCGATATGGTCGTATTGGAAGCTCTCCTTCTTGGACAGACGACTTTTTAGGGGCACAAGGTGGAGTCCCAACAAATACAGCTTCACTTGACCTGGAAAGTTCTTCTTCAAGGTATGCAACTGCAGCAGATTCTGCAACAACCTCAATAACTGGTGACCTTGCAATTGAGGTCAATTTCATGCCTGAAAGTTTGCCTACCACAGGGGCTGAAATGGTGCTCCTTTCAAAGTGGAATGAAAATTCAAATAAACGCTCATACAAACTTTCTATTTATGCGGTGTCAGGATATTTTGGTGACGGCTCTGACGGCACACTTACAATTTCAAGTGACACTACTGAAGCCCCGATTGACTCTGCTTGTTCAGGAACATCAGGCACAAACTCACTTACGGCAACAAATGCTTCTTTTGCTGCAAATCAAATAGTTCTTATCATGCAAATGACGGGAGCAAGTGCAGGAACGTGGCAAAGAAACAAGATTGCAAGCTACACCGCAGGAACAATAACTTTGGAAAATAACCTGAATTTTTCCTATACAACTGGTGCTCAGGTTCGTGTGCTCAAACAATACACAACAGTCACCATCAATTCAGCTAAAACTTATACTGTAAAAGCTTGGAATGGCACAGTTGGTGGAATTCTTGCTTGGATTGCAAATGTTTCTTCAGCGATAACTGGGACAATTACAGCTTCTGGTTCAAATGGAACTTCTGGTGGTGATGGTGTTGCGGGGGCAACAGGTGGAGGATTTCGTGGTGGTTCAGGAAAACACTCAAACCCTTCAACCGCAAACAGTGGAGAAGGAACAACTGGTGCATCGGTTGCCCAAACAGCAGCTAATGGAAATGGTGGGGGTGGTGGGGCAACTTCTGGGCCAAGTGCAGGATGTGGAGGCGGTGGAGGCGGAAATGGTGGAACTGGTGGTGGTGGAAGTGGGCAAGGGACTGGCGGAACAGGTGGTGGCACTTCAGGTACAAATGACCTAACAACCATGACAATGGGTGGAGGCGGTGGTGGTGGAGCTAATGACGGCTCTGAAGGTGGAAATCCAATTGGTTCAGGTGGTTCAGGTGGAGGAATTATTTTCCTCACTTCAGTTGATATAACCGTGCACGCTTCAACTGGAAATGTCACAGCAAATGGAGGAAACGGTGGAAACGCTGCATCAAATCCAGGTGAAGGTTCTGCAGGTGGAGCGGGTGCGGGTGGCTCAATCCTTTTCAAAGTTCAAACAGCAACACTTAACACAACTCGTGTTACTGCAACTGGTGGCACTGGGGGAATTAACACAAATACAAGCACTCAATATGGTGGAAACGGTGGGACTGGAAGAGTTCACATTGATTATTTGACAAGCTACACTGGCACAACTTCCCCAACAATTGATGCTGCACAAGACAATTCTTTGGTGACAACAACCACTTATCAATTACAATTACAGCTTTCAAATGACGGCACGGCTGAAGAAACCCTTTCAAAGAATTTAAGCTCAATTGCCACAAGTATCTGGGGACATTATGCGATTTCATGGGATGCTTCTGACCATCAGGCAGAGTTTTTTGAAAATGGTGTCAGTCTTGGAAGTGCAACAGGTGCTTTCACTTCACTTAACGATAACACCTCACTCATGGCAATTGGTGCTTCTTTCAATTCTTCAGGAAGTGCAGAAAACTTTGCTGACGGGCTTTTTGATGATGTAAGACTTTGGGGTGCAGAGCGAACTGCTGCACAAATCCTTGGCAATAAAGAAACTGAATTGGTAGGTACGGAAGTAGGGCTTAATGGATATTGGCAACTTGATAGTTCAACTTCTGACTCTACTGCAAACAGCAACAATTTAACTCTTGTAAATTCACCAGTTTATTCATCAACTGTCGCTTTTGTGGGGGCAACCACACGCCTGGACATTGACCAACAAGATACAAATACAGGTGACACTTATGCTGTTCCCCAAGCAATTGATGAAGGAGCAAGTCACAGGCAAACATTCGTGCCCGCAAAAGACCCACAAAAATCAATCGGAATTTATATTTCAGATACAGGGGATGACTCTGACTGGACAATTTATGTCCACGATGCCCAGAATCGTTTAATAGCCTCAAAAACATTGACCCATGCTCAACTTACAACTGGGCACAATGAGTTCGTTTTTGATAATGTGTGGCGACCAATTTTAGGAGCTACTTATCATTTTCATGTTGTGGCAAGTACATCAACTGGAACACCTCTTTTAGTTTCAGATTCTTCTAATAACCTAGAAACTGGGCAGTTTAATTCTTATTATCAATTTTTAGTTGAAGACATTTACCACCCTGCAGAGCAAATCTTAAATATGCTCGCAATCGGAAATGAGCGTTACCTGGCTGTGTGGGACGCTTCAAGCTATAACCCCCACCGACTAACCTTCCCGTCAGGGTGGAGAGTGCGTTGTATTTCCCAATGGCGGGAGTATTGGGCAATTGGATGTTGGAAGGGCAGTGCTGTTACTGACTATGATGAAGGAATTATCTTTTTCTGGGACGGTATTTCAACCACTTACAATTTCTTCATCAAAGTACCAGAAGGTGCAATCAATGCAATGCTTGGAGCACAAGGGACTCTTTACATTGTTGCAGGGTATCAGGGTGACATTTTGGAATACAACGGTGGCGACAAAGCCGTTAAAGTTAAACGCCTACCAAAAATCACACCAGACAAATACATTGAAGTTTTGCCAGGAGCAATGACAATGTGGCGAACTTTGGTGCACATTGGAGCAGGTGTCACCAATTCAACTGATGTTGAGCAGGGTGCTTATTCATGGGGTTCTCTAAATAGAAATTATGTTGATAGTTTGAGTTTTGATTACAAAATTTCAACAGGAACAACACAATCCACAAGCATGAAAATTGGACTACTTATGCCAGTTCAAACAAAGCTTTTAATGGGTTGGAAGGACAATGTTTCATACGGCCTTGATGTGGTTGACCCTGCAGGTTCGGTATACCCTTCAGGCTCTATTGAATGGCTTATTAGTGATGATGGTGGAATTTGGAAGGAGAAGAAGCCAGATACAATTAGAGCTGACTTTGACACGCTTATTTCAGGGCACTCAGTGGGAATTCAATACAAATTAAACCGAGCAAGTGATTGGTCAACCGAAGAAACTGCAAGTTATGATTCAGACCCAGAAGGACAAGAAAATGAAGTTTTGAGGGTACAACCAAATATTGATGATTTGGGCAGTCAGGTAAGACACCGTGAGTACCAAGTACGCTTGAATTTGGCAACATCAAATTCAACCTCCCCTGGTGCACTTGGTGTTACTATTATGGAAGACCTTTTAACTGATGAAGAATTTGTATGAAAAATTTAACTGAAGAACAAAAAATTGAAGTGGCAAAAATAGTCGAAAGTATCCTTCAAAAAAAGGGAAGACAGATTTTGCATCAAGGTGATGTGCCACCTGGAACAATTAAAAAGCGACACATTGAAGATGTTGTCATTGTTTTTGGTGATGAGGCAGACAGACCAGACAGTGCTGCAACTGGTGTAAAAGCTTATTTTGCAACTGACACAGGAGTTTTTGCTTGTTGGGATGGTCAAGACTGGTTGGAAACTACCCTAACATAAACATATAATGAAATTATGAACCCACCATCAAATATAGTAGACATTTACAAATCACAAGGTTGGAATGATGAAGCAGCCATAAGAGGTGATATTGCTGCAGGTGGTTGGAAAAGTAAAGTTCCCAACTCTGGCGGTGGTGCTTCAGGCGGAAGCAGTGCCCCAACTGCTCCTTCAATTCAAGAATTTTCAGACAAAGCTTATGCTCCTGCAGATGAGGCCTTGAAACAATATGTCATGGCACTTCGAGGCCAAAGACAGCCACTTGATGTGTATGGTGAACTTGAACAGGCAGCAGGTTTGCCTGGAATGAAAGCAACTGCAGCTACTCTTCGTGAACAAATTGGAAATCTGGAAGACACAATCAAACGAGTTGAGCCAAACGTAAATGCCACAACAAAAGAGTCCTATGTCACTGAGGCTCAAAGAGCGGGAATGATTGAAGCCAGACAAAAACCACTCATTGAAAATCTTGGTACATTAACCACTGGACTTGGCAGGATTTCTGAAGGAATCAGTGCTGCCAGTGCAGACCTTGGGACTCGTATGCAGCTTTATTTGCAAGGGCAGGAACAAGCACTCAAACCTCTTGAAATTCAGTTGGCTGCAGCGAGCGAAAAAGCAGCACGACAAGTCACAGGATTTACTGCTGATGTGCAAAACAAACTTACTTCTTTGATGGCTGAGTGGAACAGAAATAATGAGCTTGACGACCAGAAAACAGAACAGGCATTTCAAGCTCTTCAATCAGAAAAGAGTTATGCACAAGAACTTGCAAAAATGGTTGAACAAAGTAAGCTCAATGTTTCTGAGTATCAGCAAAAGAAAGTTATTGATAATAAATCCACTGGAACAAGCGGTGGCTCTGCTAAATACTATGACCCAAACGCAGGGAAATCATCAACAACTGGGCTTAAATCACCACCTATGAGTGCACCTGTTGGGACAGTGACAGAGTATCCTGCAGGAAGCGGGATATACTGGACAAGTACAGGTAACGGTTGGAATTAAAAATATGCCATATACAATAGACCCAAAAACAAAAAAGAAAGTTCAAATTGACCCCACAACGGGACAAGCTGTTGGTGGTATGGATTTACAAGACCCAGGCTTTCAGCAAACTACGACCCCTGCACCAACCGAGCAAAAAGGTGGTTTGATTTCAAACATCAAAAGTGCTGCAAGTGGAGTTGCAAAGTTTTTACTTCCCGCTTCAATGAATTTTGCCAAAGATGTTGGTGCAAGTGCTTATGTAAATTCTCAGGAAAATGCCGACCTTGAAAAATCAAAAGCTCAAATGCAAGAAGGAATTGGAAAACTTATCAAAAGAGCAAACACTGAAACTGACCCTGAAAAGAAAAAACGACTTCTTGATTTGGCACGGGAACAGACTAAAAAAGCTCAGGAAATTGACGCTTCTTTTAACCCGTCAAATTTGTTTTCAGAGGATGTGAATAAAAATCCTCTTGAACGGGGACTTGCTGTTGGAACTGAAATTGCAACAACTGCTCTTGCACCGAGTGCTTCAGGAAAAACAACTGCAGTTGGCCGTATTGCTTCTGTTGCAAAACAAGGGGCGATTGCTTCAGGTGCACGAACTGCAACTTCTTTGGAAGACATGACACCAGGAGAGCGACTTAAAAATACTTTGATAAGTGCAGGTCTTGGGGGACTCATTGTTGGAGGACTTCAGACAGGTGGAGAAGTTGTCAGAAAAGCTGCAAGTGGCACAACAAAAGCAGGACAGGTAACCGAACAATTAGGCTCTGAATTAAAACAATCAGTCAGGCAAATTAAAGAACCTGCAGGTGTATGGGGTGCAAGTAAAGAAGAAGCAATCAACAATACACTTGATAAATTAGAGTTGAAAGGAACTGCAAGTCAACAATATAAACAACTTGAGCCTGCATACGAAAAACTCACAAAAAGTATTGGTGATTATTTGAAAACTGAAAAAGTACCAGTCTCTTCAACTGAGTTGGCAAGTCAAATTAAGACAGACCTTTCAGACATTCCAGGTGACGTGTTGTCGGACAAACAAGGTAAATTTGAGTACACAAAAATAGCCAAGGAAATTGCAAAAGTTAAAGATTCTGCAGATGTATTTGATTTCAAAAAGTGGCTCAATGGACGACTTGGGAGGGTTTATACAAAGATTGAAAAAGGAAATCCTTTGACTTCTGCAGAGGAAGTAATTTTACAAGCTCGTGACACAGTAGACACTGTTATCACAAAACTTCACCCTGAAATCAAAGACCTGACAATTGCACAAAGTCACCTTCGTGATGCAGCACCTTCTTTGAATAGGGCAAGAATGACACCTGCCGTTACACGTATTGGAGGCACAACTGTTCCAAGTGGAGTTATCCCTGCAGTTAAAGACGCAGCAGGAAACTTATTGCAAAAAACGGGTAAATTAGCCTCAACAGTGGGAAAAGCTGAAACTTCAGCTTTGAATTTTGTGAACGCTCCTGCTTCTTTTGCAAAGAACGCAGCCGTCAGGACTATCCCCGCAGTTGTAACACCTCAACCCAGTGCTTTTAGTGGAAGTGAGCCTATCCCAGAAATACCACAAAGCAGCCAAACAAGTCAGCAAGGCGGGCAACCCAATACTGTAAATAATAATCAACCAAATAATACCCATAGTGGTATTGTACCCCCGACTACAAATAATGTCAAATCAACGGCCACTGGACACAGTATTGAGGAACATTTGCAAGCACTTTCAAAAGCAACTGCAGCAGGGGACACAGGAGCTATTAAGGAAATTAAGGCACAACTTGCGATTGAACAGGATTATCAAAAAGCAATCACTCCTGCAGAAAAGAAACTTACCGCTCAACAAATTAAGGATGGTATCAATGCACAATCAGGACTTGATAATTTGGCTCTTGTGAAAGACCGCCTGGCAAAAGATAAGTTTGTTTTGATTAAGGCAGCCCTTCCTGGTGCAATTGGGGCACGGGACTTTAAGAGACAACTTCAAGAAGTTGCCGATGTATACACTCGTTTGCGAACTGGTGCAGCTCTTAATAAAGAGGAAATTGCATTTTATAATTCACAGTTGCCAGGGCTTTTGGATTTCAACAACCCAGAGAACATAACTGCAGCACTCAACATTTTTGAAAATCTTTTTACCAGAACTGTGAATCAGGGAAGTGGACTTGAAGACCAATTGGGTGGATTTTCACAAACAACAGGAGCAGAATAATACTATGCAACCACAAGCACCACAATTAACCATTGACCAAAAAAGAGCTTTTGTGAACCAAGAGTTTCAAAGAAGGGCTGCAGGACAAGCCCCTTCAAGTGCAGGGCTTGGAGCGAATGTGACCAATTCTCCTTCTGGTGCAAACCCTATCCCACCAGAACTTCAAACAAATCCTCAAATGCCAAGTGGAGGTGCACAAGGTTCACCAACTGACGGGACAATGGCTGCAGTAAAACAGCAAAAAGGTGAGGCTCAAAAACTAACTGATGCAATGATTGCCCGCTCCAAGGCTCTTACAAAAAGAGGAGAGTAATTTGACTTTTTACACCCTAGTAAGTAGTATTACTTTATGAACATTTCTTCTATTGATTTAGGACAATTCGCTTTTGCAGCAACGGTTCTTATCGGTGTTGTAAATGGTTTCAAACTCGCAATCAATAAAAATTGGCCTAGTTTCTTCTTGTTTGTTTTATCTCTTGTCGCAGGTGTTGTTTTTGGAACACTTCACTGGTTTGGACTTCCAAGTGCTGAAGTTGGTTTTGCTCTTGGTGTTGCCTCTTCAGGTACATACGAGCTTGCTCAAAGAATTGGTGGGCAATAAACAATTATGAATGTAGTACAAGACCTCTTGAAGGTTAATTACACGCCAAAAGGACTAAAAGCAGTCCGAGGTATAGTTCTTCACTCAATGGGTGGATTTTTCAAAGGTACTCAAAGTTGGTTCAAAAACCCAGACGCAAAAGCATCCGCTAACTATTTAATTTCAAAAGAGGGTGACATTTTGCAAATGGTTGATGAAACCAAAGGAGACATGGCGTGGCACGCAGGAATTACTGACCCAGGAAAATGCCCTGCTTGGGCTTCTCCAAATCCAAACTTTTACTGTATTGGGATTGAACTTGAAGATGAAAAACAAGGTGCTAATTGGCGTTATCCTGAAGCCCAAAAACAAGCACTTCGTGAACTTGTAAATTTCCTCATGGGTAAATACTCCATTGCAAAAGACCATGTGCTTTTGCACCGTGAACTTAACCCTTCAAGAAGAAGTGACCCAGTAGGTGACTTCTCTTTTGACTGGCTATTCCCAGTTGCAACACCAGTTCCCGTTCCTCCTGCAAATCAAATGGAGAAGCTACCAAAAGACAATGTTATTAAAGATGTTTACACCGCGTTGTGTGGTGGCTTTTCTGAAGATGAAATTAAATGGAGGCTTTCAACTGGTAAAAACATTGTTGAAATTGCCACTGACATTTGTGGAAACGATGGTCGTTTCTTTGATAAGTGGGTCAGGCCTGCCCTCCCACCTATCGTTGAACCTGCACCTGGTGACCCACTGCCCCCACAAGACCCACCGCTTCCTGGTGAGCCATGCAATGACATTGACTGTATGAATAAAGTGCGTGAGATTGTTGCTTCAAAACCCACATTTATTGCTAAGCTTAGTTTCTTATTAAGCTTGTTAAAATAATATGGCAGAAAGTGAAGCGACACTTGAGACAATCCAAAAGACCCTCAATAACTTCATCGAAGAGGTGAGGACTGATTTTAGTAACCTCAGAAATGACCGAGAACACGACTACCACGTTTTAGAAAAGATAAATCAAAATGTAATTTCTTTGGAAGGGAAGGTTGAAAATCTTGCTTATAAATCAGACAAACTTGGTGACGGGGTAAAACAGGAAGTTGGAAAAGCGGTCACTGCAATGGGAGACAAAGTTGATGAAATTCAAGAAGAGATTGCACCGAAGAAAATTATTGTAAAAGAAGTGAAACATTTTAGTTTGAGGCTTTGGTTTAAGAACTTACTGAAGAGGGCTTAACAGTTATTTGTGAGCCTTGTGGTAATGTCACTTTTGCAGAGTCACTTGTGAGGTGTTTTTCAAGAGTTTTAACAAGCTTCTCAATGTTTTTCCCCATTTTTTCAAGCCCGTTTTTATTTTGAATGGCAATTTTGTGGGTTTCTGCAACCATTTGATTTGTGATTGCAAACTGCTTCATTACTTCAAACCCTTGTTTTTGAAATTCAAGAGTATTGGTGTCTCGCCCTTGGAAAATTTTTGTAATTACTTCATTTTCTGTAGTCAATCTCTTAATCTCAATTTCCATTTTTTCTACCTTTTTTTGAAGTTCTGCACTTTCTTCTTTGTAAAGTTCACGCACACGGTCTTCAACAACGGTTTTTTCAGCATCACGGTCTCTTAATCGTTTGTCAAAAAGACCCCAAATTGCAAAGAAACCTCCAACTACAAGAACAAGAATTGGAATCCATGTTGGCAGTGAGTTTATGAAATCTATCATGTGTCACTCAGTATAGCGTTATAAACGCTTACCAGACAACACAGAATCATTTTTACGGGGTTTTAGTCAAGAAAAGGGTTACCAGTATAGGTTGTTGTAGTTTGCCCTACCATAAACGAATACAGGGGCTTCTTATGCCAAGAACCAGTTTCACTTATAAGCTCCCATTGTCCCTGACGTATTAGTTGAATTGACTCAATGCGACCAATTTCTTTTACTGTGCCTGTCAAATCAAAAACTTTGCAGTGGGTTTTTCCTTCAACTTTTCTCACACCCCGACCAAGCATTTGATAATAAAGTGCAATGGAGCGAGTAGGGCGAAGAAGCACAATAGCGTCAAGGCCTGGGTGGTCAAAACCAACCGTAAAAATTCCCACATTAAATACTGTCTTAATTTTTCCTGTTTTGAAATCATCCACAATTTTAGCTCTTAATTTGGGTGGGGTTTTTGCGGTCACAACAGCAGAGTTATCCACAATTTCTGCATAATGTTGGGCTTGTTGAATTGAGCTACAAAACACCAGAACTGACTTTGAAACCTGCTCTGCCAAAAAGATTGTCTCTAAAATCTCAGTTTCTTTTTTACTTATTTTGTCTTCAAAAGCATTCAGGTTGAAGTCAGACTTTGAAATGTTGGTTGGAATGTCTGAGTGTGAAATAACTGATTTATCAAAATACCGAAGTGGCACAAGAAAACCTGCTTTCACAAGTTCGTGATTATTTATGTTAAAAACAATCCTATGCCAAAAACGAGGTGCAATGCGGTTTATGAGCTTAGTCGTGGTATGTGTGTACAACTCGCCTTCGGAAGTTCGCTCATAGAATTGTTCCTGGCGGTACGGTGTAGCTGTGAAACCAACCACTTTAGGGTTACCAATACGAGACAGGAAAGCCGTAAACATACCGTCCAAGTTCTTTGGATTCACACTATGGCACTCATCAATAATCACTTGTTTGAAATGGGCAAACTCTTCAGGCTTTTTGTAAACACTTTGGATAGTGGCGAAAGTGAAGGTGCTGATGTCTTTACGGCCTACCCCTGCAGAATACACGCCCACTTCAGAGGGGTTCACATACGTTTCCATTTTGGCTTGATTTTGCAAAAGTATTTCTCGTGAAGGTTGTAAAACAAGAACTGGCTGATTGAGCTTGTGTGCCAGGTCTGCAATAACAAGAGACTTACCTGCTCCTGTGGGTAGCACGCAAATATCTGGTTCAGGGAATTTTTGTGACCACAGGAGCTTTTCTACTGCAGCTTTCTGGTAAGGTCTAAGAGTGTATTGCATTATTTTGCCTCAAAACTTGTAATCTTGTCCTGACTACAAAGATGAAAACCAAGTCCACTTTCTCCTGTGTAATGAATTGTTATTTCTTTATCGCTTCGTGAAGACTCTCGCAATTCATCAGCCAATTTATAATCATCTTGCCTCACACAATAAACATCTTCTTGTGACTGGTTTTTGCTTGTTTTGAAGTAAACTCTGTAATTTTTTACAAAAATTCCACTTCTCTCAACAGCAGTAACAAATCCCGTATGACTTCCTTCAGCGTCAGTGTTTATGTGAATCAATCCAAGTCCTAGTATTCCCAAAACACAACCTGCAAAAATAATAAAAATCGCCAATACCCATGAAATAAAATCGCTCATTTTAACCTCACCCCCTTCTTGTGATTCGTAAGCCGTTTCAAACTATGCTTATCACAAAACTTACAATGTCTTTTAATAGGTGAAATCTTGAAGGTGTTTTCACAACCTGGCACTTCACACTTTTTTGTCATTTGATTTGTTTGAATGAATATGTTTCAAGAAAGTCTAAAATTCGCTGCTTTGTTCCTTTGGTGAAGTCCTCGTCAGGTGTATCTTCAACCATTTCTTTTGTCCACCAGGAAACAAATTCAACTTCATTTTTATCAATTGTGAGTGTTCCACTTGCAACCCTTCCAAAGAAAGTGACATACAGTTTTTGACCATTTTCAGTCTCTAAAACATGGTCTTCAAAATAATGCACATCTTTTACTCCAAGTCCCACTTCCTCGTACACTTCACGCTCTGCACAAAATTGAAGGTCAGTGTCAGTGCCGTCCATTTTGCCCCCTGGAATTCCATATTTGCCAGGGTTACTGTCTTCCAACATTGAACGCTTCATCACAAGCACTGAAGGCTTTTCCTCCCCGTCATGGATAATCATACTGACATTTACAATAAATCTATGCTTGTCTAAGTTTTTCATAATTTTGTTTATACACCTCCGCTTTGTGAGGTAACCAAATACTAATTTCAGTGATTGCAGCTTCAAGTGAGTCAGAGCAATGGGCAAGGTTGTCCCGACAGTAAGAGTTGTCGTATGTGTTTATTTTTGGCATAACTCTCATGTATGGCAGAACATGACTTAAAGCTAAATTTCTTATTTGTCCTGGGTGGGTATCCAAAGGATTGCTTTTGCCAAGTATTCCCCTCATGTCAGCTACAAAAGCATCAGGATTTCCACGCATCCAGTCCTCAACAATCATTCCTTCAACCTCTTGCCCAATCAAATACTCGGTAATGGGAGTAAAGTGTGGAGCGGGTGACCCATCATTGAGCAATTTGATTGCATCATAATGGGTCTGTATTTTTTCCCGCTCCACAATGAACCTCTCCGTATGGACAACAACACCACGCTCAGAAATAAGCCCCACGATTTCATCATGTACTTCAGGCTCAAGTCCGAGTGGCTTCACCATCATATATACGAATGGTTTTGCTTCTGTTTGTGTTTCGTGATTTTGTTGTCGTTCCATATTTATCGGAAAGTTTCAGCAAGACGCTTTGCGTCAGGAATTCGCTCAATAGGCAACAGTTTAAGCTGATGCCCATAGACCAAGAATTGTTTGCCCTTATATTCTTCAGGCACTTGGTCGCCCATTTCAGCAAGCAAATCATTGGCGTGTTCCACTTGTGCATTTGCTGCCTGCAAGTCAGTGAAATAGAAGCGGTTGTCTTCAACCCAGTCTTCTTTTGCATTTGCATAAAGCTCCTGCAACGCCTGTCCTAACATAAAGTGCAATGAACTAGACCTTTCCATGCTCTCACCTACTTTCTATAAGAAAACAATTTATTTGTTTTCTGAATTGAAAGGGTCAGTCGTCACCGAAAAGTAAATACAAAAATGCTATAAAAATTGCAAAATCAAAAAACCTTCCAACTAATGCAGTAATTATAAGCATTGCCAAAACTAAATAAGATTTTTTCATTTTGAAAACTCCTTTCGTATGTCTTCAATCGCTTTATTGATTTCTTTGAACCGCTCAACATCCCCATCAGGCTTACTGTCTGGGTGATATTTGCTTGCCATTGTGCGATACACCGCTTCATACACTCTCAATTCCTGACCTTGCATGACTCCCAAAATCTCATAAGGAGAGCGTACAGCAACTGGGGCTGCCAGTTGCATATACGCCGACTCCACAACTCTGCCGATACCCCGAACATCATTGAGTCGCATAGACTCAACAGCTATCGCAAGTACACGCAAGTTGTCTACAGCACGTTTTTGCAGATTCATAGTCAGGTGCACTTCCTTCCCATCTTTCACATAAAAAAGCTCAACTAAACGCTGTGTTTCATCCTGATAGTACGAATTTGACCGTGCCCCTGCAGGGTAGTTGGTTCGCCAGTCGTGCACACCCCACCTGTCAAAAGTTTCAGCAAGGTCTTGCTGCACCTGTTGCCATGTTTGGCGTGTTGTAATTGAATATTTATATCCCATTTGATTTTATTTTTGCTTTTGTGTTTGGCTTCCCAGTAAATTCAAAAATTAAGCGATAATTGTATTTTAGCGTTCCCTGTTCAATGCCAGTAAAACCTCCAACCTGCACAACCCACCCCTCACTTCTGAGGTATGCAGCGACTGCATCAATAGCTTTTTCATCAATCTTGTCTTTTTTCATTTGTTTGTTAATTTTTTAATTTTTTCAATTTGAGCAATAATCAAAGGATTTTTTATTTGACCTGCTTTTATTGCTTCCATAATTCGTGTTGCGGTATCAACCATAATGGGTGATAGTTTCTGCCCCAACTGGTCAAAAGCAAAGTAAATTGGCAAGTCGTTTCCAAAAGCATAATGACTTACTGCACCACCCAAAAATCCATTATCATCAAACCCGTCAAAACGATTTACAAAAGCAACAACTCCCGCATGAGCTTCTTCATCGTACAAAACTTCACCTGTCACCATGTTTTTTACCGTTGCATGGAATGTTGGTTTGCCGTCACTGGCAGGGCGTTGCTCTTCTTTGAAAGTTGCCTTTGGTTTTTTACCTTTGGCTATTTGATATTTTTCTTCAATCCCCGCTTCAACCATTGCTTTTTTTCTACGCTTCAAGCCTTCTTCCATAATGTTTGCATCTCGCCTTGCGTCCCTGATAAGTTGCACCACATCTCGAATATCCATTTTTCCTGTTTTTGTAAAGTCAGCCATACTCTGTTCAAGAAGCATGAGCTTTTCACAAATTGTTTTGGTTTTATAATCTGTCATTGTTTTATTGGGTCAAATTCTTTGATGTGCTCAAGCGATTTATAAAGCTGCAAACTTGCTAAAAATGCTACAAACATTTTTCTGTACCATTGGTCGTCCTCAACAACTTTCACCTCAAATGAACCATCTTTGCCAATGCGAATGACCAATTGACCATCATACTTTTCTTCAGGGTATTCCTCGGTTCTCGCTTGTCTGTACGCTGCAGTTTGAATTAAGTATTCTGCATAAATTGCACTACTGGTTTTTAAGTCACCCAGGTACATTTTCCCGTCAATTTTGCAAATAAAATCAAGCGTTCCCGTGTAGCCATATTTTTGGGAAAACACTTGTTGCTCACTCAAAAGGAATTCAACTTTGTGCTTTTCCACCCAGTTCATAAATTTCATTGCCGACTTTTGAAGTTCAGGATTGACTGGTTGTGCAGGGCTGTCGCCCTTAATAAACCCTTCAACATATTTATGTAAAAATGTGCCGATTGTCCCTGCATCAGTTTTCTTTTGATAGTGACTCTTTCGCCCACCCTCCCAAATGGCAGCAAGTTGCAATTCATCGTAACTTTTGCCTGGCTCAATTTGTTCACTGACATAATCAATTGCAGAATTTGCAGCCCATGCAACCAATGCAGGCTTGTTAATTATGCCAAGAGCTGTTGTGACGCTTGGAACTTTTTGCCCATTAAAGTGATATGTGTGTTTGAATGAGTCAAAAATAAGCTCAACGTCCCCTTTATATAATTTTGTTTTGATAATCATTTTTAATTAAGCATTGTTGGATTTTTACTTTTAGGTTCAAGTTTCCATCCAAACTCATTAAGTGCGATTGAAAATGCTTGTAGTGCCAGGGGAAGATTTGCCTGAAAAAGGAAACGAACAAAAGACACAACTATATTGAGGGCTTCATCGGGGTGCAATACTCCAAAGAATCCTGAGTTGGTGTTAAAAACACCGTGCTTCTCTTCAATCATTACAGTGAAGACTCCACACAACCCTTCAGCTTTGTGGATTTTTTCACATTTTCCACAAAGGGATTCAACTTTGAAATATCGCTCTGGTTTATCTTTTATATGTAACATAATTTTTTAGTGCCTCATTGGGCATCGTTTACACTTACGTTTGCTGCAGCTCTTGTCAGAGCTTGTGCAAATTCTTTTAAGTCTTCTGGTGCAATTTCAAAAAGGTGTTCTTTGTATTCACTGTTTGGTATGGATGAAAAAGTAGTCACATCGGCCACATAAAAAGAAACATTGTCATTGCGACTATCTTTGCTCAATACGATTTTCAAAAACTTCCTGTCTTCTTTTTTCAAAAGAATTTCAGACCTTCTTGTTTTGTAGTCAATGTGTTTATTGTCCTCAGTCCACAACACAATTGATTCTTTTTTACCTAGAATTTTATTTATAACTTTTTTCATAAGTTCTCCTTCCTACCGCCTGGTGAATGTCCCAAATCCAAGCGGTAGTTGCAGCACTTATTTCCCTGCTTTAGCTTTTGCAGCAGCAAGTCTGGCTTCAGCCAGTTCTACTTCTAGCTCTTCAGGGGTCTTTTCTATTTTCATTGCACCTGCACTGTCAGCAGCCTTACCTGCTTCACTCACTGCAGAAATGAACTCTTCAGGGTCTTCAGCTTGAGGTGCAATTGCAGCAGTGGTCGTTTTTTCAACAGTCGCACCAGTTTTGTTTTCAAACACTACTGGCTCTAATTTTTTAACAGTTTTACTGAATGAAATTATGTTGTTGAAAACTTTTTGACCATCTTTACTCTCATTCTGCTCAACCATCACATCAACTTGCTGTCCAATAATGGACTCTGGGTCAAATGTGGCAACCTCTTCTTTTGTGAGGTCACGGCCTTGAATCGCTTTTACAAGCTTCCCAAGCCAACTTCTGTTATTTAATGCAGGACGGCATCTTTTCCACAAAAACCTACCTCGTGTGGTTTCTGCGTCAGTGCCTTCCTTTTGTGGCATAGGTTTATCGTCTAATATCGCAAATTGATAATTTAAGACTTCTTCTTCCTTACCTTGAAATTGGTTAAATTGGGTCACTTCATTGACATCAACGGCCAAGACTGTATATCTGTCCATAGGCACTGGGTCAAAATCACCACCCGTTTTTATTTCAATTTTTTTACCATTTAGCATTATTCGCTCACCCCCTTCTCGCTTCCCGCAATTGGTTCACTTTCTGGTGAAGTTGAAATTGGGGATTTGCTCTTTTGTATTTCGGATTGTTTTTCAATCCAACGCTCAAGTTCATTGCGTCTAATTCTTGGGGTACGGTCAGAAAAATACACGACAGGGAGGGGATTTTCTTTATTGTCCATATACTCATAAATGGTTTGCCTGGAAACTCTCAAAAATTCTGCAACCTCTTCAATGAGTAAAAATTCTTTTTCTTGTTTGTCTAAAGCCATACTGTATATTAAGACAGGTCACTAAACACTGTCAAGACCCAGTATGCACCAGTTGACATTATTTGTCAATCTCTTTATAGTGAGAGTCAAGATGCTCAACCCTTACAAAAAGAAGCACATGAAGTTTTCTACCCCTCTTCAGAAGGTGACCAAAAAGCCTGACATATTGAAGGTGTATGAGCTGCTTTGCGAATCCTCTCGCTTAAAGCGTTCAGGCCGTGCAACAATAACTCTCTGCCCTTTGCACGGTGACCGCAAACCCTCTTTTGCGATGTATGAGGACAACGACACGTTTTATTGTTTTTCCTGTGCTGAGAAGGGGGACAGTTTCGACCTTATTCAAAAGATATTAGGCACTGACTTTGCGGGGGCAAAAGCCTGGGCACAGGACAATTATTTATTATGAAACCAGAAGAATACTTTGCAAACCACACTCTAAACCCTGATTTCCTGGCAAAGGAATTTGGTATTACTTGGGATGAGAAGCAAATTGTCATTCCTATTTACAATGAAAAAGGGGAGCGTTCTTTTGACCGTTACCGCCATTTAGAGGGCAATGTAAAATTCACTTCAGAAAAAGGCAGCCACCCAACGCTTTATCCATTGCACCGTATCGGGAAATTTAAGAATTTGATTCTGTGCGAGGGTGAGCCAGATTGTTTAAGATTGTGGCAAGAAAAAATCCCTGCAGTCACGGGCACTGGTGGTGTCACCACTTTTAATTCCAAGCTTGCCGAACCTTTGAGGGATAAAAACATTTTTCTGGTTTTGGACAATGATGCTGCAGGGCAAAATGAAATCAATAAGTACATTGAGGTTTTAACAGCAGTAAACGCAACGGTCAAAATTATTGAGCTTCCCCATGAATTTAAGGATGTGTCTGAGTATTTCACTGCAGGCCATACAAAAGAAGATTTCACAAAGTTGGCTTCAAATGCCCTGGATTATGATGTGTGGCTTGAAAGAAACGAGCCTGAAACATTTGCTTTGGAGACTGCAGCAGAGATTGTTGCTTTAGACATTCCACCTGAACAATGGTTAGTGAATCGTATTCTTCCCGTTGAAGGGTTTGCGTTCTTTGTTGGGGCTGAAGCAACTGCAAAAACATTTGATGCTCTTACTATTGCCCATGCTGTCGCAACAGGCACGCCCTGGTTGGACACTTTTGAAGTCCCTTCAAAAGGTAGGGTGCTTATTATTGACAAAGAAAACACAAAAAGGCGTATACATTCCCGTATGAAAGGACTGGGCATTGATAGTCCTGACATTTTTAGAGTCAGCTACCCACATTATTTTGAAGTAAACGACCCAGAACAAACCAGTGGTTTTTCCCTTTTTGCACAAAGTCTTTCAAGAAAAGTTAAAAAGCTTAACATCAAACTTCTTATTATTGATTCTTTTACTGATGTTTTGGTGGGTAATGAAAATGACCGAGGCGATGTGCAGGGTTTCTTTGATGCAATGCGACAACTTTTCCCAGGCATTTCAATAATGGTGCTTCACCACGCTTCAAAACCTGCACAGGGAGTGATGCGAAGTAAGTCACAAATGGCTCGTGGTTCAACAAACATTATGGCTCAGACCTACAGTGCATTTCACATTGAGGCAGTGCCAAAAAGTAAAACCGAATTTATATTGGAGCAAACAAAAGCGGGTGACTCTGAAAAGCTTAATCCATTTTTGACTGAGCTTTTTGTGTTGCCTGACCCAGAAGACCCCCAGGGAACAGTTGTTGCAGGCATCAACTATCGGGGCGAGGTTATTACTGAAGACATGAAAATTGCAGAAGCTGTTTCAGTTATTGAAGAAGCATTTAAGGTGAAAAACCTTATACCACGCCAAGAGTTATTGGACATTTGCCAGGCTGAAGGGATTTCACAAAGGACTGCACTTCGTGCCATTAAGCAGTTGTCAGAAAACAACAAAATTGATTCAATCCCAGACCCTGCAAATAAAAGTAAACGCAATTATATGTGGATGGCAGAGATAGAAACGGAGGATTATGACTAGCCTCAAAAAACCTGTGCCAAGTGTTTTGATTTTTCAGACCCCTTGGCACGGGTTTTTGAAGAACCTGTGCCAAACCTGTGCCAACCCTTGGCACGGGTTTTTAGCCTCATTTTTGATAACCTGTGCCAAAGTCGTGCCAAACCAACTCACAAAAAACAACCAACCTGTGCCAAGTGCCAAACCTTATATAAGGTTGGCACATGGCATGGGTTTTGTAGAAAATTTTTATGAATAAAGAAAACCTTGAAGAAATTAAGAAACTCCTTTCTTTTTTGAAAAGGGGAAATCTTGTCTGGCCTAATTCCAGTAGTGTGCAGAAAGCAAAAATGCTCGACAAATGCCAATGGATTTTTGACAGGCTTGTAGAACTTGGGTGTAAGCCTGGCTTTGGGGAAGGCTGCCTGATGTATGGCAAAGAGTTTACGGACACTTTGGAAAGGGAAAACAAACCTGAACCTAAGTTTACTCAAAACAATACGGTCATGGATGCACAAAGGGTGTTTGGAGTGCGTGCAACCAGGGCAACGTATGGGGAAATTGAGGCTGCAAAAATGGCAGAGGAAATGGGTGCACTGGTGTATGAGATTGAAGGCTACGAAAAAGGAGAAGACGGGGCATTTCATCCAAAGTTGAAGGTATTGACGTATAAAGCTGATACCAAACGTGCCTAGATACACCCCCACCGACTAAGCAAAGGTTCTCAAGGCACGGTCAGTAACTATACACACAAAAAGTGGGTGTTGACAAACTATTACCATGATGGTAATATAAATAAGATTAGTTTTGAGGCAGACATGAATTAGGGTCATTCAAAGTTATTCGGTCTATTGAGCCTAGAAAGCCCGCAAGGTGAACGACTTGCGAAGAATAAAATAACACCTCTAAACTGAAAAACTAAAAACATGGAAGACAATTTTTTAACATCAAAAGAGGTTTGTGAAAAATATAAGATTGCACAACAGACAATTCTTAATTGGAGGCGTGGATATTATTTTTCCAATTATAAAAGGATTTATTATTTACCTGACCACCAGGGTGTGCCTCATGTTTTTGATAAGCGAATCAGAATGTGTAAATACGACCCGATTAAAGTGGCTGTGTGGGTGAATAAAGTGATGAAAAGAAGGGAGGGCGAATTATGACAACTGAGCTTATTGCAAGTAAAAAAGTAGTGATTTGTGTGAACCCAAAGATGCAAAAAAGTAAGTCTGGTTTGGATTTACCAACTGCTGAAAACAAGCCTGAAACAGGTGAAGTTATTGTTATTGGTGAAGGGCAAAAACCATTTGATTTTAAGGTAGGCGACACAATTGTTTACCGTAAATATACTGAGAACAAAATTTTTATTGGTGGGACTGAATACAATTTTGTGAGGTTTCTTGATATTTTAGGTGCTGTTAAAAAATAATGTGTATATAGATATACAGATATAAGCATATATGCATACACAGTATAAGGATTAACAAATTATATAAGAACATCATGGTAAAACGAATTAGACACAATCACGAGACAATTTTTGTTTCTGATAACCACACACACTGGATGTTGTTGTTGGTTTTAGCAGCAATTGTGGGGTTTGGGCTTTTGATTGTTACTCAAATTGGAAGGCTCACGGCTTATGACAGTTGGTATATGTGTGAAATTTATGGAAAAACTGAATTTTGTCAAAAATAAAACTTATGATATATGAAAAAATTTTTCAAAAGATTACTGGCCAAAATGTATATAATTCCCTATTGTGTGAAGCACGATTTGGATATGACACCCTATGGATTCTACAATGAAAAACACCATTGTCTCAGATGCATTGATGAAGCAAATAAAGCTTCTCAGACCAAAAAAGGGTGATATTTTAGTACTTCCTGAAGGGGCTGTTGAACCTGCAGCAATATCTTTTGCAATTAAATCTACAAAAATTCAATTTGCTTTAATCGTACCTGATGCAAACGCAAGTTTGTTACCCAGGAATGAAGCTATCAAGCTTCTAAAAGCGATTGAAAATAAAGGGGGTGACAATAAGAAATGAAGAAACTTTTGATAATTTTGGTTTTAGTAGTTTTAGGATTGGTAGCTGTAAGGCCAACTGATGCTCAAGCACACAACTTTAATCCATGTCAGTTTGATTTTTTGCATTTGATTCCAAGTTGTTGGCCTACACCAACACCAACTGATACACCGACACCAACCCCTGTATCAGAATGTGAGGATTGTGTTACACCAACACCCACAATTGAACCAACAGCAACACCGACTGAAGAGCCGACCCCTACTCCAAGTGATGAGCCTACACCGACTCCTACTGAAGAGCCAAGCCCAACTCCAAGCGAACAGCCACAACCACAAGGGCATATTGACCCTGCACCTGCAGGAGCACCAACTTGTGATGGTGTGCCTTTCGTAAAATTACCTGGCAACGCCCTGGTAAAAAGAACAGGAGCTGATGCTGTTGTGCAGTGGCAACCAACTCAAGGGAATGAAGCCGTGATTTATTTCAGGCAAGTAGGTAACTCTTCAAATGCACATTCATTGGGCGTTGTGCCTAATGATGGATATGAAGACAACTTACATCTTTTGGGAAGCACTGACTGGGAATTTGGAGTGCAGCAAAAAGATGGCTGTGCGTTCTCAGGTGTTGTGTGGGTTGTTGATGGGGTGACTGCCAAGACTACTCTTTGGAGTGTGCCAAGTTACAACATTGTGACTGGACAGTTTAACTGAGTTTTCTAATAGCCTGTACCTCAAAGTGCAGGCTATATAGAGAATCCACTTGCAATTTTCTTCATCATTGTTTAGTCTGTATCTATACAAAATAAGTGTGTCACCAGGCACATTTTAGAGTTCTCAAGAACCGTATTATGAAAGATAACACCGAAAACAAGACCAAATCTCCATTGCCAGAGCGATACATGGTTTTTTCTGAAGAAGCCAGACTCAAGCTCATTGAAGGCGTAAAACTCACTTATGATGCTGTTTGCTCTACACTGTCACCAAAAGGTCGCAATGTTGCGGTTGCACGTCAATACGGTGCACCAATTATTGTTCACGATGGGGTAACTGTTGCTCGTGAAGTGAAGCACCCTGACCCATTTGTGCAAATGGGAATTAACCTTGTTAGGGAAGCAGCTCAGAAAACAAATGATGAAGCAGGCGATGGTACAACAACTTCAACACTTATTGCTTATGAACTTGCCAAGGGTGGGTTTGATTTAATCACAAACAAAAAAGTAAACCCAATGATTTTAAGAACGCAACTTTATGCTGCACTTGAGGACATTAAGCCATACCTCAAAAAATTGTCTAAGCCTGCAAAGACACAAAAGGATTTGGAACGTGTTGCCACAATCAGTTCTGCCGACCCTGTGATTGGACAAATGGTTGGTGAAGCTGTTTACAAAGTTGGTGTTGATGGGCTTGTTGCTGTTGAAGAGTCAGGCGGTTTTGATACTTACATCAAATACACCGAAGGCATGACAATAGACAAGGGTTTTTCTTCTCCATATTTTATGACCAACCCTGATAGGCGTGAAGCTGTGGTGGACAAGCCAATTATTGCAATTGTTGATAAACCAATAAGCACACAACGTGAGCTTGTGCCTTTGGTTGAATCAATGATTGCTGTATCTAAAAACATTGTGATAGTTGGGGAAGTGAAGGGTGACGCTTTGAGTATTCTTGTTACAAATAAAGCTCGTGGCAATATCAACGCTCTTGTTATTGACCCACCTGGATATGGTGACAACAGGCGTGACTACCTTGAAGACCTTGCAGTGCTTACTGGTGCAACTGTGTTTTCGCAAGAGCTTGGTATGGATATGGAACAGTTCTCACAAACCTTTGACAAAGACTGGCTTGGTAAGGCTGATAAAGTAATTGCAACTAAAAAGACCACAATGTTTGTGCGTGGCAATGGTAAGCCTAAAGCTATTAAGGCTCAAATTGACAAGATTAGAAAGCACCTTGCAAAGGCTGAATCACAAACTGAGCGTGAACGACTTGAAGAACGATTGGCTAAGTTCACAACAGGTGTGGCAGTTGTGCGAGTTGGAGCAAAGACTGAGATTGAAGCCCGTGAGAAGCTTGAGCGAGTGAAGGATGCAGTGGGTGCTGCAACTGCAGCTCTTGAAGAAGGATTTGTCCCAGGTTCAGGTGTGACATTTATGCACCTGGCTGAAGCAATTAAAGAAGATACGCCAGGAGCAAACCTTATGCGATATGTGTTAGAGCAACCACTTAGGAAAGTCATGTTGAATTCAGGTGAAAATAATAAATTGAGGCTGTTTGGTCTTATTCCTTCAGCTATTGATAATAAAGTTGAAGAGATTAAAGAGATGAGCGGTAACACAAAATCCATTGGTTACAATTCCCTTGAAGGGCGAATTGATAACATGGAGCGTGCAGGCATTATTGACCCAACAAAAGTTATTCGCCTTTGTTTGGAAAATGGCCTGGGAGTAGCAGCATCAATTCTCACAACTGACACACTTATTGACCTTGAAGATGAGCGTAAACAAATATACTAATGAACGATGCAGTGTCGAGAATTGTCAACGTCATTGAAACCAAGCAAGGCGACCAAATAACATTCTTCACCTTGGAAGGTGTAAAGATTGGTGGCTTCAAAGGAGGCACACGAGTTGAACCGCAACCTACTCAGGAAACCTCAAATCAACCCAAAGGTGGTGTAATTAAACCCATGACTCCACACCAAGTGCAGAGAGCACACGACAGGGAGGCTGCCAAGCTTTTAACACCAGAAAGTAAAATCAAACACCTTATTGATGATGTCGCATAAAACAACAAACACTTATGAGGCAGCATGGTATTTGATGAACGGGGCAAAACTTACTGGTGTTGAGTTTGAAATGACCATTCATGGTTTGCAGTATAGTCTCACCCTTGAAGGGGTGTCAGACCAGTACCGCACCTACTGGATGCAATACAGGCCAATAGGAAATATCAGGCGGTTTTCGCTCACAAGAATACAATTAAAAAAGGAAATCAGAAAATATAAAGATGAATATGAAGCCAAAGTGTCCCAAAGACAACTGCAAAAATGATGCCATTGTTGATATAACTTATGGCATTTTGCCTTGTGCTTCATGCCAGGCAAAAGATGCAGACCATGCTGAGTTAGTTAAACCTGAGTTTTACAACGCCAGTAAAGCAAGTAGGATTCAAGCTCAAAGAGACAAACACGGGGCTGATACTTTGCAACCTTGGTTGCCAGGCAAAGACATGAAACCAAACCCTGACTTTGTGAAGAAATATCCAAAACAGGCTGAAAACTATTTTGATAAGGAGCAATTGAGCAAATTATGATGTACACCTGGGACATAACACCGATTGGAGCACCACGCTTAAACCGTTTTGACCAGTGGAAGAAACGACCACGAGTGCTTAGGTATTTTGAATTTCGGGATGCAATTGCAAAGTTTATTGAAGATACGCCAATAAAAGAAGCCACCCACATTGAGGTTAATTTTCACATTCCAATGCCAAGAAGTTGGAGTAAAAAGAAGAAGGCTTTACTTTGTGACACACCACATCAGCAAAAGCCCGATATTGATAATTTAGTAAAAGCGTTGCTTGATTCAATTCACCGAGGTGGGGATGATTCAAAGGTTTATTCAATAATAGCTCGCAAATACTGGTCAATAGAGGGTAAGATTAGAATGACAATATGATAAATAAAACATTTGAAGTTGAAGCCATAAGATTTAAGGCAGGGCGACCCACAAAATATACTGACCGTGAGTCACCTAAACAATTGCGTGAGTACCTTCGAGAATGTGCTAATGCAAAAAAAACCCCGTTCATTGAAGAGTTTGCACTTAAAATTGGAGTTGATGAACGCACTGCAAAAGCATGGGTTGGCAAGCATACTAAATTTGAAAATGAGTACAACAAGCTTTTGACAATGCAGAAGTTTGACCTTAAAAGGCGTGCTTTAAGTGGGGAGTATGTGCCAAAGATTGCAGAGCTGCTTCTTAGTGCAGAGCACGATGTTGTTATGCGAATTAAAAAGGAGGTTGGAAACTTGGATGGTAAACCACTTCAGGTTGAGCAAACATTGTCGCCTTCGCAAATAAAAGAATACTCAGAAACCATTACTGGCATTTTTGAAAAGATTTATAGTGGCGACAACAGTGGTGGGGGAGCAACCCCAACAACACCCACAAAAGGACATGGAGAGTGAATCAATCATTAAAACTTCTGATGGCATTAACCCATTAGCTTTTATTCATAACCACAACATTGTTAATGAGAACGGTTCACCTTTGGAGTTCAAAAACCACAAATTCCTACTTCGCCCAATGGCTGATATGTCACCAGAGCAAGTGATTATGAAACCTTCCCAGGTTGGTTGGACTGTGCTTGTAGGTATCAACAAATCTCTTTGGTTGGCAAAATACATGAAGGCAAATGTGATTTATACCATGCCTTCACGCACTGCAATTAAAGACTTTGTTTCCCCAAAGGTTGACCCAATTATTATGCAAAATCCTGTTTACCAGGAATGGATGGGTAAAACTGATTCTTCAGCTCTTAAAGCAGTAGGTGACCGCTTTATTTATTTTCGTGGAAGTTGGGAAGAGACTGCAGCTATTTCAATTTCAGGGGACGTGCTTATTAACGATGAGGCAGACCGCTCAAACCAAAAGGTGCTTGAAACATACCGCACACGATTGGATGCTTCACGGGCATTGCGACCAGACTTAGGATTTGTGTGGCAATGGAGCAATCCTTCAATCCCAGGATACGGTGTTGATGAAATGTGGCAAAAGTCAGACAAGAAACATTGGTTTGTGAAATGCCCGCATTGTAATTATGAATACTACCTCAAGTTTCCTGACAACATTGATTTTGAAAGGGAAATATACATTTGTGCAAAGTGCAAAAGGTATTTATCTGATGAAGCCAGGCGTGATGGTAGGTGGGTTGTTAAAAACAGTAAATCAAACATTTCAGGTTATTGGCTCAGTCAGTTGGTTGTGCCCTGGATTACTGCTGCAGATATTATTGCCAAATCAAAGAAGGATTTATCAATTTTTCACAACTTCTGCCTTGGGCTTCCTTATATTTCAAAAGACCAGAGTGTGAGCAGAAGCACAATTTTGAATTGTATCGTTCCAACTGTAAATGCACGCATAGGTGTTGTGATGGGTGTGGATAATGGAATTACAAAGACAGTGGTTATTGGAAATGTGCATGGCATATTTAAGGTTTATGAAACAGACTCCTGGGAAGAGATTGAACAGGACTTTTTGAGGTATCAGGCAACAATGGTGATTGATGCAAACCCGTACCCAGTCATGCCTAAAAAGCTTGCCCAAAAGTACCCAGGTAAAGTGTTTGTTCATTATTTTGTTCAGGAACAAAAAGACCTTCAAGTTATCAAGTGGGGAACTTCTGACAGGCGAAATGTTGTTGTTTCAGACCGCACCAAAATAATTGATATGGTTGTTGCAGAGCTTATCGGGCAAGACATTTTGTTTAATATGAGCCTCACCGATTTGGAGCAATATATTTACGATTGGTCACAAATGTTTCGCACTGTTGAGACAAATAATCAAGGGATGCAAAAGTCTGTTTGGCGAACTATTGAAGGCAGGCGTGACCATTTTGTGTTTGCAACTGTGTATTGGAGAATTGCACTTGAAAAGGTCTTTTCAACAGGTGGGGTTGTAAGAACGCCACGAAAGAAGCAAAATGGTAGTATTACTCAAGGCATTATGGTAAGTCCTGAAGGCACTGTCCCCGCCATTGATGTTAAAAAAGTTGCTGAAAGGGGGCTAAGAAAGAAAAAATCATGGAAGACCCGATGACACAAAATTTACCTTCAAAAGATGAATTTGGACAAACTGTTTTGTCGCCTCGTAAGGACTATGAGCAAGTAATTACGGTGCTTCTTTCAAACAACTCACCACAAATTAGAAAAGACTTGCATTGCATAAATTGTGGAAGGATTGTTGCCCAATACTACAGTGAGGCTCGTGTTATTATTATTGGTGAAATGCGTGAAGTTTCACGTCCCGTTGACATAATGTGTAGTAGGAATGGATGCAAAATTTTGTATCGCATAGGATAATTTTATGAAAATAAACCAACAAACCACTGCTGATGATTTAGAGCGAAAAACAGGGCTTATTGATACGGGTGCTTCTGGTGAAGATGAGCCATTAGCATTGGGGATTAGTGATGAAGCGGTACTTAGAATTATTGGAAAACAAGTTGAAGAAGGTGAGGCTTACTGGAACACAGAATTGAACCTTGATGAAGTCAGGTTGACCTCAGAAAAATACTACATTGGTGACACTTACAAAGAAGAGGACTTGTACGATTTTCAAATTCCTTATAAAAACAATCGCATTATTACAGCCATTGAAACTTTACTTCCGACTGCTACTTCTCAAGTTCCACAACCCGTTGTTACTGAAGGAAATGATACTGACGAGTCAAGGCTTTTGGCTCACGACTTGGAAGATGTGCTTTTAGCTTATTATGAAGACCTGGACATAAAAGGTTGCTTCACAATGTCCATTCGTCACATTTTGGAAGGACTCAGAGTTGGTGTTTTGAAATACTACTTTGACCCAGATGCGGGTGAGCGACTTCCTGACGGTTCACACAAAGGTGCAATTTGTGTTCAAGCGGTGCGACCAACCAAAGTTGTATTTGCTGCAAGGGCTTCAGACCCAGACAACATTAAACTTATTGCAGAATATGTTGAAAACACGATTGAAGAATTGTTGTTTATGTTCCCTGATAAAAAGGACGAAATTTTCAAACATTGGGGAATTAAGCGTGGTGTCAGGACTCAACTTGCAAAAACTGTAGGTTATGAGGAAGTCTGGTTTACTTACTATGATGCTAAAGGTGAGCCTCAAGAAGCTTTGGCATGGGCAGTTGGTGACCAATTACTTTTGGGAGCTAAGAAAAATCCAAACTGGAATTATGATGAGTATGAACAACAACCTGACGGTAAAAACAAACGACTTAACTTTTTTGATTCCCCCAAAAAGCCATATATTCTCATTAACCACTTGAACCTTGGTAAATATGTTATTGACGACACCTCACTTGCTGACCAGGCACGCCCACAACAGGACATTTTGGAAAAGACGGGAAGGCAAATCAATGAAAACGCTGACCAGGCTGTAAGTGGACTTGTTCTTAACTCAAATATGATTTCACCAGAAGATGCTGCAAAGCTTATTGGTGACCCAACTGAAAAAATCATGGTTGACGGGGATGTTCGTGAAGCTGCAGCAAGGCTTCCATACAATATGTTGCCTGAGTATGTAAATCGAGTGAAACAGGATGCACGAGGGGAAATTGACAACATCTTTGGAGCAAATGCAGCTCTCAGAGGTGAAGAACCAAAGAGTGATGTTTTGGGTCTTCAAGTATTGTCACAAAGAGCTAACTCAGGACGACTTCAAACTCTCACAAATGCAATCGAGGCTGCAGCAGCGAAACTTTATCCTGCTCTTGTTCAAATGATGAAGGTGTATATGGATGAGCCAGACATTGTTCGCTACACGCCTGCTGAAGGAAAAACACGCTTTATAAATTGGAGCAGTGACAAGATTGAGGACGGCATTAAAGTTCGAGTTAAGCAAGGCAGTGCAATGCCACGAGACAAAGAGTCTATTCGTGCAACTACAGTTCAGACAATGGCTGTTCTTGACCCACTTACCCTGGCTGAAGGACTCGATATGCCAAACCCCAAAGAGACTGCAAAACGTATTGTTTATTACAACTTCTTTATGGATAAATACCTTACTGAAGTTTTGGCTGATGATGGTTCAATGGTTGACCCACAAGCGGTTGCTGACATTCAACTTCTTTTGAAAGGCCAAGTGCCACCAGTTCCTGAAGCCCCTTCAAAACAGTATTTGGCAACTTTTGAGAGGTTCTTAAATAGCAATGCATTTAATGCAGTTCAAGACGTGACCATAAAACAAAACATTGTGGCTTTTGCTAAGGCAATAAATGACAAGGCAAAGGGTGGAATTGGTGAACCTTCTACACCTATTTCACCACAAGCACCTGAAGCACCGACACCTGCTGAAGCTGAAGGGACTGTGCCACAACCAGGGGAAGCGACTGCACCTGCAGCACCTGCACCTGCAGAGGGTGCACAACCGTCAGTTGCACAAACACCTACTAATGGACAGAATTTTGTGCAAAGGGTAGTATCAAGATTAAGAGGACAATAATATGCCAATAAACAAAAAAGGTAGAGAAATAATGGCAGCCATGAAAAAAGAATATGGCGACAAAGAAGGCGAGAATGTTTTTTATGCTTCAAAAAATAAGGGCACAATTACTGGTGTTGAAGGTAAGGATAATAAAAGAAAAA
>Ga0208916_10000083_pt1 | contig 40877 bp, 54 predicted proteins | sample DEB19_08_DNA_5_FD_184523 | JGI IMG/M metagenome (GOLD analysis project Ga0208916, IMG submission 184523) | Aqueous microbial communities from the Delaware River and Bay under freshwater to marine salinity gradient to study organic matter... | ecosystem: Environmental > Aquatic > Marine >... | reverse complement strand
GAGGCAATGCAGAATACATCAGCGGCCCTCGTGCCGAAGAAAGGATCAAGCGATGAAAGCATTAGTGGTTGGCCATCGTGGGTTCATTGGCCCGATGGTCGTCAAGCATCTCAAGCACGCTGGCGCAACAGTCCACGGCATTGACGAGGGCTGGTACGATGAGAGCATCCGTGGTCTCAACGCCGAGCATATCCCACACTCAGAGCGCAATGGCAACAACGCCCGCTTCGCTGACATTGATGCGCTTGGTACCTACGATGTGATCGTGTGGCTTGCCGCCGTGAGCAACGACCATATGGGCAACCTTGATGAGTTTGATACCTACTGGTCTAACTACGAGCTGCCGAAGATGAAGGCAGAAGACTTCTGGGATCGCAACCCAAACGGTCGCTTCGTCTACATCTCCTCGGCATCGGTCTACGGCGCGAACGGCGACATTGCCAAGGAAGACACGGCAACCGATCCGCTGACCGCCTACTCCAAGAGCAAGGTCAAGATGGACGAGTGGCTGACACAGCAGGAGCGATCTTGGGTCTCATTGCGCCTCGGCACCCTCTGGGGTTCCGCTCCGAATATGCGCCGCGACTTGGTGGTCAACGCCTTTACCTGGGAAGCAATCCACAAGAAGCACATTCATCCACAGTCCGAAGCAAAGCGCCCGATCCTCAACGTGGACGACGCTGGCTGGATCATCTCGCTCGGCGCAATCCTCCCTGCGGTACAGGGTATCTACAACGCCTGCTCGGAGAACGTCACGGTGACGCAGTTGGCTGACCGCATCGGCAACGCGACTGGCGCCGAGGTCTCCCCGTACACTGGGAGCGACGGCGACAAGCGTGACTACTGGATGGACAATAGTCGGCTACTCTACCACTTTGAGATTCGGGATAGCGAACTGGCGAAGACCAGCGACCCGCGTGAGATTACGCAGGTCGAGCAGACGCTGCTCTCCTACGAGGGCAGCCTCCGCACACGCACCGAGATCTACAAAGAAGGACTTGAGTGAGCAACTTCTCCGCTATTCTTGACGGGTATCTTGCCCGCAAGGCAGAGGTTGGGCGTCCTGCTGTAGCCCGCTGGCGCGGCTCGTTACTTGGTGCCTGCGTGCGCCAGCAATGGTACGCCGCAGAGAAGGTGGAGCCAAGCAATCCATTCCCAGATAATCTCTACCGCATCTTTGAGCGCGGACACGCCGTGGCTGAGGTGCTGAACAAGGCGGGCAAGGATGCCCTTGCCGCTGGCGAGTTGCTGGAATTCCAAGAAGAGGTGCCAGTCCTGCTGCCAGAGTTCAACTTCTCTGGCAACGTAGATGCCTTGGTCAAGTGGCCTGACGGCAGGCGCGAAGTCTGGGAGTATAAGTCCACAACCAACCGAGGGATGCAGTACATCCGTGAGGTCAAGCCCGAACACGCGGTTCAGGCTTCGGTCTATGCCTACATCCTAGAGAAGGAGTTGGGCGAGCCAGTCGAGGCGCGTGTCATCTACGCCGCCGCCGAGGACTTCAAGCTCCTTGAGTTCAGATTAGACCGTGGCTGGCGCGACCGCGCCCTTCGCATCCTGAAGGTGCTACAATACTTCAGCAAGCGCAAGCCGCCTCGCTTGCCGTCCCGAAGGGGGAAGGATATGAAGGCGGAATGGCCCTGCAAGGGTTGCCAGTGGTTGAAGGAGTGTAGAGGATGACGCAGCCAGTCAAACTCGCAGCCAAGATTGCCAAGGTTATGGAGGCGGTCGGGTACGTTGCGAAAACAGGAACTAACTCAGCACAAGGATACAAGTTCGTGCAGGCATCGGCAGTTGCCGACAAGGTGCGCGAGCAGTTGTCAAAGCTCAGCGTCTCAATGACGCCGACCAACATTGATGTCATCAGTGAGGGCGTGACGCCAAGCGGCAAGCAGGCGCTGCTAACGCTTCGCTTCACGTGGACGCTGACGGATGGCGAGACGGGCGAGACCCTCTCATTCCAGTCAATCGGCACAGGCGCAGACTCAGGCGACAAGGCGGCATATAAGGCTGCGACTGGCGCACTGAAGTACGCGCTGCTCACAGGGTTCCTCATCCCAACGGGTGATGATCCAGAGGTTGATGCTGCTCCGTATCGCGTAGCTGAATCAGCGAAAGCAATCTTTGGGGATATGGAGAAGGTCGCTCCCGCCCCAGACAAGAAGCCCGACCTGAATGATTTGGAGTTCTAAGATGGCAGAATTTGCACGAGGTCCACAGGTAGCGTACAACGTATGGCTGTCTGACAAGAAGGAGCCAAAGGAGAAGGAGTTCAAGACTGGCACGAAGGCCATCGAGTTCTTCGCCTCCCGCTCCACGAATGAGTTCCAGCAGTGGAAGTCAGCGGACAAGGAGACACGCGGCGAAGAGCCAGGTGCCAAGTATGTCTACCTGACGCTCACCGTCTTTGACAAGAAGACGCAGGAGCATCTCTACAAGATCTACTACAAGACACAGGAGTCTCGCACCAAGAACCCAAGCGACAAGCGCCCAAGCGTTCACGTGACGGGCGAGTCCCGCAACGTACGCGAGTACGAGGGCAAGGCGTATGAAGATGTGACGGTGCGCGACTGCTCGCCGTTGATCTGGACGCCGATGGAAGTCAAGGAATGATTACCAAGCCAGAGGATGCAGTGGCAGCAGCAGGCTGCGCTTTGGCTCGCATCTCAACATTCAAGTCCCAAGGTCAGCACGACGGTGGCTGCCCGTTCTGCGCGATTGACCCACGGGAACTCTGTCGGATGGTGGCGGTGTTTATGGACGACTCCGCGAATGCCGTTGCCATCCGACTCTACGAAGCTCAGGATGGCCAGCGTGCAATGGAGTCAATGTGGCAGTAAAGCAGCAGCAGTCGGGCAAGAAGATTGCGGTCTTCGCGCCACGGCACTGCACCAAATGCAACTCAATGATTGAGAAGCACGCTGACGGCACGGCGCTACGGACGATTAGCTTTGATGGTCCGCGCAAGGTTAGCTTGTATAGCTGGGTCCACAAGAAGTGCTTAGATACGAAGTAACCCGCAGTGCGCGGGTGATCGACGATGATCTGGACATTGTCCAGAACGGAGACATCTGCTACCTCCTTGACGGTCGGTACGGGAGGATCTGGGCTGGTCTGTCGGTACGCTATGATAGCGGAGTTGCACCAGAGGGTTGGTTCTTTCTTCGGGAGACCATTGAGAACCGAGTCCTGAACAAGGAACTGATCGCCGCTGCAATAATAGAACTTGGCGACAAGGTAGAAGTGGGCAGGCGCACTGTCCAGTTAGCGAGGGTCAAGCGTGGGTAAGATGAAGGACTTGGCAATAGATGATGCGAATGCAGAGCGGTCCCGTCGCGGGGCCAGGGCTAGGCAGCGCGGCAATAGCTTTGAGCGCGAGGTCGCTGCTCGGCTGAACGGCACAAGGACAGGGATGTATGGCGGCAAGAACGACGTAGAGGCTCGACACTTTGTGATCCAATGTAAGGTCGGCCTGTCGTACCCAGAACGCCTAGATAAATGGTTAAGAGAACTTAACCCAAAGGCTGACCAGTTGGCAGTCCTTGTGGTTGGTGATTCGCCAGGAGCAGGTACTCGTCGTCGGGCGCTGGCGATTATAGATTTTGACGACTTTGTCCAGCATTATGGGAAGGAGACTAGCGATGAGCTTTGAGCCACGAGTCATTAAGGCAAACGTATTCAAGGATAGTCGAGGCTACTTCAGCGAAGTCCTCAAGGGATTCAACTTCAGCCAGATCAATATGTCGTGGTCGCTTGGCGGAACCTTCCGTGGCATCCACGCCCAGCGCCTGATGGACAAGTCAATGTGGATCGCCAGCGGCAAGGCTATCGTCTATGCCGTGAACCTTGATCCAACCTCTGTCCTGTATGGCAAGGTCATCTCTGAGACGATGGAGGCTGGGGACGGCAAGGTCTTCTATGCCCCGTGGTGGTGGGGCCGTGGCTTCCTCGCACTTGAGGACACCACTGTGACCTACGCAACAACCGACATCTATCGAGCAGAACACGAGATCGGTATTTCCTACATCGGGTTGCCAGACATTGAGGCTGACCTTGAGAAGATCCGAGCGCAGCTCATCATCAGCGACAAGGACAAGGCTGCACCATCAGTCAAGACGGACGGTACAAGCGAGACGCTTGCCAACTGGAAGCGTGCTGGCGACGACCTGCTCCGAACACTAGAGTCAGAGTAATGGCAGTCCCTGCGCGCAAGCGCAAGCCTGATGCCGTACTTGTCTCGCAGGTATGGCTCCATATCTTTAAGCTTCTATTGGATGGCCTTGAGGGTCAACCAAACAAGGAACAGTTGGCAGCCTATGCCGCCAACGCCATCATCAAGGAGGTCGACTTTGGCTACGCAACCTAACGAGGACAACGAGCAGATCATCCCGCCGACGATTCGTCAAATCATTAGCGCACCAGTGGCAACGCAGAACTCGCGTATCGTTTTGGTCTATGGCATTGCCGCTGCTCTTGGTGCGTTTGCCCCAGTTCCGTTTGGTCCGCTCGCTGCTGGACTCATCGCAGTACTCGCAGCAGAACGGAAGAAGTGAACCTTGGACTCAAGTGCAACAGGTGCGAAGGAGAGATCAGACCGCTCCGACGACCTCCTCAGGCGCTTAGAGAATACACACTACGAGTATTCCAATGCCAGCGATGTCGCAAGAAAGTTGCAGTCGCTTGGTTTGTCGTCGGACAAGCGAAGGCCAAGTGGCTCGAACGAATCTACGAGGAGCATAATGACGAAGGACTTTGAGGTCTACTTCCAAGGACTCTACGACGAAGCGCGGGACATCCTTGTCCAGCGTCAGGGTCAATACGGTCCGAGCAACATTGAGAACCTTGGCATCCCTGGTGTCTTCTCTCGTCTCAACGATGACAAGATGAGCCGCATTCGCAAGGCGCTTAATGGTCAGGTCGTGAAGGGTCGCATTGTCCTGTCGGCAGAGTCTAAGCGCGAGCTGGCGCACCCATCCGTCCGCGATGCCCTGATGGACGCCGCCAACTACTGCTTGATCCTCGTCTCCCTCATTGAAGAGGAGTGGTCGCAGTTAGAACTTGACCCCGACAGTGGGGAATCTTACTGATCCAGACCCCCTAGAAGCCTCCGTAGAATCGCTTCTAGAGGGTCTAGGAGCCACGGAGAGCCACGTTTCCATAGGGACAGGTGTCCTACCCCAACTCAGCCACGGCGAACGCCAGTTCGTGGCACTCGGTCTTTACCTAGCATTGGAGATGATCCGTGAGCGAAGACGATCAGAAGGTCAGGGAACTCTTCCGCGAGGCGGCAAAGAAAGAGGGTAAGTCCCTGCGCGGATGGTGTCGTGAGAACGGCATCGTCTATGAGACACTGATTGGTCGAGAGATGCCATCCGACCTGCCGCTTTCAGCTCTGCACGATCACTCTGGGAAGTACTTCGGCACTTGTCCAGCGTGTGAAAAAGAATGATCCCCTGATGGGAGGAGCCATCAGGGGATCTTAGTCGGGCAGGGGGACCGCCCGTCGGGATTACTTTAGCATATCCACGGCAACAATGCGCCGTCCAATCCATTCAGCGACTGGAGCCACCACGCCGTTGCCAATGCATTTGTATCGGTTGGAGTCTAGGCCGATTGGTTCAGCATCATCTCCTCCCACTCCCTGTTGGGGAATGACAACCGCAGGTGCGCCAGCAGCTATGGTCAGCGGATCGGTTTGATCGTTGAACTTTGTCGGCTGCCTGCTGTATCTTGACGGAAACGAGATGATGCTATCGTCCAGCCGTCTGGCCACCCCATCAACCTCTCGCACTCTGTCGGCGTTAGCCGCCGCACCGATGAGGGTACCGATATTTGTGAGCCATCGATCGCCTGAAGTGCTTCTTGCATAGCTTGAGGAAGTTTCTTCCCTCGCTTTGCTGCTCGGCGCAAGATGCCCGCAGCCGCCTTCGCACTCAAATAGAACCTGCTCGGTGCGACCTGGTTCAAGATGCGCGACAACGAAGACCCTATTCCTTCTTTGGGGGACTCCGAAGTATTTAGCATTGAGACTTCTCCACGAGACATAATACCCGATGTCGTCCATTTCACGGAGGAGTCTGAGGAAATCTCGTCCATCGTTGGAAGTGAGCAGACCTGGGACGTTCTCCAGCACCAACCACCGAGGTCGTCGTTGCTCCACAAGGTTGAGGAATGTGAAGGCAAGCGAGCTTCGATCACCAGAAAATCCTGATCTCTTACCTGCGACGCTGAGGTCTTGGCAGGGGAACCCACCTGACCAGATGTCTGCTTCTGGGATGTCATTTGCTTCCACCTCCGTGATGCTTCCCAGATTCGGAGCGTCTGGGAATCGCTCTGCCAACACCGCGTTGGCGTATGGGTCAATCTCACTGACGCTGACGGTGCGGATTCCAGCTCGCTCAAAGCCAAGGTCTAGACCACCTACGCCGCTAAAGAATGATGCGTGCCTCATCATCCCTCCGTGAATGTGGTCGTAGCCTTGACAAACGTCAAGTCAATCTCACCCGTCGGTCCATTGCGATGCTTCGCAAGGGACAGCTTGATCTTCTCGTTGGCTTGTCCGTGTTCCTGTCCGTTGGGACGCCATAGAAGCATCACGAGGTCAGCGTCCTGCTCAATCGCACCAGAGTCTCGGAGGTCAGCCAGTCGTGGTTGACCTCCTTCTCTATGCTCTGCGGCACGAGACAACTGCGACAGCGCGATCACGGGAACGTTCAGCTCCCGCGCCATCGCCTTCAGCCCTCGGCTGATGTCGCTCGTCTCGACCACGCGATTGCCGTCCTTCGTCTGCTTGGTTGGCATCATCAGTTGTAGGTAGTCCACGATGATGAGGTCCAGCCCGCCATCTGATGATAGGCGACGTGCCTTTGACCGCAAGTCCACAGGCGACGCCACAGGGGAGTCGTCAATGAAGATGGTCGCCGCCTCTAGGTGTGAGACTGACGCTGCGATACGCGCAAGGTTGATACCCTCCACGTCGCCGCGCCTGATGCGGAAGATGTCCACGCCAGAGACACCAGCCATCAGACGAGTAGCCAACTGGTCGCGGCTCATCTCCAGTGAGAAGATGGCGACCCGCTTGCCCTCCTTGATGGCAGCGTGCTGCGCAATGTTCAGCGCCATCGCCGTCTTACCCACGCTCGGACGAGCCGCAAGGATCGTGAGGTCAGACCTCTGCCACCCTCCCGTCATCTCGTCAAGCTGCGCCAGCCCAGAACTGATGCCCTGCGCCGTCCCTCGATTGTGTCGTACCCAGTCCAACTTGCTGATGGCATCGTCCACCAGCGTCCGCATCCCAGCGAAGTCGTTCTTCTTCATCGTGCGGGTGATGGCGTAGACCTCTGCCTCTGCCCTGTCCAGCGCCTCGTCAGCGTCAGCAGGGTCGGCGTAGGCAATCTCCGCGATCTTGGTCGCCGCCGTGAGGATACGCCGTAGCGTCGCCTTTGTGCGGACAGAGTCGGCGTAGTGCTGCGCGTTGGCACTCGTCGGTGTCGCCGCCACAAGGTCAGGCAACGCCGTGTATCCACCAACGTCGTCAAGCGTACCCTGACGCACCAGCTCCTCGCCAACAGACACGATGTCCATTACGTCGCCACGCGACGACAAGGCCAGCATCGCCTTCCATACTAGGCGGTGTGAGTTCTTAGAGAAGTCGTCGGGCGAGATGTCCGAAGCGTACGTCATCACGCCATCGTCAATCAGGCACGAGCCAATGAGTCCAGCCTCCGCCTCAACGCTCCTCGGTGGTTGCCGCACGTCGCGCCTCCTTCTCTGCTGCGTACTTCGCCCTGCGTTGGGCATTGTATTCCGCCTTGTACTTCCCGCTGCGCTTCCTGCGCAAGTCCTCTCCCGATACCTCCTGCTCGTAGATGATCGGCTCCCGATCCCACGCTCCGTTAGGGTCAAAGGGCTTGCCGTGAATCTTGCGCACCGCGTCGGGGTCGCAGCTACGCACCTCAAAGAGCGGGCCGTGTCGCTCCTCCTCAGAGAACGAGTCCTTCGTATCACGATGCCCGACGAACGCCCAGAGGCGGCAGTCGTCGCAGGTAAATGCCATCTCGTAGGGGAGGTCGAGTATAGCACGAGCGCGAGCGTGTCCGCTTGCCCTCATTTCTATGACCTCAGCCTCTGCCTCCAAGTAGGCACGCACCCAATGATCCCTATCGGGCAGGTACGGACGACCAGAGAACTCTACGACACCAGCCTCCTGATGGAACCCTGTATGCCACTCGCTATCTGGGCGCGTCCCCATCTCGTCGTTCCAATGGTCGTCCGCGCACGCCATCTCCCGCTCCACGATCTTAGACGCAACGATGTAGGCGTAGTCAATGTCGTTCATTGACCCGCCGATGACGCAGCCATCATAAAGATAATCAGAAAGAACCAAAGGTAGTCCTTCGCAAACTCACTCATCTCCCACCTGCCGCGCCAACAATACCGATGATGAAAATAAATAGTATGACCTTTGCGAACCACCATAAATCCTGAATCACTTGACCACCTGATACTTCCTTCCAGCGAAGCGAAGCTCCGTGATGGCGTCCGTAGGGATCGACTTGTACTCTGCCGACTTCGGCTCCCATACAATCATCAGCCCCAACTTCTCAGGGTCGTACGCCTTCTTGCCACCTTTCAGGTACTTGTGTACACCGAGGCGGCAGGTCATTACCCGTCGCTCGCCTGTGCTGCGCTTGGTAAACGCGATGGTGAAGAACCTCCCCATTGACTTCTTGATGAGGCGTACGGCCGCCTCAATGGTCAGGCTGTTGCCGTGCTGCGCCTCGTTAGGGCAGACCCGCGTCCAGCTCTTGCCAGGTAGATATCCCTCTGCCTCAAACTGCGTCCCGCAGTTCCAGCAATAGAACTCCTCGGTCTTCATAGTCCCGCTTCCTCCCTATACTTATCTGCCAGTTGATCGGCCTCGTCTGATGAGTAAACATCTTTGTCGAAGATAATCGTCCAACAAGTTTCACACTCTAACGCAATGTTGTAGGTATCATCACCTTGCCCATACGAAGCAACGGACAACTCGTGATCCTTATGTTCAGCGATCTTCGGGTTCATACTGCCTCCTCCTTCTCTTGTGCCGCCTCAATGGCAGCATCTTCTACGCTCCAAGCAAAGGCCTCTGCCTTCGCCTCCTCGCTATACTTATCAAAGCACCACGTATGAACCATACCTTCGTCGTTCTCTCGTGCGTTGTCTGCTCCCTCGACCACATACTCCCCGCAATAGCAGCAGGAAGATACGGCTAGACCATAGTCCTCACTCATCGTCGTCCTCCTTCTCTGGCAAACACGAATCGCAGTACGGGTTGCCTTTGATCATCGTAAGGTTGCCGTCCTCGGTTGCCCACGATACATCGTCCTCCCTGAACTCCTTGCCGCAACCAAAACAATCGTGATAGACCAGACCTTCCTCGATCTTGTTGCTCATACTGCCCCCTCCTTCACCATAATCGTACGAGATACCACGTCGGCCTCTCGTTCTAGGTTGTAGACGTAGACCTCCGTGTCTGCCTCTGGTGCGACCTCATAAATCGCCTTCACCAGACCATCAGCCCAGCTCTGCTCAAATACGTCCCAGCTAACGCTATGGCCCTTGCTGTCCCATAGTGCGCCAGATTGTAGTCTAGCCACCTCCCAATCGGACATACCGATATCGCAAAGATGGTCCTCCACAATCTTGCTCACGGCGTCGTCGTCAAACGGACGACTTACCGCAATATGAACCTCTGCGCTTGCGCTCATACACTTACCCCCTTCTTCTCAATATTCTCCGCAGTATGCGGCGCATACTTCTCGTGATCGTCGCACTCACAAGGAGCGCACGACAAGCAATATGTCTTGCTCTCCCTGTTGTTGCCCTCGGCAATAAAGCAATCGCCGTCCCAATAGCCCACGACGATATCCTCTGGATCGTTAAGAATAGTATCGCAACCATCGCACGACACCTCAAACCCCTCGCTAAGCTTCATACCGACATCCTCCCGACTGCTACCCCTGCCATAAAGATGGAGAACGCCAGCCACGCCAGCGTCATACGCCACCAGAATAGGCGGCGCTTATTCTCCTTCTGCGTCCTCTTGATATGCTCGAACAGCTTGCTATTCATCGCTTCCCCCTTCTCTACTATCGTGCGCCTAAGTAGCGCACGCTCACCCTAGCAACCCCTTGCCCCAGCGTCAAGCCCCCTGCTAAAAACGCCGTAGGCGATAGGTCGATCACGGCGCGACCCTTCGCGCACGCATCACAATAATCACGCACTACGACCCGCACCGAGCGGCCCGTTGCGTGGAAGTATACGATGGCCTCAACTGGGGCCATACCATAGCGATACCACCCCGTGGCGGCATAGGACACCAGCTCGCCACCCCGTCCGCCGTCCCGCTTGGCGACGTAGGGCAGACACGTATCGGTGCGCCCTAAGAAGCTCACGCCATCAGGGCAACGGGCCGCGTACCACGTAGCTCGACCCTTCACGCCGTACGCCATAGGCGTAGGGTCAGGGACGAGCGCGGCCGCGTCCTCGTAGAGGAGTACGGGGGACGGCCCTACCCGCCCCCCGTCGTAGATATGGCCCAACGCAACGCTCGCCACGAGGCCCAGCGTGAGGGCGTAGGCGTAGAGCTTCACTCGGTAGCCTCGGCGGGGTTGCGCCGCACTCGTGCTACGCCGCGCCGATCATCAAACACTACCCGCTCGCACTCGCGGCATAGTGAGGCCGATTCATCGAGCGACCCGCCTACCCTGCCGCACTCAAAACACCTAGCATTAGCGGCGGGCGTAGCTGGTACGCCGTACACCCCGCACCCGCCGCATACGTACGTGCGTTGATCCCACGGGCCTCCCGCGTCTGGTTCTAGCTCGGCCCCCGTTGCGCTATCGGCGGGATAGAATCCCCCCGTATGGACGGCGTTGCCGCACGTACACTCAATCCAGTTGCCGCTATCCTGCCAGCTCATCGACTCGCTCATCGTATCCCCCTATGCTATGAGCTAGGGGGCGGCTAACGCCGCCCCCTGCCCTATACCCTACGCGCCCGCCGCTACTAGCTCGCGGGCCTCGATACCCGCCAGCTCGGCGGCGCGGCTATCCCTTAGCCCCCGTAGGGGCATTATGACGGCCGTATAATCGCTCGCCCCGCCCGATAGCGGGCCGCTAATGATGACGGGCCGATACTCGCCGTGTAGCAGCAGCTCAACGTGCGCCCCGTGCCGATCCGCCAGCGCGTCCAGCACGTACTCGGCGGCCATCGTGGCCTCGCCGCTACCCTCAACGTGTAGCCCGTAGGGCCATACGTGGACGGCCTCACCCTCGGTAGCGGGCCGCCCCGTGAGGGCGGCTACGGCTAGGCCGTTAGGCCCTAGCGCGTACGTGGCCCGCTCGGCCAGCGTATCCCCCGCCCGTGCGGCGATGAGCTTGGCCGCGTCCAGCGTCCCCCGTAGGGCGTGGACCATATCCGCCGAGGGTAGCGATACCCGCGCCGTATGCGTGCCGCCCTTAGGGATAATGGACTCGAACGCGGGATAGCGTGCGCCCCTATCCTCGGATCGCACGGCTACCCCCTCGGCCTCAATGAGCAGGGACCCGTGCCGCTCGCCATACCACGTAGCGGACCCGCGCCCGATCCACGCGCTCGGCCTCGTTGCCCTATCGCCGCGCCGTACACGGGGTGTAGACCCCGCCAGCTCGGCTACGTACTCGGCCAGCGCGTAGGGTACTAGCCCCGTCGCCTCGGCCGTTGGTACGCGGTCCCCGTATACGTGGAGGCGGTAGTTATCCGCCGCAACGTAGCGCGGGCGTAGCCCGAACGGCCCCGCGTAGGCCTCGACTACCACGGCCGCCATAATCGGCCGCGTGGCGGTATCCCGTGAAGCGGCCCGCGCCGTCCACGTGAGGCCGTCTATCCCCCACCCTTGACCCGCTACCAGCTCAACGCTCAACGCGCCCGCCAGCTCAACGGGCCGCGTGGCCTCATCAACTCGGCCGCCTACGATATCGGCCGCCCGTACCAGCTCGGCCAGCTCGCCGCCCGCCGATAGTAGCGCGTCGATACGTGCGCCCGTAATAACCCGCGCGGGGACTAATAGCCCCCTAGCGGCGGCGTGCGCCGTTGCGGTATCGCCAGCGTATACGCTCGCGCCCTCGGCTACGTGCGCCCCTAGCGCATAGCCCCGCTCGCCCTCATACACCAGCACGGGCGTGCTACGCCGTGCCGCTTTGGACCCTACGGCCCTCATATAGCGGCGGACCCCCGCCGCCGTCGATAGCGTCCCGTTGCTCATATTCTCCCCCTTCGTGCTATGAGCTAGGGGAGCCGCAACGCGGCCCCCCTGCTCGGCTATGCTCGCCCGATTGTGAACGCGTAGCCCTCGGCCGTAGCGCACGCCCCCTTGATCCTCATATGATCGAGGCTATCGGGGCCGTCTAGCTCGTTGAGCGCGTCCACGAGGGCCATAGCCGCTAACGTGTGGCGGCCTAGCTCGTTGAGCGCGTACGGGTAGCCTACGGCTACGCTAGGGCGGCCCGCGCCGCCCGCCAGCTCGGCTACGATCCTGCTCCCTCTATTGTTAGTAGGGCCGAGGTAGCGGGTAAGAATCCCACACAATACACCCGCCCCGCCGTCCAGCTCGGCGGCCAGCTCGGCCGCTCGATCCTCGTAGGCGGCCCGATTCTCGTAGGCCGCTGGTAGCTTGATTCTTGCCATATCGTCCCCCTATCCTATCGGGCTAGGGGGGCCGCAACGCGGCCCCCCCGCCCCTCGATCATACCCCTAGCGGGTAGCGTGCGCAACCCATTGCGCGAGCTGGCGGGCGTATATAGCGCACGTGCGCCCCTCGATGAGCTCGGCGTGGTAGCGGCCCACGGCCTCGCGGATATTCTCCGCGGCGCAATAGTCCCCGCTCATACGTGCTACCGCGCACGCCCCCACGAGGGCCTCATATACGGCGGCCCACGTATCGGCCGCCGCTAGCTCGTCCGCGTACGTGCGGCCGTCCCCCGCGTATTGCTCGCCCATCGCCTCGATGAGATTCTCGTCCCCCTTGATATCGTCCAGCTCGTAGCTCATAGCTTCCCCCTCATATGCTAGGGGGCGGGGCCAGCTCGGCCCCGCCCCGTGTACCCGCTAGGCGCGGGCGGCCTCGCCAAGCTTCGTAGCTCGGCCCATTGCGTAGTTCTGGCCGTCCCGCACGCCGCGCACGAGCTCCTCGTGCTCCTCGTAGTTGTTGATATTGCCGCCGATGGCCTCGGCCCGTACGGCCTCGATCATCGTGAGCGTGGCGACCTCGACGGCGGCCAGCTCGGCGGGCGTTGCGGCCCCGTTGATTGATTGCCCACGAGCTACGCCCATTACTCGGCCCAGCTCGTATGCGCTTACCTTATTCATAGCGTCCCCCTTATTCTCGGCGGGTACGAGCTACACGTAGGGTATAGCTCGGCCGCTAGGGTAAGACTAAGGGGCCGCGTGTAGCTCGTCAAGTACCCTACCAATATTCATAATGAATATTATATATACGGCCTAGGGCGGCCCGTAGCGGCCCGATAGGGGGCGGGGCGGTGTATCGGGGCGGGCCGTGGATCATCGGGGCGTAGCGTGGCGCGTTGGGGGGCCTACGGCGTGCGGGCCTAGCTCGGGGGGTATGGCCTACGGGTACGGGCTAGGGGGTATGAGCTAGGGGCTAGGGGGTATCGCCCCCCCTCCCCTCCCTCATAGCTCGGGCTATCCCCCTCGATAATCCCCTACCAGCTCGCCCACTATCCCCCACCTCGGGCGTATCGGGGTATACTCCCCCCCAGTATCCGCACGATGGCACAATTTGTGCCACCCCTCCCCCCCGAGCATATAGAACGGGCGTTCGGTTTGGGGGTGGAATGCCCTCCCGCACCTGAACACCCCACTGATAAGGCGGGCCAACCCCCTGATAAAGAACCCTTGACAAGCTGGTCGACCTCCTCCCTATTATTAAGAAACCTTAATAATGCAACTTTTGTCAAAACACCCCCCTTTTCGTGGTTATATGGGGGAGACAAAGAGGGGGCAACGAACCCGACCTCCTAGAATTCGGTCTTACGCTTAATCTGGGTTCGTCATACCAGCCCCTAGGCTGGTTTAGTAGAGGGACACCCTCATAGGAGAAAGTAATGGCAGTCGATAAGAGCTATGGGTCAGGGTATAAGAATACTGGGATGAAGAAGCCCGTGGCCCCAAAGGCTGCCTCGGCTAAGCTTCGTCGTAAGGGTGGCAACGTTGCTGCCAAGAAGTACACCAGCATCACGACCTCCAAGGCAAAGATGCTGCCTGGTACCTCTGACTACGTTGCGCAGGAGAACGCCGCCCGCAAGCAGTTGGGCGTTGCTGGTCTCGCCGCACGCAATCGACAGCTTCCTAGGGCAGCACGGGCGACCGCTCGTGGTCTAGTCCGTGAGGTCACTGGCGTTGACGTTAGCCGCAAGGGCATTAAGGTCGATCCATTTGGCCTCGCAATGGCACTTCCACTTGGGAAGGTCGTGAAGGCTGCTGGTGCCCTTCGTGCCGCTGGAAAATTCCGTATGGCAGAAGCAGTTGAAGGTCGACTTGCAGCAAAGGAACTTGGCTCAATTAGGGCTGGAAACCTTGCTGGAAAAAGAGGGCCAACGATGGCATCAAACCTTTCCCCAAGGACCCTTGCTTCTGGGCAGAGGGCAAGGGTTTCATCCGAGTCGGTATTCCCACGACTACCATCAAAAGGTGGAGATGCGCTAAGCCTTCTTCGTGGATCAAGGGACATCCGTACGTTTGACAAATATGCAGACTTGACGAATGAAGGTGCTGGTCGATTCAAGAGTCAGAACCTTCTTGACACTATGATTCAGGGATCAAAGACTAGGTCTGGTATGAATCGGGTAAAGACTGCATCTGAAGTAGCAAAGAAACTTGCTAAATATAAGACACCAAAGCGCGGACGCTAAATAGTTACAAAACGACCGTTTAAGAGGGGGTTCTATGCCGACAGCGGTAACCGAATACGTCAACCGCTGTGCAAGGCTAATGGGACTCGGCCATTGGGAACTTACGGTATCTAAGGAAGCTGCATCGGAGGACGCTTGGGCGGACATCGAGGTAAGCCAAAACCTGTACAAGGCGACCATTCGCTTCTCACCAGATATCTGGAAGGAGAAGGCGACAGAAATCAGAAGGGTCGTCGCCCACGAGTTAATCCATTGCCACTACGCAGGGGTCGAGCGCCTAGTGGATACACTGGAGAAGCCGTTAGGGAGTGCGGCGTTTGAGATTCTGTCCCACGTGTGGGACGTAGAATCGGAACGGGGAGCAGATTCGCTCTCAACTGTTGTGGCACAGTTATTGCCACTCCCAACATTTGGAGAAAAGTAATGCCGAAGATGCTCAATCCAGACAGTGCTGCTGGAAATAAGCGCCTGAAGGTCGCGGCAAAGAAGAAGGCTGCTGCGCTCAAGGGCAAGAAGAACCTTGGAGAGAAGTTCATTCCTGACTGGAGCAAGCCAAAGGGCAATCGCCGTCGTTTGCTTGATGCAACCAACAAGATGAATAGGGAAGCAGGATACTAATGCCACTCAAGAAAGGTTCATCTAAGAAGGTCATCTCCGAGAATATTCGGATGGAGATGCACAAAGGTCATCCACAGAAGCAGGCCATTGCGATGGCGCTTGCTTCTGCTGGCAAGTCGAAGGGAAAGAACGTGAAGAGCAAGGGTAAGGTTGTCGTCAAGGGCGGCGTAGCCAAGGATCAGCGCGGAATGAGCAAGGCTGCTCAGAAGAAGCACGAGAAGGGCGAGACGCGCAAGATGAAGGTCGCTGAGACCAAAAAGTACGGCGCTTCCTAATACCAATACACATAAGGGGTAGTAATGGCAACATTTAAGTTTGGGCGAGCAATTGACCTCCACTGGAATGGATATGATATCCAGGGTCCAGCGGAGACTGTCTTCTCCATCCCTGACCAGCTCTACGAGGAGTTTGATGCCGACATCGCTCCAGTAGAGCCTACCCTTGTCTGGATTGACACCAATGAGTTCCAGACGCTGGAGAATGAGGTATCTACCTCCACGCTCTCTGCGTCACTTCCGATTGCACTTACAACGACCACCAGTGGAAAGACTATCTCGTTATCGTCCACTACGGCACTAAACGGCTATCTGCTTGCCGCAGATGGCACTGGTGGCACAATCTGGACCCCAGCATCTACGTCAAGCCTCACCTCGGTCATTGGCGTCTCACCGATCTCTGCCGCCATCTCTGGTGGTACTGTCTCTGTTAGCATTGACCAGTCGGCAATCACTGGGGCAACGAGCGCAACCAACACCGAAGTCCTCCGATCCTACGTCAAGAATTCCTCTGGGTCAACGATTGCTAAGGGTTCAGTGGTCTACGTCACTGGTGCTGACGGGACAAACGCCCTCATTGGTCTATCCTCCGCCTCAACTGAGGCAACATCAAGCAAGACCCTTGGAATCCTTGCCTCAACGCTGACAAATAACGACTTTGGATATGTTATTAAGGATGGTCAGCTCTCCAACATCGACACATCAGCAGCATCTGCTGGATCATCGGTCTGGCTTGGGAATACCCCAGGCTCATACGTCTTTAACGCACCACCAGCAGAGCCAAGTCACAGCGTCTACCTCGGAGTCGTCACCAAGGCAAACGTCAGCACAGGCGAAATCGTGGTCAAGGTGCAGAATGGATATGAACTTGACGAACTCCACGACGTATTCGTCGGCGGAGTCAGCACGGCCCTGCCACTTGTCTACAGCAGCACATCCTCTGGGTGGGTTGCCCAGGCACTGACCTCTGTCGGCATTGCAGATAACGCCATCGTTTCTGCCAAGATTGCTGCATCACAGGTTACGAGCGGACACATTGCCGCTGGTGCTATTAATTCCACTCACATCTCTGCAAATGCTGTTGCACTTGGCGACATCATTGCTGGAGCAGTAGACTCTGCCGCCCTTGCAAGCAATGCCGTCGTTGCAGCAAAGATCGCTGCTGGTGCAGTAGGTTCTGCTGCCCTCGCAACTGGAGCAGTCGTTTCGGCCTCCATTGCCGCTAGTGCAGTAGGGTCTGCTGCTATTGCCACTGGAAGTGTCAACTCTACACACCTTGCGGCAGCATCTGTTGGCGCAAGTCAGATCATTGACGCCTCGGTTGCTTCTGCTGAACTAGCAGATAATGCGGTAGTTGCAGCGAAGATCAATGCCGCTGCGGTAAACACTGCAAAAATTGATTCGACTGGTGGATCAAGTGGTTGGGTTCTTACTGCCAATGGATCTGGTGGAGCAACATTTTCCGTAGCTGCTGGCGGTGGAATTATTGCAGTGACAACAATTACTGCAAGTACAACGATTGCGTTGACAGACAAAGATGACCTTCTCTACGTTAACTCCGCATCAAATCTAGTGATTACTGTTCCACCAAACTCAACTGCTGCATTTAATATTGGCGACCAAGTCCACCTTCTTAGGGCTGGTACTGGAACTCTAACGGTTGCTGCTGGTACTGGTGTCACGGTCCAGAGGACATATGGCCTTACACTTCGTGCGCAGTGGTCATCAGCATCACTCATTAAGACCGCTACAAATACGTGGATTCTTGTCGGAGACATTGCCTAATGCCATTCGGAACCATTGCATCCGCTGGCGCAAAGCAGGGTTCAATTGGCACATCTGTAACTGAAATTCTAATTGTAGCATCTGGAACTAAGGCACAAAATTTAAATTATGGAGGAGGATTCTGGTTTGGTGGAGCCGATAATCTAGTATACAAATCAAATATTTTATCTTCTTGGACAACAGCATCATATGCTGGATCAGCCAATCCTAACTCTAAGCCACAATACTGGAATGGATATTACTTTTTGCCAACAGGTGACCCAGATGGAGCGTGGAGATATTCTACTGATTTATCAGTAACTCCAACAAGCGGTTCAGTATTCGAAGCAACAGCTAGAGTAAGTTCTATGTGTTATTTTGGTTCAACATACTATGTTTTTCTTAACTCAACAATAAAAAAGTATGGCTATTCATCGTCAATTTCTGGAACATTTACAACAGTAAGCAATGCTGCTGGGTACCCAACCAATGGTATTAATTGGGCTGCAACAGACGGTACCACAATGGTTGGAGTTGGAGATGGTGGTCTCCTTTCAACAACAACAGATGGTCTAACCTGGACAGCAAGGACAAGTTCATTTGGTGCAGACGATATTGACTTTGTAATGTATGATACAGAGAGTTCTTATTGGGTAGCATCTGGAGCCAATGGAAAGGCTGCATACTCATCAAATGGAACTACCTGGACACAAATTACTAGTGGCCTAACTGCTGGAATTGGTGTTGCAATTAATAAGTGTAATGGTGTATTTATTATTGCTCAGGCAACATTAAGTGTAACAACTGTAAAATACAGTAAAAGCGCATCCTCGCTCCCAACGAGCGCATTTACTTCGGGAAGCGCAATTACATCAACTGGCATATCAAATGAAAATGTATATATCTTGGCTACTGATGGAAACTACATTCTTCTTGGTGCTGGGAAGGCATCGATTAGTAGCAGATGACATACTCATATGAAATTACAGAGGACTTCAAAGTGATTGTTAAAGATCAGGATGGTAATACCATTGATAATCCTGGTCCTTGGCAAGATCACGCTGGTGCAGAAGCCTGGGCATCTAGCTTTGTCAATGGTATAAATGATGGTTCCATCGTTTGGCCACCAGTCCAAGAAGAATGACAGAACTTGCCCCTGTCCTCACTGGTTGCCACGTCTGCCGCAGCCCGCTGGTGGAGACGATTAATAAGAAAATGAGGGACCAGGTCCCCGATCAAAGAATCTCCGAATGGCTTGAAGAGAACGCCCAGTACATTAGCCGAATAACTCTCGGCAAGCATAAGCGTGAACATCTAACCGAGCCACACGAGAGACTTCGCCAGCAGGCCGTCAAGGTGATGCAGAAGCAGCAGAAGACGATCAAGGGCAGCGGTGATCTGGCAGGACTGGTCCGCGACTACGTCCACTCAGCAGTTGAAGAGGGTCTAATGACTCCGACTCTCGCTGAAGGACTCCGCGCACAGGAGATGATTGACCGCCGCCAGGAAAAGGGTGCTGACCGAGAGATCGCACTCACCCTTGCAGGCATCCTCGGCGGAGTCGCCACCTACCAACTCCTAGAGGCAACAGAGATCAAGGAGACACCTGATGCAATTGAAGGTTAGGTCACAGCTTGACCACGTAGAGGCTGGCGGCGTACTTGATGACTGTGGACCGTCTAGCGCAGCGTGCGCTTCCTCCTGGGTCCTCGGCAAGGAGATTACCGCTGGTGAGGGCATTGCAGCAAAAGAGAAGGCCACTGGATTCAAGGAGAAGCAGGGTGTCAGTGACAACGGCTCAAGTCTATGGGATCTAATCAAGACCTGCAAGGTACTTGGCGCCAACGCCAGATATCCGAGGGACTGGGACGACTGCGTGGAAAGCCTCAAGAAGGGCGCAGCACTCATCATCAACGTGGACGCAGCAAAGAACTACCCGCCACAGGCAATCAGCGCGTGGCACAAACGATACATCGGTAGGCACGCTGGCGCGACGTATGGTCATATGACCGCCGCAGCTTGGTCCGAGGAACAGGGATTCCAGTTCGCGGACCCAACATTCACTGGTAAGGGTAAGGAAAAGTTTGCCGTCACGGTGACGGACAAGGAACTGAAGGCAATCGCCTCCAGCAAGGGTGATGCACCCTTTAAGCGTTGCATCATCGTAAAGAAGTAGGAGATACTATGAATAAGGAACAGAAGGCACTTCTCGCATCTTGGGGTCGATCATTCGCTGCTGCCTGCGTGGCGCAGTTCCTCGCACTTGGCGGGTCAGCGTTTGACCTCAATGGCGACGCTGCCAAGAGCATCATCTCCGCTGGCGTCGCAGCACTCCTCCCAGTGATCCTTCGCTGGCTCAACCCTAACGACGTAGCCTTCGGCTACAAGGGCGAATAAGATGGCACGGAAGGGACGATTCGGAGAGCAGGCACCGACGGACTACGCTGGTAATGTGCTAAAGCAAATTAACCAGATGAACACTACTGGTGATACTGCAGCAGAACCTGGTACTACTGATGGTACTACACCAAAAACAAGGACTCCAAGGACTCGCCCAGCTCCATTAACTGCTGAGCAGATTGCTAAAGATCCAGTTCTATCTGGTAAAATTTCGTATGACCAGGCAAGAATAAACTTTCTTAAGTTACAGAACGCATTAAACTTGCTTCCGCTTGCTAAGGCCAACGAGTCTGCTAAGTATAAGGCAAAGGCGACTCAGATGGTTCGCAGATCAGCGGCAGCAATGGCAAAACTTACACCAGACCAGAGAAATGCTGAAACAAGTTTCTTTGCACTTGGTGGAAAACTTACTGGAACAGGGAAATCAGAGGGTGCAAACTATGGATGGGACGAAAGTAAGATTGCATCATACTGGGCCAATGCTGGTATGCCAGAAAAGGGTATGGAGATCATTGCTAAACTTCGTGGATACGATCAGTATGGCAATGACATTCCAGGAGGAATTGATACTAGTAAGAATATTAACTACACACTCGGAAAGAATGCAAATTTTAATATGGCATCCACAACGAAAGGTCTAACGGCAGTTCAGTCAGCACGACTCACTAAACTCAAGAATCTTAAGCAGGGCGGGACGACACTTGGTGCAAAGCAGCTAGCCAACCTTAAGAAGCTCCGCGCACTCGCTAAGGGTTGATGAACTCCTGGGTCTACGTTGGTGGGACGTTCGACCTATTCCATTATGGACACGCACGGTTCCTTGAACAATGCGCTCAGCACGGCAAGGTTATCGTAGCAATCAACACCGACGACTTCTGTGATCGATACAAGAGAAAGCCAGTCCTCACGCTTGGTGAGCGGATTGAGTCGGTTCGCTCCTGCCGCTGGGTTGACGATGTCATCACAAACATCGGAGACGAAGACAGCGGTCTGACGATTGACACAATCCGTGACAAGGAGGTCAAGTATATCGCTCACGGAGACGATTGGACTGGAGCATCGCTCATAGATCAGTTGGGAATCAGCCAGGAATGGCTGGATGAGCGAGACATCTCAATGCTCTACATTCCATACACTAAGGGTATTTCAACAAGCGACATTATTGGGAGGGTCCGTGGCGACGTTCACAGCGGTTGTGACTGTTCACGAGAACGAGGCGGCAATGATTCGGACGGTTGCTGCGCTTCTCGCTCAGAGTAGACCCCCTGATGAAATCATTGTACTTGCTTCTGACACTCCTTGTGAGATTGCGCGAAAGCTCTACACTGGAACTACATTCTATGCGGAACCGAACCGAAACGACTGGGGCCACGAGAAGCGAGCCAAGGGGCTTGACCTGGCGACATCTGATTACACGGGCTGGTTCAACCACGACGACTCGTACGACAAGACCTACATCGAAAAGATGATGGCGCAGGAAGACAGCGATGTTGTCTTCTGCGGATGGAGCAAGTCCTCCACTCCAGAGTTCAGGCTTGGAAGTTCAACCTCTGGCAATTACATTGTTAAGACATCTTATGCTCGTAGCGTTGGATACAAGGATCGCCACTACGAGGCAGACGGAACATTCATCAACGGTCTTGCGGGTCACGGTGGAAAGATCACAAGGGTCGACGAAGTACTATATTTCCACAATGAGGTAAGAGATTGAAGACAGCAGCGTGGCAGCGTAAAGAGGGACAGAACCCAAAGGGTGGTCTCAACGCAACGGGTCGGGCCTCGTACAAGTCGCAGACTGGCGGCACATTGAAGGCGCCAGTCAAGAGCGGAGACAATCCGCGACGCGCATCGTTCCTCGCACGAATGGGAAATACTCCAGGTCCTGAACGCGATGCGAAGGGGAAGCCGACCCGACTCCTTCTTTCGCTTCAGGCCTGGGGTGCCAGCAGTAAGGCAGATGCTCGCTCCAAGGCTAAGAACATCTCATCTCGCCTACAGGCGAGGAAGTCTTGAAGCAGTTAACAAATGATGTCGCTATTGATCTTGCTCGCGGACGTGAGGACATTGAATTCTTTGCTCTTCGCTGGTTGGGTATTCAGGGAAATCCTGGGCAAGTAGCCTGGTGGAAGGCGTGCAGTGAGAGAGACGCTACGGGTTATCGACCACGGTACATCACGACCGTTGTCTCAGCAGGGAACCGTGCTGGAAAGACTCTTGCTATGGCTGTTGTGTGTCTCCACCACGCGCTATATAAACTAGGACTAGCCAACCCGCAAGCAGGCGATCCAGACTCCTACCGCAAGTGGCTAGATACCCCATACGAGTGGTACCACGTAGGAATCCAGCAGGAGACCGCAGAGCTGGTCTTCCGAGAGATTGAGACCATCCTATCTGGCGCCCATCCAGCGCAACGTGGACGCGGATGTGCTATCATCAAGGAACTCGGCAAGGTCGTAGATACCCAGAAGAAGTATCGCGGTGAGTATGCCTGGGTAAAGTTCAATCCAATGGTCGGTGGAGCAAGCATCCACTTCCGCACCACACAGGATCGAGCAAAGGCTCTCCTTGGTAAGGATATGAACGGGGTCTCATTTGACGAAGCGGCGTTTGAGCCGCATCTCGTGATGATCTACCAAGAGGTACTCAACCTCCGACGACTCTCCACTGGTGGACCACTCCACTTCATTGGGACACCAAGCGAAGGCATCAACGATTACGCGGAGCTGTGGGAACGGGGTAACCCAGAGAACCCAGCGAAGGATGAGAAGTTCATCTCCTTCCGACTCTCCACCCGCGACAACATTGGCTACGGTCTGACGCAGGACAACTTTGATGACGTTGTCCGCCAGCAAGCCGCATATCTTATTCCACAGAACATTGACGGATTCTTTATTGAATCACGCGATGCGTTCTTCTGGAGTCAGTCCGTCCTTGCATCCTACAAGGTGCTTGAAGATGACCTGAAGCCAACGAAGAGCCACCGATATGTTCAGGGAGTAGACCCAGGAATTTCACACGACGCGACCTGGGCCATCACACTAGACATCACAGAACGCGGCAAGTTGCGCGGTGTGCGTGTTAGAAAGCGCGGCGGGAAGCAGAGTATTTCCGCTGTCGTGAATATGGTTCGTGAGGGACATCTCCTCTACAGCCAAGACGGTGCATTCTGCACCACTATCGTGGACTCTACTGGACTTGGAGGACGACTCTTCCAGCAGGAGTTCTCAATGATTAGACCGCTCCGAGGATTTGACTTCGGCGGTACTAAGTCTAAGAAGGTAGAACTTCTTAATGACTTGAAGGCAGTGATTGACAAGGGTCAGATTGAGTTCCCAATGGGTGGGCCTTGGGATGAACTCAAGCGACAACTGCTGATCTATAAACTGGACGATAAGAAGCTTGAACAAGATGCTGTAATGGCACTAGCAATCGCAGTACGACACGCATTGCGTAATCCTGAGAAGGGACTGGAGAATCCAACCTTCACCTATTATGGAGCGAGTGATTGATGGCTAAGGTACGAAAGATCCCAGCGGCATTTGAGGGTACGCGAGGCGTACCAGGTCAGTATACAACCGACCCCGATGTCGCTACACCTGAGCAGGTAGCAGCAATCGGCGCCGCGCTAGACAAGGCACGACGACTTGCCCGTGGAGAGAAGATTGCCTCCCCACTTCCACGTGTTGCTCCACTTGCTAACGCTCCAGTCAAGATGAACAGCACTGGCACTGGCACTAACCGTGCCCCTGCTGGCGCACCAAACGTAGGGATTAGCGGTGGCGCTCCAGTTGCCAACTTCCCAGTTGGGATGAATGCTACCTCAAAGGGCAGCGTTCGCGCTCCTGGTGCCTTTAAGGCTGGTCTTGGTGGTGGACGTGGAACCCTCCGTATTCAGCCAGACATCTCTAAGCTCACAGAAACAGAGGCCGCATCGCTGAAGATGCTTGAGTCCTCGCTCGTTGCCAAGGAACAAGATCCAAAGCAGAACGATGACTTCGTCTTGCTTCAGGAGATCCTTGGTCGCAAGCAGTTGGTCGATCCAGAGCAGAACCGCCTCAAGGCGCTCTTCCGCCGTATGGACAACCTCTACCACCCAGAGACGATGACGCTCGGTGGTGCAGACCACTGGTCACAGGACCCAAGCGCACGACTCGCTGGTCGCGCCCACGTCTCCGTCAACATTCACCACGCCTATGTTCAGATCCCTGCCGCAATTCAGGCAGTGCGACCAATCGTGAACTATGTTCCGACTGGCCAGAAGACGGAAGACCGTCAGATGGCACAGATGCGTGAGCAACTCTACTTCCGTTGGTGGGAAGCCAACGATATGGACCTTCAGCACGAGCAGGCTGCGCTCCTCAAGGAGTTGTACGGTCACACCGCTGCCAAGGTCTGGTGGGATCCAGTTGAGCGTGTGCCAAAGGTCACCGTTATCGAGCGACCAGAGAACCTCTACCTCGGCTTCGGCAACAGCGACTACAACCGAATGGACTGGGCGCTCTATACCTATGGTATGTCACCTCAGGCGATTCAGGAGGACTGGGGCATCAACGTCATCCCAGTAAAGCAGGGCGAGAAGTGGTTCCCGTACACAAGCCACGGCGACCACGCTGACCCTATTGGAAACGTCTGGGCCAATGCCTTTGAGCGCAACCCGCTTAAGCGCGAGACCGCCTACGAGCAGATGCAGATTGAAGTCTACGACTACTGGTACAAGGTGCCAAAGGGCGAGGGCAAGGCGCCGCTCGTCTACAACGCAATCTATGTGGGCAACACGCTCGTCAAGAACGACCCGCATCCAGAGTACGGCGGGAAGATCCCGTACATCCACCTTCCTAACGGCAAAATCCCAGGTAGCCCATACGGAAAGCCTGCGCTCTACGATGCCGAGCAGCTCCTCCGCGAGAAGGACGAGCGCATCACTGCAATGGCGCAGATGATTCAGTCCGTCGTCGGCGGGCAGATGTGGCAGTTGGTTGGTGCTGATGCGCCAGACGAGATTCCACCAAACGCGCTACCCAAGCCAGGTCGAATGGCTGCCCCTGGACCAGGCAACGAGATTCGTTCCATCCAGCCGTTCATCCCGAACTTCCAGATTGAGCAGTACATCCAGCGCATTGACCGTGAGTTGACGGTGGCGACTGGACTCAATGACCTGCTCCTCGGACTTGCCCCAGCACAGGTGCTTGGATCATCCCGCGCTATCGCCGCCCTCATTGCAAACTACGAGTCGCGCCTTGCCCCTAAGCGCAAGGTCTTCTATTCGTGGATGAAGCAGGTCTGGGAGATGTGCGCACGCATCTGGGAGGCCAAGGAGCCAGGCGTCAAGTCCCTCATTGCTGGCGAATACCGCATTGAGATCGTTGCCCCTGAGCTTACACCACGAGACACACTGGAACTTGCCAGCACCGCGATCAACCTCGTACAGAACCGACTCTGGTCGGCTGAACGTGCGATGGACCGCGTGGGCGTGGAAGATCCGATTGGCGAGAAGGAACTCATCCGTGATGAGCAAACCGACGCCACGCTCAACCCAGCCTCTGTTGCAACGATGGCTAACGTCATTGGGACATTTAAGCAGATGAATATGGCTGACCAGCAGGCTGCACAGCAGGCGCAGCAGCAGCAGCTACAGGCGCAGATGGCAGGCGCTCAGGCGCAGGCAGCAAACGCCCAGCGAACACTTAACCCAGGAGTTCCAGGGTCGCAGTCATTGAACCAGCCTGAGAACCAAGCACAGCTTCCACCTGATGCCAATGCGGCGAACGCTATGGCCCCAGGAGCGGAGAACTTGGTTCCAGCACCAACCGCGACCAATGAGGTACCTGCATAATGGCACGACAAGGACAGTTCGGTCGAGCAGCAACAGGAGCATCTAACCTATCTGACGCTATCCGCTCGCTTGTGCAGCAGCAGTGGGCAACTGACGAGAAGGCTCTGATGGATGCGTTCTATGGCGGACTTCAGTACAATGGAGCTATTCCAACGATGGCTGACGTTATTGCATTCTACAATAACTATACAAGCGTTGCTGGGATTGATCAGGGTACTAGTGAGTGGAACCTTGTTCAGCAAAAGATTGAACAGGCTAATAATGTTGATATTAGCAATCAGTATGGTAATATCATTTCAGAGTTCAAGTCTAGCAAGGGCGCTAATTTTGCTGAAGTAATGTCATTCCTAAAGGGTCGTGCGCAAGACTCAACAAACCAGGACCATCTCGCTACCTATAATGAGGCCATTAGCAACGTGGCGCAGAACTTCATCTCGTTTAGAAGCAATGATCTTCGTGGCGGAATTATCAATGCGGCGACATATCGCACGATGGTAGACGATGTCATCAGCTCCCTCGATCCATTGGACCCAATGCGCAGCTCTATTCTTGTTGATTCATTCGCATCTGAGTGGGAAGTTATGAATAACAAGAAGCGAGACCTTGTTGCTATTGGCAAGCTTTCAGCATCTGGATATGCTTCTTGGGCAAAAAGCTTCGCCCAGGGATTGCTTTCCTCTGGCCTCACTAAGGGAAATACTACCTATCTTGATGCCCTTGCGGCAGCAGCATCTGGGCTATCCGCTGGCGGTGGTCCTGGCAATGTCAAGCTAACAAATACATCTAATGAACTTGCTGGAATCTGGAAGCAGATTAAGGCACAGTATGCTGGTGACGCTGGTTCATTCTGGCCAGGAGAAGGACAAAGCACGACAGACCTGCTTAAGGAAATTGCTATCCACCCAGAGTGGCTTCAGAAGTATGCAAACGCAATCGATGCTGGAAACCTAGAGATTCCTGCATTCATTAAGAAGGCAACTGGCCAGGACGGCGGCGAGGCAATGATTACCTACTTTGGCGATCTACTTGCAACTGGTACAAATATCGCTGCACGCTCTGGTAGCAAAGAGGCAGTATATTGGAATGCAGCAGAACATAACGCTGGAACCTCAACGGCCTGGAGGACAATCAAGACTGTTGATGATATTTGGCAGAAGAATAGGTCGGACGCAAAGGGAGACGGTCAACTCCTAAAGTATCTTGATGGCGAGTATGCTAAGTTCCTTCGAGGGGATGACTCATATTACGGCAAGCTAAATTCTAACCCATTGAGCGATGCTGGTGCTGGGATGCTCACACCATACCAACGTACGCTTGTTGCCAATCAGGCAGTCTCTCTTGCTGGTGGATATGTTCAGGGTATGCAGACGGTCTCTGGTGCTGGGATTACAAGCCAGTCTGATCTTGATGCAGTCAGCACCAGGCTTTCAACGATTGCTCAGGTTGGGGTTATTGGTGACCAACTCAAGTCTGGCGAACTAACTAACGTTTGGAACTCCCAGACTCAGATGTGGGACCCAACTCCAGGAACTGCTCTCGGACTAAAGAATGGAAAATTCACCTATGTATCCGTCACCAAACTTGGTGAGGGACAACTTGTATCTGAAGTACGTACAATAGATGCAAAGCCAATTATCTCTATTGATGCCAATGGAAAAACATCAGATAGCGGGTATCGTTCAGTATTCAATCCAGAGACTGGAGAGCAGATCTTTGTTGATCTTGCTGGAATTCAGTATGCCAAGGATGCGTTCAGCCCAATTGGATCTGGCGGATATATCATCAATGCAACAGTAGACACACCAAGCAAGAAGCTTGAACTCGCATCTAGAATTGTATATCGTGACGTAGAGTCTGGACTTATTATTGACGGAAAATATGATAGCACCGATCCAAATGCTGCCCTTGCAAATGTAGATGATCTCAAGGTGGCAAGCGGACTAATCGCAGAACAGATTGCTCTTGGGGTATACGATCCTGCTCTCAGGGACATCCTCCTTGGAGACTCTCTTAATAGTGGACAGCTTTATGATATTCTTGTTGCCCCAGCAGAAGATAAGGCCCTTGCTGCGCTGCAGGCAACTCCAACTGATCCAAAGGATTTAGAAAAGCGTTCCAAGATTCAGGAGCTATCTGGAAATGCAGACTATTCCAACTTCCTAAAGACGCAACTTGAGACTCCTACGTACAGGGAAGTTTCTCCTAACGTGTGGCAGCCTATCGAGGCTAATGCGCAGCGAGAAAACGGCTTCCTAAATACTGCTGGACAGTTGTCAAATTGGTGGAGCGGTCAAGATCCTCTAACCAAAACACTAAGTCTTCCACTTGTAGCACTTCGTGGTGCTGCGCTTACCGTTGGGGCAATTGGTGAGACGCTTATCAATGGCGTCTCGCAGCCAACAATTGATATGCGATCACAGGAACAGAAGGCCGCGGATAACGCTCGCGGTCTTGCTGCTGCTGCACCGCAAGTCAGTGCCTACGAACGCAGTGGATATGGCCAGGCTCCAGGTGGAACATTCTTTAGGAATATGAATACAACCCCTGTTGCTCCGCAGCAGATGGGATCAAGTTATCTTGGACTTCAGGCAACTGCGCCAAAGCCAGTTGCTCCTATTCCTTTGGCAGTAAAGCCGTCAGCAATTAAGATTGTTGGCGCACCAGGATTTGGAGCGGTAATGACATCAACACCAAAGGCTGCGCCAGTATTTGATGCAATGGTCTTTGCTGGCAAGGGCGGCGGTGGACGTTAATGTCTGATATTAATCTATCAAACCTTTCTGGTACATCTAGTAGCGGATCAGCTAATCCTATTCCGTATGCTTCTAGCTCTGTTTCTGGAAGTGTAAATACAGACATAGGTAAGGTTTCTGTTGGGGTTTCTGACCTTGGCGGATCTGCGCTTAAGTCCGCTGGGAATCTTACTGCTGGATTTATTGGAATGGGTAAGGGAATTGTATCCCTGGCAGAAAACCTTCCAATTATCGGTGGTATTACTAAGCCACTCATTGGATTTACTGGCGGAATTCTTGACGCAACACTTGGTACTGTCGTTCGAGCGGCAGAGGGGTTTAAGGTTGGAGATTCTAATCTAGCCCAGGCAACGGTCGGTGCGCTAGAGACTGTCGGAACTCCACTCAAGTGGGGTCTTGATGCTCTATCTGCACCTGGTCAATTTGTCCAGAATGAGGTTGCTAAGGCCCGACTTCAGAGTTACGCCAAGGGTTCTTCGAATGACTTCATCCGAATCTTCCCAGCCCCAGAAGCGGCAGCAATTAAGGCTGTGCAGAATGGTGCATCTATTGAAGAGGCTGCACTTAAACTTGTTGAATCAAATGCAGCATTTACTCCAGACGGCGCACAGAACTTCCTGTGGTCTCTAGTTATTGACCCAATTAATCTTATTGCTCCAGGTGCTGGCAAGGCCCTAGCTATTGGGGCAAAGGCATCTGAGTTCACTAAGTTCATTGCTGCATCATCAGATGCTGCTATTGCGGCAGCTAAGGCTGGCGGACGACTTGAGGAAGTGACAAAACTTACTGAGGCAAGCCAATTCATTGAAAAGTGGGGATGGGCTGGAAAGGTTTATGACCAGACCGTTGGTGCGCTTAAGGGGAAGATGGGTCTTCTTGCGCCAAAGTATGCCACAGAGATTACCCGTGCCATTTGGAGAGTTCATCCTCCAAAGATTGTTAACGATGTTCTTGATACCGTCACACTCTTTAGCGGTGGTGGCAGGGCCAACGCAGAGCGAGGTCTTAGGAACGTAGCAATTACTGCTGCTGGAGCTGTTCGTTCTGGTGTCGTTCGGGCTGTATCAAGCATCCGAAGAATGAATTCAGATAATCTTGCCAAGAGTACAGTATCGTACTTTGAGGGATTGATTAGGGGTGGTGCGGATAACGCATCAATCCTTACTGAGAAGCTTGAACAGCAGACCGTCAGCATTGGCGAGATTATGACTAAGTCTGGGATTGCCCCAGAGAAGCAGAATGAGTTCCTTAACCTTATTCGTCCAGAGATTAAGAATGGAACCCGTGCCGATGAACTCCTGCGAACAGAGGCTGTCCAAAACTTTATATCAGACTTTGCGAAGGGTCACAATAACTGGTACGTTCGTGATCGGGCTGGAGCAATGCGCGCAACCTCAATGATTCGAGAACACCTAGACGCTCGCATTGGCGCAGAGCAGGCAACAAAGATCTTTAGCGATGCCAAGATTGAACAGGTTCCAGTGGCACAGGGGATCATTGCCGCAGTAGGCCGCGGGGAAAGCATTGAGAATGCTGCGTCTGGACTAATCAAAGACCTTGTCAATGGATTTGGTATGCAGCAAAAGGATGCCGTTCAGGCAGCCATTACTCTTGTGAAGAAGCATTCTGCGGATATTAATAGTTTGGCTGATGCGCTTTCTATTGCCCGTTCTGCAAACTATGGACGGCGTGTTGAAGGACTTGCTCTTATCCGCGCCAAGATTGCCGAGAGGATTCAGGAGCTTGGGGACAAGGCAAACGAGAAGTTTGGTCGTGTGACACTCATCTCTGCAAGAACCTTGACAGAGGCAGATATTTCCGTTATCGAAAAGAAAGTAGCGGAACTTCGTGCTGCTGAAGCTGCGGCCATTGAGGCTGGGGATGATGCTGCCGCTGCTGCTGCGCGAGAAGGAATGAAGAACCTTGCTGATGAAGTTGTCTATAAGTTTGATGATGCCTCTGCAAACTTTGCTCCTAAGACCGTACCAGAAGGCATTGGATCTGAGGCTCAAAAGCTTGCTGGTCAGTACGGTTATGACGATGTATTTAAGTGGGTAAAGGCAGCAAAGGGAAATGCTGTTCAGTCTATTACTTCTGATGAACTAAATATCATCACCAGACTAGCAAAGACAGAAAAAGTATTTAAGGATCTTCTCGATTATATTGATGAGCTTACGCAGGCTGACTATCGACTGGGATTTGCACCAAAGAGCGGAGTCGTCGAGGCAAGCACACTTCGTCATCTTAGTGACGGAGGTGAGGCGTGGCAGAACGTACTTCTACCATTTGTTGATACCCTCGATGTGACTGATATTGCAAAGCTTGACAAGGGACTTGAAGGAATCAATCTTAAACCCAGCCGACTAGAATCGATTATGGATATGTTTACCCGTAAGTATGGATCAGAAACAACTCGGGCAAACACAACGGAACGGTTCATCACTTCACTTGTTGGCAAGACTGGTATCTCAGTGCGCAAGGCAAGGGAGATTCTTTCTAACGTTAACTCAAAGGCTGCGGAACTTAATAAGCGTCCACAGTCACTCTTCCTAGAGAACAGCATTGTTGAAGAAATCTTCTCAAATAGTATGACGCCAACAGAGTACCGTCGACTTGTTGAGAGCGGATCGACTCCTATTAAGGAGATAATTTCTGCTGCTGCTGGTGACTACAGAGTTGCTGGACTAACCAGTGGATTCACTGGAAGGGTCAAGGCAATTGCCCCAGCAATAACTATTATGACGGATATTATCTGGGGAGAATCTAGGTTTGGTAGGTTAAACCCATACTTCAACCTTATTCTTGAACGTATTGAGACACAGTTCCAGCTTGTTGCAAATAACATCTGGAAGAAGGTTTCAGATCAGTTTGCGAATGAGAATGTTGGGACTGTTTTGCTGCGCAATATGCGCGACCGAGCAAACTTCACAAGCGAGTTCGCAGACGGAATGGTATATCATCTTCGTCGTAGGACTGAAGCAGTGGCAACAATTGCTGAGCAGGCTCCAGGATTCAGGAATAGTGCAGGTAGGATCATTCAGAGGCTTCGCACGGAGCTGAAGAATGCCAAGAGCATTGACCACGTCAGGATCGTAAAGCAGGCGGCACGAGATATGATGGCCGACCGATACGCTGCTGGTCAAGTTATTGAACTCCTCAACAAGGCTCGACCAGATATTTTTAACGAGCTTGCTATCCACTATGGTGTCACCAAGGCAGATGACGTTATGGAACTTGTCCTTGGAGAAATGATTATGCAGTCAGAACCTGCACTAATGAAGGAGCTTATTGCTCGCCAAGGTGGAGTTGCACGAACACTTACTGGAGAAGCTATCCGAGATGGCATTGCTGAGTCACTGGTTAAGACTAGGGGAATGACTAAGCAGGCTGCAGCACAAGAGGCGACACGGCTATCTAATGAGATCGCTAACGCTGTTGTTGGCGCATATGAGATTGCAATTGAGCGTGGCTCTAGGGCCGCAGATCAGGCTCAGTATTTTGCAAGTTATCGCTCTTGGTTTGAGCGAAGCATTAACCACCCATTCCTTGCTCTTTATCCATACTCTTATATGACGCAGAAAGCCATCCCATCAATGATGAAGATGCTCTTCTTGACACCTGGACCTCGTGGAATCGTAATGCCAGGCTGGGGATATGTTAAATATCAGCAGGTTGCTGAGTATATGAACGATCAGGCAAATACAAATAGTGGCTTCCTTGGTCAACTTCTCAACTCTGAGCCAGCGATGCTCTTGATGGGTAGCTTGCTCCCAACAGGTGCTGAAGATATGGGCTTTGGATTCACCACTGCGCTCCGACAGAATATAATTCAGCCTGGTTTTGCTGGGCAGGATGTGACCCTAAATAATCTCTCCAACTCGCTGAATACGGTTAAGGATACCGTATGGAATGGATCTCTTCCTGGTCAAGCTGGAAGGGTACTTAATGTAGGAAATAACCTTGGTCAAGATATTAATCTAAACCAAGGGATTGAGAACGCAGTAACGCAGGGCATTCCTGGAATCATTCAGAATGTCGCACCGCAGATTCAGGAAAGCCTCTTAGGAAATCTGCGCAATCCATAAATATATAACCCTGACATTGGGTCGGGGAGTAGTTAGGAAAAGGAGAATGCTGTGGCTGACGAAGTCGTGAACAGCGCCCCAGTGCAGTCGGATGAGGTAGTAGCCCCAGAGGTTGCTGCTGTTCCCACTGAGAACGAGGCGGATGTCACCACTTGGAAGAAGCGCCTAGCAGGCAAGGATCAGGCGTTGACGGCAACGAAGAAGGAACTCGATGAGATCCGTTCTAAGGCCGAAGAGCTTGCAAAGTGGAAGGCAGAGCAGGAGCAGGCCTCGATGACTGAGTTCGAGAAGGCGCAAGCCAAGATTCGAGAACTTGAGCAGAAGGCAGCGGCTGCGGAGCAGGACGCGAAGCAGGAACGCCTCGCACGGGAATACCCACTCGCACACCAGTTCCTGAAGGACACCAGTAGTCTAGACGAAGCGGGCAAGGCGGCAGCCTTGGAAAACTTCTTCAAGCAGGCGGCGTCCCTTCAGCAGGTGCAAGAGTCGGAGCCAGCGCCAGTGGATCCAAATAATGCGCGTCGGGCAACCGCCGCGCCTGTAGAAAAGCCAACCTCTAAGGGCATCTCTGATGCGCTTAAGGCGTTGGGAAATCCATTCGCTGATAGATAAGGAGTAGCATAAATGGCTACCACGACTACCAGCACGACGAACTTTTCTGATCTCGTCACGCAGCTTGTTGCTGCCCGTGCCGAAGAGGAACTGCGCGCTCGTGCTGTTCACGCGATGCCTGGGCTTTATGTCCCAGCTCGCTTCATCAAGGGTACGAACACCCTTCGCTACGCTCGCTATGCTGACCTAGCGGTAAGCACGGCAACCCTGACGGAAGGCACCGCCCCAACGGACGATGCCCTAACGATCTCGTCTGAGTACTTCACCGCTGCCCAGTACGGCGCAACGGTTGCGGTCTCTGACCTGGCCAACCTTGACTCGCCACACGACCTCATCAGCATTGCTGCTGAGCGTGTTGCCTACAAGGCCGTTCGCTCAATGGACACGCTTGTCCGCGACAACATCCATAGCTCGGCCTCAACGGCTGCAGTCTATGGTGCAACCGCTTCCGCAACGCTTACCCAGAACACTGCCAACTCGGCTGTTGCCGCTGCTGGTGTGTTGACGGGCGCGTTCGTCAAGCAGATGGTTGCTCGCCTCAAGGGCAGCAACGTTCCTCAGTTCGCTGACGGCACGTACCGCTGCATCATCCACCCTGCGCAGGAGTATGACCTTGTGTCAGACACCAGCGTCAACGGCTGGATCGAAGCAAACAAGTACACTAACCAGACGCCACTTCTCACGGGTGAGATTGGTCAGTTTGCTGGCGTACGCTTCATCGTCTCGTCAGACGCCAAGGTCTATGCGACCGCAGGCGCCTCGGCAGGCAACGTGTACAACGCGCTGTTCCTCGGACCAGACGCTTACACGATTGGTGACTCGCAGACCCTTCAGAGCTACTTCGTGGCTCCAGGTGGCGATCACTCCGACCCACTCGCGCAGCGCGCAATCGTGGGTTACAAGATGCGCTTCGGCTCCCTCCTCCTTGATGAGGCTGGCGCTCGCTATCGCATCCTGAAGACACAGGCCACGGTCTCTGTCTAATCCGTAAGGATTCCTGAAAGCCCCATCCCCTTCGGGGGGTGGGGCGAGTAGGGTATGCTAGAATCGACGTAGAGGCACCTAGGAAGCCCCAGGAGCCACGATAATAGCAAGGGTGGCACTTAGTACCACCCCACCAATAAACGAGCCTCTAGGCTCGCTCAGGAGGGTCGGATGAACATTCTCGTATGGGGTACTGCCGAGCAGGGACCTTGCGCCTACTTCCGTGGTCATATGTATGACGAAGAGTGGAAGAAGATGGGCATCAATGTCAGGCACATTGACAAGATCAACTTCATCGCCAAAGACGGCGCCCAGGGCTTGACACAAGAAGAAGCAATGAAAAGGAATCTACTCTCGGTAGATACCAGCGACATCGAGTGGGCAGACCTCGTGATGTTCCGCCGATACTACAACTGCTCTGCTAAGTGCAACACTTGCGGAGATGCGACAAAGGATCAAGCAAAGATTCTTACGCACCCGCACAAGATGGAACTCCGCGATGCCGTCACCGAGTGGATGTGGCCAGCGTTTGAGTCAGAGATGTTTAACAAGGCAATGGTCTATGAGACCGACGATAACCACTTCCAGATCCGCAAGTGGAATGGCTACTGGCCAGATGTCCAGGCGGAAATCCCGCTCATTGAGCGGATGGCACGGAGGGCTGACCTCGTTACCGTCAGCACGGGTCCAATCAAGGATGCGTATTCACATCTCAACAGCAATCTTCGGGTGATTAGAAATGCAATTGATCCTTCGATTTATACGACAAGTCGCACTCGCCCAGAACACGGCGGTGACAAGCCACGCGTGGTCTATTACGGCAGCACGGCGCGGATGCGCGACTACGGCGGATTCCCAAACGAACGAGGCAAGTGGGAAGGAGGATACGCTGGCAAGGGTATCCAAGACCTCCGCAAGGAACTCTGGAATGTCTTCATCGGAGTAAACCCAGGAACAGAACACGTCATTGCACCGTTCTTTGATGAAGCGTATCCCTACGTTGAGAACATTCGCCAGTTTGCGGAGACCCTCGCAGCGAGCCACGGCGACATTGGAATCGCGCCACTCGGCGGCGATGACTTTGACCGCTGCAAATCAGAACTCCATTGGCTGGAATATGCAATGGTTGGAGCTGCATTCATTGGTGAAGGCTTCAAGTATGGAGATGCTCCGTACTCAATGGTCAACCACGGTGTTGACGGACTCGTCGTCCGTGGTCGACAGCAGTGGTTTGACGCAGTCAAGAGTCTAGTAAGAAGCAAAAACCTACGAGAACAACTCGCAGGTGCCGCTAAGGAGCGGGTACTCAAGGAATACGATTATAAGGATCGTGCCAAGGAATGGGCCGATGCCTTCAAGTGGGCAGTAGAGCATAAGGGGATTTGGAAGAATGGCAGGAGAGACACTCTCAGCACTTAGGACATCGGTACGGTCAGATCTCCGCGACCCTAACGGGGCGACGTGGAGCGACACGGAGGTCAACGACCTCATCAACTCAGGCATTGACTGGGTCAATGGGTTCTACCCAAAGGAAGCAATCCAGACCACAGCGGTGACGCAGCCAATCTCTGGCGCAGTCAACTCCATTGCCCTGACGACGGTCTCGTGGCCGTTCCGCGTAGATGTTTACGACAGTTCAGGGCAGTACCGCGAGAGCCTCTTGCCATCAAGCGGTGATGGTCCAGACTCTGGCTGGGAACTTCACAACAACATCCTCTTTTTCCCACCGCATTACTCACTCGTATCCCCAGCCACGCTAAAGATCTTTGGCTACTCTGGGTTTGTTCAGCTCTCTACCAGCACCGCAACGACGGATATGGATGTCTCTGCCATTTCGTCCGTCCGCGTCTGGGCGCAGGCAGAGGCGTTCAATCGACTCCTCTCTGACCGCGTTGCCTTCCAGCAGTGGCAGGTACAGTCGGGGAACTCCGATGTCTCTGCCCTCTCAATGAACCAGATTGCGCTCTCTAACCAGGCGCGGGTCCGACGCGAGGAGGCACGGCTTCGTCGCATTCGGAGGATCGGATAATGGATTTTAATCTTCCGATTACCTACCAGATCGCTGGCTCCAGCACGATCAATCTCAACAGCATTGCAGCGTCCGAGGTCACGACCTCGTCCCCGCTCAGTGGGTATAAGGTTCTGTCCGCTACGTTTGGCGATGTGGCGCTCACAGGGTATGTAGACAAGCGTGCGCTCCACGACGGAGTTGACGCGGGAGATGCCTACCTTGGTACCAAGACGCTCTCCATCGTGTGCGGCGTCTTCGGCTCGTCCATCGCTGACTTCCACGACAGGGTGCAGGCGCTCCTTGATTCCTCACGACCAATCCCACGAGAATACCAGACCGACGAAGGGTTCAGGAACCTTGCCTTCTCGCAGGCAACGATTGACACGACTAACTTTACATCGGGTTATATCCCTATGCAGATGAAGGTCCGCCCAATCTCCATCCCAGCGGTGCAGTTAACTTCAGCACAATCTGTTGGTGTATCGGCCAAGGGCTTTGCCGCCAATGTGCAGCTTACCTTCGTTGCCCGTAAGCCATACAAGTTCCGCCAGACAGAGAGGTCAATAACGATTACCTCATCTTCTGCAACGACATCATTCCCACACCTTGGCTCGGCAGTTGTCTACCCATCGTTTGAGATTGTCTTCTCCACCGCATCAACCTACAGTTCGGCAACGATTACCTCGGTGACGTTTACCTTTGACAGTGTGGCGCTAAAGTTGAACAGCCTAGACTTCCCAGCCAAGACGGCAAGTAGCGAGGTCCGATGGTACATAGACTTTGATAACCAAACTGTGAGTCGAGGGGTTCGGTCAGCGGTTGGCGGAGCCTATGTCAAGAGTCTGCGTCAGGATGTCATTGACACCACGACCTATCTCTTCGGGGCAATCCCGCCAACGGACGACTCGGCAACCACAATGACGACAACCTACACTGGGGCAAGTATCCCAGAGCAGATCCTTGTGACATATACCGAGGCGTGGTACTAATGCCATACACGCAATCGGCATTCCGCATCTCCCTCTGGGACACCACTGGGACAGGCCGTGGTCGCGGGAGCCTGCGCGCAACCATCAAGGATGCGAAGTATATCGGCGTCTCGTCGTACCTCAATGAGGGCGGCGAGATGTTCTTTACTCTGCCATACAATCATCCGCAGATCGCGGAGTGCGTTCCGCTAGAGCGGCACTATAGCGTTGAGCGGTTTGACGAAGATGATTCCATCTATCGGACCATTGGCAACGGCATTCTTCAGGACTATGTCGCCACTGATGACGAGGTCGTCTTCTATGGCATTGACTATATGACCGTCCTCAACCAGACGCTGACCGACCCGACGGCGGCGCTTGGTGGAGCGACGGTCACCTACGACAATAAGACCCTTGGGTATATCGTCCAGGCAGAACTAAGTGCCGCCCGAACTGCCACTAACTCGCGCCTTGGATTCATCAGCGTTGAGTCCACCATCAACGGATCAGCAACGACCTATGACATCTTCACTGCTGGAGAGCCTCGAACAGACTTCCTCCGCAATGTCTGTGCTATTGCCCAAGAGGGAACAACCACTAAGGCTGTCTTCGGCAATCGGATTGAGACGGACACTACCAGCTACAACAAGTTCTTTATTGACCAGAACTACTCAACTGCGATCAACAACAAGTTGACGCTCTCTTACGGCGCCAACGTCAAGCGATTCTCCTACACCCCAAACTTCAAGAGCCTTCGCACCAAGGCCCTATTGATTTCCACTAACCAATTTGTTTCAACATCTTCGCGTATCTGGTCAGTTACCGCGTCATCTACTACAGCAATTCTAGCAACCTATGGCGTGATTGAGCGGCTGGACATCCAGCAGGATGTTGTCTCATCTGCCTCTGCCACCAAGAAGGCGGCGCAGAACCTCTACGAGTCCAGCCCAGAGAAGATCAAGGAACTCACAGTTGCACTCAGCGATGGCGCTGTTGTTCCGTACAAGGACTACAATCTTGGAGATGACATTCGGGTCATCATCAATAGGGGCATTGTCTCTCTCAACACCAACCTTACCCTACGTGGACAGGAGTGGGTCGGTCGGGAAGATGGTTCAGAATCCTTAACATTTGACTTCTATAACCGCAACCAGGCAGACACTGAGGTCAGCCCGTACAAGTCAGACTCTAACATCAAGAAGGCTGGCGGCAAGAATCGCCAAGGTCCTTCTACCGTCAGTGGTCCAGATCACCTCTCAAACCGTGGCCGCAAGGGCAAAGAGAAGCCGTGACGGGTAGCCAGTTTGCCAATATCCTCCAATCCATCCAAGAGGTTAGGACGGAGATCTCTGCTCGCCTAGATGCCATTGATGGCCGCCTCCGTGATGTTGAGGTCGCCGTGGCAAAGTCTTCCACCGCGGAGGAGATCAGCAAGGAAACGGGTATTGCGCTAAGATGGAAAGTGGGAATCACTGTGTCCGCTGTGGGCATCTTGATTACTCTGATAATGAAAATCTTGGAGGCACTGTGAGTCTAGATCTGGACATTCACGAGCTTCGATCAAAGGGTATGTCGTTCTCAATTATTGGGGCGAGGCTCGGTCTCACCAAGGACCAGGCGCAAAAGCGTTACCAGAAGTTTCTGCTTTCTAGCCCCCTCCCCCATACCCCCTCCCCAGTATCTACCTCCTCTGAAGGGGGACTCGTTAAGAGAGATTTAACCCCCCCTACCCCCCCAGCGTCTGGGGACTATATCACATCGGTCGATGTTCTGCATTTGGATTATGTTCAGAGGATTGGAGAACGGCGTGAGTCAACGAATGAGTTGGTCGTTGCAGCAGGTGACTTCCAGTTTCCTTTTGAGGACCCAGAGGTGTACGCTTCGTTCCTGACATTCCTTGCGGCAGAGCGACCAGATCGCATTGTCCTCACAGGAGACATCCTTGACCTGACGGCGGTCAGCGCCTACGACAAGGACCCGCGTCTGGGGATGCCAGTGCAGCAGGAGTTAGCGCACACGCATCGGAGACTCGCAGAGATCCGCGCATCGGCTGGGCCAGATGCACAGATCTTTTTTCTTTATGGGAACCACGAAGCCCGCTTCTCCAAGTGGTTGGCAAAGAAGGCTCCTGATCTCGTAGGTCTCTCGGACTCTGAGGGACGCGAGATCCTGTCGCTTGCCAACTTGCTGCGACTGGACGCGCTGGACATCCAGCCGTGCATTTCTGAGGGCGTAGCGTTCTCTGGACCAGAGCATCTCCGTTCGTACTACCAGATTGCTCCAGACCTCATCGCTACCCACGGCACCTACTCGCGGACGACGGGTGGCGGGGCAAGCATTATGCCAATCGTCAAGGCGTCTGGCGTCTCCGTCGTTGGCGGACACGACCACTCGCAGGGCGTTGCCTTTGAGACCATCGGCGGTTTCGCTGGCATCGAGGCTCGCCGCACCGCCGCCATCTCCACGGGGATGATGTGCCGACGGACGGAGCTGGGCTACCTCGCGCAGCATCAGGTCAGCCGTTGGTCGGCAGGCTTCGCAGTCATTGAACTGTGGGGCGATCAGGCTGGGGCGTGGCAGCCAGACTTCGCGTCGTGGACTGGCACCGAGTTGGTGTGGCGCGGCAAGCGTTACGCTCCGAAGAGTGTGCTAAAATAATCTAACGTAAACTGGAGGGTCGGATGTACGGGGTCATAGGGTCGGGTCAGGTCGCACAACACGTCATCGCTGAACTGCGCCGTCGCAATGCGCGGTTCAAGGTTTATACGCGCTCGCTTCAGCCCGATGCTGAGGCGGGCGTTTTTGTGTCTTATACTCCTGAGACCATTGCCCAGCAACTGCGGAACGACGATGTGACTGGTGTCATCAACTGTGCCGCGCTGCGGGACATTGGTCTTTGCGAACGGACACCGCTGCTTGCTGTCGCTGCGAACGTTGAACTTCCAAAGATCATTGGCGACGCCGCGAAGCAGGTCTATATCTCCACAGACTATGTCTTTGATCTGAACGAAGAGGGTCGTGCGCTCACCGAAGACGCCGTGACCCACGGTGCGTTGAGCATCTACGGGCAGACCAAGTTCCAGGGCGAGGCGGAGACGCTGCGACGTGGTGGCGTGGTGGCACGCATCAGCAGCCCGTGGGGCGTGTACCCATCGCCAATGAAGCCAAGCTTCGTGGATATGATTACCTCCACCAATAACAAGATTGACCTGCCGACTGACCAGTTCTTCAGCCCGACTTACCTCCCCGATATGGCGGAGCATCTGGTCGACTTGGCTGGGGCGCAGTCCAACGGCATCTACCACCTCGTGAACCAAGGCTCCACCAACTGGATGGAGTTTGCCCGCGTTGCCCGACAGATGGCACGCAACAAGGGGAGGATCACAGGCTCCTTCCGCTTTGACCAGACGCGCCCGAAGTATGGTGCGCTAATTAATACACGGCTCCCGCGCTTCCGCACGTGGGCTGAGGCAATGCAAGAATACATCAGCGGCCCTCGTGCCGAAGAAAGGATCAAGCGATGAAAGCATTAGTGGTTGGCCATCGTGGGTTCATTGGCCCGATGGTCGTCAAGCATCTCAAGCACGCTGGCGCAACAGACCACGGCATTGACGAGGGCTGGT
>Ga0208916_10000082_pt1 | contig 40961 bp, 55 predicted proteins | sample DEB19_08_DNA_5_FD_184523 | JGI IMG/M metagenome (GOLD analysis project Ga0208916, IMG submission 184523) | Aqueous microbial communities from the Delaware River and Bay under freshwater to marine salinity gradient to study organic matter... | ecosystem: Environmental > Aquatic > Marine >... | reverse complement strand
ACGCGAGTTTCGACAGGCCAAGCTCAGCGCCCCACGAAAGAGCCGCGCCGATGCCCGCAACAATAGCCGTTGACGTACTGGCATCGACTCCGCTCGACGTGAGCCAAGCAGTCACGGACGCACAAGCAACCGTGATGGCTTTCAGAACTTGACGGAATGCCCAACCGTTGCGGCTGGCGATGAGAGGGAGGAGCATGCTTTTCATGGGTGGTGGTGGTCCTTGTTGTGTGCGGTTGATTTCTGAATCGAAAAAGTTTCCGCCGTCAGGGTGCCCGTCAGGGTGCCCGCATATGGGCATCCCTTGACGTGGCAGGTATTGACCATGCGCGTGATGCCGGAATGAATGCCAAGCTCTTGCGCCATTTGGTTGATGAGCGGCTCTTTCTCGTCTCGCCATTCCTCGCAATCCTGCGAACGCTTCCAGAGTAGTTTGAACATGAAGCACAAAGCGCCAGTGACGGCACTCAACGCAGCGATGGCGGCGGTTTCCAGCGTCATAGTTCACTCTTTCCAAAGGATGACTTTGCCGGAGGTGAGAGTGATCGAAGATCCACGAACGGGATAGTAGCCGGTCGGCAGCGCATCCCCGGCAATTCCGGCCTCGTCGCCGTCGTAGGCTGTCCCGTCAGGACTTCCAGCAGTCGGCGCAACAAGCGTTGCAATCGTCGCCTCGGAAATGACCGTGAAGCCAAAGAAGTTGAATGGGGTTGCGTCGGTCGTCGTGACGGCCTTGTAGCCTTTGGAAGCCTGTTCTCGGTTCATGGTGAATTTGGAGGGATTAGGGGTTGAGCTGTCAAGGTGGTTTTTAGTCGGATGTCGTGGCGTTTTCGTAGAGACCCATGATCTGATTCAGCACGTTCCAGGTTGCTCCAACAGCAGCGCCCCGCCCGCCAATAGCCAGGCCAAGAATTGTCATCACGCGTTCAACATCCTTTACGTCAGCCTCGCCTTCGGCCATCTGCTTGATAGCAGAAGCGGCCATAGCCGCAGGAGAAGCGGCAATGCGGCTCTCGACGCCAACGCCTGCATTGATCGCCTCAACGATAACGCCAAGGCCCATCATGCCAGTCATGGGGGCCGTTGCCATCGCGAGCGCATAGACTTCAGGCCGAAACAACTCTTCCGGCTCGTCGTCGGTCGTCATCATGCGAAGCAATCCGCCGATGGTCTGCGCCATCCCGGCAATGATCGCCGCCGTGCCCCATGCATTCGCGACGCCACCCTTTTTCAAAGCGAGCCACGTCAGGCCAAACACCTGCCGGTTGGCGCTTTGGAACGCGAACAGGAACCGCAGGAGCGCCATAGGGGTCTGATTCTCGAATAGAGATTTGGTTGCAGCCGTTTGCGGTTGCGCCGTCTCCATGACGATCAAGGCGCTTTCGTCTGCCGCGTAGGTCTTGGCGTCCTCGTCATTCATTCCCATGCCTTTAGCGTCTCGGAAGGCCACGTCATAAGCCACTGCTGCGGAAATGGTCGTGAATCGTGCATCTGTCCAGCCAATTGCATACCATCCGGCATTCATCATCAAATCTGGAGTCGTTGCCGCCTTGTCGAGAATCTCGTTTTCAAAATGGCGCTGGTTCCAGCCTTTCGCGGCCTGATTCATTTCTGCGTCATGCTCCGAAAGTCGGCGTTGCACCGTGTCGCTGCGATACATTTCCCCGAGGCTGATTGCCCCGTTGCCAGACATGATGCGACCGAGTGACACAAAGTACTCCTTGAGTCCTACTTTGAAGGCTGACTGGATCGCGGCCGGCGCCTGCTTGGCAATGACGGACAGCTTGAACAAAAGGGCGGTTGCAGCAACGGCCCGACCGTAGCGACCAAATAGGCGACCTTGCGCCGAGTGAGCGAATGAATCCCGCGTACCAGCCTGCTCAATGTTCTCGATATAGTCGGAAACCTGCCGAGCCTTGTCTTGCCCGCGATTCGTCTCAACGGCCAACCTAAAGTCTCGATGCCCGAAGATGGCGCGCAACTCAGTCGAGACCTCCGCAAATGCGATGTAGTGCTCTACTTGGTGCGCGTTCTGCCAGTAGTTTTGAAGCGCGTCCGTCATCTTTGGCGGGCCAGATGGGCGCGAAACACGGGTTTTTGTAAAGCCGGACTGCATGCCGCCACGCATCATATCCTCTTCGAGAGCAACGGATGAGTCGGATTTTGAATGCTCGACCTGTCGCATGCCTCCATATACCTCGACGCGAGGCAGATTAACGCCGCGCAACCTGCGGAAGACTGGATTGATTCGCGCATACTGTTCTGCGTACTGCTTCATGAGCCACGACCGAACGGCCCGCGCTTCCGTGGTGAGCAGTCCTTCGGCGATGCCTTGCCAATCCTGCCCGTAGCCGTGAGAGTCGAGCCAGTCGCGGGAATCCTCGTCCATCCACCAAAGCGTTAACTGCATCATTTGAAGCTGCGACATCGTGCCAGCCGCAGACTCTTGGATCTGTTGAAGTTCCCACAATCCACGCAGGCGAGCGGTAAGACCCTTGCCAGGAAACGCCCCTTGCAGCATCTCGGCAAACTCCGCTTTACGCTTTCTCATGCCGTCGTCCTTCGCCATATCAGCGCCAAGCACACCACGACGTACGTTCTCGTAAAGATCGCCTTTGCCGAGCAGGTCGAGAAAGAAGCCGCTGGCGTCGAGTCCGGTGTCTAGGTAGTCCGCAGCGCGCCCCTTGAGTCCGGCAATCTTGTTGAGTTCACGACGCCGAGCGTTTGCCTTACTCGCGTCATACGGAGACCCGACACGGGTAATCCCGTCCAGCCGCTCAGCCGCCCGACGTTCGCGCTTCTTCGCGGTTTCTTCGATGTGCGCAAGCCTTCCCTGCGAATAGGCCTCGCGAGCAAGATCGAGCGCCGCCGTAACTTCCGCCGATCCCCGCGCCGCCTTTGCGTCTGTGCCGTGCAGAACGGAGCCGAAAGTTTGCAAAATGGTCAGGCGTTGCTCTTGCCAGTCTCGCGCTTCTGCGTCGTCGGTGATTTCCCTGCCGAGCCATTTCGACAAGTCCTCTTTAATGGCCTTCGTCATTTCGCCGGAAAGAGTGTTTTCGATTCCTTCAATTCGCTCGTCTGCAACGGCAGGCGAAAGCTCCGATGCGTCTTCAGCCATCGAAAACCATGCGTGCAACTCGGGTGTCAATTTGCCCTTCGCCTTCTCGCCTGATTCAGTTTTCGGGGCGGCTTTTTTGAACACCTTTACCAGTTGCGCGCGCGCTTCCTTCTTGAGCCACTTCTCAAGCTCGACGTTCAGCTTTGCAACGCGCCGCTCGATTTCCTGAAGCATCGCCTCATCCGTCGCCAGCCCGGCAAGTTTGACGTAGCCGCCGACTCGCGCGCGGACCTCGGGAGGAGCCGCCGACAAGATGCCATCGAGCGTGCGCAGAGCAGCCTTGAGCATGTCGCGTTGAGCCTTTGGACTGCCCGCCGTTTTCTTCGTGCGCTCGCCCCACGCTTCCGCTTCGGTCTTTGCTTCCGTGCGTGCCGTTTTCTTGGCGTCACGGAAGGCCTGCACGGCTTCACGATAAGCCGCTTTGTCCTTGCGGCTAGATTCAATGCGAGAGGCTACAGCATCCCACAAATCGGCGGCACTGTCGCCAGCCGCCAGAGGTCCGCCGTTTCCGTCCGCGCCTTCGTGCATGGCTTTTGCCATCTTGCCGGGAGTGATGCCGGAACCCTTGGAATACCACGCAGGAGGAAGCCACGGAGCACCCTCGAACTCATCCATGTTTTGCACGCCGTTCTTGATGGCGGTAGAACGAGACATCAACTTGCCAAAGTCGAGCATGGCAGAAATCAACGGGTCGTCTTCGAGTGAAGCCGGTTCAAATTCCAGGTTCTGCCGCGCGTTTGGCGTCAGGCTGTCGAGGTATGCCGTCATGCGCCGGTCGAAGCCGTCAGCCTCACGAAACGCCACCTCGCGGTTGATGCTTGATGCCGAGCGAATCACTGCCGCCTTCTCGATCCACTCCGCGCCGAGTCTCATCGCGCGCTCTTTCGCGACGCGGGCAATCGCCATGCGAGCCTCGGGAGACCGCTGGAACGGCGAGAACATTGCCGCCGCGCGTGAGGCGAAGTCGCCGGAGCGGAGGCTGAACGTCTCGCCAACAGGCTTGCCGTTCTCTTCGAGGATGCGAATGAGATTCTCGTCAAAGATGACGTAGTTGTAGGTTTGCTTGGGTTCCTTGCTGTTTAGTTCGTCACGGAAGGCGATAGCCTCGTCCATGTTTTCAAAAACCGGGCCAGTGTATTTGCCGCTTTTATCATCTGCTACCCGGATTTTGCCATTGACCCTTTCAGTGTAGAACCGGCGCTGGCGACTGCCGCCGTCGAGGTAGCGGATGCCCTTCACCCCCATTGAAACCAAGAGGCTCGACGCTTGCGCATCGTTACCCGCTGGCATGTCTCGCATAGAGAGGCGAGCATAAAGAGCAGATCCATAAATGGAACCGTCAGCGAATTTGTTCGACTGCGTTTTGTCGTAGTAGTCGAAGGCTGATTTATTGCTTTTGTGGAGTTGCGAAAACGCCGCCTTCACCTTCTCGCTCTGCTCACTCAGCGGCTTGTCCCAGTCCAAAAACTCGGATTCATCCGGCAGGAGTTCGACGGTGTAGAGGTTGCCGGTTGTCTTTGTTCTTGCAAACTCTGACGGGAGGGGTATTTTGCCAGCAATATGAGCAACATCACCTGTTCTGAATGCGGTAAGGGCTTCTTTAGGAGTAACATCAAACCTACCAAGTCCGGTAAGTCTTTTTGCTCCAGAGAGTGCCACCAACGGAGCCAGTATGTCCACGGCTTGAACAAAGCTGGGTACCGGATTACGAGGGTAGATGGAAGGCAAGTTTACGAGCACAGAGCCATCATGGAGGGTGCTATCGGCAGGAAGTTGCAGACCAGTGAGCATGTTCACCACATCAACGGGAACAAGTCTGATAACAGACTGTCGAATCTCGCCATCTTGCAAAAGTCGGCTCATCACCGCGAGCACGTCACTCCTACTTTCGATGTCGAGTTGGCTAAATCTCTTTACGTTCAAGGGATCGGATACAAGCGTCTCGGAAAGCTCTTTAACCGACATCCAAGTTCTATCCGCGAGTGTTTTATCGGTCGAGGCTGGCACAACCCCCGCAATCATAGGTTGCCCGCTCAAAGCGCCAGAGAGGCTATCTTGGTAGCTTTTGGCAACGCCCCTTGATTCAGCGAAATACAAACCGTGTCCGTAAGCCTGCGCCCCCTCGCCCGTGCCTATCTTGTCGAGGCTGAAGCGATCCACTTTGTGTGGAGTCCCATGAAAAGCCCGGATTGAGAACGTCGTAGGCCCAACGAGTCGAGCGCCGTCCGGCATTTGAACCACGTTCGAGGCGTCTGCGGGAGTTGCGCGGGAAGTGGAAAACGTCTCGCCATTCGGCCCCGGCGTATTCAACACGTTAGCACTAAGCGTGGCAATCTCGATCTTGCTAGGAATGATCGCTGGACCGACCACGACGCTAAACCCCTCGGCCCGCCATGCCGCCGCCATTTCCGGCGTGATGCGCTCAACCTGCCCAGGACGGCGAAGAACCTTAACTGGCGTATTTGGATTGAGCGGAAACGTGGAGACATTCTGGCCGTATTGGCTCACTTCATTAATGGCCGGACCGAGATAAAAACCAGCGTATTGCCCCTTACGGCCCTGCTTAGATGCGCGTGGCGCGAAATCTGGCACAACCTCGCCTCCATGATTGGCGTGAAACCCCTCGGTAATTCCAAGATTGCCAAGGGTTGTTGAGTCGGGTGACACCTCGATTTTAACGCGCAGTTCTTTGGACGATATGGAAAATGTCTCACCATTAGGCCCCGGCGTCTCTTCCGAATAGCCGGAAGTGTCGATGAGTTGGCGCGCTTCTGCCTCCGCGCCTGCATCGTGCGCAACCTGCGAGTCAATGCCGAGTTGCTTTTCGAGTTCAGCCGTCAGGTCAGCGCCGAGTTTACCTGCCTTTTGCAACTCTCCGAGCTTCTTCGCGCGACTGGCGACGGCGGCGAAAAAGGACGCTTCCGAGTTCATAGCGCCCGTGAACCCGGCGCGCATCAAGAGACGACCAAACCGCCTCATGGTCTTTGCCTGCAATGGCTCGCCAAACGTCGAGCGCCCGACAAGGTAGCTCTGCCCCAGGTGTGACCACGCCTCGATTATGTCGTCGTCTTTGAGCTGCTCGTCTGGCACGTCGCGAAAGAGTTTGTCGCCGCTCGTCTCCTCGTAGGACCGCAGCCGCGAAAGCATCCAGTCCCGCCCGCGTCGCTCGGAAATGATTGCCTTGGCATCGCCTTCGAGCTTCTCTTCTACGAGCGTCAGCACGTTCGAGCCTTCCCAAAGCCGGATGGTCGTGCGCAAAACACCGTCTTTGAACTCATTGCGCGAACTGCCGAGAATCCGCAGCGACGACAGAAAGCCCTCCGAGTCAGCCGTTGCCTTGTCGATGGCCTGAGCGTCATCAAAAGCTGTGTCAGGCGCAACGTCGCCAAGAGCCGCGCCTTGCTTCACGCGCCTCGACATCTGCTCAACGCTTACCCCGTCGTTGACGGCATCTTGCGCCGTGCGGGCATCCGGCGAAAACTCGACGCCGATTTCGCGTTTCACGTCAAGGTTGCGCTCCATGCTCGAAAGCGTTTCACGGGTGAGCGCGTGGACCTTGCCGAGTTGATCCTCGGTCCAAGTCCAGCGTGCCGCGTCTGCTTCCGCGTGCGAGTTGTATGCAGCCGTTGACCCATCTTGAAACGTCAGCCGCCATTGATCCTCGGTTGCGCGAAGCATGCGCGGAAGGATGCCGCGCCGTTCAAGCTCCTGCTGTTGCGCCACGACATCGCCGGAAAGCTGCCGCATGCGCTCGGATAGACTGCGTGCGCCTTCTTCCAAAGTCGTCTTGTCGCCAGCCCGCACGCCCCACATGGACGAGGCTTTTGCAATTCTGCCTTCCTCGGTCTTTTCCGCAACAATCTCGGTTGCCTGCGCTTCCGAGTAGTTCAACGCCTTCAGCGCGTCGATATTGCTCGTCATCTCGCGCGAGAGGTTGGCTTGAGCGCCGGTCATGACGCCACCAAAGACGAGCGCCATAGGAGCCAAGACAGACAGCAATTCAGGCGTCGATTCAGCCGCGCGCGTCTTGTAAAAACTCCAATCGACTTCCGGCACGTCGGCAGCAAGAGCGCCAACGATTTCCTGAACTGCCGGAACGATGAAGTTGTCTTGAAGTTGCTCCTCGGTGTACTCGGTCGCCAGCGAGATTCCAGTATTTTGAGCGTATCGAAGCGCCAAGCCTGCTCCGCCGCCAATCGGTTTCGTGAAATTCGCGAGCACGCTTTGCAGTTTGGTGAACTTGCCAAGTTGGAGCATGTTCGACAGCGACTCGACAGCCGCTTGCAGTGGAGCCGCGACGGTGCCGATTTGAATCGCTCGGTCATTATCCATGCCGGCCGCGCGCAGATCGCGCCGATTCTGTTCGGCAAAGTCAGCCGTGAACAGCATGCCGCCGCCCCACGGTCCGAGCGCCGCTGTCGCCGCCATGAATGGCATGACAGCGCCAGGGCCTTTGATGAGTCCGGTTTCGACCGTGTCATTCAGCCAGCCGATTGTTGGCCGCACGGGATCGACCGTGCCCGAGACGATGGAAGCAAGCTCGTCGTGAATTTCGCCGAGTGCTTGGCGTTGCGCGATAGTTTCGTCAGTGTTGGCAACCTCGCCCGGCTTCATGCCGAAATCGCGGTTTCCCGTGGCCCCTTCCGCCAGCATGGCCGGAAAGTTCCTCATCACATCCGCCGCATTTCCGGCCGTAGTTCCAACGGTGGAACTCATGCGTAAAAGCCCCTTGTCGAGTTCGCCGAGCATCTGAGACCAGAATCCCTTCTGCTCATATCCGGCCATCTCAGAGCGCGCGGCAATCGAAGCATAGACCTGCTTGCGTTCGCGCGGCTTCATTCCCGCGAGTTCAACCGCCAGTTCATCGAGCCGAGACGCGGCCTTTGTGTCAAACGTCCGCGCGCTGTTGCTCTGTCCTGTCTGGCTTTCCATGAGTTTCAGCAACTCGTCGGCCATCGGCAGGTAATCGCCTGCTTGATCTTTGGCCTTCAGATAGCCCTTGGTGAAATCGGTAGAGCCTGCCAGTCGATCGAGATTCTTGCCCTGCCACGCCTGAAGCGAGCCGATAACATCCTCTCCACGCAGCGCAGCCTTTGCGCCTTCGAGACGCGTATCTTCCGCGAGTTTGGTTTCTGCCACTTCCCCTTTGGCTAGGTTGTAAAATGCCATCTCATCGAGACCAGACTTTTGCCCCTTCTTCGCGGCGTAATCATCCATATAGAAGCGCCTCCGGTCCACAGCTTCACCGAACTCGACGTTGTATCTATTGGCAATGAATGCCGCGTTTGCGTAACTGACGCGTTCAGCGTTTGGATCTTTCGCGTACGGGCCGGGGTCGTAAGGCACCTTCTCGGGAGAATCAAACATCGAACGAAAACGGGTTTCCGCCTCCGCTTGCTGTTTGGCCTGCGTGGGCCATTCCGGTTCTCCAAGATCCCGCTGCTGCTGTTGGTAGCGCTTCAGGATGTCGAGTGATTTTGCCTTCCGCGCATCGTCCAGAGAGTCGATGTTTTGAGCTAGAGCAATGGCTTCACTTTCAAGGATTTGGGGCATGGCGGGAATGGATTGCGTCAATGGTTGGCAGCGTCGTTCCAATCGCGGATGAGCCGCCCGATGCTACAGGCGGGAGACTCGCCTTCTTGCGAAGGTCGGCAACCTGCGAATCGTAGAACTGCCGAAGCTCCATTGCCGTAGCATTCGGCTTGTCAGCCTTAAACTTGTCGAGCGATTGCAAGATTTCCGTCTGCCGCGCGCCAGCCTCTCGGCTTTTTGCCAAATCTTCAATCTCGAAAGCCTCATAAGATGCGCCGCGCAACTCTTCCGGTTGCGTGTTCCACCAAGCCTCGCGCGCTTTCGACTCAATGAAGTCGATGCGTCGCGGTTCGTCTGGATGTCGTTTCGCTCGTCCTTCAGCCTCGGCCTTTATTTGCGCATCCTTTAAGGTGTCGACCTGCGCTTGAATCTTCGGCGGCAACTGCGTTTTCAAATCGGACAACTTGCCAGTCAAAGGACCAAACATTCCCGCTTTCAAATCATCGTCAGCAGTCGAGTACACTGCTCCCTTGGACCGTACATAAGGATCGCCCGTTGCGCCGACTCGCTCTTTCAAGGCGGCCTGAGCTTCCGACAAATGCGTGCCCTCTAAATTCGCCTGCATCCTGGTGATAAACATGGCGTACTGCGGAGAATCGGCGTCATGCTCAAAGTTTGCCGCCTCTTTCATGAGGGACGAATAAACTTGCGGGTCGTTCGTGGGGCCGTCGAGGATCGTCGCCAGTTCTGCTTTTTGTCCATCCGACAGGCGCACAGAATCGAGAATCATGCCCCGCAGAGCGTCAGGCTTGACCTTGCCGCCCTTCATCTTGTCCACAATCTCGGCATATTCACCGCGCTGTAACTCAACGATTCGATTCTGCGAGGCGACTTCAAGGGCGTTGTATTGCGCTTGCGAGATAGCGCGTCGACCAAGATCATTCTTGGCAACCTCCAGGCCGTGCGTTGGATTCGCGTAGATGAGATTCTTCATATCCTGAAAGGCGTATTGGTTTTCCGCCTCCACAAGAATGCTGGTCTTTTCCGTGTCGGTCAGATCGGGTGACTCGACCACTTTTTGACGCACATCTTCAAAGGTTGCCGCAGCATCCTTTTTGAGTGTCTCAATCTCCATAAAAGTGTTCGAGCGCCTCGTTTCCTTTGCGCGCTTGAGAGCGCCAAACTTCCCGAGTTCTGCTTCTTCTGGCAGCATTACGCCGAGCTTGGCCGCGCTGTCATAGGAGGAAGCAACAATGCCGTCGTCACCCGACTCGATGCCTTGATTGATTCGCAACTCCAACGCCGCACCTGTGCGCTTCACTCCCTGCTTGAAGGCGTCCCCTTGCACGGAAATCGTCTGCTTGTCCGCCCATTGCCCGAAAGAGCGCGACAAATTCAGCCGCGCTCGATCCGTGATCTTCAGGCCGTCGATATGTTTCTGCGTCGCATTCTGCATCTCCTGCCACTTTGGGAGCCATTGCGATTCGTCGGCGTTCACCGGGTCCCTGCGCCACATATCGAACTCCTGCGTTTTCGCGCGCATGACCTCCTCGGCCTCGATGAGATTCCGCGTATCCGTCAACTCGGCGTACTTGGACTGGAGATTAGCGGCCACCGCGCCCACCTGCCCGATTGCCTCTGCCATCTGCATCCCTTGCGAAGGACCGGCAGACTGAAGGCGCACGGTCGCCAACGGCTGCGTTGAGACGTTTGGAGCGCGAGCGATGGGAGCGAGAGGAACAAGGGCCATAATCAGAATGAGAAGCGGGCGAACAAAAAAGCGCCCACATTGGGCGAACAAAAAAGCGCCCACATTGGGCGAACTTTTGCGCTCCTACGTGGAAGGCAAAAAAGCGCCCACATATATCTTCCCAGCGCGCGCTTGTTCGTTGTGTGTGGTTTGTTTGTCATGTTGCGGGTCGAGTCGTGTTCTGATATGCGCCGTATCCGGCATTCGCCGCACTCGCCGCGCCGGAAAGAATTGTGGCGTTCCGATTCGGCCCGTTCGCGAGCGCCATAGCCGCGCCGTTAGCACCGCCCGCCAGCGCCGAAGCTCGCTGGTGGGCAATGTTGCGCTGATTGACATCGCCGGACCATGCGAGGTTTGAAAGCTCTAGCTGGTTCTGCACCTCGGAATCTGCCAGGATGTCGAGCGGAGTGCCCGTAATCAAGATTCCCTGCCCCGAGATTGCGGCCGTCTGCTGCTGCCGGAAGCGCTTCTGTTCGGCGACTTTCGCCCGAGCTTGCGCGTTCTGCTGCTCTGCCTCTGTCTTTGCCGCCGCGTCCGCTGCCGCAGCCTCCGCGTTGGCGTTAAGTTGCGCCTGCGTCGATGCACGCTTTGAGGCTGCGCTTTGAGCCGAATAGCTAACATAGCTACTCGCAGCGGCGGCCAAGGCGACGGCGATATAAATCGCGTCATCCCACCCCATTACTGCTAGAAGATGAATCATGATTTCGAGAGTTCAGATTTGAGGACGTAGCCGAGCATGTTGAAAGGCGTGGGGTCGGAGTGCAGGAAAGTCAAGGTCACGGCATCCACCCAATCAGGTTTCAGATGTTGATCGCGACGGCCAGAAAACGCCGCTGTCGTGCCTGCCGGATATTCGAGACTGTAGGCCGTTCCTGTGCTCGTGCTCTTGTATTGCCCGCCGAGCGACTTGTGAAACAAGACCTGCATGCGCTGTGCGTTGAACTTGTGGCCTTGCGCGGTGCCGTCCTGTAGCACGAACTCAAGCGGCATGGGCTGAATCGTGGAAGTGTAGGCGAGTCCGACGAATAGCGAGGTTGCCGCCGCAGAGAGCGTGATTGCCCCGCTGGCAACCGTCTTACTCTCGATCGTGTCGCCATCCGCCCATACTTTAACCGCCGCGCCTTCCAGATGAGACAGGCCGGAAACCGCCGTTCCGCTCGCCATCGTGATCTTTTTCGCGCAGTCGAGATAGCAAAAGTCGGTTGCCGTGCTGAAATCGAACTCTTGCGCAGTCGGATAGAACCGTTCCAGGTAGCGTTTCGTTGAGCCGTTGATTGTCCGCTTCACCACCACCCAGACACGATCTGCGTCCCCGTCGCCGCGAACGATGGCAATGGACTCGAAAAGCCCGTTCGTCGTTCGCTCAAACCATGCGGTGATTTGATTCTGCCGATTGTAGGAGAAGCCCAAAAGCCGCCCGTCAGCCGTGACAGCCCACAGAATCGGGTCCGGCTCGCTCTGGTAGGCCGTCGCCACAATGCCGCTTTCGGTGATCGACTCCGCGCGCATCGTCATGTCAGGCGCTTCGTACGCGTCGTTCGTGAACACATAGGCAAACTCGAAAACCTTCCGCCCGGTTGGCGATACCCAAAGGAGAGAATCGCGGGTTTGGATCGGCTGGATATTCGAGCTTCCCGCCCGATTCCTGCGGATGGCTTGCACGTTCGAGGGCTTCAACACTTCGGAGCCGTCGCCACCGCCCTGAATCGTCCACTCTTCGCCGCCCGTGCCGACGACGAGACCTTGCCGGAAGCTGGCAATCCATTTGACGAGGTTTGACTCATTCGAGTTGAGCACGATGTCGAATCCATCGCTGTCACCCTCGCCGGTTGCGAAGTTGAAAAAGTCGTCCACCACGGAACCGCGAACGCGATTTGGCTCGCGCGACGTGCCGCCAAACCAGAGGCGCAGATTGTGAAGGCCGACCGCGCCGGGATAGCCGTTGTCTTCGGAAAAGGCATTCGTGTAAAACGAGGTCGTGGCAATTCCAAGGGCTTGCACTGGAACGACCGACTGGAACGGCAGAGCAGAACGCACCTTCAAAACCGTGGAACTCGTGAGCGCCAGCACATCAAAGGGCAGTTTCACTTGTGCGTCTGATGCCTCAAGCAACGCGGATGTATACCCCAGTCCAATCGTGCACCATCCGGAGAGACGGTACCAAGCCCCTTCTAGCGGCCCCTCGTCCTTGTACAATATCGTGCCTTGGTAGTAGCCGCGAATATTCCACTCCTTGATTACCTCAAACGTCACGCCGTCGAGACTTTGTTCGAGTCGAAGCGCACACGTCGGTGCGCTGTTGACCGCCCAGGCTGTCGAAATCGTATAGCCGCCCTGAATGAAAATGGCTGACGTTGGGGCGTAGGCGGCTAGTCCCGCCACGCTACCAAGATCAATAGACACGCCGCGCGCAGAGGTTTCCTCGCTGGACTGGTAGAGAGCAGGCTCGATAATGAAACTGTCACCAACATCAACGCCAGTGAAGATCCCAGCGTTGCTGGCCGTGAGCTTGTACTCGATTTCCGCGCCTGTCGCGACGCGCCATTTGTTCGCCGCAAGATCGGTCGCGAACGTGCCCGAAGTGTGCGCCTCCTCGCAGTAATAAGCGACGCTCGTTTGCGTGCGGATGTCGCCGACTGCGTAGTCTGTCGTTGTCTCCCACGCCAGATGGTCAAACTCCAGCGTCACAGTGTAGCCTATTTCCTGCGAAAGATCATGCTCTTTGAGGGGCGGGAAAGTGTAATCGACCGCGCCGACCAGAAACGAGTACATGACCGCCGTCGTCGTTGCCGTGCTCCATGCTGAATTGCGGATGAAGTTCGAGGAGAGCGAATCGACCGGAACGGACTCGATAAGCAGCGGCGGATGATTCGGATGGACGAGGATCAGCAGGCGGTTGATCTGCTGAAATTGGATGTCGTTTAGCTCGTCCTCGTCGTAATCGTTCGGCCACTCGATAATGGATCCCGTCAGCGCGTGCCAGTAGCCAGCCGCGAGCGCCGTCGCGAAGCTCGAATCAGTCGCCGCGTCATTGCCGACGCGCAGGTAATTCGTCCCGCTGTCTGAGGCGATGTCGCCGAGATAGTAGGTCGTCGCCGTCGAGTGAGCGACAACCGAGTAATCACTTTTGATCTGGAGATAGGCCGGCTCATCCTCGCGCCAAAAGCGAATGTAGCCCTCGCCGACTTCGAGCAGGTAGTTTTCGAGACGTGAAACCCGAATTGGAAACAGGCGGCTTTTTTTGGTCGAGTCTTTCGTTTCTCCGAGGTATTGCGTCCCCGGTGCCTTGAATGCCCCGCCGTAGGGGCGAATGACAAAGTTCTCAAGCTGGAGACAGCCGGTGCGATACTGCTCAAAATCAACACGCCCCTCGATCAGGGATGAGTAGAGACCGCCGTTAAAGTTGACGTGAAGCGAGTTCATCGGGTGGAAATCTGGCCGCGTCGCGCTCGGATCATGTCGGAATCGTAGGACGGTTGGAGAACTCGACCCTTCCCGGCACGCGCATCATTCCTGCGAGCCTGCGGGCCGATGATTCCTTCAAACTGTCGGCGCATCTGTTCGCCGCGCTCCGTGCTCTTGATGATTTCGGGAGCGATGTAGGAAGCGAGAAGGAAGGCGTAGGCGTTGATAAAGTCCTGCGTCCAGGTCGTAACGGTCGTGTGCTGGTAAACGTAGGTGAGTTCAAGCTCGATGTCGTCGGACAGGATGTAACCCGCCTCGATGGCGTAGGGCGCGGAATCTTCCTCGTTGCCATCCTCGCCGTTCACGCGCACAACGCGCAGGCAGTCGGAAGGGATGGCATGGCGATACCCCCAGCCGTGCAGAGGCGCGAGAATCCACTCGCCTGCTCCGCTTATGTGCGCTCCTGAGAACACCGAGCCGTCGAGGTCGAAGGTGTCAGGGTCGATTACCGTGATTCGCCAAGTGCCATTTGCAGCCGGAACGCCTCCCACGTCTTGAATGTGGATTCGGTCGCCAGTCGAGAGTCCGTGAGCCGTGGCAGTCACGCGAATTTCGTCACTTGCGCCCGCATCTGCCAGTGCCACGCCTGAAAAGTCGGTCCACGTCAGAGTCAGGAAACCGCGCTTCATGGCGAAGTTCCAGGGGTGTGACGCGAGGCACTCGTCACGAGCAGGGGCAAACCAACGCCGAACTGCTTCCGCTTGAGGAGTCGAATCCGTGTCGATGTCGGTCGCCGTATTGGCTGAGACGAGGGACAGGGCAAGGTTGCAGATTTCGGTTTTCGTCATGGCTCAAATCTCATTGTGAAAAACCCCGCCGCCCCAATGAGCAAAGGACGACGGGGCGAGGATGTCACCAACCAAGCGACAAATTGACGGACTTAGGCGAGACTGTAAACAATCGTCCAGGTCTGCGAGTGCGACGCGCCGTTTGTGACGGTGCCCCAGGTCACATAGACCCAGGCGTCATCCGTCAGCGTGACAGGCGTGATACCTGCCGCGCCCGACGTGGTCGCGAAGTTCTCGAAGCCAGCCGAGCCGCCAAGCACAAGGCCGGTGGAGTAGCCGTCAGCGTCGCCCGTCGCGTCGTCGTAGATGTAGCCGACGGTGCCCGTGCAGGCATCGCCAGGATCGGTGTGATCGACTTGGCAGAGTTGCGGAATCACGCGCGCGCCTTTCGGCAGTCGCACGAGATAGAGAGGGTCAGCAGTCGCGGCGGTGTATGCCGTCTTGCTGACTTGAATGACGTGCAGATTGCCGCCCGCCTGTTTTTGATTTGGAGCTTGGCTCATGTCGGACAGAGCGGCCAACTGAGCGGTTGCGAAGGTAGTGTAAACGGAAGCCATAACGGTTCAGGAATGAATTGTTTGAGTGAGTGAAAAAGGAAGTGGCGGGAGGTTTTGACGCCTCCCGCCGAGTTCAGATTATGACGGGCTTTCGTCCGCATAGACGCGAACGACACGGGGCGACTCGGTGCGGACAGCGCCGCAGCGATAGACGCCGCGAAGCTGCTTGCAGTGACGACGGCCTGGGAGCATGTCGATGTGAGTGTTTCGACCGCCATCCGCGAACTTGATGCCGGACTTGGCCCAAGCGAAGCAGGTGCGAACGTCGGTGCCACTGTTCAACGTCAAGCGCTCAGAGCGGATGAAGTTGAACCCTGCGAAGCGTTCGGCCTTGCCTTCAACGAGGGCCTTAACGCTGGCGTAATCCGCGCTGGTAACCTGGGTAAGCAGGAGCATGTCTTGCAACTGCTGAGCCGAGATCGCGAAATAGCGGTCGTCGTCGTCAATTTCGCCTTCATCGAGGATCTTCTTCGCCTGGAGAACCTTCGCAACGGTGATACCGCTGTTCGCCGTGGAACCACTGGCGACGTAATCGACTGCCACCTGATAGGCGGTATCAAAAGCGTCGGTCGTGGTGCCGTCCTCGCCGATGTAGCGAGTAGCGTCGAAGGCCGAAATGATCACGTCGTCCTTCGTCCGGTTGCTGGCGTTGACGAGGGACTGATTTTCCTCGCTATCAGGAAGCGCGATGGTGCCGAGCTGCATTTCGTCGTCTTCGTCCCAGGTGATAACGCGCTCGAATTTGCGCCGGTAGATCCAGTATTCGGAGCCGGTCGAGTCGCCGTCTGGAGTGTCGCCCTTGCGGGTCGTTACTTCAGTCATCGAGCCGTTGTCGAGCTGGTTGAACTTGCGACGCTTGCCGGTGATGGTGGTTTGCGTGACCGCCATACCGAGGCGGGAATCTTTCTGCTGAGCTTTGAGTTCCCAGTTCTTGGAAAACTCGGTTTCGTAGTAGGAGGTGAGTGCGGACATAGCCGTAATGGAGATTGTTGATTGCGAGATTGGCGATCCAGAGTCCTGATTGCCGGGATTGTTGTCCTCTCGCGGGTATCTCCATAGGAAGGCCGCTACTGGTTTGAACGGGTGCCATCGCTGGCCGTTCTGACTCTGACGCCGATTTGATGGATTAGCGGGGCGAATGTCAAATTAAAACTTGCGCCGGTTTTCGGATGTGGCAGAATCGCGCCAGCAAATAGGTTGTTCTCTGGCGGGAACCATCGCCCTTGAACAGCGAACTCTTTTCAGAGAACACCGCGAAAAGCCGATCTTCCGCCAGAGGTCGGCTTTTTTGCGTTGTTACTTGTCCAACGTCAATCAAACAGGACAGCGAAGCGGAGACGCCAGCAACGCGACAATGCAGGCCGTGAGAAAGCCAGTGCTGTTCATCGCGTCAACTCTTGAACTACTCGCAGGGAGCGGTCAAATACCGTGCTGGCGCGAGGATAAACAAGGCCTGGCTGGGTTCCCCTCATTCTCTCCGCTTGTCGTGGGGAGGAGGGAGGGGTTTGCCTGAGATGATGAACGACAGATAACCACAAACACGACCATGAGAACAGACGAAGCCCACCTTCAAACAGCCCAAGTGCTGAAACAAGACCACATTCTGCGGACTCGACTCGAACGGGTGAGATCGCGAATGCAAACACATATCGCCGATGTGAAGCGGGAGATTGACAGTCTCAGTAAAGCCCTGGCAGTTGAATACACTGGTCACGTCGCGCTACTCAAGCAGACCCCCGAAGGCTGGACATGCCTTGCATGTGTGGACTCATGCAATCTCCCCACCGATGTGCCAGAAGACTTCGACCTCTGTCTGCCCATCCCGAAACCAGAAACGATGCCAGAATGGGAAGGATGGTGAACACAACAAAGCCTGAGATGCTACGAACTGATTAACCGACCAACATGGACCATCAATCACAACTTCCGCTAGATCGCCAGACAATCGCTGCCCTTTTCGTGCAGTCCGATGGGTGTTATTCAGGCATGCCAAACGTGGACGCGTGGCCCGAACAGCGCGACGCGAGACTCTACAATGGCCCGTGGCCGGTTGTGGCGCATCCTCCCTGCCAGCGCTGGGGGAAAATGTGGTTCGGTCAACCGCTCACAGTGAAGCTAACCGGCGTCCGCAAGAAGAAAGGGGACGATAGCGGATGCTTTGCCGCCGCGCTCGCCGCTGTGCGGAAATTCGGTGGTATTCTAGAACATCCATGGCAAAGCCATGCTTGGCCTCACTTCGGGCTTAACGTCCCGCCGCGCACTGGTGGATGGATCGCCGCCGACACACTGGGCGGCTGGACGTGTTGCGTGGAGCAGGGCAAGTATGGCCACTACGCCCGCAAGCCGACGCTGCTCTATGCCTTCGGGGTAGAACTGCCGGAACTCCATTGGGGACACTCCGAGGCGCAATACGACCCCGCCGTGGTCGAGCGCATGGGACTGAAAAGAGCGAAGCGCTTGGGTGAAGTTGGAGCACGCGGCGGCGGCGCCAACAGCACGCCACGAATCCACACCCCCGTGGAATTTCGCGACCTCCTGCTTAAGATTGCAGCCACACGCAGAATTGACGCTGAGTAATCACCCCGCCTTGAACCCGCAAGCCACACCAGCCAATGACTGAGCCGACAACTATTTTCGATTTGGAATGCTGCCCCATGTGCGGCGGTAAAGCAGGATTCACCTACCGAGCCACGATTCGCGTGCTCATGCCGCAGCATCCTCCTTGATGCCCTGAAGACGCATCATCAGCGCTTGAGCTTCCTTCTGGCGCGCAGACCCTTCTTTGCCGTTATAGGCGGCATGCCACGGATTCGACGGATTGCGCCGGATGTCTTCAGCCTGCGCCGCGCCATCGAGCGGAATGCCCGTCTTGTCAGCGCCAACGACAGCATCCGGCTTGATGAGACTGGATACCGTCAGCATGGCCTTCACGAACTTCGCATTGTTCGCAAGTTCGCCGTCGTTCAGGTCGAAGCCTGCGAGTTGTGCCGCACGTTTCGCTTTGCCCAAGTTAACGTCATAGTCCGCGCCCCAGTCCTTTTCTAGTTCGGCTTGCTGGCCTTGAACCCAGGCGTCAATTTGCGCCTGCCCCTGCTTCACGGCGTCGCCCATGTTTGCCATCTGCCACTCTGCGATTTTGTTCGCAGCCGCTGGAGGGATGTTCAGCGAGTGCGCCAACTTCACGAAATCGGCTGCTTTCTCCTCGTTCCAGGTCAGCCCCTCGGGAATCGAGGCAGGCTTTTCGAGCTTGTAGTCATCGACCTTTTGAGGAACGCCGAGCACGTCACGAATCTGCGCGTTGAACTTCTCGACCTCCTCCGGCTTGGCATCTGGAGCCGGGGCCTTGAGCGTGGTCTTTTGTCCAATGAGCTTGTTCGCGTTCACCAGTCCGCGCGCCATTTCGACGGGATTCGGGTACTTGCCAAGGATGGTGTTTGCGGCCTTCAGGTCGTCGGGCAGGTCGTTTGTCCAGCCTTGCCGAAAGTTGCCGTCCTCGCCGAGCGACGACCGGAAATCATACGCCTTCGAGCCTTCGTCGCCGCCTTGCTGCTGTTGCTGTTGACCGCCATCCGCCGCGCCTGCCGCACTGCCGAGAAGCGTTTGCCCGCCTCCATTGCTGCCGCCGTCGCCGCCCTCTTCTCCGAAAATGAATCTGTTCTTGATGTACATGATATCTGGTTGGTTGATGATTTACGCGAAGGCTTTTTTGATCCCTGCCGCGTTGCGCTGCCGGTTGAACTTGCGGCGTTGGCGCTGGTTCATATCGCAATGCTTGAACAGGCCCGCGCTGCGATACAGATTGCCGCGCAGCAACAAGGGTGATTGCCGCCGAACTCGCGACGGAGCAGCGATAGCGGCACGTGCTGCGTTGATGCTTGCTCCTGGCGCAGTATGCAACGTCATCACATTCGATTGAACTGACGGGGCAATGGCAAGTGCTGCGAGCGTTGCAAGTAGATGTCTGGCGTTGTGTTTTCTCATTGTGTTATGGTTGGTTTATTCCTCGTCTGCGTCTGCGAAATCCTGGCTTGGTGCCGTGTCCTTCTTCTCCCCATTGAGCTTCCGATTGAGCCGCTCTTTCTCCGCGCGCTCGTAGTCCGCGAAGCTCGCAGGAATGCGCCGAGTCGGTGGATACTTGGCATTCACCTCGTCCGGCGTGGCGTGCGCTTGGAACCACTTGACGAAATCGGGGGCCTTGTCGCCCATCGCCGGATGATGCAAAGGAGGCGTCGGAATCTTGCCAGCGTCAGCCAGCGCAAGGAGTCGAGGCAGGCCGGACAAGGCAGGCTCCGAGATTGCACTTGCAACAGGCTTGCTCTCAATCAACACTTCAGGCGCAACGGGCGCTGATGATCCTGCGCCCGGCTTACCGGAAGTGCTATCGCCCTCGGTGTTCTCAGTCTGGCCGGACGGAGCACCGGGGGCGTTGTCTTGAGCGACGATGTGCTTCAGCTTCGAGCCGTGCGCCTTGTTGATTGCCGACTTGACCGTGGGGCCAATAATGCGGAACGAAATACATTCGTCGCCGACGATCTGGCCGATTTCCTCGCCGTCCTTCGAGACGGTGCCGCTTTTGATAGTGATGTTCATGGTTGGTTATGCTGCCTGTGTTGGTTTCGGTGGAGTCGTTTCGTCCTCCAATCGCTCGCGCCCCAGGCAAAGGCGGCGGGCAAAATCTCTCAGCACTTCTTTCTGGCCGTCGCGGACGGCTGCTGCGTGCGTGTTGTAGCCATCTGTCGCGACGAACGAGGGCGACAGCATGCCGAAGCGTAGCTGTGCGTCCTCAAACACGACCTTGAACGACTTGTTTAGCGCCAGTTCAGCCCATGCCGCCGTCACCGCTGCTTGCCGGTCCATGCGCTTTGCGTCGGTATCAGTCATCGCGAATCACCTCCCGCTTGCCGGTGCGTTCCTGTTCCGCAAGTTTGCCCACTACCGACAAAAAGCGGTCATAAGCATACTCGCCCATCTCGAAAGCGTCAGTCTCATCAAATCCGGCCCCAGGTGGAAGCGCTTGCCGATCCTCGAACTTGCGCCCGTGAAACTTGAACTTGAACAGGAAGCAGGTGAAGCCCTCAGTGTATGCGCGCCGGATGTCGGCGGCAGTCTTAAACCGGGTGGATTGCTCGTTGAACTCGTAAATATGCAGTTCATTCCCACGCGAAAAGTCCTGCGCGAGGTTCAAATCGGGGCGTTTTGGCGTTTGGTCCTTCATGCTTGAGCCATTTTTTGCAGTCCTTCCATGCCACCGACCGCGCCGACAGCCTTAGCGCCTTGCTCAACCATCTGCATTTGTGCAGCCGCAGCTTGCGCCTGAGCCTGAGCCGCGAGCTTTGCCTGAACGACTTCTTCGGGTAGGATGTAATCGGTTGAGACTCCGGCGTCCATTGCCGAGCCGCGCGCCCATCGCACCCAATCGAATGCCTCCATGACCTCGGGCCGCAGTGGAGCAATCGACACGATGCGCTGAATGTGTCGGTCAGCCTGCACGTTGCGAAGGTTGCGGATGGCGAGAGAGAGACGAGACGAGAAGGTGACGACCGGAGCCGGAACGAAGCCCATGAACTCACTGACGGGTTGAATCGCTTCTGGTGGAGGCTCAGGCATCATGCCGTTTTCCATCCACATCGAGAACATAGCTTGAAGCATGGGCGTATGCTTCTCGCTCGACTGGCGGGAGAATGCAGGCGTAATCGCCGTGATCTTCTCGGCGGCGCGCTCGTTGATTTCCGTCGCGGTCCTGATGCCGTCAAGCCCCTCAAACATGTTGAAGAGATTCGCGTGAAACTTGGCACGGATCATCTCTTGCCGGAGTTTGTAGCGGTCAACTCCGATTGTGTAATTGCCCTCGACCGCGATGGGCTTCGGCTCAAACATACCGGTGCGAATGTAATTGATTCCACCCGCCGAAAGGATCAACTCACCTTCCATCTGCTCGTCAGCGATCATGGGCGGGCGCACTCGCTTCTCCGCCTCGCAATCGAGGATCATTTGCAGGAAGTTGATTTGCCGAGTGTCAGGCAGCGCAGCAAACCCAGGGCCGTAGCCGTATGCCGTCTTGCCTTCGAGTGCCGTCCACTTCAGGAAGCGCCCCACGCTGAACGGGAAGTAATCGAATCCGCTTTCACGCAGCAGGTGTTTCTGATTCGCCTCGACGTAGCAGGACGCGAAGGCTTTGCCCCATCCTGCCATCCTCGCCAGTTCGTTGTCTGGCCGCTCCGAAGCTGGGCGCGGGTAAACGGCATGGATGATCTTGATCTTCTGATGCTTGGCGCGGTCGTCGTCGGAACGCTTGGCCGTCTCCGCGCTGACATTCTCACGCCCGAAGTAGGAAACGACATCTTCAACCGTCCACTCAAATTCCCGGTAAAGCGTATCGACCTCGCCGAAAGGATTCTCCTCGATGCAGTAGGAGCCAGTCGAAAGCGCCTCGAAACGCATGCGGCCTTCCTCGATGCCGAAGTACATCGCCGAAGTCCCAAAGCCGCAGTGCGCGAGAAGATCCTCATGCGACTCGGTGTAGAAATTGGAGTTAGACAGGTATTCGCGCCCGAGTTCGGCGCAATCCATTGTCCACCGCTTCACGCGATCAACGCCGCGCATTTCGCGAACAGGCTCGAAATTGAACCACGGCTCATTCACGGGCATCGTCCACGACATCAACCCGCCCGCGAGCGTCATCAAGGCGTCTCCTGCCGTCGTGTCGAACAGTAATCCTTCTTTGGTCGTGTCTGGCGTTTCCGACTTGGACGAGATGCCAGCGCATCGGGGAGCCATCAACTCGGCGATTTCCTGCCAAGTGCTCATCCACGGCGCGCGGTCAGACTGCATCGCCTGCCATCGCTGAACGATCTTGAGCGCGCGGCCTGAATCGGCGGGCTTTTGAGGAGGCTCGTTCATGGTTCGCCCGTGTAACTGCCGGAAGCTCCGAGGGTTTTCGCTTTGCCTTGCTGAGCCATGGCACCGAGCACGCCCCCTTGCAGCGCATCAACGCCACCAATCCGCCGCTTGGCTTGCAGCGAGGTCTTTGCTTTTGCCGCTTCCGTGTCGGCAGCAGGAGCCGCAGGAGTTGCAGCAGGCGCAGGCGGCGCGGTTGGACCTGGACCGCCGCCAAAATAGAGGTTGCCGCCGTAAATGTGCCTTGGGTAAGGGTGACTCATGGAGAGTCTAGGCGGATTAACTTGGCGATTGTCAAACGGCTTTTGCGAACCGCTCCCACGCCAGAAACTTGACCTCCTTCCCGCGTCGAGCGAATCCCAGCCACGGCAAAGGACACGGCAACCAGCGAGCGGCCACTTCCAATTTGCCGCACAGTAGCCAGAGGAACCAGCAATCCGCCGATTCGAGCGGCTCCACGTCGGAGATGTCGCGGAAACGGTCAGGCGTCCAATCTCGGCGAACTGGACGAGCAAACGCGATTGCTTCCGGCGTGCAGACGACATAGCCGGAGACGATATGCGCGGTAAGATCGTGCTCGAAATCGGTCGTTTCGTAGCCGTAGAGCTTCAGCGCCTGCTCGAAAGGTGTCATTGATCCGAAGCGTTATGCAGAAAGAGCAGGCCGCGAGCATACTTCACGATCTGCTTTTCGGTGGGCGCGTCCGCTAGGTTGGCGAGCATGTCCGCCACCTTGACCTTGCAGGCGATAGGGTGCGCTTTCACGCGGGAGAGATAGTCGGCGTATTCCGTTTCGTCGTTTTTTGTGAGCACATGCACGGCCTCGACCACCGAAGCCGGTATTCCGGCATCGTATAGGTCTTGTCTCATCATAGCGGTGTCCTCCAGCACGTCATGCAGCCATGCGGTCGCCACGACCTCGGGCGATTCGTTGGCCAGCCGTTCAGCTACGGCGGCGGGATGGTTTATGTAGGGCATCCATCCGTCCCGCCTATGCTGGCCTGAATGGGCGCGGGACGCGATGCGTTTTGCGTTTTCGATGATGCTCATTCCCAAATCCTACCGCCTCCACCCCTGGAAAGCAAACTTTGCCTTCTGCCGGTTGCGAGGTTTATCGTCCTCGTCCTCACGGTCCAACGGGTGAACCTTGGCATCCGCGCACGGCATCGTTGGAACAAGCCCGTGCTCAACCGCCTCGAAAAGAGTCCGCAGGCTATCGGCGCAGTGATCGCACACGCCGTCCTTCAGTGGATGCTCTTGCAATGCTCCCGTTGCCTTGTTCATGGCGCGCCGGTAGTTCTCAAGTCTTCCGACCGCAGAAGGCAGCGTCTCGTCAGCCAGTACCGTTTCTTTGTCGCATCGGGCATGGAACCAGCATTTCGGCAGGTGGCGCCGCATGTAATCGATCCCCGTCCACACGTTCGGGATGCGAGGCACGACCACGATCCGATTTGCCGCAATCCCACTCTCGATGAGTTGAGCCTTGAAGGTCTTAGCGCTCCCTTTGTCCTTCGAGTCGGCATCGTGGGGAAGGAAAATCTTCTCCACTCGGCCGTACGCAGCCTCCCACTTTGCCACCTGAGCAGCCAGTCCAGCAGAACCGCCGCCGTCTGTGCCGGACCAGTCCAAAAGGTTCACGTCGCGCCTCCCTGGCTGAGAAAGCCACGCCGAAAGCGTGTCGCCGCCGCAGTCCACCGACACGAACATGGGCAAATGGACCTCAACCGGGAACTCGCGCACGCGGCCTTGTGCTCGAATTGCGGCAATCTGGGGAAGGATTGCACCCATGACCACGGCCTTGTCGCACTCCGCGATCGTACTCGGGAACTCCTGAAGCATGTCCTCGCCCTGTTCGCGCTTCTTGCGCTCATACCACGCCTTGCGCGCGTCCGAAAGGTTGATTCCCTCCGCTGCCAGTTCGGCGAAGTACTTGGCTGTCACGTCCTCCGTAGGCTTGAAGCCTTCGAGTTGGTAATCAGGGTGATTCCACCACGGGAAGAAGTGAAGCCGCCAGTCAGCGACAGACAGAGGCTTGCCACATGCTTCCTTGGACAGCCTGAAAAGCTCGTAACAGGGTCCAACTCGTCCGCCGCGCATGGTCGTCTCGACGGTGACGATGTCTTGAGGCAGGACGGCGTTGATCGAGCCGCGGCGAATCTTCCGCCCCTTCTCAAGCGATGCGTCACAGATCGGGCCGAACTCGGAGACGTGCAGGCGTTGCGGCGTGCGACCGGTGAACGACGTGCCGGCCTGAAAACTCGATCCATTGTGCCAAGCGAGTTCCCCATTGTTGTCGGTCAGGAGTTCGTTTGCCTTATGGATGAGCAGCCAGAGGGCCGCAATCTTCGGGTCTGGATGCTTCGGGCCGTTCACCCAGGCAAAGCGGAAGATTTCGAGCTTCTCCCACGCTGCCGGTTCCGTTTCGTCAATGATCGCCGCTTTGAAGTTCGGGTTGAAAACGCAGTCGTCGCCGTTCTCGAGCACGACTTCGGTGCTGACGCCGAGCTTTCGAGCTTTCGGGATGAAGTTTCGCGCGTGCCGGTTATGCCGGTATTCCAACTGTTCAGGGCGCGGCACGAACGCAGCAGGCCCGCCATTGATGAGAATGACGTAGAGGTTATTGAGCCGCCACTCGCGGTCTTTCAGGAGGTCGAAGAGTTCTTCACTCATGCGTCGTTCTCTGGATGGGTCGCTTGGTGCCAAAGACGATTCCAGAGATACTTGTCGTCCGGCCCCTCCTCCTTGATGCACCTGCCGCCACTCACCATTGCCACGAACAGTCTCTTCTCGCCGTTGATGTGATAGTGGTTCATCCCGACGATTGCCCATTCATCGAGGGGCTTCATCATCCAAGGGGCTAGTTGGTCTTTATTCATTGATCTTCTCCTATTTTGGCGTTATCCATGCGTTACATTTTTGATTGCCGCCAGCGCTGCAAGTAGCTTCTCGTCGCCAGAGTGCTCGACTTTATCGGGCTGATACCATCCGGCCATCTTGTTTAATTCCTTCGCGGCATCGAGCTTGGAGGGCGTTTTCACCTGCTCAACCTCCCACTCCTCGGCATCTTCACCCTTGCCAACGAACTTCCGCGATCTCTTCACCTCTTGGGCCAGTGGTGAGTTCTCGGCGACCTCCTCGACAGGCGTTTCCATGCAGGCCACAAGGAACCGGGCAATGGTTTCCTGCCGAACGCCAAGTTTCTGCTCAAGCACTTCGTGGAAGCTTTTTCTCAATTCTGAGACCCTTAGCGAAACCTTTTCGTCCGCGAGCAGCCTCGACGCCCCTGTCATACAGGCGTCTGTTTTGGTGCCCGTCTCGGCCACATGCTGCCTATAAGCAGCACAACCTGACATGCCCTCGGCCAAAGCTTGCGCGAAAGCCTCATACTTGGGATTCTTCAATACTGGCATGGTCTGAAAAGCGGGTTAAACGTCTCAAAGTCAAGGCGAACCGTGGCGCTGAGGCAAACGGACTCGCTTAGGCTCGCTCGTTGCCGAGCTTGGTGTTCTCCTTTGTGAATTTGAAGCCGTCGATGAACAGCATGAGGAAGCCCGCCTTGGCGTCGAAGTCGTCTCTCTGCTTTTTGTTCCAGCGTGCCCGTGGCCCATACCATCCTTCGTGATATTCAATGAGCCATGAAACCATCGCGGACATTTTATCGGCCCTCGAAGGAGAACACGGCACGGCAGCTAACCCCATAGGGCCGCCTGTCGCAGGTTGAGAGTCTGCCGCTTTGGCGGCGGGTGCTGGTAGTGGTGAGCCCATCGTGGTCATGCCCTATGGGGTTGCTGCGTTTGATCGTTCTGGCTACTTCCGAGCGCCACCTCTGTCGCGATGCCGTTGAGCGTGTCAGCGAGGACGTGCATCCTCACTTCCGCAGCCTCATCGGCCAGTATTCGCAGTTCTTCCGCGAATCTTAGATGCGGATCGTTGCGGTTTTTCCACCAGTTGATCAGTCGTTTCATAGTTGCAGGAGTGAGTCAGCGGAGCAGCGCAGCGCCTTGCACAGTTTCCGCAGGTTGTTAATGCACGGGCGGCGCGTCCCTGTTTCAAAGTGTGAAATGGCCGTTGGTTGTAGTCCTGTTTTTTCCGCGAGTTCGGCCTGAGTCAGGCCAGCATATTCGCGGGACTCACGCAGGAGCGACGCAAAGCCAGAACCATGTGCTGCTCCCAATTCGGAGGGCGATGTAGTCGGTGGTGTCATAGGGGTTATTTCTCGCCCTCCTCATGGGAGAGCGTGGCGTTGGCCCAATCATCGGACGCGCTGCCGTCATAGCAGCCGCATGGCACCGGATCGGGAAGATCATCGAACAGCTTCATTTGCTGTGCATCGGCTTTCACAAGGTCGGACCAGCGCCAGTTGCGCCCCAGGCCAATCGCCGTCGTTGCCGTGGTGGCGTTGCGTTCCATCTCTACAGCGCGGGCGAACAGATCCGGGTGCGTTTTGGCGAGTGACAGCACTTCGCCGCGTTTGGATGCTGGACAGAACCAGCAGGCAGACTTAGCGGGCCGGAATCCAGTGGCTTCCACAGTCGCCACGCATTCACGACGACGCCAGCCCCACTCTACGAGCGGATAGGCTACCATGAAGCGCTTGTCATCGTGGTTTTTTACTCGGTGCGATTCTCCGGCGTCGTAGCCGATGAGCTTCACCACTTTGCCGCCAGTCGCCCAGGCATCTAGCGCGGGTTGCCATCGTTTCAGGTATCGCTCTTGAGGCCTGACCTTGTATTTGTCCGAACACGAGCGAAAACCAAAAGCCAGAGACGGCAGCGTGTTAGCGGCTAGCACCTCTTGCTCTAGCGTTTGGCGTTCCTCGCGCACTGTGACGACTGGAGGCATGGCGTGAGCTTGCAGCCATTCCGAAAAGTCAGCGACGAAGCGGAGGGTTTCCGGCAGTTCGCCGCCCGTGTCCGCGAACATAATCAGATCAGGGCGGACCTTTCGCCGCGCCATTTCGATGAGCATTGCGGCGCTGTTTGTGCCACCACCAAACGACACCACCAAGGGCCAACAAGACGCTGCTGCCAATGACTGCCGCGAGGTAGTCGAGGGCGGAGCGAGAGTTAAGAGCGCGGCATTCATGGCAGAGCTAGGTGGTTCTCCTTCTTGGCGTGAGTCGGGGAGTATTTGAGACACAACTCAATCAGCCTCTCTTTGCTGGAGTTCGTCCACGCTGCCCAGTGAGAGAGTGCGCTATCCACGTCGCGGTGCATCCATTCCGTGAAGTAGTGGACTGATGCGCAGCCTTGCCGCAGTTGCACGATCTCACCGCGCTCTGCCGTAGTGTAGTAGAGCCACAGCGGTTCCGAGTCCGCGTCTAGGGTGAGTTCATCGGACACATCGACGGCTTTCTGTGTCTTCAACACTTTGCCAGATTGTGAATCAATGAGGCCGATGTCGTGCTTTTTGAGTCTGTGATTGAGCGTTTTCATACGAAGGAGAACAAGAAAAATGCAGACAACCGCCGATGGTCATCTGTCGTGTTTGCTACGCCATCGGCGGCGGTGTCTGATTTTTGTCGTTCGCCCTCTGCGCATCAGGGTCGTGGCAGAGGTCTGGTCCGTAGGCGAGTCTTCCTACCTTCCGTATCGTCCCCGCGACTCGCAGCAGACAGTTCGTTTCCAGTCCGGCCTCCAAGTCTTCAGCGAGCATTTCGAGATGTCTGGACGCTTCCTCATAGGCCTCTAGGCAGTAGTCGGCTTCATCGCTTCGATCATCGTCCAAGGGCGAACAAATCGCGGCAGGATCAACCGCCTCAGCGGTCTGGACTTCATTGGTTTTTAGCTCCGGTGTATGTGGCATGGTAAGTGTGGGTTGATTGTGGTTAGTCGGGCCGTTTGCGTAGCGTCCAGCCCCGTGCTCGTTGAAGTTTGCGCATCGTGGCAATTAGTTTTGCTAGTTTGCGTCCGATTTGTCGGCTTGTTGGCGGATTTGGGATGGTGGTCATGGTTCGCGGAATTGAAAGATTGAGCCAAGGAACAGAAGCGGAAGCTCCCAATGACGTTTTCCGCCTCGGTTCTTCTCGCACCAAAGATTGCGCTTCTCGTCATCGAAGCCGGTATCTGAATCGTCAGATGCAACCTTGCGGATCATCATCACCTTGTCGGCGTCTTGCCCGATAGCCCTGCTTTCGCGCAGTTTGCCACTGTCATTGAGCTGCGATGCAGTCAGGATGACTTTGCCAGTCCGACGCGCTAAACGCTTCTGACGGCGCGATATGGAGGCAAGAACGCCCTCCCGTGTGTCCGACTTCCGCGCGCTCCCGTCCTCCATGAGTTGCAGGTAATCGACCACCACCACGGCAGCGTCGCTTCTCTCGATGTCGGCGAAGATATCTGTCGCGCTGGCATCCTCCACATCGACCAACTCGATTTGAGAAGCCCGCTTGATCTTCGCGCAGGAAGCGGAGACCGCCATCATTTGCCCCGGCGTCAGGTCTCCACGGTAAATGCTCCCGTTATCGACTCGGGAGTGAGACGCCAGCAGCCGCAAAGATTGCTCGTTGTGCGGCATTTCGAGCGGATACCACCGGACCTTGTTCCCATCCTCGGCCGCAGACTCGGCGCAGTTTTGAATAATCGTGCTCTTGCCGTCCCCAGGCTCACCAGCGAAAACCCAAACTTGCCCCGGCATCATGCCCCCCGTGTTGCGGTCGATAGTCGGGAATCCCGTGCGAATACCCGGCAGTCTCCCAGGGTTTGCCGCTCGCTGCTCGATTTCGGCAAGAAGCGGGTCCATGGCCTCGCGCAAAGACACGCTCTTGAGGAGTTGCCCCGGCATCTTCCCGGCCTCTTCCAACACGCCCTTGATCGTGTCCAGCGTCGCCGCAACCTCACCGTCCCGAGCTTGGAACAGGAACGTCAAGGATCTGGCGTGCGCCTCGATGTGCTTCCGCTGACTGTAAAGCTCGCGCAGAATGCCCATGTAGTGCGAGAACAGGGCCGGAATGATCATCATGCCGTGAAGCTCCGAGATTGCCGAAGGACCACCAACTTTATCGAGGTTGCCGCCGTTGCGTAGGCGATGCGTGAGAGAAACGGGATCAATCGGCCTGCCTGCCGTGATTTCGTCCACCATCGCGCAAAAGATGATTTGATTCGCCTCCGAGTAGAAAAGTGACGGTGGCGAGGAGTGCAGGCAAGCCGCTAATCGTGCCGAGTCGTGAATGAAGCAGGAGAGGACGCCGCTTTCAGCCTCGGCACTGAACGGCATTGGCTGGTTGAGGCTGGCGAGCAGTTCTTCTGCCGATGGAGGTTTTACAGGCATGATGGGTGTTTGGGCTTCTTCGGTGCGCTTCCAAAAAAGGATTGTTCCGACTCTTCGCGGAGTCCTTGCCAACCCTTGATGATTGTGTTCTCGATCATGGCGATTGCTCTCCTCTCACCCATGGCGGCAAGGTTCTTGAGTTGTGACTCTGCCATGGTTGGCGTGATCGGCTTCTTGATCTCCTTCCGGTATTTGATCCACTTGTTCCACGATTCTGAAAATTCAGGAGAGGCGAACGGGAGCGCTAGCTCTTCTTTTATTGAAGATGAAGATGAAGATGAAGATGAAGATGAAGGGGTTGATTTTTGCTTAACCGGGGTGGTTACGTTTTGCTTAACCAAAAGCGGGTTTCCACCCTTGGAACCGGCTTCTTTGCGGATTTGGCGCAGTCTTTCGTCGGCAACCATGCGCTTTGAGTAGATCGCGCCATCCGATTCCCTGCGCTTTGCTACGCCATAGGTTAGGAGGGTGGTTAACGCGGTGGTTAGTTTTTGGTTATCCAAACCGAGAAGGCGACAAAGCGCCGGTTCTGGCATCGGTTGACCATTCAACAACAGGACGCCGCGCTCGTCAGACTCATGAAGCAGGCAGATGATTTCCCACCAAATTCCCCTGGTCTCGAAATCGAGCGATTGTACGCCGGGATCTTTGCGCCAGTCGGCAGGGTAGAACTGGAAGGCGGGAAGCCTACCGCTGTTTTTTGCGTCACTCATGACAAAAGGCCGCCCCACCTACCACCGCTCGAAACGCTGACATGAGACAGCGAGGCCATTGCTGGCGCGGTGATATGATGGGGCGATGTGGTTTTGGATTCATGCTTTACCGGTTTCGACTCGGCGTTGATTCTCTAGCGCAAAGCTGAGCTAGGGCAAAATGATTTCTGGCGGGCTATAGAACCTTCTGAATGAAAAAGTTTCGATATGACGCCTTCTCGCTTTCGGAAAGTTTGCCGTTTCCGCCAATATCAGGGTGCATGACCCAGATGGGATCTGAAGCATGCGGCAGGTCGAAGACGTGGCCGAGTTCATGCACGACAGCCGCAAGAGCATCTTCGCCAAGGCCCCAGAAGCGCTGCCAGGGCGTTACAGCCCACTTGATACCGCGCTCAAGACGAATTGCCCACAGGTCAGGCGCAACGCTCTTGCAGTGCGCAACGCGGTCAGGGTGAGCAATGGTCTGCACGCCGTCGCCGATCTTGACCGTGATATTCACAATGCGCCCCATTTCCCACGGTTGAAGCGTGACGTAGCCGGAAAGCACGTCTGACCAAATGGCACACGCTTTGCGCACGGTGGATTTGAGGTTGTCGTCACAGGCGACGTAAAAGGTGATTTGCGGAATGGTGGTGGTATTGGTTTTCATTGGATGATGTTTGCCGTTTTGAGTTTCTCGATCCACGTCCGGCCCGCATCCGTCGAGCGGAATAGTCCGGCGTCGCGGTCGAGTTGGACGAATCCGGCGTTCACGAGCTTGCCCGTGTGCTCCAGATTCGATGGGGCAAGCGAGCGCTCTGCCCATGAGCGCGTCAAAAGCGGCGCAGGCTCGGCGATGATCGTCATAAGGTCTCGCACTGCTGCTTGTCCGAGTCCTCTGACCCAGAGCTTACGGCGTCGCAACTCGACCGTGAAGGATGTTGGTGGAATGGTTTTCATGGCTTGCTCTTTACAATGCGCTTCAACTCACTCACAAGTTTCGACACGGCGCCCGGCTTATATGCTGCGTCTCCCTCTATATCCTCCATAAATGGGAGTAGGCGTATGAGTAAATCATTTGATGCCGCAATAGCGTCACGCAGCGCGTTGATATCTTCCGAGGTTTTCATTTCGTCGTTTGGTTGGTGGTTGGCTACCATGGGATGTCTTCATTACCCATGTCGCCCGCTTCAGATTTGGGATACTGGATCGTGCCAGGAGGAGGCGCGCGGCGAGTTGTTGGCCGAGTAGCTGGACGCTCTTGCCGAGGCTGTTGACGCGCTTCCTGCCTATCGTCATCCATCGGGAAAAGTGAAAGCCATCCGCTCCATTCAGGAGTTACCGGAACTGCGTCGAGCTTGATCGAGATGCGGCCTTGATCGTCAGTGAACGCAATACCGCATTGCGTGTAACGCTTCTTTTCGTTTCCGTCGCGATCTTTGTACGTTCCGGTGGTTGCGACTACTTTGTGAGTTGGTGATGCCATGAGTTTGTTTGGTTATGCCCTGCTCATAGGCAGAGGCTTTGATTCTGTTCCGGTTTGTGTTGTTGCTGTCCAATCTGTGTCCCATTCGTTTGTTGATGGCGTCCACTCGGAGCGCCAAAGAACCTTGTATTCATTCTGACTTACTCCGAGCGCACGCTGGCGAATCTCAGAGACTCCAAAGTCATCCATTACGTTATCCCACTTGCCGGGATGAAACAGTGAGCCAGCAAGTATTGCGTCTTGCAGGTCGAGGAACAAGCCTAGCGGGTAATATTCTCCCTCGCTTGTGGCGTCAACGAGTTCGTAAATGTGCGTCATGAGCGAGGTGTTTCCTGCCATTTTCCTTCTCGTTTCAGGCGTTCCACTGTCAGCGTGATCTCATCCGGCCCCATAGGATGCTGGAGGTCCATCAGGGCGATCCGCGCATCCGCGAGTGTTTCGAGGCGCTGGAGCTCTTCCTTCTCTTTTTCATTCAGATGACTCTTCACGTCCTTGCGGATCAGATGGCAGCGGCGGCGGTTGGTCTGCGTCCAGTCAGCGGTGATGGCGAGCAAGTCGCTGAGGCGATCCAGATGGGTGAAGCCCTTCGGGAAGTATTTTGGCATGGTGTTAGGTTGTGCTGTGTTGTGGTATCACGACGCAATGGCCGTGATGGAAAGTTTGTCGTAGGCCGTGACAGCGACGGCAAACGCCGCCCACATATCGCCGGATAGTCCAAAGGTCAGGCCGGGGGCGGATTTCTTGCCCGGCGCTCCAAAGCGGTCGATCAGAGCTTGGCGGATATTCGAATCATTCGCCCTCGCGGAATGGCAAAGGTGCATTTTGCATTCGAGACGCTTCATGCGGTCCATGTTGCCTTGGAGTTTTTCGAGATAGCGGCCAATCCATACGCACGTCTCAAACACCTCCGCCCCAACTGCCATGCCGTAACAGGCAATCATTTCGCAGACAACGCGGCAATCGCGCTCGTGGATGCCGAGCAGTGGCAAAAGGCGTTCGCTTGGCACCTTGCCCTTGTCGAGGATCGTAGAGCCGTCCCAGATAACAAAGGCCGACTCAGTAGGGCCGGGGTCGATGGCAAAGATTTTCACGCTTCCCCCTTTCTCTTCTCGAACCTGCTGCACGCTGCCCACTTGAGCCGAATGTCCGTCCCCGGTCCTCCTGTAGCTTTGACCAATCGGCACTTGTGATACCGCTTGGCATATTCGACGCAATAAGCATGCGCGCACGTTCCGCACGTCTCGCCCGCAGGACCGCTGCCAATTGGCGCTGCGTTGCCCTTTGGCTGGCCGCGTTTGGCCTTCGTTGGCTTCATGGGCTGGTCCCATCCGAAAAGTGTGATGTCGGCACTCATACGGAAACTTGTTCTGGATAATCACTGTTCGGCGAAGGCCATCCCCCGCGTTGATTCCACATTGCGATTGCGCGGAAGTCGTCGCGGTTCCAGTCGCCAGTCTTGTCGATCAGATACGGCCCTTTGGCCCCGCAGTTCAGGCAGATCATGACTTTGTAACCATCTGAGTGTGAGAGGCCCGTACAGTCAGAATCACAGAATGGGCAGTTATTTCGTTCGACGATTCGAGCGGCGTTGGTTGGCACGGCGGCGTCATTCCACAGCAACCGGGACGCCGAACCCGGCTCTGCTGCCAACCCCAGGGGCTGGCCTGTTGTGTTTTGAGGATCAGTTTCTTCGGCCATATCACTTGGACTTTTTAGCGTTGCCAGGCGGAGTTGTGATGCTTGTTCTTTGGTGTTCATTGCGCGGTTGGTTGGAGTTGAAGTTTCGGCGTCATCTTCTCGCGATAGGCCCCGTATTCGATCACGAAGCGGTCGAGAGCGTCTGTCAGTTTCGCGGTGAAGTCGTCGCGCCTGACAATGATGTGGAATGGCTGAAGGCCAGGGAAATAGGAGAAGAAATGCCAAGTATCCAAGCCCGTGACAATCATGCCGCCGTGGCACTGCATCTTGTAGGCGTCAGGCAGCATTCCTTTCTCGATGTACTCCGCATGAGTGAATGGAGACGGGCATTTGATTTCAAGGCCGGACGCATAGGATGATCCGCCAGCCGGGATGAGTGAATCAGGAGAGCAGCCGACGACATGCTGCCAGCGCTCTGTTGTGACGAATGCCACCTGCTCAGTTGCAAGTCCCGTGTGGACCTCGAATGCCGCGCGGGCCTCGGGTTCCATCTCGGTTCCGCGCTCTGTCCATTTGTTGCCGAGGAACTTGGCATAATCGGGGCAAAAACTCTCGACTAACAAGTCGCGCTGATAGCCTTCAGCCTGCGCTGAATACTTGCATTGAACCGCCGTCATGATCCTGTCGAAGTTTGAAGCCGTCACGCGACCGCGCCGAAGTTCAAACCATTGTTCGGAGCCTTGGAGAAAGCCTTTGTGGATTTTCATGCTTCGGTCTCCTTTCGTGCTGCGAGGGTGACAATTGCATGAATGCGCTGCTGTGCGCTTTTTAGGTGAGCGGTTGGGTCGCTAATTTGGAGCCGGGTAATGGCTTTGTTATCTGGGTTGAAGGCATGCAGGGCGCGAACAAATTCCTGTTCGCGCTGCAAGTTGCTCCCCTTGCTTGGGGTGCCAAGGAGTTGCCGGGCCAGCGACTGGACAGCGCTACTCATGCCTGAAAAGTCCAATAGTGTCAGGCACCTATACTGCTCCAGAGCGTACTCATTGCCTTCGGCCATGCAAAGCACTGCGGCAGAGCGAACGGTGGCCTTGCTAGTGCCTTTTTTTGAGGTTCCGGCATATTTGAAAAGCCGGTCAATCAACACTCCAAAGAAGCCATTGAATCGCACAATGTCAGCCGGAATAAAACGCCCCGCCATGAATAGGTTTTTATCAACGAGCGCAAGAGTGTTCAGTATTTCCACCTTCTTCTTGGGCATTTGCGTGATGTCTGCCGCCGTCCTCCCGATTCCCAAGTCATAGGCTTCAAAATTGCCAGTTTCAGCCCCACGCGTGACCATCATAGGGACGGTCATTCCGCTGGCTATAATCGCCTCAAGTCGGTGCTGACCGTCGCTCAATGCGCCGTCTTGAGTGAAGCAAATACCTTGATGCGTGAGCTTCCATTGCTGGTTTTTCATTTGATCCGCCAACCAAGCCACATGGGTTTTACGCAGAGGGCGGTTGTTCGTATTGCTCAGCAGGTATTGAACTGCCAATTCTGGGGAGATTTGTTCGATGCTTGTTTTCATGCTTGAAACCCTCCTTCTTCCGAAGTTCCCACCCACTTGAGTCCGAGCAACTTGGCCTTGTCGGCGATGGCACGCTTGCACAGTTTCGTGTTCGCTGCGCTGGTGAAGCTGTTGTTCGATTGATGCGCGTAGCTGGTGAGCGTTTCCGCGTCCGTGGCGTCAGCGATGAGTGTCAGCATGTCGGTCAGAATCTCAATCTCAGGATCTTCGGGCGCTGCGTCCTCGACTTCGACCACTGGCGCGGACTCTTCGGCAGGCTCAGGCAGCGACTTGAAGGGATCGAGCGGCGTTGCGCGTGCTGCTTTCGGCGTGACATCGCGCTCAACTTGCAGGTCGTCGTCTTTGTCCACGGCATCGCGAAACTCAGCCGAGAGCGGAAGCCACTTCGCGAGACGACGAAAGGCGGTTTTCTTCGCCATCTCGTTATAATCGGTCTGCCACGGTCCAGAGTTGCCAGACTTGGAGCGCTTACGAATGCCGTCGATTTCGTCCTTGTTGAGAACCGCAACGAACACCGGGCCGTCTTTAGTGACCGCCATCGCGTAGGCCGCATACATGGCACCACGAGGCGAGCGGAAATCAATCTTGTGCTGCACGACCTCGCCCATGTTGTATTCAAAAACATCGTTCTCGCACACAATGTCGGCGTGCAGCTTGGCGATGATGCCGGAACGCATCGCCAATTCAGCCAAGCCCTTCCAGTCGAGAATCAGCGTGCATTGATTCCCATAGGGGATGAGATGCGCCCGCCTGCCGTCCGGCTCGATGCCGTATGCCGAAAGGTCGAGGAGACACCGCATAAGCGATTCCTGCGTGCAGTCGGCCAGCTTTGGCGTGCGAGTCAGAGCGGTGAGCGCGATGCGGCAAAACCGATCTGGCGTGAGATGATGAGGAAGCGCAGCGGCAAACTGCTGCTTCATTTTGTCGCTCGTGATGATCGAGCGGAGGTCGTTCGTCTTGGTGGCAAGTTGGGTGCTCATTGGTGGTTGTTGGGCTGGTGGTTAATGGTATCAGGCAAGTTTCGCCCCGCAAAATGGGCAATGCGAGATTGTGATCGTTTTGGGGTCAGCACGTTTGATCTTGGCCCCGTCTGCTCTTTGCAGAGGCAGGCAGTATGTGTGACCGAGGTTAAGGTTGCTCATCGTTAGCATTTCGCATGCGTCGCTGATTCTGAGTCCATATTCCTTTGACAGGGTTTTGTTGCGGTCACTCCAGCAAGAGCAAGCCGAAGCAGCGACAGGCTTGGTAATAGCGGGTTTTTTCTTCATAGGGTGGTGGATGTCAGGACTGGTATCAGGCTTGGAGAAAGTAGGCGATGATTGCGACCCACGTCACAAAGGCCGCGACAGCGAGAAAGAAAAGGCCCTCGCCAGGGTAGCTCGTGTCGTCGCTGAACCTCTCCGTGGCGAGCGGCTCGAATTTGCGCTCGTCGGGCGGCGTGAGTGATGCCTTCAAGTCGGGCAAGTGCCGCTTGAGGTCGATGTATTGCGGCGAGGTGTCGGTGCGTAGGTTCATGGGATTAGTGAATAACTGCGTTGCAGGCGGCGAGAATGACCTCGTGGGGCGTGTGGGCCGTGAAGCATGCGACCCATTCAGGATATTGCTTTTCACCGGCAAGAATCGTGATCGACGGCACGCCCTCATTGTGGCTGAAAACCAAATGCCCGCGATGCCCAGGAGCGATAAACATAAGATCGTTCGCGCTGGCGATGGCGACGCATTTGCTTGTGCGTTCATGGGCGATAGTCGCGCCAATGTATTTCCAGCCTGCGAGCTTGTCGTCAAAGGCGTCGATTTCCTTCGCGCCGTATTTGAGCGAGGCCAGATAGACGGGCCAAACGTCATCCGCTTCGAGTTCGCGGTGCAGTTCAATGCAGCCTTGGCAGGAGTCGCCGCGCGTATCTACCGGCACTTCGCCGCAGTCTTCGCACATGGGCTTCAGTGGCGCAGGCTCGAAGTAATCGTCATCGAGGTTCATTTCGCTTTCTCCTTTCTGGCGAGGAAGTTAAGGACGAGACGCTTCAAAAGCGAAGACACGCTTTCGCCCTCCTTGGCTGCATGGATGCGCAGCGATTTATGCGCCTCCTCGGTTAGGTATGTTCCAACGTATTTTTTCATGGGTCACCAATCCTCGCGGTGAATTTGCATTCGTCAAAATATTATTTTATTTTTTGCGTTTTTTATTTCCGTGCTACTGTGCGGGCCTATGAGTACCACAAACGAACTACCAACACCGGAGACGATAACTCTTATCAGTCAGTCTGATTTGATGGATGTTATCATTCAGCTCTTTCGCGAGCGCGACGAGGCACGGGAGAAACTCAAAACTACCCGTCGCGAACTGACAGCCGCGAACAAAGGGGCTGAGAGATGCTCACACATAAACAACAGTCTCGCCGTGCGCATGGCTTCTCTTCAAGAGCGGCACGAAAAGCAACTCGAAGCCATGCGCACGGCGATCAAGGGGGCCGACCGATCTTTGAGCGATCTTGTCGAGCACATCGGGGAATGTGAAGAGCGCGACCTGTTGCGCTGCGATTCTGACCCGCATCCGCCAAGCGTGTTTAGCGTCTATGCGCAGCAGGCAAGCGCGTCACTCGCCAAACTCCAGCCATTCCTCCCATGAACGACCTTTCCATACTCCGCGCATTCCTCGAAGCGCACAACGCCGATGAGAAGCAATGGGACGCCATCGACCGGATCGAGGCGGCGATAAAGGATGCCGCTGATGCACTCAGAGCGTGGCCGAAAGCTGGCAGTGGTATGAGCACGGACCACACGTTGCAATCGCAAGCATTCAGAACCGGGCAAGCAGCCCTCGCCAAACTCCAACCATTACTGAAGCCATGACGCCAGAGAAGCCCTTGAGGGCATCATCGCCGAGTGGCCACTTGAAACCCTCCCTGAAGCCATGACCGCCCGCGATCTAGCCCGCCAACTCTACGAGGACGGCAAGGGATACAAGCGAATCGCTCGCTTGCTGAAGCTCAGCCGTAACACGGTCAGAAGCTGGCGGAGGCGAAGCGGATGGAATCGCCACGCACCCCCTATTGCGCCTGAGATTGCACCCCCTGCCGGACACTGGATGCAGTCGCTATTCTTTGAGTGCGCCCACTTTGTCACCAACGGCAAAGCGGCGTGCTCGGCTAAAGTCACCGATGGCATGCCCTGGCACGAATCAACGGGCCTGAAGCACTGCCGGAGGTGTATGCATGCAGTAGAAAAAGCCAACCAAACACCAAACACACCACATGAAAACGATTGAAGAACTCACCAAACTCGGAGTCGATGCCGCCTTTAGCGAACTGCAAAAAACTCAGCAAGAATCAAACTGTATCACGATTTCCGAACCCGCGATATTCTGGGATGCCGACAAGCCAGCCCGCGAAGCCTTCGCCCGTGCTGTCCGTGACGCCGTGCTGGCCGATCAACCAGCCGCAGACGTGCCGACGTGGCGACCGATTGCCGAGTTGCCAGATGATGAGCGGGAGTATGTCTATTGGGATGGGGATGGCGAGATGTCTTGGCATGGCAACCCACAGGAGAAGGTTGACGCGACGCACTTCATCGCGCCCCCGCCGAAGCCTGACCCGTTCGAGGCGTGGTGGACAGAGCAGGCCATCGGTAATAAGGCTATTGCTCGCATCATCTGGAGCGCAGCACGGGAGGCGAAGGCATGACCGACTATGAGAAAATCAGAAACCGTTTCAACGCCTCGACGGAATGCCGATACGGTCAGCGGCCAGCGCTCGACTACGAGCCGGGATGCCTGTTCATCGAGTGCGCCCAGGGTGACAAGTGCAAGTGCCGCCTCAACGATGGCGACGGAGGCTCAACGACCGCGTTCCTTATCAGGTGGCGGGAGAGGTTTGCGGCGAAGTGATTACGGCAGCGGCTCCCGCTTGTTCCGCCGGGGCAGGGATTTCCGAGATGCGCTTGTCGATCTCCACCTTGACGCAGGCAGCGGGGATTTGCTGTGACCGCGCAATGCAGTCAGCATAAGCGTCGATCAGGGCGCGGAGTTCGTTCTTTCGGGCGTCGTTCATGAGAGATCAGTCGCGGACAACGGTGAGTGCGGCGTCGATGGCTGCTTGCTGCTTCTCCCCCGGAGCGGCGAGAATCTCGTCGGCGACGGGGATCAGTGCTTCACGGCGAGCGACTTGATACGCGGCGACGAGTGCAGGGGTTGGCTCGTCGATGGCAGTGCGCTGGAAGAACTCGGTGAGCGTGATGGGTGGTTGACCGGAACCTGTGTTGAACTGGTCTAGGCGGCGGTTCCACGCTGGTAGGGCGGTGTCTGGAAGTGTGAGGGTGATTTTCATGGTGTTATGGTTCGATGGCGATTTGCTGGGCAGCTCCCGAGGCGAAGATGACCATGAGTTGGGTTTTGCCAGCGCCGTTGTCTTGCAGGAAAATGCGTCCGCTGTTGGCTGGCGCTGCCGATGGAGCAGTCATCTCAACCATTTGGAACGCCGCCCCGGCTGCTGTGTTTGGATTGAATAACTTCACTACTTCACTAGCTCCCCAGATGAGTCCGACAGTAGGCGTTGAAAATGTGTTGAATGCATCTACCCACCCAACAACTAGGTTCCTACTAAGGTTGAGTCCTTGGTTTGACGTGAGGTGAAGATTCTCAGTTCCTCCGGCTCCAATGTAAACACCAGCCCCAGCATGCGGGGAGTCGAATGCATTAAAAAACATCTGACCTGTATTCGCCGGGACGGAAACGATAGAACTGCCGTTGATCTGCAAGTCGATGGCGTTACCTTCGGAGCCGCTCGGGGCATTCACGCCTAGCATCGTGCCGCTCGTGCTCCAGCCCGTGCTTGTCGCCCCGGCTGTCTCGATATTCACCAACGGCTTCGTCGTCGTGCCCGTGCCGCCCGAGAACGGCGTGCCCGAGAGTAGTAGCGATGGTGTGGACGCTGCGCCGTTGGTGGAGTTGATGAGTTGCCCGGTCATCGTGCCGCCAGCTTTAGGGAGCAGTACCGTGGAGATCGCCGTTTTAATCTCCAGGTAGGTCGCCACCGAGTTCTTCGCGGCTCCCGTTCCTGAGATGTCCACAAAGGGAAACAGGTCGCCATCCGCCAATGCGGTCCACGTTCCAATACCAGAAAATGCTGATGCTTTAGTGTCTGCCATACAAGTGAGTCGTTAAGTTTCGATTAACCAAAAGGAACTACCGTCTTCAAGAAGCCAGCCAAACAAATTATCCTCCAGCGCCCACACATCAGCAGCGCCACCGGGCGTGGTGTCACCGCCGATGCGCTGCGTTGCCAGAGAATTGCCGAGAGCGAGCTTCATGGGTTGACCGCGACGGGATTCTTTGCGGCTGTCTTTTCGCGCTCGTCCAGTGCGACAGGAACGGCAGCGACGGCAGCAGTTTTACCGACGTTCAACCAACCCGCCGAAGTGATGCCGATGAATGTTTTCTCTCCGCTTGGTGTCGTGCTGCATGAGCACAAGAGAAGCGCCAGACACGGGACCGCGATTCTTGACGCGAGTTTCGACAGGCCAAGCTCAGCGCCCCACGAAAGAGCCGCGCCGATGCCCGCAACAATAGCCGTTGACGTACTGGCATCGACTCCGCTCGACGTGAGCCAAGCAGTCACGGACGCACAAGCGACCGTGATGGCTTTCAGGACTTGGCGGAATGCCCAACCGTTGCGGCTGGCGATGAGAGGGATGAGCATGCTTTTCATTGGTGGTGGTGGTCCTTGTTGTGTGCGGCTGACTGAATCGAAAAAGTTTCCGCTGTCAGGGTGCCCGTCAGGGTGCCCGCATATGGGCATCCCTTGACGTGGCAGGTATTGACCATGCGCGTGATGCCGGAATGAATGCCGAGTTCTTGCGCCATTTGGTTGATGAGCGGCTCTTTCTCGTTTCTCCATTCCTCGCAATCCTGCGAGCGCTTCCAGAGTAGTTTGAACATGAAGCACAGAGCGCCAGTGACGGCACTCAACGCAGCGATGGCAGCGGTTTCCAGCGTCATAGTTCACTCTTTCCAAAGGATGACTTTACCGGAGGTGAGTGTGATGGAAGATCCACGGACGGGATAGTAGCCAGTCGGCAGCGCATCCCCGGCAATCCCTGCCTCGTCGCCGTCGTAGGCGGTCCCGTCAGGACTTCCGGCAGTCGGCGCAACAATCGTTGCAATCGTTGCCTCGGCAATGACCGTGAAGCCGTAGAAGTTGAATGGGGTT
>Ga0208916_10000080_pt1 | contig 41570 bp, 57 predicted proteins | sample DEB19_08_DNA_5_FD_184523 | JGI IMG/M metagenome (GOLD analysis project Ga0208916, IMG submission 184523) | Aqueous microbial communities from the Delaware River and Bay under freshwater to marine salinity gradient to study organic matter... | ecosystem: Environmental > Aquatic > Marine >... | reverse complement strand
TTAGCGTTCATACCAGAGTATCAATGCATCGCTCGTGCCGAACTCGGCTCGGAGCTGTTCTCGTTTGGTTTCAAGTACTTGTCATAAGTTATCATTATGAGAAAACGTCGAACTTATAAACACTGAATGTATCAATACGAGCAAGCTACTGATATCTCAAAGCAATCTCGAGTGACGAACTTATAGTCAGTGGCTAATGCATAAACAGTGCATAATTATGCAAGACTGGACGCGGCGCGCAAGATGTGGTAGACTACCAGGTCGACCGATCCCCGGTCCTGCCAACCATTGATGCCATGCGACTTACACTTTCAGCTATAAGTGTAAGTATTAAGTATGTGATATCACTACAGTTTGTATGAGCACCACATGAGAAGAGTGAAACATATATATAGATAAACATAGGAACGAATAGGCTGTGCCAGGATGAAACGCGCTAGCCGGGGGGTGGGGGGTCTCGCGAGCCTGAGCTTGAGTCTCCCCAGCGCCCCCGCGACTTTTTTTGCTTGACTTTGAAGACCGCCGTCCCGCATCATTAATTTATATCCCATCTCTAATATAAAGAAGCCCATGGCCGCTAAGATCCCAATACAACAAACCTCTGCAGAGGGGGGCATGATAGACCCTTCCGCAAATCAATATGACCAGGAAATCGTTCTTTCAGAAGACGGGAACCCCTGGTCCGTTGAAAATATGTTGACAGGGAAAATTAAGGAAAAGTTCGCAGAGATTCCGGCTCAATATTTCGGTATGCATGAAAAACATCTCGAAGCCATTGCCAAGCCCTCGGAACTTGACGACATGCTAAGAGAAAGTTTTTGGGACGAATATTTTGCCTGCATCGATGCAAAGAAAACGATTGACATAAAGCGAGTTTACGCACGCCTCTGCACCCGCGATTATTTTTATAAAACTATCGTTGAAGTTCCGCCGAAATTTGCCTACGTTCTGCGCCCCCCGCTGCAGTATTCCTACCGAATGCGATCACTGCTAAACCTGGGTCACAAACGCCTGCGGCAAGTTCTTGAGATGCCACTTAAGGACGGGAAGAATGTTGCCAACATCAAGCTCATCAGTGAGATTGTGAAAATCGTGCAGATGCTTGAGAACCGCGTACATGGTTCCGTTGTTCAGAAGATCGATGTGAAGCAGCAATCTAAGAATTTGAATATGAATATTGAACAGCGCGTTGGCAATTCGCCGTCGCAAGCAAACGAGCTTGAGAAAATTCAAAATGAAATAAATCAGATTGAAAGAATGCAAGCGCTCCCCACTGCACAACCAGATATCATCGACGCAATCAGCGTGGACGTGAATGTCGAACATCAACCGGCTAGACCAATTAAAGCTGAGACAGGCCCAACTTCTTGAGAAGAGAAAGCTTGAACTCCTTGCCGCTGAAGAGAAGTTGCGCAAAGAGTTGCCTCATCTTTACCAACATAAATTTTATCCATGGCAACGGGAATTTTTTGATTCCAAGAACCCTGTCAACGTCGTGTGCGCTGCAAACCAGATTGGTAAGTCGACAACGGGGCAGAAGCGTTTAGTTGCAAATGCTACGGACATTGAACGCAGAAAGCGTTTGTTTCCGAAGACGTGGCAGAACTATCGGATGCAGTGGTACTTTTATCCTGATAGTAAAACGCTTGAGCGTGAGTGGAACACAAAGTGGATTGACGTCATGCCTCGGGGCGAGATGAAAAATTCCATGCAGTACGGTTGGAATATCACAAACGATAGAGACCGCAAGGTCCCCTACTGCATCAACTGGAACAGTGGAATCACCACGTATTTCATGTACTACTCGAAGGAAGTGGCGAACGTGCAGGCATCTTCCCCGCACGAAATCTTCTGCGATGAAGAAATGCCCGTAAAGTTCTACGATGAACTTATGATGCGTATGATTTCCACTTACGGTGTGTTCAACATGTTTTACACACCCACGTTGAACCAAATGTTCTGGAAGCGCGTGATGCAGAAGAAAGCTTTGAAAGATGCTTTCACTCGCGAAGTTTCTATGTACGATTGTCTATTATATGAAGACGGGTCGCCATCGACGGTGTTCACCCGAGAGAGAGTCAAGGAAATTGAAGGACGGTGTCAGAATGAAGCCGAAAGACAACGAAGAGTTTACGGAAAACACGTCGCCGAGGGCGGACGTCTCTACTACGGCTTCGACGAAAACCGTAATATTACAAGCCCTATTGATTTGCGTTTTCACTTTTACTTTGGCGGTATGGATTATGGTTCCGGCGGAGAAGCGGGGCACCCCTCTGCGATTGTGTTCATCGCCGTTGCCCCCGACTACAGATCGGGTGTTGTGTTTAGATGCTGGCGGGGAGATGGGATACAAACAACTGCAGGCGACGTTGTTAACAAATTTGTCGAACTCAGACGTAACATTATCCTCACCGACGTTGTCTACGACCATTCTGCAAAAGATTTGGAAACGATTGCCTCCCGAACAGGGCTCGCAGTCAACAAAGCCAACAAACAGAAAGATTACGGAGACGAACTTTTAAACACCCTTCTTTTATCGGGCGCTTTGAAAGTTGTAGACTACGGTGACGTGCCGGAGAATATCGAGCAGCTAAAGCTTATGGATGAGCTATCGATGCTCATGGTGGGGCAAGAAGAAGGCGATGATCTTGCCGACGCACTCAGATACACCGTGTGTTCGATCCCCTGGGACTACGAGCACATCACATCGAAACTGCCGAGCAGAATCGTTGCTGATAAAACACCGCCAGTTAAAAAAATTCTTACGGAAAAAGAATTGCTTGAACAACAAATCATGGAGAGACGTGGTATTTATGGAAAAAACCCCGACGCCCCCTCAGACGAATGGGCCGAGTTCTACGCCGATATCGAAGAATTCAACAAAATGTGCGAATAAGCGTAAAGGCAACTTTACAGCGAATGAAATAATTGCTATTCTGGAAAAATGCCAGGGATCTTTAGAGATTTCCTATGGCGATTTTCATTTAAAGTACCAAGCGCAAGGCCCTGCGGTTGCCTCTAACCCAAGTCAGGTTGAGGGTGCGGACACCAGTCCGACGACTCCTAATACATCACCAGACATTACTACTTCCAGAGAAACTGCGTTAGAGGAAGCCGTCAACGACAATCTTCTACTCACCGACGCTATCGCGTATGAGCAGTCTCGTATGGATTTCGCCATAGGCGAACAGGGAAATTCATCTAATGATCGAAGAGCAACAAGCGCAAGCTGAACAGCCAAAAGCTAAGACCCCGCATACAATAGAGCAACTCAACGAATGTTATCGTAAGGCAAACGACGCAGACAAAGAGCAGTTTGCTAAAATGCGTGCGAACATTTTGCTTGAAGCTGGAAATCATTGGAACCGAAAGGGTTCTGATGAACGGCTGTTCAATCAAATTAGAAATTCGCAGAATGTTCCTGAGTCGCAGAAGTTAAAGCTCACAAAAAACCACATGCAAAAGATTTCTAAGACGTATAAAAACTCGATCTTAGAAAAAATGCCTGGGGTCACAATCACACCACACAACGAACTCGAGATGCAGGATAAAAAATCTGCCGAGATTAACGAAGCTGTGTGGAAAGATATGCGTGAACGCTACAATCTTCACGCGCACAAGCGCGATTCCGTTGCGAACTACGTCACTATCGGCGAAGTTTGTACGTTTCTATACTTTGATCCCAACTCCGGCCCCACAAAAGGTTTCGAACAGCTAGTCGACGAACAAGGTATGCCGCAGTTTGATGAATCGGGCTCACCGATTCCAGACCCAACTCGTCCTGTTATGTCGGGCGGTTTCGTTTTTAAAAATATTCCTGCATATAATTTGCTAAGAGCCCCCGGCGCAAAGACCATGAAGGGCTCGCCTTACCTGATTATTAGAGAAATGGTCGCTGTTAAAGATCTTGAAGGCACCTATGGCCAAGATCCAGCAAAACTTTCTTACATAAAAGCCTCGGGTGACGAACAATTCTACGTTTTCGATTCAAATAAAAAGAATTATGAAGAAGCTAAGGACGAAATTCTCGTCAGATACCACTTTTACCGCCCCTGCAAACAATATCCGAACGGATATTTCTACATTTGCGTAAAAGGCGGCATTTTAGAGTCGGGGGAAATTCCTTTTGGTCTTTTTCCTCTCGTTTGGCAGGGTTTCGACATGCACGCCGACAATCCGCGTGCGTCTTCTATCTTAGAAGTGGCAAAACCTTATCAAGCGGAAATCAATCGCGCATCTTCGCAGATGGCGATGCACCAGATTACCGTTGGTGATGATAAAATTCTCTATCAAGGCGGCACAAAGCTCGAAAGTGGCGCATTACTTCCCGGTGTCAGGGGGATTAAGTATCAAGGTGTGGCACCAATTACACTCCCTGGGCGCGATGGCTCCCAGTTTCTACCATATATCGATTCGCAGATTCAGGAAATGTACTCTGCATGTATGCTCGAAGAAATGATCGCGGATAAACCTGTTGGCGTTCAAGATCCGTATGCTTTGCTATTCCAATCTGCATCTCAGCAGAAAGCTTTCAAAGATTACGTTGATAAAATCGAAGAATGGGAGAAAGAACTCTGCCTTTTGGCTTTAGAGATGGCGAAAAAATATTACGACGACGATACATTCATCAAAATCGTTGGAAAATCGGAATATGTGAACATCGCGGAGTTTAGAAACACTTTGCCGAACAGTTTCACGATTAAAGCAGAAGCGCAGTCAGAAGCTATCGACACTCGACTCGGAAAACAAATAGCTCTTAACCAAATCCTTCAGTATGTCGGTTCGCAGTTGCAACCCAAGCACATCGGCCTTATTATGAAGGAAATGCCATACCTGAACAATAAATCTTTGTTCAAGTACATGACATCTGACTACGATAACGTTGAAAATGACATGCTCGCCATCGAGCGTGGGCAAACACCAGACATTTCTCCGTATGCAGACAATCAAACTTATGTAGATGCTTTTACGAATCGGATGAAGCAACCCGATTTCAGTATGCTTGCTCAGCCTATCCAACAAATTTATATGGAAGTTCTGATGCAGCATGAAGATGAGATTAAGCGTAAAGAAGCGGCCCTACAGCAAGCGAAAGACGGCTTCATCCCTACGGGCGGAGCACTTATCACCTGCAGTATGCACGTTGCTGACCCTTCTAAAGATTCCGGCACACGTCAAGTACGAGTTCCGTATGAAGCGCTCATGGATCTTATCACGAAGCTTGAAGCGCAAGGTTCAAGCCTTGATGCCCTCGAGCAAATGAACCCCGGTGCAGTGGCCGATATGAACCCGCCGCAAGCGCCGCCCCCACAACAAGGAATGATGCCGCCTCAACAATAGGCGGAAAACCAAACAAAGGAAGGTATAAATGTCAGAGCAGGTAAGCCCCGACAATAATCAGCAAGCCGCCGCATCGACGGCACAAGTAGACACGAGCACAGCACCTATTCAGGATACAGCGACGAACACTGACCCCGGTCAGCAAGCCGCCGCACCTGCGTACACACCAAACTATAAATATAAGGTCAAAGACCAAGAACATGAGTTTGATGAGTGGTTGCGCCCCGTAATCAAGGACCCCGAAGTTGAGAAAAAAGCTCGTGAAATGTACGAACGCGCTATGGGTCTCGATGAAGTTAAAGCGAGTCGCGATAATTTCAAGACAAAGTATGAAGACGTGAACACACGTTACTCGAGTGTTGAGAATAGTTTGCGCACGGTCGCAGGCTATGCGAACAAGGGGGATTACGACCGTTTCTTCCAAGCTTTGCAGATTCCTGAAGAAAAGATTTTACAATGGACTATAAATAAGTTAAAATACAAAGAGCTACCCCCAGAACAACGTGCGCAGATTGATCGCCAACGTTCCCTCGAAATGGAACAGGAACAGTTTGAGTACCAACGACAGTTGCATGAACAGCAACTAGCCGACCTGGGAAGGCAGCAACTAGAATTTGAGTTGTCTAAGCCAGACGTTGCTCAAATCGCAAAAGACTTTGATACCCGAGTCGGTCGTCAAGGTGCTTTCCAGAACGAAGTTATCAATCGCGGTGCTTTCTACGAACTTGCGCAACAAGGAACTAAGCCAGCGTTTGCACTCGTGCAGGAAGTAATGCAAATGTACAATCTGGGATCGCAAAACCCGGCCTCGACTCAAAATCCCGCTCAAAGTCAGAGTGGTCAAGCACAACCGAAGAATCAACAAAAACCAACTATTCCTGTATTCCAGAGTTCGTCAAATGCGAGCCCTGTGAAATCGCAAGTTACATCTATTGATGACTTACGAAAACTGCGTCAGCAGATTACTACAGCGAATAACAGCTAAGACTACTTAGAGGATTTCAACTATGTCAACTACTCGCTCGTTTAGTAACATGCTAAATGAATACCTGCCGAATCGTCTCTTGAGAGAAGAGATGATTAAGCGGGATTACATTCTTTCCAACGTCAATATCGATGAGTCGTGGAAAGGTGGTAAAATCATCGTTCCTTTCAAAGCCTCTGGCGCGACTTCTGTGAAAATGGGCGGCCTTACCGCTGCTAACGACATTTCAGAAAGCTCGTTCGTTCGTGGCTATATCGACGACTATAAAGAAGCATGGGGTTCCATGATCTTCAACCATCGCGATTTGCAAGACCACTCTGGTCGTATCACTGAAGACACTTTCTTGAAAGTTCTCCCTGATACTATCGAAGATTTCATGTCTTACATGAAAATGGTTGTTTCTGTTCAATTGGGTACTGGTCCTTCTTTCGCAACTGTTACTGATGGCACAAACGCTGCCACTGGTGTTCTCGTTGTTGATCGTATTGACCGCTTTGAATTGGGCCAAAAAGCTCAACTCGACGATGATAACTCGTCTCCTACAGACGTTTACATCACAGCTATCAACTTGAACACGAACGAAGTTACTGTGTCTGCAACTCGTGGCGGCGCCGCTGCCGACGTGTCTGCTTACACCACTGGTCAGAACGCAAAGTTCTACACTGATGGCGCCCAAGGCACATCTTTCACTTCGATCAAGTCGGCTCTTTTGTCCGCTGCAAACGGTGGTTCTTCCACTCTGCATAACGTGTCAAAATTGTCTGCCCCATACCTCCAAGCAATCAACATCAACGGTGCGAGCATTTCTGCTTCCAACTTGCTTGATAAATTGTTTGATGCGTACACAGCCGTTCGTCAGAAAGCTCGTGGTAACGCGAACACTTTCTTGATGAGCTACAAGCACCTTGCTACTTGCATGAAGCTTGTTGAAGCGAAATCAAACGGCGCTGCTAACTGGCAAATTGGTGCTGGTGGTAAATCTGCTTCCATTTATGGTTGGGATGAAATCACTATCACATCTGTCAAGGGCACATTGAAGCTTGTTGGTATTCAAGAATGGGAAGATTCAACTATCGCGATTTTGGATATGAACTCTATGACTTTCCGCTCAAACGGAATGTTCAAAAAGAGAAAATCTCCAGACGGCAATGAATACTTCGAAGTTCGTAATACTTCTGGCTATCAATACATCGTTGACGTCAGCTTGTTCGGTGAACTTGAAGTCACCAAGCCTACCAACAACGGTATCATCTACGGTATCAGCTACTAAGAATTCGATCTTAGTATGTAGGCGCAGGGTCCCTTTTCCAAGGCTCTGCGCCTTTTGTCTTTAAGGGGGTTTCATGTCTTTGATGGAAAATCTTAAGAAAAAGAAAAAACAACTCATGCAGGCAGAGAAAGCGGAACCAAAACCAGATTCAGAATATCCTGCAGAGCAAATTGACGAAGTTAAATCTATTGACGATTTAAAATCACTTGCCAATGGCAAGAAAAAACTGCGCAAGAAAAAATAGCGCAGCGGAGTTCCGATGAAAGTTTACTCCCAGCTTGAAAAAGCGCAATTGGAAAATACGACTTCTGATACTGGAAGTTTAGCGGCGGGTATGGTTACTTACCGTACTGACCAGAATATTCCAAAAGTATCTAATGGCACGGCTATGAAAGAGCTTGTGACAGAAGACATTGTGCAGACAGTTTCCAATAAAACGCTCGCGAGCCCGAAGTTTACGACTGAAGCGCAAATGCGCGCAGCGGGAACATTGAAATTTTTTGACTCAGATAATTCAAACTATCTTGGCTTTAAAGCCCCGGCAGCTCTGTCTGCTGATAAAACATTAGAATTACCGAATGGTGTTGGCGCTAACGGGCAGGTTCTTACCACTAATGGCGTTGACGCGCTTTCTTGGGTAACACCTGCGAGCGGAACCCTATCCATTACCAGTAAAACTGCTAACTACACCGTAGACCCTAGTGATAATGTTATTTTATGTGATGCTTCGGGCGGTGCTTTTACGATTACACTTTATCCGGCGGCTTCGAATAGCGGAAAGACTGTTAGAATAAAAAAAACCGATACAACTTTCCTTACCGTTACGATTGATGGAAATAGTTCGGAAACAATCGACGGTTTTACAACAAGAAAACTCGTTTCTACGGGAGACACTGTAACACTGCTTTGCGATGGCAGTAATTGGCATGTGATTGAACATACTTATTTTCAAGGATGGAGTTCTTATACTCCTACTGGGTCGCACACGGCTAATACAACTTATACTGGTTATTGGATGCGTGTTGGCGCAAATTTTCTTTTTATAAATAACATACAGTATACGGGCGTACCAACAAACACGAGTTTAAACGTAAGTGTTCCCACTAATTTGACCATTGATACGACCGCAGTACTGCATACAGGCGGAGAAACTTTACCGATGCTTGGGCAGGGGCACTTTTACGACCCGGGGCTTGGCGGCGCAGGATATGCTAAACTTTCCGCTGTCTATAGTACTTCTACGACATTATTAATTTATGTTGATGATACTTTTGCAGGAACTAACCCGGTTTTTATAGGTCCTTTGTCGCCGGTCAGTAGAACAAACCCAGTTACGATTGGCGGAGATGAGCGAATTCATTTAACGGGCCAAATTCCGATTACTGATTGGTGGTAGCTATGTCAGGATACGACCAACGAATAGCGATGCTAGATAAACGAGTTCGAGATTTGGATCACAAAATCGACCGTTATAATAAAGAACAAAACGATAAATTAGATGCGATTTTACAATTTAAGTGGCAACTGATGGGCGGTTCGCTCGTAGTTACCGGATTAATCACAATAGCAGTACAGGTAGTATCTGCATTATATTCCTAGGAGGAATCATGGAACTTTTTAACAAACAACTTTCAAGCGAACTCTCTGTAGTTGCAACTTTGGTCGCGGGTGTAGTTTCCCTTAAGTTCGTTTACAAAGGTAAATACGGCGGCGCTACTCTTTCTGCCGATCTTTCAAGCGATGTCTTAGTTGACCAATTGAAAACTTTGATCCCCGGCAAAATCGACGATTATATCATTGACGCTTTGAAAGCAGCGCTCTTGAAATAATGTTTGAAGGTATAATTGCCGCCATTGTAGAAAAAGTTGCCTCAGTTCTCATCGACAAGATTGATGAGAAACTAACGCAGTATTTTCATACGAAAGCGGCGTTAACCGAAATCGGAAAGCAAGCCGGAGATTTGCAAGGGGAACTCAATAATGCACAAAGTATTTCAGAATATAAGGCTATCTTGCGCAAAATTGATTCTTTTGCCAACGATCTTGGTAAGTTTAAGTAACTGCGCGACTCTTCGGCCTATGCCGAAGGTTTCTCGTTGCATTACGAACGTGAAAGAGCAAACAGCCTACTGTGTGAATGGTTACGGCACTGAATATGAGATTAAATTTACAGACGCAGGCACCGGTAAAGATGGCGACCGAGGTTTTGATAAACAGATTTGTATGCCTGGGCAGCAATTTGTCGATTCTGTCGCTTGGGTCAAAGAGCTTTTGACAATTTTGACGCAAGAAGGAACGAAAAAGAAGTGAAGATTGAAGTTTTTTTCGCCGCAGAAAAAAATCCTGATTTATTTTCACGCATAATTATGCGCGTAATGAGGGCACCATTTTCTCACGTTGGTCTTTTGATTAACGACGAAGTAATTTACGATTGCGTTGACGAAGGTTTTAGAAAAACCGACAAAGATTCGTTCCTTGCTGAACATATTTTCGCCGACATAATCGATATCTCTAAATATCAGCGCGTATCTGATGCCGAAGGTATCGGATTTCTCGAGGGCAGAATTGGAACTCCGTATGCGTACAGACAGCTTGCCGGATTTCTTATTCCAGTTTTGCGCGGCTATTTAGCAGACGGTATTTCGAAACAAGTATGCTCCGAAGCGGCCATGTACTGCATCACATATCTCACATCACTGCGAATGGAAGTAGCAGGCTTCGATTGGGTTGACCCGGTCGTTGTACATAATTTTTTGAAAGGACTCAAAGATGCGTAAATTAAACCAGGCAACAATTGATCTTATAAAAGAGTTCGAAGGTCTTCGTCTTGAAGCATATCCTGACCCCCGCCCCAATAATCCAATTTGGACTATTGGCTACGGTACAATAAGATATCCGAACGGCACTCCTGTAAAAAAGGGTGATAAAATCACGCAGGCGCAAGCTGAAGAATACCTGCGTAAAGATCTTGAAAACTTTATTACAGATGTTGAAAAGCTCCTCAAAGTTACACTTAACGATAACCAATTCGGCGCACTTGTGTCTTTTGCTTACAATGTAGGCTCTGACATCGATAGCGACACAATCGCTGAAGGTCTTGGTGACTCTACCCTGCTTAAAAAACTCAACGCAGGTGACTTTGCCGGTGCGCTTGCAGAATTTCCCAAATGGAATAAGGCTGAAGGTAAAGTTTTGCCAGGTCTTACACGCAGACGCTTAGCCGAGCAGAAGCTATTTTCTACGCCGGTAGGTGTGGTAGCTCCTACTCCGGCACCAGCGCCCGTTACGCCTGTAGAACAGCAGAATTGGCTTTTGACGATGTTCAAGAAGTTCTTGGATTGGTTATTCACTCCAAGTAAATCAGAACCCGCCATTACTACACCTACTCCTAAAGAAGATACGCTCGATGCCAAAATTTTGGCGATTAACCCGCAAATTCCTTCGCTTGCACTCAAAGCTGCGTTAACATGGAAGGATAACCCTGCGGTTAAAAACAAAAAATATATTTTACTGGTTGATTTTAATAAAAACGAAAAATTAAAGCGCTTCCACATGATTGACATGGAGACTTTGAAGTCGACAGACTATAAAGTTTCACACGGCGCCAACTCAGATAAAAATAAAGACGGGCTTCCAGAGAAATTTTCAAACGACGACGGTTCACACGAAAGCTCATTGGGTGCCATGGTTATCGCGGAAGCTTATGCTTCTACGAAGTTTAAAACCTGCAGACGGATTGATGGCCTTCAAAAGGGTCTCAATGACCATGTCCGAGCACGCGCAATTGTGTGGCACTCTTCGGCTTATGTGAATGATACTGAGGGGCAACCAATTGGCGATTCTTGGGGTTGTTTCGCGATGAGTGAACCCACCGCTGCAAAGCTCAAGGATTTAATCGGCGGATGTTTGCTGTTTGCATGGGACGATAGTCTCAAAGGATAAAAATGGTAATTTTAAGCTATGGTTTTAAAAAACCGCAGACAGGTGATTTTGGCGACGTTTGGTTTCCGGCAATGGAATTTAATATTCAGCGCCTAAATGACCATTCTCACAACGGTACCGATAGCGCAAAGATCAATTCAAGCTCACTTGTTGCAAGTGTTGTTTCCGTTTCTTCTGGATCTTTTGCGTCTCAGGGAGATGGGTATTATCGTGCGACGGTAAACACACCAAATGCCGCTGCCGCAAATACTTTCGTGGCTACTGTTCGGGACCCTACAACTAAAGAAACAATTCACATGAAAACCGCCATAGCATCGGCGACAAGCATTTATATTTACACCAACACGGTACAAAACGTAGAGGTAGTTTTCGGCGTATGATCGAAACACAACCACTTGCGGTCGAAGATTTTTCCTTTGGCCTTACAGATTTTTGGCTTGATGGCGATCCTCGCGAAGCGAAGACGATTGACAATCTCATCATTACCAAAAATAAAAAAATGCGGACACGCTACGGTTCTGAAGCCTTTGGAGACCGTTTTCCAACCGCAGACAAAATTATCAAGCTCACGCAGCTTGAATCGGTTTTGCTCGCCTTTCAAAATGGACATGGCTACTTTTACACCGACACTACGCGAACGGAAATTTTAGGCCCCACTGCAGGTGATTTTTTCGGCCTGGAATTGGATGACCCTGTTATCACCGACACCGAATGGCGCAGACATTTGTTGCTTTCGACTGAAGAATATACGAGCGTACAAAAACTTTTTGTCGACGGCTCTGGCAATTATCAAGTTAGAAATGCCGGAATGCCAGAAATCCCTGCGGGTGTGGCGATCACAAATCCGACTGGCAGTGGCGCGACTTATCTTTATACGTTTGTTTTACGCTATGATTATACGAATCGTGAACTTGAGTACACTTCGCTGGGACCGACCTATCTTTACCCGCAGGCAGTAACAGGCGGCGTAATTACGACAGGTAATGGTGCCGCGATCACGCTTCCTACTACAATTTCTGGCGCTGAAAATTTTGACACTGCTAACTTTGTACTTGAAATTTATCGCACGCAAGATGGCGGAGATGTCTTCTATAAAATTACAAGTGTTCCGTTCGGAACTTCGAGCTATAACGACGAAACTGAAGACGGCGATCTTGCTTTAAACGAGCAACTTTATACAACTGGTGGTGTACTAAGCTATGGTACAGTGCCAAAATGTAAATACGTTCACGCAGTGAACGACGTTGGTTACTATGCGAACATAAAAGAAACTGACGGCAACATCGATGAAACAAAAGTTGTACAGTCTTCCCCCGGCATTGTGGACGCTGTTCCCCCTGCAAACTACGGAAATACAGAACAACCAATTCGCGGACTTTCTTCCATTTATGATAGACCACTTGTTTTCTGTACATCTTATGTTTATCGTATTGACAACTTTTATGACGTTGACGGTTCAGGTGGTATGGCTCTTCGTCGTATTGATGACAACGCGGGTATAGTTAGCCAACTTTCTATCGTTCGTACACCTATTGGGATCTTTTGGGCCGGTACTGGCGGATTTTATTGGTCAGATGGGTTAAACGTAAGAAATATTTCCGAGCACTTGCCGACAACGTACAAGGCTTTAACGCAAAATGAGGCTTTCCAAAAACGAATTAAAGGAACTTTTGATAAGATTGAAAACCGAGTTATTTGGACAGTCTCGCTCACTGAAACAACTGAAGCCGATGCTTTCTTCGTTTTGGATCTTAAATTTTATCAGCAGGCGATGAGTGACCCCGGTCATGCGTGTTTTACTTCCATGAGCGGCGGTCTTTCTTTCCGACCCACTGCCGTACTACAGATAGGTGAAAATCTTTATCGCGGTGATAGCCGTGGCTACATTCTTCGCCACAGACCAGGATTACTTGCCGACGTTAAGGTTGATGAGACGAAAGATCCATCAAATTGGCTCAATCAAACGATTATTTACGATTACGAGTCGTGTTTTGTTGATTTTGGGTCAAAATTTTATCGTAAGTTTGTACCCCGAATCTTGATTTCCGCGACCAATTCTACCAATCTTTCGCTTGCAATTTCGTCGTCAAACGATAAAGATAGAGTATTGGGTGATTTGAAGCCAATTCGTTATGTTTCAAGCATAACTTGGGGTGACGAATTTCCGCTTTGGGGCGATGCCAACGCAGTTTGGAATTTCCCCGGAGTTGTTGAAGAATGGCGTAGATTTCCCGCCGGGGGCCTCCGGTGCAACTACAAACAAATTAAACTTACGAACGCACACACGCAGATTGTTACAAGTGACGTGCTGGGCTCTGGTACCGTTGATGTTGCAGCTAAGACTGTGACACTTACAAAGGTGCCATCGGGCCTTGAAGATTACTACATCGCGTTTGAAAATGATTCTTACACGAGAGAATTTTTGATTACTGATTCAACCGCAACGACTTTCACATATAAAGATGGCGAAAATCTAGGACCCTCTGCGAACGCAACTTTGAAATATGTTATTCGTGGCAAGCCTAAAGGCCAAGTGCTTGAGCTTACAGGTTATGTGATTCACTGGGCGTTTATCTCTAAGTCGCACACGCCGTACACGTCGAGTTCTCAAGGTAGCACGCCATGATGAAGCAGAAGCGGTTTGATTTTTTGATTAAAGAAATACCTGATCGGTATACACAAGAAAACTTTCTGAAGTTGCGCCAGTGGTTAGTTGATTTTCAGAAGCAAATTGATTCGATCAATGTAGAATCATCAAGCAATGTGGCTTTCAATACGCAAACTGTAGTCACAATGACAAAGAAAAGCATTGGTGCGTTGTCAGCATTGCGAGCAGTGCAACAACTCGACGACGATGAGATAACCACTGCGACCAACAACGGTACCTACCAAGATGCGCAAGTGCTTGGTGTATCAAAGACCGCTGCAGGTGGTGCAGGTGTCGATGTGGAAGTAGTTACGTTCGGCGAAATTAAAGACGCAGCTTTCAATAGTTACGTAATTAATCAGCCTGTTTTTTTAGGAATTTCTGGGGCGCTCACGCAAACTGCACCGGTCACGGGTTTCTCTGTGACAGTTGGATTTTGTAACGCTCCTGGTTCAATTTTTGTTAATCCAACCATAATTGTAGATTTATAAGGAGACCATAATGGCACAAAAACCCCTACAACTAATAAACGGAAAAGTCACACAAGTAGAAGCTACTGTCACCTCTGCAGGTGCAGGCGATGCAGGCGAACTCGTTGCCCTTGATTCAAGCGGTAAGCTTGATGTAAGCGTATTACCGATTGGCGTAGGCCCAGACGTAACAGTTATCGAAGCATCAGAAAACATCGGTGCAGGTAAATATGTTAACATTTGGAATGACTCAGGCACTGCCAAAGCTCGTCTTGCTGACAACTCTAACAGCCGCGAAGCTCACGGTTTTGTTAAAGATGCAGTTACTTCTGGTAACAACGCAACGATTTATTTTGAAGGTGGTAACGATGACCTTTCAGGTTTGACTACCGGTGCTCGTCAGTTTCTTGGTACCGCAGGCGGCGCTACTGCAACTCCCCCCACTTTTGGTGGTGGTGCGCAGATTTCGCAACTTGTTGGCGTAGCAATCAACGCGACGACAATCAACACCGATATTGAAGACCCAATCGTATTGGCGTAATTTGTGGCTGAATTAAAGCCGCTTGTATTAGATGGCGGCAAGGTTTCCCAGCTAAAAGATGGCGACGTATTCGACAGTAGTGCAGATTATTGTTCGGGTACGTCGTATGTCCCGACTGGAAAATTACTTGTTGTTTCGCAGTATAAGCAAATGACAGTATTCAATGAATTTATTTTGGACGGTACTTTAAACCTCGATGGAGACCTATGGCTGGCTTAATAAATGTAAAAAAAGCAAGCCCCCCTGCGGGTAATCCCGATTCATCGCACTCTTATGTTGGTGTTGATTCCGCCGATAATTATCTTTACACGAAAGATAGCACAGGAACTACGAGAAAGTACACGACAACTACTGATGCGCAAGCTTTGGTAAATACGCACGCGAATAGAACGGACAATCCTCACGCAACGACTGCCTCACAAGTAGGGGCTGACCCGACTGGAAGTGCCGCCGCTGCGCAAGCCGCTGCAATTCAAAGAGCCAATCACACAGGTACACAAACTGCGAGCACTATTTCAGATTTCACCGAAGCTGCTCAGGATGCCGTTGGCGGATCTTTAACAGACTCTGCTTCAATTGATTTTACTTATAACGATGCTGGTAACACAATCACGGCGGCGGTTATTCCTGGTGGGGTAAACCATAACTCGCTCTTAAACGGCGGCGGCACAACGCACGTCGATCATGCGACTGTGTCAATTAACGCTGGTACAAGTTTAAATGGTGGTGGAGACATTACCGCCACAAGAACTATAAACCATAACGCATTTGGGACGGCTGGTACTTACGGCTCAGCATCAACGGTTCCTGTGTTTACTACAGAAGCAACCGGGCACATTTCAGGCGTAACAGCCACAGCGATTTCTATTTTAGCTGCAGCCGTTTCGGATTTTGCAAGCGCAGTAAGATCAACTGCTCTTACAGGCTTGTCTCTCGTAACATCACAAACAATCGCTGCCACAGACACTGTTCTACAGGCTATGGGCTACCTGCAAGCACAGATTACCGTTTTATTTAATAGAGTGCTCACAGCAGGCTATGGCCTTACTGGGGGCGGAAATCTGACCGCCGATAGAGCTTTCGCCGTTTCTCTTACTACAGACGAAGTTTCCGCTACGAATACGATAACTACGACAAGTGCTTCGGCTGTTCTTATGACGGGCATGACAATCACACCCCCAGCGGGGACTTATATGGTTTTGTTTAAATCTACATTATCTGGCGGAAACAATGACTCTGCAATCACAGCGTCGATTTACTCTGGCGGCACGTTGGAAACTGGCTCAGAAAGTCCAGTTGTTGCTAACGTATCCGGCGGTATCGCTGACCCGAATACCACGACGAGTAATGTTACCTGTTTTTGCATTACAACCGTTAACGGATCGCAAGCCATTGAGGGAAGATGGCGAAGAGCAGCGGGTACTGCAACGGCTTCTAATAGACATTTACAGATTATAAGGATTGCTTAAATGGACTTAATGGCTTTACACACCTATATTTTCCAGCAAAGACCAGATGTGGTTAGCATGTGGCTTGACGAAAATCAAAATCCATGTTGGGATATAAGTTTAGATAATCAAGAAGAGATTCAAGCGTTAGTTGACAGTTTTCAAGCCCAGCAAAAGTTAAAACCTGTTAGTCCACAGCAAATTCGTTTGGCGCTTTTAAACATTGGTATCACTGACCAGTTAATTCTTGACACCTTAAATGGCCTGCCAGAGCCTTATAATCATAAAGCGATAATTGAATGGAATCATGCTTTAGCATTCGAGAGAGATTATCCGCTTGTTTTACAAATAGCTCAGTTTTTAAATTACACCGACGAACAACTCGACCAGCTTTGGGAAGCTGCAAGCCAACTCTAAGGGGAATAAATGCTTAAACTTATCGATAACGACCCGCAACCTGCAATTAAAACCGCACAAAACATTACAACCTCATGGGCTGACCTTGGTGAAGTAATGAATCTTGGCGACGTTGAAATTTTAAATCTTTGGATCAATCTAGATGTAAACGGCGCTGCCGATGTACAATTTAGAATTGTGCCGATGAAGTCTGCGACCGCCACTGATTTCTATAGTACGCCAATTGCCGCCGCAACAAGTACAACTGTTAAAATTACCCCAGAAAATTTCACTCTTGATAACGACGTAGATCAAAAAATTATGATCCCGTTCACTTTAAGCGGTGTTATTCCATACGGAAAAATTCAAGTGCAAGCTGGTACCGCAGGTACTGGTCAGATTCTCAACGCCGACGTCACTTGCAAACGTGTACGTCGATAAGAGGTAAAAATGAAAAAATTATTTTCGGCATTCATTCTTAGTTTTTTTCTGGGCGCACATGCATTTGCAGTTGGTAGCGTCGTAGGTGGTGGGGGCGGTGAAGGTTCTCTTCCCCCGCAACTTTCAGTCGACAACACATCAGGTACGTTTTCAAATACGGTAAGCGGTACCGGTGAAGTCGACGCCTATTATATTGATAACGACGCTACTGTGAATCCTGTGCTTCGTTGGAATCCAACGAACGACGGCGAAGGTATGGTTTTCAAGAGTGGTAACGACGTCATTGCTAAAATGAATGACAACGGGACACTGAAGCTTTTAAGTCAAGGCAACAATGACGATTATATTCAATTCGTCAATGATAGTGGAAACGTTCTTTCGAGTTTTGTCGGAAATGGGCAGGGGATTTCATCTAATAGCCCCTCGTATGGAATTTTCGGTTGGAATAATAACGCCACTGGCCCTGGTGGTCACGTACAACTTGTATCTGGTGATTCGCAGGATGACAACGCAGGCGACATTATTTTGACACCTGGGTTTAGTGTTACGAATGGTATAGGAAATGTTGTCCTTCAAGATAAAGATCAAGATCAATGGATTACTTTGTGGGGAAATAACGGCTTACAATTTAGGCATAATGAAGATCGCGGTATTCGTTGGTATGACCAAGGAAGCAATTTTGTAGTTTCTATTTTGCCCCCAGAAACGCTTACTGGAAATTTATCAGTACGTTGGTTTGGTGCTGGTGGTAGCGAAGGCGATGTTGTAAAATTAGGTCCGAATAACCAACTTGTGTTTGAGGCCGCAGGCGGTGGGGGCGGCGGAGAAACTTGCGCTACTTTCACACCGAATGCGAGTTACTCGACGAATATCACATGGACAGGGCTCTATTGCTACACTGCAAATCACCTTCGTGTTCATTATGAAGGGATCACAACGGGCGGTGGGGGCGGTGGAAGTTCTCTCGTCCTAGATCTTCCAAACGGATATACGCTTGACACTGGTGCTACGGGCTACCCGAACGCCGGGACTTCGAAGTTTCTTAAACTCTGCAGTGGTGTTTATTCTTACGGCTCGAGCACGGCTTACGATACTATGGCCGCGCCCAAAGCTAGCAACGTCAACACTTTGGCGGTTTATTACAGAGATTCAGCGTCATCTAATACGTGGAATGATGTTGCAAACAACGCACCGAACTCGCAAAGCTCTGGAATTCTGTACACAATCGATTGCCCAGATATCGCAATCAACGAGTAAAAAATGAGATTTTGGACTTGGGCTGAAATTAAAGAAAAGATCGAAGAAGACTGTGATTTACAGGAAGAGACTTTTATTTCGCGCTCGGAACTTTTAAAGCTTGCGAATATCGCGATTGATGAAGCCGAGGCTGAGATTCATGGTCTTTACGAAGATTATTTTCTGAATTATGCAGATACAAACGTTGCACAAAATGCGGAAACTATAAATATTCCGGTAGATATTTACGGCATGAAAATTCGCCGTATTTTCTTTTACCAAGGTTCGGTCGGTAGTACGACCTATCACCGTGTGCATCGTCTGCCTGACTCTAGGAAGTTTGAGGAAAAGGCGCAAAACGATGCAATCCCCGGTACCACAGGAAATATTTACCAGTTTTTTCCGATAAACCGCACTGCTGGTGCGCCGCAGATTATGTTCACACCTAAGATCCAAGTCGCGGGTGTAATGCGCGTGTGGTACCTGCGAAACGCAAACCGTCTTTATGTAGACACAGATGTTTGCGATATACCAGAATTTATCAATTTTATTTTTGCTAGAATGAAAGTCGGAGTGTACAGCAAGGAAGGTCATCCTGGTTTGGCTGATGCACAAAACGAACTCGAAATGGAACGGCAGCGCATGATTGGAACTCTTCAATCTATGGTTCCAGATGACGAAAACCAAATCGACGCTGATTACACTTATTACGACGAACAGACGTAAAGGTAGTTTATGGGAATGAAATCACAAGTTAACGAACAACTTAGAACACAAGGCCCGATTTACGCAAAAGGTCTGGACCCAAACGACCCACAATATCGCGATAAAATGCTGCGGAATATGAACCCTGATTATGCGAAAGCAATTAAATCAGGGCAATATCAGGCGGCGATGCCGATTGACCCCGCAACTGGGCAACCTCTGAGACCTACGTTCGACCCACTTACAGATGTAAATGGAAACCTGCAAAGTAAATACAAACTCAGCGCCCCTGTCGACATGCGCGGCATGGAGGCGATGAGACAAGAAGCTCTTCGCACAGGGCCTTCACAGTGGGCAACTCTGCAGAAAGCATCGCAAGCCGATGAAATTGCAGCGCGTGGTGCTGGGGCAACAAATCAAGCACTCACCGGTATGCGTACAGGCGGGTTATCTGGTGGTTCTCGAGAGAGAATTTTTCAGAATGCGCAGGCCAATCAATTACTGCAGGGTCAGCAATCGAGCCGTGATATCGCCGTTGCCGACGAACAAAAACGTATGAATGCTCTTCAGCAGTTGCCGGGTCAAGAGCTTGCTCTGTCAGGCTTTAACCGTGACACCGATCAAGCGAACATCGGGACACTTATTAACGACACGACTCAGAAACGTATGTTCGACACAAACAACTACAACGAACAAATGCGTGCGTGGGCCGCGCAAAGAACTGCGGCAGCGACACCTAAGTCAGGAAAAAAATGATTGTACGAAAGTTTAGCCCAACGGAATGGGCAGTGATGGCGGAGAATGCGCACCGTTATTGCTTCAGTGAGATTCGCCCTGCAGATATGGACAGAATCTCTTTTGCAATTGCAAGTTTCGAGGATGAAGTTCCCTTTGGATATGTGACTGTGCGAGAACTTGATAGTGAATCGGTCTATTGGCAGTACGGCGGGGCGTTTAAGTCTTGCGAAAAATCTGTGAAAGTACTGAAACACTATCAGGGTTATATTAATTTTTGTAAAGAAGCGGGTTATAAACGTATTTCGACGTATATTCAGAACACAAATTTGCCGATGTTAAAAATGGCAATGCATTGTGGGTTCAGAATCATCGGCGTGAGACTTTTTCAAAACGAAGTTTTTTGTGAACTTCTAAACGAGTTTTAAATGTGGGAAGCAATATTAAAAGCATTAGGCCAACAACAGCAAGCACCGGTTGCGGCGCAACCTACGTATACAATTGCTCCGAGTGTTGCCGATACGATGACTCAGCCGCAACTGCAACCTGAAAGAAAGATTTATCTTGATCCGAAAAAAACAAAAGAATTTGAAAAGAGTTTGGATAAAAGCCTAGGCTTTTATGGCCAAAATAAGGGGAAATAATAATGTGGGTTCCAATCGTTTTAGGTGCCGCTGGGGCACTTCAAGGTGCAAATAACCAGAAGAAAATGAAACAAAACGATGCTTTTAGAAAGGCATCAATTCAATATTCCCCGTGGACTAATATGGGTGATCCGGGGGCTCAACAACTTCCGGGCGCTCTTGAAGGCGCCATCAAAGGTGCCGCTGGTGGTATGAGTATCACAGGTGGTGCAGGTTTCGGTGGTGGTTCAGGCGGCGGAACACCCGGCGCAGGTAGTATCAATACCGCTGCAACTGAAAATGCTGCACAAGGTGCCCTCGGAAATTATAAATTCGAAACTCCACAATTGGCTCAGATGCAACAAACTGACATGAGCCAAGCTGTCACACAAGCTGCTGACGGTTTCCAACCGCCGCAAATGTTAGCGCAAAAAGGAAGCCCCGGTGCTATGGGTCAGTGGTCTATGATTAAGAAGAAAACTGGGAGCTACTAATGGCTAGCAATTACGACCTTCTTGCAAATATTTTTTCGCAATCTCAGCAGGCGCCGGGTTCCGGTGTGATGCTTCCGCAGCAACCAATGATGCCGAAGAAAAAAGAGCAAGATATTCTCGATAGCATTTTGTCTATTCCTGGTCTTCAGCAAACTCCTGGAAGCGGTGTACTTTTACCTCCACAAAAGCCTAATCAACCTTCACAAGCCGATATGGATGTGATGAATTATCTCACTGCCATTCCAGGTTTACCGACCACTAACGTCAATTCTCCTATTATGACACCTGAGCTTCAGCAAGAGTATGGTAAGCTCGCAGCTTCGCAAACACCACCGCCACAACCGGCCCCCATGCCGATGGCTCCCCCCATGCAGAAAAAACAATCTGCAAATGCTGCGCAACCAATTTTAGATATGGTCAATCCGCAGGGGAATAATTCCGTAAGCGACATGCTTTCTGAATATTTAAAACGTTCTACTGAAGGGCTTGATAATCAGCGTTCTGGAATCAAGTCGCTTGAAGACCAGTTAAATGAACTGAAAGGTCAGGGTTCAAACCCTTTTATGCAGGCTTTATTGGGCCTTTCAGACACCGTCGCAGGTACAAATTACGTACAGAATTATGCTCAGCGTGAAGAAGCGAAGAAGCAACAAGCTTTGGCGCTTGCGGAGAAAATTCAAGGGGCGCGAAACAACGTCACTGATAAAGAACTCGATCTTCTTAAAACTCAGTGGCAGAACGGAACAGCGGAGCAGAAGCAGAAAATTGAACAAGAGTTGCGCAACAAAGAAATCGCGCAGCAGAAGTACAATACTGATTCTATCGCTGGCACCGCACGTTTCAAAGAAGAGCAAGAAAATAAACGTGCGCAGCTTAAGACTGAAAAACCGCCTGAAATTAAAGACGCGCAGGCGCAGGCCGCAGGGTTTGGTAAGCGTATGCAACTTGCGGAACAAACATTTGCCGACCTTACAAAAAAGGGTTACAATAGAGCTTCGATTACAGAAAGTGCGAAGGCATGGCTTCCAGGTGCAGCACAAAGTGAGGATCTTAAACGTCAAGACCAAGCGGAGCGAAATTTCGTTAACGCTGTTTTGAGACGTGAATCTGGTGCGGCGATTTCTAACTCGGAATTTGAATCAGCTAAGCAACAATATTTCCCGCGCCCCGGTGACACCGACGCAGTTCTTGCACAGAAAGCTGCGAATCGTCAGCAGGCTATGGAAAGTATGAAAGTTGCCGCAGGTCCTGCATGGGCCGCGACCCCACTTGTCTCTGCGTCACCGATCAATGACCCCGGCTTCGAAGCTTGGAAAAAATCAAAAGGTTTATAGATGGCATCTGAACAGGAACTTTATCAGCAGTATCTTAAGGAAACGGGGACGAAGCCCTCTGAAGAAGCGCTATATCAGCAATATCTTCACGAAACAGGCGCTTCTCCACAAGCTGCGCAGTCAGATACTATTGATGAAATGCACCCTGATATCAAGTTCACTGACCGCTTAGCTGTTAAGGCTTTGGGTAACGACACTGATTCCAGTCTGCGGTATTTGCAAAAGCAAAATCCTAATCTGCAATTTAGAAATGTTGACGGTGACATTCAAGCAAAAAAACCAGACGAACAGCAATGGCGAAAACTTGACCCATCGAAATTAGATCTTCAAGACATCGCCGACCTTGCTTGGGATATTCCTGCCGGTGTCGCACAGGGTGTGGCAACTGCAGGGGCTGGTCTTTTGGGCGCCCCCGCTGGTGGTGTCGGCGCAATCCCCGCTGCCATGGCGGGTTCTGCGGCTTCGGGCACTGGCCTTGAAGCTATTCGTCAGGGTTTAGGAAAATATTTTGGAATCAACGATGAAGTGAGTGGTAAAGATTTGGCTCTGACCGCAGGGACTTCTGCGTTGAGCCCACTATTATTTGGTACCGGAGCCGGTGCTAAAGATATCGCGAAATCTGCGATCAAAAGTGGTCTCGATCAAAAAGCGATTGAAGCTTCTCAGCGTGGTCTTTTGGGGCGTGGGTACGACGCCGTTGCAGGCTACGTTGGGCCTAAAATTGGTTCACTTCTTTCTGGGCAAGATTCGAAGCTTTTGAAAACCGCTGCAGGTATGACTGACGAATTGAAAGTCGCAGACATTTCTCCTGAACCTATCACGCAACGTCTTGACGATGCTTCGCAAGCTGTGACTGGCGCTATTCGCAACATGAGTGATGAGGCTGGTAAAGGCATCGAGAACACCGTAAAAACGCTCGATGCACAAGGTGCTGTGATTAAAACTGCGCCGATTGTGAAGCCACTTGAAGACGCTATTCAGAAATTAAAATCTGACGGCATGGGCACGGAAAGTAACAAAGAACTTATCGACCAATTGCAGGGTCTTATCGACAAACATTTTAAAGTAAAGACAGAAGTGCCTGTCGAACTGAACCCCGTGCAATCTCTTATGGTTAAAATCGGAGCGGAAAAACCACCTGCTCCGAAAGTCGTCACACAGATGCCTGAAGCGATCAATGCATCAAACGCTAACCAACTTTATTTCGATCTTAAAGGACTGTCTGACAGTGCTGGTGTGAATTTTAATAACTTAGGTACCGCAAAAGGCGCGGTTTCCGGTGTAAATGTGAACGATTCTCGCACTGCAAATGCCCTTTTAAAGGCGATGACAGAGGCAAAAAACTCTGTAAAACAGCTTGCGCGTGATACTGACCCGAAACTTGGGCAGGAATTCGACAATCTGCATTCACAATATTCAATTTTACAGGGGTTTAAATCAGACTTCCAGAAGGCATCTTCATCTGAAGAAGCGTTTCAGCGCTTGCTTGCAAAATCAAACAACGACGCGCCTACAGAGAAGCTTGTTAAGAATCTTAAAAATATTTCCGGTGTCGATCTTCCAAAAGTAAGTCGTGAAGTTCAAGCCCTGCGCACGTTTAGAAAGCCAAGTCCCGATGCTGTTAGCATTCGTGGCGGTACCTCTACGAGCCGCACTGTTCCCTTAGCACTTGCCGGGGGCGCACTTGGATATTATGCTGGTCAGAATTCTGGCGGCGAATACTCGCCATATCTGGCCGCTGCAGCGGGTTCTTTTGCAGGCTCAAAAGCTGCATCTCCTGCGGCACTTCGTGCGATAATGACAGCGAATCGCGCTGCAAGACGTGCGCCAGTCACCGCACCCGGTGTGGCTATGCAACAGTGGTTGCCGTATATCGGAATAAACGCCGCGAAAAATGGAAATCGCTAAGCTTTTCTTATTTTTACAATGCAACCTTTTGGAATTTGCATCAGCATACTGATCGCGTGGTCTTCTGACATATTCTGCGCAAGGTAGATTTGCTCTTTATCTTCATAGATAAGAAAGCCATGCGATTCGATCACGGGCAGTGGTGAGAAAACTACGTCTTCGAGATGTTCCCATTCGTCAAAAGACTGGGAATCTTTCCAGGTAACAATGACTTTTTGCGGTTTTCTCTTCTTTGCCATTATGCACTCTTTCTCAATGTTTTCTTTGTACCGTCTTGGCAAAAGCCTCCGCACCCTTGGCAGTGGTAGCGCTGAACAAGTCCAGTAGTGGAAACGCGCTGCCCGTATTTATGGATTTTATGTGATCCGCAACGGGGGCAAACAGGGCCAGAATTGTATTCTTTAAAAAAGTTGTAGTTTGGTATGTCTTTCGCGAATGGTAGAAGCTTTTTGTAAACTTCTTCGAGCAGGCGCACGTCACCTTTACAATACTTTGTCATTTTTGCCATGGCATCGGGGTTTTTCTTCGCAACCTCTGCCCAAAGCGACGGGCCGTCACCTGTGTCAAGTTTTTGATTCTTACACTTGAGAAATTTTCCTACGTTTTTAAGCGAATTTGAATATAAAAAAAGTTTTTTTGCGGCCTGGTATGTGTCGACGTGAAGAATTGGTGGTAATGGTTTTAAACCATTTGCCACGAGTCTACCATTTAAGAAGGGAAGATCAAAACGTTTACCGTTATGTGTGACAATACCGTCAGCATCCTGCAGGATTCGTCTTGCGATTTCGCATACAGCATAATCGTCGTTGATGTCTTTTTTCCACGCGGGGTAATCCCAAGCATTTTCGCAGAATGTAACGGCTTCACCTAAGCGCTTCCAACCAAAACAAATAATTGAATTGATCGAAGACTTCATGGTGCGGCCAGGGAAGTCACCAATCGAGAAAAAAACCTCTCGCACCTTATTCATGTCAGCTAGAACTTCTAAGTCCCACAGGATAATATTAGGCTTCTTCCTCAAGATGTTCCCTCAAGTTGGAGCCCCCGCACCAAGTCCCATAGCAATCAAGCTGTCGTAAACACGTCGGCAAGGCACGGGGGCATAAGATTAAATTTTGTCGTCAAAGATATCTGCAAGGATTGCAACCATTGTAGGCGTAAGACGCGCTTCCATTATCATATCAGGATTTACTTTATCACAATCGATGACAAATTCGGTATTTAAAAAGTCAGCAAGTGCCTGCCGGTACTCATTTTCCTTGCCTTCGATTAACTGGTACTGCGAAATATCAGTCGGCTTATTGATGAATTCGCCATTTTCATCTTTCGCAAAGAAGGGCTCGAGTTTTTGTGCATACTCTTCACGCGATTGCATGATATACTTGTCAACTTCTTTTAAGATCTTAAGCGCATTCCGGGGAGACCGGTAGTCTCTAAAGCGCGTCTTTTTAAGTGCCTCTAAGCACATCACAAATTGTTTGTGAAAAAGGTGTGAGTATCTAAGTGTGATTTTTTCTGTGATCGCTGTCGGTGCTTCTAACATCGCATATTCCCTTCGTTTGATTCTACAATTTTTTTGATTTCACTTAAAACTTGAAAACAGTTTTCTTTGGTAGCGACGAAATAGTAGCCCCCGGCGTTGCGAATCAGTTCGCACTTGTACGTCTGAAGGGGGTCCATTTCCTCACCCAAATCTTTTAATTCGATAGCAACAAAAATACCTGCCACGCAGCAAAGAATATCAGGCGTTCCCCTTAAGGCAACTTGCTGAATCTTCTCTGCCCATACAAGTGGAATTGATCTAAGCTTTTTAAGAAAGGCTTCTTTGAACTTCGTCTCTGGTTTTTTCATTGAATGTCGTCCATGGTTGTTTTTCAGCTAAATTCTTGCGAGACCACTCGATATCGACGAGCAGTGGCAGGTATCTGTGTTCGTAACTTGATGTCATTATTTCTGCAAGAACAGGTACAATATGCGCTTCGTCGTCTGCGATTTCAAAAATCAATTCATCGTGAATCGTTAAAATCATGCGGCTCTGTAGTTTGTTTTCGTGTAAAAATTTATGGCAGGCGATCATCGCCGCTTTCAAAATATCGGCGCATGTCCCTTGTACTAAGTAGTTGGGAGCCTTGTAAGCAAATCGGGAATCTTTGAACCAATAACGACGTCCCCATTGATTAAAAATATATCCTCGTCGCTCTGCAGTTCCAATAACAGTTCTAATAAAAGACTTAATCTCGGGGGCCGAATCAAAAATCGATTGTTGTATTCGGCGTGCATCGTTTTCACTGCACGATAGCCCTTCGGCAAGCTTTTTAATTCCCCCTCCATAGAGAGTAAGGAAGTTAACTGTTTTCGCTTGCTGTCTTGTAATTCCTGCAACCTGTGCAGTTGCTTCGTGAACGTCCAGGCCGCCCTTAACGCGCTCGATAAGTCCAAACGCACGCGCCATATCCAGCATAACCCGATATTCAATTTGCTCATAATCAAGTGCGGCAAAGAAAAAACCGTCACGGGGGACGAACGCTTTTCTGACGGCGTAAGTATCGACCACGCCTTTGCTATACTTCTCTGGCTTCGTAAGATTTTGTAAGTTAGGATTGCGTGATGAAAGCCGTCCAGTAGCAGTCCCAGCTTGGCAGAGATTCGTGTGAATGACATCTTCACCGTCCATGAGTTTGTAAAAATTTGAGAAATAGTCAAGTTGCTTTTTGGCTTCCGAAACCTCGACGACAATTTTAGCGGCTGGGTGCGAAAATCCTTTCATGGCCTTCGCGTCAAATTTCGGATTTCCCTTGTCGGTCATCGCCCATTTTTCACCGGCAAAAACTTCTTTAAAAGTGTTCGCACCCTTCACGTATGGCTTGCCAGTGACGTGTTCAAATTCTCTTTCTTTATCTTGAATCAATTGCGTGTAGTATATAATGCCCTGCTCGATAAACTTAGCGTCGCATTTCACGCCAACGGCTTCCATGTCGAACAGCACCGGGGTCAGAACACTCTCTTGTGCGCAGACACGGGTAACAGAGGGCCAACTTTTTTCATGGAAAAATTTATCAAGCTTAGAGAGAATTGCTAGCCCTGCATCAAATGTGATACGCGCATCTCGGCAGGCGTAGTCGAACATGATGTTGTAAGGCACTTTATCAAAACGCTTATTTTTAGTTTCGTCATAGAGCCTATGTTTTTTAATATACTCTTCCACTGCCTCAGACTTCTCAAAGCCATGGCGCTTCGCCACTTCTGAAAGTTCGTAGCTCATGTGTTCATTGTCGTGAAGCCGGTCGAGCGTCCAAAGATCTAAAATCCTGCCACGAATAGGTAAGCCAATTGTCTTTGCAATCATCGCCATATCGAATTTTGCGTTGTGGAAAAACAAAGTTTTCGACTCATCTAAAAAAATAGGCGCAAGGGCTCGGCGTAGCTCTTCCATAGGAAGAGCTGGTATTTCGCAGTTATGGAGATTAAAGTAGAAGGCCTCTCGTGCCGTTGCAATGATGAGCGCAAATGCACGGTCCCCCTTGTAAGCATGAAGGCCCGTTGTTTCTGTATCTACCGAAAGAACTTTTTCTTTTGTAAGATAATCACAGATGTTGCTTAAATTTTCCGCTCGTACTGGAATTTTCATCCGATGACCTCGTAGGTGAAATCCCACGTTTTTGACTGTTCAGCCAATTCACGTTGTTTTACCACCTTGACCCATGTTTTCGGAAACGTCTTGTCTCCGGCTTTCTCCCACCAAAATCTTGCCGCTTTTGCTTTCTCTTTTGTATGGAAATCGCAATGCGCTTTAACAATAATCTCAGGTTCGTTTTTATAATCAAGAACATCTTGCCACGCATAGCAGCTAAAAACGCGCATCATGCAGAAGACGTCAAACAAAGCCGAGTGCGGGAATGGATTCATAAAGCCATGTTCAACCGCAAGAAATCTCAACGTCCTTGTCGAGATCTCTTTCGGATACGGCACATCCTTGGCCGTGTCGATTAATTCCAAAGCCGGAATTGGAATTCCTACCTTGGTGAAACCAGCGGTAAGAAAGCCAATATCGAAGGCCCCGTTGTGCGCAACGACGAAGCGCACTCTAAACTTTTGAATGTCATCAAATAATTTCTGAAGAGCCTCTGCAGGCTCGTCACCCATCTCACAGTGACCGGTTGTGATGCCCGTGAGTTCTACGATTTCAGCAGGCACTTCTTCAGCGTCTATGCCGACCAAGTAGGAACGCGCAACGTGCGGCTTTTGCATGTCGTTGACTTCATAGATGGCCCAAGCAATTTCTGTCATTTCTGCAGTTGCCGGATCTAACCCCGTTGTCTCAACGTCAATCCCCAAAATGTACTCTTTCACTTGCGATCCCTTCGTGCTCTGCGGAGCAAGCCCCCCGGCTTAGCTTCCACTCGGTCTGGTAGTTTCTTTTTTTGCTCTTCGGTCGCTTTCGCAAACTCGTCGAACTTCTCCTTAGAAAACTTGCCCTCGTCAACGAGTTGGGCAAGTTTACGCATCTGTGCTTTCGATTTGAACGGCATTAGTACTCTGCGGTCGCTTCGTCTGCGACTTCCGCCGCAGTTTTCGCTTTACCGATCTTAATAAGGTCAAACCACTGTTTGCAAGCTTTGATAAATTCAATGCTTGTTTTGCTGTCAGTGTGCTTCACTTCGTAGACGTAATACTTCTTGTCGCCTTCGTTGACGTATTCGCTCTTAACATCGAACATCTTCGCACATGGCGGAGTTTTCTCAGCTAAGCACTCAGCAAAGTGATTAGCTAAAACCTTCCCTGCTTTGAAGCTCGAGCGAGAGAAAGAAATCAAAATTGGAAGTGCTGTGATTTTCGCAGTGACTTCGTTTTCAAGGAGCGCGTAGAAAGAGTACGTTTTATCACGACGCATTTTCTTACCGTCTTCCATAAAATCCCACTCGAGATTGTCGTTTGAAGCATTCCATGGTTCAGTGCGAACCCATTTCGGTTGACCGGGGTTTGATACATCATAGATGCCCCAGGTTTTTTCCATTTTAAATGGAATGAGACGAATCAAATCGCCTTTTTTAGCAAGGGTTTCTTTAGTCGTAGACTTGATGACTTCGCCCATACCCTTTTCACCAGAGCCTACTTCGTCAGAAAGACCCTGCATCAGACGTAGGCGGGGAATGGTGAAATCGGTCGCAGTTGCTTCTTCAGCACCCCAGGCACCCTGCAAGTCTTGGGGCAAAGCCATCGCATTATTTTTTTGTTGTGTCGTCGTTACTTCTTTTTTCATATGCCTTCTCCTGTCGTTTCAGTTTGTTTAGTTCGTTTAATCTTTTTTGCATCTCTTTTACTAGCTTCGTTAATTCGTCGACAATCTCCACTGTCACCGTGTACTTCTCTTCTAAGTGAAGGCTTGGTGTGTACGTATCGATTCGGCAGAACGTGGGTACGCTTCTCAGTGTAGCGTCGTATTCAATAATAATTGACTGCCGGTATTTTAGCCCATCCCTTTTGCCTTCCATGGCGTCCCCTTACATTTTTTCTGATGCGATATTTACTGCGATACCCAGCATACAAAATCCGATAAAGAGCACCGCCGCTAGGATATATCCCCATGTATTATAGTTATTCGCAAATAACCACTGAATCGCAAAGGGTAACATGGTGTAAAATCCTACCGCCTGATAGCAGTTAAATAAATTCATTTTATCTCCTTACTTTTTTCTAAAGCTTATTGTTTCAAATTCACTGGGCTTCGTAATTCCAGGGGGTAGCCATCCCACTTCGCCCTCACGCGCCTTCTCTTCAATTTCTGCCATCACATAACTCTTAAGTTTGTTTGAGTTGAACGTGACCATTTCTTCAAACTCACCCTTCTCTTTCAGGTAGTTGATAAAGGCGTCTCTATCTGCAGGCTGATTTACAGTGATGCGCTTGGTGATAGAAAAATTGCCCTGCTCGTTCTTAAAGTTTTTCATACCTGCTTCCTTGAGGTACTGAATAAACTGATTCTCCGCTTTCTTAATCGCTTCATTTGTAAGCGAGACCTGCGCATCGAGTTGTTCTTTCTCGGCTCTGAGCTTCACAATGTGCTCTGTAAGCTGATTCATTTGCTCAAGCGTCACTTCGCTTGGCGCTTCATCGTCAAAGAAATCCATTAGAATAACCCTCGAAGTAAAAGATAATACCCAAACCCAACCATCAGAGCGGCAAGAAGAAACTTACCGATTTCAATGTAATCAAGCGGCGGTTTCTTTTTAAGAGCGCGCCAGATTTCATACAAAAGGCAAAGCCCCGCTGCCGAAACAAGCATAAAAATACCGGAAACGACTCTGTAAATTTCAAGCTGCATCACAACTCCCCTATAAAAACGAGTTTCTCTGGAATCACGAGCGAATTAGGTAACTCGATGACGTGGTCGTTGCCGTCGTCAAGAAGTGTAACTAAAAACTCGTTTGTCTTATAGAATAGAAGATTGAAGAAGGGGTAGTACCAGACAGTTTGTCGCTGATGCTCCTGCCAAAACAAGTCAACACCCTGTGTGACCTGCTCTATCGGAACGAACTTAGCGTCCTTGCCGCCAATATTTTCCAACTTTAAAATTGGTTCACCCTTTATCGCCATCTCTACTCCATGAGATATATAAAAATTGTCACAAGAAAATCACTTCTCGACAACAATTAAATTTTTTCTAACGCTTGTCGTAAAATAGTTTCCGACATTTCTTGTTTTTCTGCTAGTGATTCGAGCACAAGTTCGTCGATTGTTCCCTCGGCAACAAGATCGATGCGTGTAACCTTATCGTGAATCTCTGAGCCTCCACGATAATTTCTTGCTTCACTTTGTATGTCATGCTCTAACGAAAAAGTTCTTGAATAGTAGACAGAATATCCCGCAGAAACGAGATTGATTCCGATACCTCCCGCAGCAGGATTGCCAATACACACACGAACACTGTCGTCATTATTAAAGCGATCAACACTCCGCTGTTTGTCAGTCGTCTCACCTGTGATTTCAACATACTCGACTCCTATAGCGTCGCACACTTCTCGAATGTCGACGTAGTTATCCTTAAACACGGCCCACACAATGACTTTGTGATGGGGGGCAAGGTCTTCTAAAATTTCCCTTAGAGCTAATTTTCTCGGATTATCCTTGATTTGTAAAGCGCTCGTTGTGCCATCTTCATTTGCCACTCGCAGGTGGCCCGAAACAATCTGCTGCAAGCGAAGAGCTTTTGTAATCACAAGCTCTGCTACAGAGGCACGAACTTTACCGTGTTGGTCCAGTACCGTAGCGACGAAGTCTTTCTTCATCGCTTCATAGAGGCGTTTCTGCTCAGGCCCTAGTGGGATCGAGATTTTTTTACGGATGAGCGGCGGAAGATCGAGGCAGTCTGATTTTTTTGCAAAGCTTGTATGCTCGTCGACGATACGCTTAATCTCATTCTCGGCACCCGGTAGTAGGACGAAGTCGGGGAAGTGCTTGTGTGAGGGCATCCCGGCGTTTTTATCGCGGAAGAAACGGGACCTGAACACGAAGTAGTTCGTGCCGAAGATGTTTTTCGATAGAACCCGGAACTGCGTGAATAAGTCGAGGTAGTTTCGGAGCAGCGGAGTACCAGTAAGGATATAACGATAAGTGAAATTATCTGATATATTGATAGCGTATTTTGTTCTTTTTGATTTGATGTCTTTAACTTTATGTGATTCATCTAGCACCAATGCTGAAATTTGTTTTTGGGAAAAATACTGCATCATAAGAGACATTAGGTCTTTCATAAGCAGGGCTTCATAGTTTGTTACAAAAATAGAATTAGGTTTTGCTTTCTTGAAAAGCTCGACTCGTTTTTTCTGGCTCCCTGTCAACTGCACAACATTTGTAATGTCTGCGAATTTCTTCCACTCGGCGGCCCAGTTGGGAATCACGACCGGGGGGCAGAAGATGAGCACAGGAAATTGCCCTGCGTGCTGCACGAATTTTTTTAGCAGGATTCTAATGGTGGTGCCCGTTTTCCCCGTACCGGGGTCAAAAAAGAGCGCTAAGAAATCCTTTGAAAGCGATTTTTCAACCGCTACCTGCTGATGTTTCCAAAGTTGCATGAACCAAATCCTATGGTTTTTCGCTCGTTAAGTGCCATTGCTTGCAGAAATTGCAAGTATATGGGTACAGTTTAAAGGGTGCGGTTTTCGCACTCTCAAGAGCCGCTGTTTTAGAATGAAATTGTTGTTTGCGAAGACAGCGCGTAGGGCTTGTCTTCTTGGGTTGCGGATACTTCTGCATGACTGAACTCAATCTTCAGAAAAATACCCAAGTAAAAAGAGAAATAAAAGAATCCAGAGAATAGCTTCCATGCTGTCACTCCTAGTTGTGTTTGTGTGAAAAGTATGCTAAATTTGACTATTAGCGTATACGCTAATAGTCACTTTTATTTTTTCAATTCAGTTTCAATTTTCTTTTCAAACTTTTCTTTAGCAACTTTCAAAGCGCTTCCGAAACGAGTTTGAATGTAACAGATAGTGTATCCTACGCCGATGCCGAATAAAAGTGTAAACATAAATACTTCCTTGTTATGTTGTTTTAAATGGTGCCCCGAAGCTTGGAACGCCCGGCACCTAGGGGGTGTTACGTGCGGGACTTCGGGGCGTAATGATGCCCGGTCAACTTTGTTTCCCCACCGGGCGAGGGGAAGAATTTTTAGTCGTTCAAAGCTGCCATCAAAGTCTCAGTGAGACCGATTTGTTCAACTTCGTCCATAGTCTTAGTATCGACGATATCGTACTTAGCACCTTGGCTAGTCAAATTGTCGTCAAGCTTTTTCAAGAACTGAGTTGCGCCCGGATCTTTACCAACTTGGATGAAGCTGATACCGTATTCGCTATCGGCGTTATCAAGTTGATTTCCGAAACGAATAATTTCTTGCGCTACTTCTTTTTCATCTGATGGCTGACCATCAGTGACTACGAGAAGAACTTCGCCGTTCGGTTTTGTTTGACCAGCTTTTTTGCGCTTCATGTAGTCAGCAAAAACTTGCTTCAACACTGGTGCAAGCGTAGTACCGCCGCCTGGACTTTGTTCTTTCCAGATTTCTTTCAACTTTGACTCAGTCTGATTTTCATAGACTTTGAAGCTGCTAGAAAACGGAATAACTGTGATACCGTCTTTATCGATCTTAGAAACTTCTCTTGCGATAGCTTCTGTAGATTCTTGAGCGTAAGCCCAACGGCTTTGGCCTGTAGGTGTATCTGTATCACCCATAGATCCTGATTTATCCAACACGATTACGTAATCGCGATTCTCTAGTGCTGCATTATTATTACCTTCCATTGTATTTCCTTTCGTTGGTTGGTATCGACAGTCTTTATTTTTAAAAATATCTTTGCAAGTAAAAAATTCTTAACGCTGAACGTGCTTACAGCTTGGGCAGCGCCACAGGCCGCCCGAGGGCTGCATGGGCGTATCGCACCAAAAACAACTTGGTGGGTTAATCAACGTCATAAAACTTTTGTTCAAATTCAAGTTGAGAGTCATCTTCTTGCTGCCAAACGCCACTATTCTCTTCACGTTCAAGAGCTTCAGCAGTTTGTTCGCGCCAGAAATTACGCTGGTAAAAAAGTGTTGAATTGTCATAATACAATGCCTCCACAAAAGTTCGCGGCAAACATACATAGCCGCCGGGTTTCTCTTTAACGAAGTGTCGCTTCGGTGTCGTACCGCAGGCAACTACAATAGGTAGGAGTGAAAAATAGATTAGGTACAAATATTTCAAGCTGCCCCCTCATGCTGTATAACACTATTTGAGGGGACTTTTATAAAAGATTCAAGTTTTTCTTTCAGATTGTTGCAGGTTGTCGTGCTCCGATTCAAGCCATTCGCAGTAAACCATACTATGTACAGGGAACGCGGCAGTGAGACGGACAAAGTTGCCATTGTCGGCTTTCTGAAACAAATCAAAAAGCTTACACGCAAACGAGTTACCACCGTTGCGCCAGTACGTTAGTCTAGTTCTAGCTTCTTCTATTGTACATTCAGTGGCAATCCGTTGTTCACTTGTCGCCATTTACGACAACCTTCACACGCATATTTTTCTTTGCAAATTCCTTGATGATCTTCTCTTTCATAGCATCATTATAGTTGATCGCTGTGCCGTTAAAGAATCTAGGTATCTGGCGCACAATATTGAAATCAAGTTTCTGATTTCCTGGCATCTTAAGATAGGCAATCATGTTGCCAGTCGAGAACATCTTTAGAGCCGTTCGAGGCGTGTTGATAAACACAACATATTCACCCACCTTTAAGCGATTCACGTCAATTCCTTGCTTCCCTGCAATTTCTGCGAGGCCCGGATGTGAATTCTGCATGTTCACATCAAATATAAGACGAACTACTTTCTGTGAAGCTCTGTCATCTAATCTTTTTAGCATCAATGCTCTTTCAGCATGTACCATTTTAAACCCCCATCATTTGTTGAAGTAAATCTTTCGCATCACTTGATTCGATCACCATAATAACAGCTTTGCCCGTGCCTGCACCCATGGGGCCATTATAGACATGAGTTTCCATTCTATGCACGGGCTGTACAATTTCAGGTACTATAGCAAGGGCTTTCGACGCCGATACACCTTCTGGTTTCGTTGCATAGAATGCACCAACAGTGACTCTAGCTTTTTGCACCATTCTTTTGTAGTCCATTTTTTATCAGGGAACTTTTGTTTAAGAGCCATCACCTTTTCATAGGAATTAGGCTTCGAGCGTTTGTATTTAATTTTTTCCATAACACATCCTTTTAAAGTTTGGAGAAAATAACACATAGTATTGTTTTGACAAGTAAAATCCTAGAGCCTAGTTTACCCCCATGGAAATACGCTTATCACCAATTGAACAGGGGACCGTCGTTGCAGGCTATCTTATTCAAACTGCAGCGGAAAACTACTACGAAGAAATCAAGGATTTTGGTTACACGAAAGCCGAAGCCCGGCAGATTATTCAATCAAATATGCTGACATCAAAGATGTGCGACATATACCACGAGCGCGAAAATTTAGGTTTTATTATTTATAGAGAAACGCAGGTCAGTCTCGACCTAGGATTTTTGTACATTCACCCCCTGCAGCGGGGGAGGGGAATTGCAACTGCTGTCCTTAAATGGATTTTGAAAGAAAATCAAGGAAAAAAAGTATCATCAAACGTTTTTTTGAAAAACGCTGCGAGTATAAAACTTCACGAAAAAATCGGCTTTAGACCTATGTGTACAACGTATTTAATGGTAAACTCGTAAGTCTGCATCTTGATGTAGATATATAAGCTTATCGATGTATTCCGTATCTTCCAATCCCTCTAGATCTTTTTGAAGCAATGGCTGGCACTCACAGGTGCTTTCCGGCACATGCTTAATCGTGTCCTTTGAGGGAATCAGATGAAGCTCATCGTCGTTCTCGAAAGTTTTAAAATGTACAATCTTGATGTCGTCATCGTCGTCAGATTTGCCCATATAATATTGTGACACAAATAGTCACGAAAACACAATCTTGTAATTTTTTACAAGATCATTTCAAATAATCTTACCCGCCACGATTTATCAACAAGGGAATTCAATGATTGAAGTACGCCGCATCAGCATGGTTGCTGAGAGAGAAACGGGAACCGCTAAAAAATTCGAAAAAGGCCTAGAACCAAGACTTTATGTCGGTTCTATCTACGAATTATTCGCGAATCTCAAGGACTTTCTCGTCAATATCGACGATAAGGTCAATTTGTATTATACGCTGGGCCACGCTAAGCAAAATCACGAGGGACCGGGTCGCACTTGGCAGTCCCAGGATGTGATTTCGTTCGACATTGACCATTGTACTTACACCGCCGAGGGGAGACTTGCCCCCGGCTATGTCAAAGCTTTCAATGAGGCGCTGGGCACGAGTGAATACTGTCTCGTTGCCACGGGGTACGGGGTTCAACTCCTCATTCCCCTTGCTAAGCCCATCACTGAAAAATCTTTTTTTGAAAAGCATAAACTGCATTACTCCATCGTTCTGCAGAAAATTAAAGACGCCCTTCTTGAGGCAAAGCTAGCGGGGACGCCCGACCCATCGGCTTTTGAAGCCAATCGTCTTCACAGACTTCCTGGCACCATAAACCGTAAGGAAGGACGCCCCGATAGAAATGCGGTTCTTATAAATGGCCTACCTAAAACCGCACCAGATTGGAATTTGGTGAAGTGTTCAGGGCTCCCGGATGTTAGCGAAGCCGATGAACTCCCCATCAAACAAGTCTCTAAGCTCAGTCTCGACGTTCACGAAATACAAACGTGCGAATTTTTGAAATGGGCCAAGCAAAACCAGAACGCCGTGACTGAGCCTGAGTGGTACGCGATGCTTACAATCGTGTCAAGGCTAGACGACGATGGCGCACTCGCTCACGAATATTCTAAAGACTATAAAGGATATCGCCCGAATGAAGTCGAGAGAAAAATTCTCTACGCAAAAACAAACGCAGGGCCTAGAACCTGCAAGAATGTTAACGCTCTGTGGGGAAAGTGCAATACATGCCCTCACAACGGGAAGGTTACGTCTCCAATTTCCCTTAAAGGGAAAGATTTTATTGCCACACGGGATGCAGGCTTTTGGTACTACGATAAAAATGGCAAGCCTACAAAACCCGACTACGAAGGGCTTCTTAAGGAATATGAAAACAAACACGCTTTCATTAATCTTAAAGACCTGCATTACATTTACAAGGATTCGCACTTTGAGCTTGTGGACTTGGAATACGCAAAAATGTTTGCGGAAAACACTATGTCACCAAAGCCCGTTGCTTCGCAAAGAAGTGAGTTCGCTGCAAAGGTTGAAATGTATAATCGGGCCTACGACGCCGATACAGTTCGTGAATCAGGGGCAAGAAAGATCAACTTCCAAAATGGTGTACTTGATCTTACATCCGGGACCTTACTCGACCATTCCCCGGAACTATTTTTTACTCAGACACTAAACTACGGCTACGACCCCATTGCAAGGGCGCCGCTTTTTGAAAAGTTCCTTGACGATATCACGGTAGGTAGAGAAGAATTAAAAAATATTTTATTGGAGTACATGGGCTATGCAATCTCAGGAGACGACTCAAGAGCACACAAGTTCCTCGTTTGCACGGGAACGGGGGCCAATGGAAAATCAACTCTCATGCAGATATTGCAGGCACTTGTCGGCGGAACGCGTGGTAAGGCGTTTAGTACAGTACCCTTCCATTCACTCGGACAAGAATTTTCTAATATTCGCTTGTTCAATAAATTGTTTAACATCATGGACGAATCTGAGATTTATTTGGAAAAACGTCAATTCGAAACGCTTAAGGATATGGTTGCTGGGGGGCTCGTTTCAGGAAGTTACAAATTTAAAGACGCCATTGAATTTAAAAATACAGCGAAGTTTATTCTGCTGGTTAACGAGATACCCAAAGGTGCAACGCCTAACAAGGGTTTATATAGACGATTCCTTATAGTTCCGTTTGATGCGACATTTGAAGGCGCGGGGGCCGATAAGTTCTTAGCAGAAAAAATCATTGCTGAGGAACTCCCAGGAATTATGAACATGGTTCTTGATGGCTACTATCGCTTAAGGGCGCGGGGGTTCAACTTCCCTGAAACTGCAGTGACATCAAGCGAACTCAATAAGTACAAAGAAGAAAACGACAACGTCGCCCGTTGGTGTACCGCGCATGTGAAGCAGGGGGAAGCTAGAATTGTCTCTGTGCGCGACCTGCGCAAGCACTATGAAACCTACGTGCGCGAAGACGGCGAAGTGCCTGTCGCGATAAATCAATTCACAAAACGCTTGCTTGCGTGGTGCAAGGATAAGAAAATAGAATTTAATTATCATCCACAGAAAAAACTAAACAACAGAAACGTTGCGGCCATTGAAGGCCTATCGCTTGACGGCGAGGAATTCTAGGAAGGAATTTTATGTCAGTATTTGCAGGGTCGGGAAGACTTAAGAGTGTGAAGAATGGAATGCATGGGACCGGAGTGCCGGGGGACTGGGCTGAAGTCGAAGCCCCGTGGCTCGAGAAACGCAGTGAAATCATCGCAGCGTTTAAGCTCTGCTCTTACTTCATGCTCGACGTTCCGTTAAGCGCTAGGACGCCAAAGCCTTCAACAATCACATTTATTTTTGAGAAGTGGTCTGACCACGGGCTCATTACACGAGAAATGTGCAATGCAAAATTAGATTTGCCGCTCGTACAAGCTTTTAAAAACAAGTGCATCACTTGCTTAATTCCAAGTTACAAGCAGAAAATCTCAGGCGCACAGAAAGTACGCCGTGATAAAGAGATGTATCGTTAATTAAGATCTTCTTTTTTCTTTTTAGTGGTATCGGTGACGGGTATATCTTTTTGCGGTGTCGCAGGGTGAAGACCACGCTCGTTGGTGTTCGACGGTACGCCGTCACCAAAATCATACATCTCTGCACTCTTCACCGCTTCAATAAACATCTTGAAATAACTGTTCACTTGCCCTCTATCGGGCAAACTCATGTCACATCCAAACGTCACTGGCGGTTGCGTAAGTCCCGTTTCAACGATAATAGCTGGAACCCAGCGGTTATCTTCTGTCTCAAATGCTGCGAATTTTAGAACTACGTCCATGTAGCCTCCTATTAAAATACGTTGTGTAGATATAATAGTAAGGCGTTCGCGCCTATGATTGCAAAATAAAAAACCACATAAAATAACACATCACGTCGATTCATTTTTTGGGCTCTATATACTGCATGGTTAATCCATTTTAATAACTTCGGTAGCGAAAATTTTAGTTTAAGTTATTTTAGAACCCCAGATATAATCTTATCAATCTGCTCGATAACATCTACGGCAACGTGGCCCTGTCCTTGAGGGTGCAGGGCTTGGAAGTTGCGCACTCGTGACTGAATGCGAATGAGCGCCCCTCGGTAATTGGCAGCGGCGGATTTCACGCCGAGCGCGGTGCCCTCGTTCGGGGGTACATAGCCCAGAGGGGCAAGCGGACACTTACACCCCGTTGGCCTTTGCCCGCACGACTTGCAATACGGTCCTTCTCCGAAATCAGCGTACTTCATAAGCCTATCCTTTCAAATGCGCGGTGAGTTTTTGTTTTAGCTGTAATATATCGGCGGATAAAATAGAGGTAGAATCTAAATGTTTTACAAGTTCCAAACACTCTCTAAGCAAAGCGTCCTGTTCGCGTACTATCTGCGCACACTTAAATCCATTATCAACCCCAGCCTTCAGCCGCTCGTTTTCCTCACGCAATGAGGCGAGTTCTTTCTCTGTTTCTCTCAAGGTGCGAAATACGTCGCGAACGCTTCTAAGTTGATCGTTTCGGTCAACAACCAAAGCCGCGAGTTTAAGCTTGAGTTGGTCGAATTGTTTTTCGAAGTAATCCCGCGTTACGTTGATTGCTCCCCACATTCCAACACTCGCCGTACAAACATCATTTTCACTGTAGCCTTTAGCCTCAAGTATGTCGCAAAGCGGGTCGTGAATGGCCTTATTAAACTCATCACATCCAGTAATTTTATCGGGCCAAACAGGGGCCGTGGCGGTGTCCATACCCCAGCTGTCTATTTTGTAGTTTGGTATAGGAAATTGAAACTCCCCCACACCCTCCAAGAGTTCCTTATCGCGCTCGGTGACGGCTTTGGTTGCACCCTCTAAATAAGCCAAACGGCACTCTTTGGCCGTATTGCCCGATAGGGAATATTCAAGGCCACCAAAACAGATCTTCGCGTGTACAAACTTCTCAGCCATCTCCTCCATTGTTTTTTGCAGGCGGGGGGTCATGATTTCCTCCATTCTACTTTAAGGCCAAGCATCGGCAATGGAAACACATAAAAACAATGTTTTTTTCTATCAATAAAAATCCCAACCCATATATCGTACCATGCGAATATAAACGTAACTCTAATATCCATATTTAGTTTCATCCCACATCTCCTTTCAGTCGGGGGGTCATTTTATACCCGCCAATCTTTTGAACGCGATTTGCGCCTGGAGAGGAACCACTGCATTGCCCAGGGCGCGATCTCTGTCCACAGCGAAGGGTATCCCATTACCAGCTCCAAATACTCTCGGTTCAAAGCCCCCTTTTGGTGTCCAGGGAGTAAGCCCAAGGTTGCTAATTGATGGATTGAATGTCGGGGCTTCCCAACCCTCCCGCTCCCACCACCCTTGTTGCTCCCGTAATGTTTCGCTGTCGGCCGCGGCAAGAAGAAACCAGCGTTCGCCAATGAAGGGCGCGCCGACTTCGCGCGCGGATATAACATCCCAGTTTTGATAATACCCGAGCTCGTCAAGTGACCTTGCCACTTCGATAGCTCCACGGGTCCGAATGGCTGGGACGTTTTCGAGAAAGACGAACGTCGGTTTGATTTCTTTGATGAGGCGGTGCATCTCCCAATACAGTCCACTACGTGATCCTGAAAGGCCTTTGCCGTGACCAGCAACGCTGATATCCTGGCAGGGAAAGCCACCGTAGAGAAAATCGACCGGTGGGACTTCTCGTGCTGTGAGCGTACAAATGTCGTCCCAGATAGGCGCATTAACCAATAGGCCGTCGGCCATTCGAGCCAGTAGGACGGATTGAGCGTATCTGTCGTTTTCACAATAGGCGATTGGTCGGACCCACGGTGCCAAGGCAAGTGAGAGTCCTCCGATTCCGCTAAATAAATCCAAGCCATTCAATTTGACTCCTTACTCATCCCACATCTCCTTTAATTTTCTTATTAAGCTCAGTGATTAAGTAATCCGCCTGTTTCACTGCTTCTTGGTGTATCTCTCTCACATACGGCACCTGATCGTTACAGAAATCAGAAAACTTTTCATTCGCGCACAACCCCTGCATCGCAAGAGCCGCGAAGTATTCACGCTTTGTGAGGCCTGGCACCATTGCTGTATTGCAAAAGTTCTGATTAAACTCTTGCCAAGGATTTATTGGATCATCCCCGTTTGTTTTCATTTAGTCTCTCCTTTAATTTTCTTTATGGTTTGGTCTATTTCTTCGAGGATTTTTTCGGCTAACTCCGCCATGCTAAAAGTTTTATCTTCAATTGATGCTCTAGGG
>Ga0208916_10000079_pt1 | contig 41923 bp, 73 predicted proteins | sample DEB19_08_DNA_5_FD_184523 | JGI IMG/M metagenome (GOLD analysis project Ga0208916, IMG submission 184523) | Aqueous microbial communities from the Delaware River and Bay under freshwater to marine salinity gradient to study organic matter... | ecosystem: Environmental > Aquatic > Marine >... | reverse complement strand
CCGGCCGGCAAGGACGGTGCGCCCGGCCCGGCCGGCGAGCGTGGTGAAACCGGGCCCGCGGGCAAGGATGGCGCGCCGGGACCTGCCGGCGAACGCGGCGAACGCGGCGAACCCGGCCCGGCCGGCGAGCGCGGCTTGCCTGGCGAACCCGGGCGCGACGGTCCGGCTGGCCGCGATGGTCGGGACGGCGCGCCGGGCGTGCAGGGCGAGCGCGGCGAGAAGGGCCTCGACGGTGCGGACGGGCGCGACGGGCGCGACGGCAAGGACGGCGCTCCTGGTGCGCCTGGCGAGCGCGGCGCGTCCGGCGAGCGTGGCGACCCTGGCCCGGCTGGCAAGGACGGCGCTCCCGGCGCTGCAGGCAAGGACGGCGCTCCCGGCCGGGACGCGTTCCAGCTCGAGGACCTCGACGTCAAGCTGCTGGAGGACGGGCGCTCGGTCGAATTCTCGTTCGGCGCTGGCGACACGCGGATCTCGCGCGTCATCAAGTTCGACGTCGTGCTCGATCGCAAGGTCTACCAGCGCGGCAAGCGCTACGAGAAGGCCGACGGCGTGACCTACGGAGGGCAGTACTACATCGCGCAGCGCGACACGGACGCGGTGCCGGGTGAATCTCCGGACTGGCGGCTCTCGGTCAAGCGCGGGCGCGACGGTAAGGACCTGCGCGAGGAGGAGGGCTCCCATGGCTGACGTCCGCGTCCTGCGCGCCAAGGTCATTGCCCATCCGACCGGGCACGTGCTCTCGCTGGAGACCTGCCGGCAGCACCTCGAGGTGATCCCGATCGATGGCGACTCCGACAACGAGTCGCACCCGGACGATGCTCTGATCCTCGGCATGCTCGACGCTGCGGTGGCGCACGCCGAGCAGTTCACCGGCCTGTCGATCGCGCTGCGCACCTGGGAGGCGGCGCTGGACGAGTTCCCTGCAGACGGCATCGAGCTCCCTCGCCCCCCGTTCATCGAGCTGCTCTCGTTCAGCGCGGTCAACGACTCCGACGGCGAGCTGGACGCGTCGACCTACCTGGTGGACGACTACGGCACGCCAGAGCAGCCGGTGGTGCTGCGCGCGGTGAACAGCTGGCCGACCGTGACCAAGTCGCCGGCCACCGTGAAAATCCGGTACCGCGCCGGCTACCAGTCGGAGGAGGACCCGGACTCCGACGCGCCGCCGCTGCCGCGATCGCTGCGCGCCGCGCTGCTGCTGATGCTCGGCCACCTGTACGAGAACCGCGAGGACTCCGTCGAGAAGGCCCTCGCGTCGATTCCGAACGGCGCCGAGGCCCTGATGCGACCTCTGCGCGTGCGCCTGGGGATGGCATGAGGGCTGGCCGGCTCCGGCACTGGCTCACGTTCCAGCGGGACGAGGGCGGCCAGGATTCCGACGGCGCGTGGGAGGCGGCGTGGTTTGACGCGTTCCCGCAAGGCTCCCGCATGCCGTGCGAGATCGTCTACCTGCAGGGGCGCGAGCTCCTGGCGGCCCAGGCCATGAACAGCAAGGTCACGTGCCGCATCACCACCCGGTACCGTCCGGGCTTCGTCGCGTCGCTGCGCGCTGTGGCTCCGGACGGCTCCATCTTCAACATCGAGGCGGTGCTGCCGGACAACGTCAGCGGTCGCTCGAGCGTGGTTCTCCTGGCTTCCACCGGTGTCAACGAAGGCTGACCCTCCGGCGCCGCAATGGCGCAATCGAACCGTCTTCTGTCTGGCCAGCGGGCCCTCGCTGACCCGGGACGATGTCGATCTGGTGCGCGACTCTGGGCACCCGACCATCGTGACCAACACGACCTTCCGCCTGGCGCCGTGGGCCGACGTCCTGTTCGGCTTCGACGCGCGCTGGTGGATGACCAAGGATCCGGCCACCGGCCTGACGCCGGCGCAGGAGACCGAGCGCATGTTCCATGGCCGGCGCTTCTCCCGGTCTGCCCTGGCGGCCAACGTGGGCGTCGAGTCCCTGCACGCTTCGAGCTGGTTCCGCGGCTCAGGCAACAGTGGCAGCTGCGCGATCTCGCTCGCGGTGTCTGCCGGCGCGCATCGCGTGGTGCTGCTCGGGTTCGACTGCACCTTTGCGCCGGACGGCCGGCGTCACTGGCATGGCGACCATCCGCCGGGCCTCGGGAACTGCCTGTCGATCGCGCGCTGGCCGCTGCAGTTCACGCGGGTCAAGCGGCAGGCCGACGCTGCTCGGTGCGGCGTGATCAACTGCAGCCGGCGCACGGCGCTCGACATGTTCCGGCGGCAGCCACTCGAGGAGGTGCTGCGCGAAATCGGCCCGGCACTGCCGCCGGTCGAGCGTGAGGGCGGAGTGCTGGTGTGAGGTCGATCCGGGGCGGTAAGGGCATTGGCGATGCCATCTACCTGGCCGCGGTGGTGCGGCATCTGGTCGCCGCCGGCGAGCGCCTCGAGGTGTGCACGCCGTGGCCGGAGATCTTCGACGCCTACGCGGATCGCGTGATGCTCTCGCCGTTCCGGCGCAGCGGCATCGACGTCCTGGCGCACTACTCGCGCCGCCGGAATTGGCGCACACGGCAGTTCGAGGACGTCTGCATCCAGGCCGGGCTTCCCACCACCGTCGACCTGCGGCTGGACTGGACCGTGACCGACTCCGATCTGACCGGCCGGCTGCTCGAGCGCGGGTTGCCGATCGTGCTGGTGCAGCTCCCCCGCGCGCCGATGGGCCGCACTGACGGCATCGGTCACGAGCTACTGCCGGACTGCCGTCGCATCCAGGAAGCGATCGACCTGCTGCGCGGGCGCGTGCTGCTGGTGCAGATCGGCGCTGGTCGACCGCTGTTCAACTTCCGCGGCATCGACGTCGACCTCCGGGACCAGACCACGATCCGGCAGCTCATGGACGTCGCGTCTGTCAGCAGCGGCATGCTCGGGTACGTCTCTTTCATGGTGCCGCTGGCCGAGGCGCTGCTGAAGCCGGCGCTGCTGGTCTGGTCGCGCCGTGGCTTGCGCTCGAGCACCGGGTTCGTCCGCCAGATCACCCCAGCCAAGATCCTGCAGCGCGAGAGCTCCCTGCACGTGGTCGACAACTGCACGCCGGCCGAGCTGCAGGCTGCCACCGAGAGGTTCTGCGATGCGCTTCGTCTCCCGGGCTGAAGTCCTGCCGGTGTTCGCCGGTCGGAGAGTCGCCATCGTCGGCTCCGGGCCCGGCGTGCTCGAGAACCCTCCGGGCCTAATCGACTCGCACGAGGTGGTCGTGCGGGTGAACAACTACAAGCTCTCGCCGGCGGCTGGCCAGCGCACGGACGTCTACTACTCCTACTTCGGGAACGCCATCAAGAAGCCGGCCGCTGACCTGAAGCGAGACGGCGTGCGGCTGTGCATGGCGAAGTGCCCGAACGCGGCAGCGATCGAGTCCGAGTGGCACGTCCGGAACAAGAAGCCGCACGGCGTCGACTTCCGCTGGATCTACCAGCTGCGCTCCGACTGGTGGTTCTGCGACACCTACGTGCCCGACCTGCAGGAGTTCCTCGAGGGCTTCGATCTCCTGGGCCGCCACGTGCCCACCACCGGCTTCTCCGCCATCCTGGCGGTGCTCTCGTTCCAGCCGGCCTCGATCTACCTGACCGGGTTCGACTTCTTCTCGAGCGGCGTGCACAACGTCAACGAGCGGTGGCGCGCCGGCGCCTCTGATGATCCAATCGGCCACGTGCCGGACGCCGAGCGGGCCTGGCTCGCCGCAAACCGATCCCCTTCCATCACCTTCGACCGCCGGCTTGCCGGCCTGCTGCAGACATGATCGAGTGGACCCAAGAGACCGAGAAGCGCGTCGGGCGCATGGTGCAGATCATCCTCACCGATCCGGACCTGCTGGCCATCCATCAACGCTTTGGCGGCGAGGTGTTCCGTCGATCGAGCGTCTTCCACGAGCTGAAGCGCTTCCTGCAGACTTGCGAGGTGTCGGGCGACACCTGCCTGGAGATCGGCACCTGGAATGGCATCACCGCGGTGGTGCTCTCGCGCTTCTTCCGGCGCGTGGTCAGCATGGATATCTTCCACAACCCGGTGCGCCACGAGATCCTCGCGCACCTGGGCATCAAGAACGTGGAGTTCGTGGACCTTGTCGACAACCGGCACAAGGCGCAGGTGATCGGCCAGCTCGACTTCGACTTCGCGTACCTGGACGGCAACCACGCCGATGACACCGACCTCGACTGGCGCCTCGCGCAGCCGTGCGGGCGCGTGCTGTTCCAGGAGTGCCTTCCCATGCAGCCACCCGTCTACAACCTGGTGCGCTCGCTGCCGCCGGACGAGGTGGTCTATGGCGGCGTGGGCCTGGCCCTCTGGAGGAAGCGACAATGATCTTCAACTACCGCGGCAAGCTCTACCCGGAGTACATCCGCAACGGCAATGCATGCCGGTTCATCACCCCGTTCGCGCAGCAGTTCTGCACCGGCTCCGGTGTCGATGTCGGGCCGGGCAAGTGGCCATTCCCTGGTGCGCTGCCGGTCGATGTCGGGCCCGAGTACTCCGCGATGGAGCTGCCGCCGGGTCCCTTCGACTACGTCTTCTCCAGCCACTGCCTCGAGCACCTGCGCGATCCGATCGGTGCGCTCGAGCACTGGCGCGAGCGGCTCCGGCCGGGTGGCGTGCTCTTTCTGTACCTGCCGCACCCGGACATGGAATACTGGCAGCCGCAGAACTGCCGTAAGCACCTGCACTCGTGGCGTCCCGGCGACATGAAGCGGATCCTCTACGACCTCGGGTTCTGCGACGTCCTGGCCAGCGAGCGCGACCTCGCGTGGTCGTTCGCCGTGGTGGGCTTCAAGGGCACGCGTCACCAGGAGCCGGCAGCATGAGCGCGATGCACGATCGAATCGTCGCGCTGCACGGCCGGCACGCGCTGAAGCGCTCCATCCTGAGCATCCGCGAGGGCGCCGGCGTGATGCAGCACTTCCTGGAAGGGCGGGGCGTCCGCACGGCGCTGGAGATCGGCACCTACCGCGGCGTCGGCGCGGCGGAGATCTCGCAGTTCGTGGACCGCGTCATCACCATCGACCTCCGGCATGGCCGCATGGAGCAGCTCGGCGAGGAATGGGACCGGCACGCGTTCTGGCGCTCGCTCGGCGTGCACAACGTCGAGCTCCACCTGGTGGACGACGACGCGGAGAAGGCCGAGCTGATCCGGTCGCTGGAGTTCGACTTCGCCTTCGTGGACGGCGCGCATGACGAGCGGGTGCGCGACGACTTCGAGCTGGTCCGGCGCTGCGGGCGCGTGCTCTTTCACGACGTCGACTCGCGCGGCAGGCCCGAGCTGGACCACGTGTACAACTTCGTGATGTCGCTGCCGCGGCACGAGCTCGAGCTCCGGGATATCTTCGCGCTATGGACCGATTCATCGCGGCGTTCCCTGCCGTAGCCGACGGCGACCTCGCGCTGTGCCACGAGCACGGCGTGGCCTACCAGATCGACCAGTCGCAGCTGGTCGACTATGGCGAGGCCTACTTCGAGAAGTGTCGCGGCTACGAGGGACAGGAAATCGCCGAGCGCATCAACGCCGGCCGGATCGCTCTGGTGGCGCGGCACTTCGGGCCCGGGCGGGTGTGCGATGTCGGCGTGGGCTCCGGCGAGTTCATCCGCCGGCGTCCCTACACGTTCGGCGTGGACGTCAACCCGGCGGCGGTGCAGTGGCTCAAGGAAAGCGGTCGCTGGGCCAGCGACCTGGACTCGTTCGGCGCATTCACCTTCTGGGATGTGCTCGAGCACGTGCCCGAGCCGGAGACCTACCTGCGGCACGCCTACCTGCACTCGTTCGTCTTCCTGTCGATGCCGATCATGCCGTCGCTCGATCGCATCCGCGAATCGAAGCACTACCGGCCCGGCGAGCACCTGTACTACTGGACCGAGCGGGGCCTGGTCGAGTGGATGGCCTGGCACGGTTTCAGGCTGCTCGAGGTGTGCGACTTCGAGACGCAGGCCGGTCGTGAGAACATCCTGTCCTTCGCGTTCAGGAGATACGCATGGCCGAGCTCTCCGGCACCGTCTCTCTCACCGGGCTAGACGGCGTCCTTCGAACCCTCGAGCAGCTGCCGCCCGAGGTGGTCAGCAAGGCTGGCGGCCCGGTGAAGCTGGCTCTCAAGCGTGGCGCGCTGGTGCTGCTGCGCGAGGCGGCGCTGAATCTGGCGCGCGCCACCGACAACCTCAGCACCGACGACCAGGAGAACACCGGGCTTCTGCTCTCGTCGCTCGTGGCCACCCGCGGCAAGGCGCCGACGGGCGGCAACGGCGAGCGCTACCTCGTGCGGGTGAAGCGGCTCACGTATCAGCGTCCTGGCCCGGCCACCACCACCCTGCAGACCGCCAACCTGCTGGAGTACGGTTCGGAGAAGCAGCCGGCCGAACCCTGGCTCCGTCCGGCCTTCGCCGCCAAGGCTGTGAGCGCCATCCAGACGGTCGAGTCGGAGCTCATCCGCTCCGTCGACCGGGTCGTGACCCGTCTCGCGCGGCAGAATGGAGCTCGCTGATGTTCCCTCCCATCTTCACCACCCTGCAGGACTCCGCGACCGTGCGCTCCATCTTCGGGGCCCGGCCGCGGGTGTACCGGCATGGCGAGGCGCCGCAGCTCCCTCCGCCCAAGGCCGGCGGCAACGTGCCGGAGGTCAAGCCGTATGCCACCTGGCTGATCATCTCGAGCGTGCCGGAGAACCAGCTCTCCGGGCTGCCCGGGCATGATCGGGTAGGCCTGCAGCTAGACGTCTACGCTCGGGGCGACGCGGAGTGCGTCACCGCGGCGCAGGCGATCCGCGACCGGCTGGAGACCGACTGCCACATGACCGCCTTGCGCGGGCTGGCTCGGGACATGGATACTCGCCTCTACCGGATCAGCATGGACTTCGACTACTGGCTGCCGCGCGAAGCGTGAGCAGCCGTCCGATCCCCACCTGCTCGCCGCCGCGCGGGCGCAACCTCGAAAGGCCGTCATCATGACCACCGGAACCGTTCGCACGCAGGGCACCGAGGTGTTCTTCGTGGACAACACCGTCTCCGCCTCGCAGCCGGACCTGATCAAGCTGGCGTGCCCGACCGGCGTGCAGGGCCTCGGCGGCGCAAAGGACCAGATCGAGACCACCTGCCTCGACACCATCGGCGACAAGGAGTACGCCGGCGGCCTGGGCAACCCGGGCGTGGTGACCATCCCCTTCAACCTGATTCCCCGCGACTTCTCGCATCAGGTGCTGTTCGAATTCAAGCGCACCGGCGAGGTGCTCGAGTGGATCGCCTGCCTGTCCGAGAGCACGGAGCAGCCGACCGTCGACAGCGACGGCGTGATCACCGCGCCGGGCACGCGCTCGTCGTTCCAGTTCCAGGGCTATATCGCCGATGTGAACATCGACATCGCCAACAACGAGATCGTGCGCGGCACCCTGACCGTGCAGCGCTCTGGCAACGTGGTGTTCAACGCCTACGTGCCGGCCTGATCATGGACGAGTCCTGGTTCGTTCCTCCGGAGCTGGAGGAGAAGAAGGTTCGTCTGGCCGACGGCTCCGAGCACGTGATGTACTTCCGTCACCTGCCCAACACCGACTTCGAGACCTACGCGCTGCAGGTCAACTCCGCGGATCCGGAGGTCGCCGGCGCCGCCGCGGCGCGCCTGCTGTGCAAGGGCCTGTGCGAGCCGAACGGCAAGCCGGCGCTCTCCTACGAGCGCGTGGTGATGCTCAAGCGCCCGGTGTTCCGCGCTCTGTTCGCCGCGCTGCTCGAGGTCAACACCTACGGTGCGGCCAAGGTCGAAGAGACGGGAAAAGCCTCGGGACCAGGGGCGAGCGCTGGTTCTGGCACACGCTCGCGCTCGCGCTCGGGGGGCGCACGGTCCAAGAGCTGAAGGCGGCGATGTCGCGCCAGGAGTTCATCGCCTGGCGCGAGTACCACCGGCTGTTCCCGTTCGATGACCTGCACCGGTACCACCGACCGGCCGCGCTGGTCGCTCACTGTGCAGCGGGCGGTGGTGGCGCCGATGTGCTTGACACGCGGCTCGCCTGGCTGGCTCCGGAGCCTGCCGCTGGCGATGGGGCCTACACTGAGGCCGATCTGGCGACGTTCCGGGCTTTCGGCATGAAGCCACCGGGTAGGGGGTAAAGCATGTCAGCTGGCTCGATCATCATCGACCTCCTGATGCGGACGGGCAGCTTCGTGACCGACACGAAGCGTGCCCAGAAGCAACTCAAGGAGTTTCAGAAGGACGTTGCCGGCACGGCGGCGTCGCTGAAGAACCAGCTCGTGGGCGCGCTGGCTGCCGCCGGCGTGGCGCTCTCGTTCGACGCGCTGCTGCAGGGGGCGGCCAAGTTCAAGGACCTGGAGGAGGAGGTCGGCGCCAGCGCCGAAAGCATCGCCTCGCTCTCCGTTGCGGCTGCCACTGCCGGCGTGCCGATCGAGTCGATCGCCGCGTCGGCGCTCAAGCTCACGAAGAACCTGTCGGGCGTGGACGACGAGTCCAAGGCTGCCGGCGCGGCCCTGGCGGCTCTGGGAATCCCGATCGAGGAGTTCAAGCGCCTGGATCCTGTGCAGCGTATCGACGCGCTGGCCAAGGCCTTTGCCGGCTTCGCCGACGGGCCCGAGAAGTCCGCGGTGGCGATCGCGCTGTTCGGCAAGGCCGGAGCCGAGCAGCTCCGGGTGTTCAAGGCTCTGGAGGAACAGGGCGGGCGGCAGGTCATCCTCACGCAGCAGCAGATCGAGCTGGCCGACGCTTTCGCGGATCGCCAATCGAAGCTGACCGGCACGCTGCAGGCCTACGCGCAGGTGGCGGTCACGGACATCCTGCCCTCCCTGAACGACCTCACGGCGGTGACGTCCGACATCGTGCGCGAGCTGGTCGGCGTCGACGCAGCCGGAAAGAAGCTGGCCGGCGACAGCTCGGTCGCTCAGTTCGCTCGCGGCGCGGCCGACGTCCTGGCGTTCGTCGCAGACATTGCGCAGGGCGTGGTCAGCCTGGTGCAGTCAATCGGCGTCGGCTTCGGCGCCAACGCGGCGATCGTGAGCGCGGTGCTGGACGGCGAGTTCGGGCAGGCCCGGACGATCGCCGAGGAGGCGCGGAATGACATCGCGCGGATCCTGAACCCGGAGCTGTTCTCCCAGCGGCTGGCGCGGCTCCGCGCTGAGGCGGCCCGCGCATCGGCTCCTGATCCCAACCAGAGCGCGGCCGAGAGCGCGCGCCTCGGTCGTCGTCCCCAGCTGCAGTTCGACGGCGCGGTGAAGCCGCCCAAGGGCACCACCACGCAAAGCGAGGCGGAGAAGTACCTCGAGACGCTGCAGAAGCAGGGCGAGGCGACGCTGCAGCTCACGACCTACGAGAAGGCTCTGCTCGAGATCCAGTCCGGCCGGCTGAAGGGCATCACTCCGCAGCTGAAGCGCGCCATCCTCGCGCAGGCCGAGTTCAACGACCTGAACAAGCAGGCCATCGAGCTGCGCGACGCTGAAGTCGCGGTGAACACCAACCGCGCCAAGGCCCAGCTCGAGACGGTCGATGCTCTGGTCAAGGGCAACAAGGAACTGCGCGACGAGATCGCTCTGATCGGTCTGGATGAGCTCGGCATCACCAGCGTCGAGCGTGCACGCATCAGCTCTCTGCGTGCGCTGAAGGAGGAAGAGCTCGCGCGGCGTGCCGCCAATGGCGCGGCCGACGAAACCTTGCAGGCGCTCGAGGCGGAAATCGCCGCGCTGAAGGAGCGCGAGGACCTGCTCGGGCAGAAGATCAACAAGGGCATCGAGCAGCGCGGCATCGAGGACGCTCGCAAGACGGCGACCAAGGCTTCCGACGCTCTGGCCGACTCGATCGAGCAGGGCATCCTCGAAGGCTACCGGCGCGGTTCGTCCCTCACCGATATCTTCCTGAACGAGTTGAAGGCTCAGTTCGCCAAGACGGTACTGCGGCCCCTCATCCAGCCTGTGGCGGACGCCGGTAACGACTTGATCGGCTCGCTGGTCAGCGCGGCTTTCTCGGCATTCTCGGGTGGCTCCGGCGTGGGCATCGTCCCTGGCGACTCTCCACTCTCGGCCACTGGCGAGGCCATTCTGGGCCGGCGCGCCGGCGGCGGCGATGCCCATCGCAACGTGGGCGGCGCTCTCCTGGTCGGCGAGAAGGGGCCGGAGCTCTTTCGGCCGTCGACCAGCGGGCGCGTGATCCCGAACGCCGCGCTCATGGGAGCTCGCGCTCCGCAGATCACCATCGAGAACCACGGCGCGCGGATCCAGGAGCAGCGCCAGGGCAACGGCGATGTGCGCTTCATCGTGGACGCTGCGGTGCGCGAGGTCGACCGCCGCATCGCGTCTCGCACCGGCTCGACCGCCATGGCTCTGAAGTCCGCCGGGCTGAGCGTCTCGCGCGGCCTGCCGCGCAGGGGCTGACATGGCTCTGCCGACCATCGTCGCTCCGCCCGAGGCTCCGGTGTTCCTGGCCGAGGGGCACGAGATCGAGGAACTGTCGCGCTACGCGCAGGTGCCCATGCAGACCGGCCACTCGCGGGCCCGGCCGGTGCTCTCGCAGAACGAGCGCATGGTCAGCGTGCGCTGGTTCCTGGATGGCCCGGCGCTGGCGGCGGTCTACGAGTGGTACGAGGGCACGCTGCAGGCCGGCACGCGGCTGTTCGCCGCGCGCGTGGCGCGGCAGGGTGGCGATCCCACCACCGGGGTCTGGCCGAGCCTGGCGTGGTGGACGGCGCGCTGGGTCGAGTTCGAGACGCAGATGCTCCCGCGCCCGGCCCTGCTGATCGATCCCGACACCGATGTGACTCTCACGCGCGGCGTTGTCAGCGGGCGCATCTACCTGATCGAGGGCCCCTTCGCCGAGGGCCCGGACCTGGGCGCTCTGGCCATGGAAATCCGGGCGCCGCTGCTCGGCACCGCCCTGCCCACCATCCCGGCGGACCTGGCCATGGAGATCTCGGTGGCGCTGGACGGCTTCGTGGACGAGACTTCGTGACATGGCGCTGGACTTCCCGACCTCTCTCCCCTGTCCTCAGACCGAGACGGTTACGCCGTTCGATCGCGGGCAACGCTCGAGCGAAGACCGCCCGCGCGAAGCTCGAGCGCTATCGCTCGACCGGCTCGCGATTGTCCGCGCTACTTGGCCGCCACTGAGCCCGGCGGATGCGCAGACCTTTCATGCCTTCTGGAAGGAATCTCTTCTCGACGGAGGCGCCTGGTTCAATGCGACATGGCCGCTCCCGCAGGGGAGGGTGCCGGCCGTCTTCAAGTTCGTGCAGCAACCACGGTTTCGGTTCGTCCCTGGCGGGCGGTGGCGCGTTGAGGCAGTGCTTGAGCAGCGCGGGCGAGGGCTGTCGGTGGCCGAGGCCGCGCCTGTTGGCAACTCTCCGACGCCGTGGAACACCGAAAACGAGGTCGGCACCTGGGCCTTCACAAACACCGACTTCACGGCAACCTCGAGCGCTCCCGGCTCGTATGTCGTTTCAGTCACCAGCAACTTTGTCGGCGACTTCTACATGGAGCTCGTGGTCGACTTCGACTTCGATGAGGGTGGGGTTGCGACGATCGTGGCTGGTCTTGCCCTTTCCAATCCCGGCACGCCGCTGGACGGGGTTGGCTGGTCTATCAACGGCGATATCTATGTCGGTGGCGCCGTGGTCGACACGCAGGCTCCGCTTGTTACTGGCGATGTCGTTCGCATCGCCTTGGAGACGGCGACAGGTAAGGTCTGGCTGGGCAGAAATGGCACATGGATTGGCGATCCGTCGGCGCGCACAGGTGAGATTGCGACGCTCGGGTCCGGCAACGAATACTGGATGGCTTTCAGCGTCGACAATAACGAGGCGGCCTACTCCTGCACGCTGCGCACCGCCGCATCGCAGTACGTCTACCCTGTGCCGACCGACTTCGCAGAGTGGGTCTTCTGAGGAGCGCTCGTGAGTCATCTGACCAACTACGCCGAGAACAAGCTCTCCGACATGGTGCGCGGCCAGGGCTTCTCTCTCGCAGCCGACTGGACCGTGCACCTGCTCACCGCGGTAACCGATTCCTCGCACACCAAGGTGACCGGCACCGGCTATGCGTCTGTGACCGTGGCGCGCTCTCTCACCGCGTGGGCCGGCACGCAGGCCGCCGCGTCGACGCTGGCCAGCATCGGGACCTCGCACCGAACTTCAAACAACGAGCTCATCGACTTCGGCACCGGCGGCGCTGGCGGCTGGAGCGGGCCCGCGATCGCTGTCGGCCTGTTCGATGGCACCGAGCTGTTCGCGTGGGCGGACATGGATCCGCGGACCATCCTGGAGGGCGAGCCTTTCTCGTTCGATCCCGGTACGCTCATCTTCGATCTCGGCGTGACCGGTGGCATGTCGGACTACCTGTCGAACCGTCTGATCGATCTGATCTGGCGCGCTCAGGCCTATTCGTGGCCGGCGAATCTGTACGCGGCCTACACCACGACCACACCGACTAACGCAACGCCGGGCCTCGAGCCTGGAGTCGGCGGCTATGCGCGGCAGGCGATCGCATCGTCGCTCTCGGGCTGGACCCCGACGCAGGGCGGACTTGTCACCGATGCCAGCTCGGGCACCGGCGGGCGCATCGGCAATCAGGCGGCTGTCGTGTTCCCTAAGCCGACTGCCAATCAGGGAGTCGCCACGCACGGTGAGCTGTGGGATGCTGCCGCCGGCGGCAACATGATGTTCTGGCGTGCTCTCGCTGGCGCCAAGTCCATCGTCGCGGGCGGACCGCCGCCGACCTTCGCCAGCGATTCCATCGGCATCACCTGGGCCTGATCCATGCCAGACATCGTTCGCCGCGGGGTGACCCTCGCTGAAGCGCTGCAGGAAGCCGCCGCGATCGCGCCGATCACGCGACAGATGATCTACGCCTACGAGCTCTGGCATCCGACTCTCTCGGCGCCGGTCTACTTCGTGAACGACAACGCCGATCTGGCCGCGTTCATCGAGAACACCGCCGATCGGAATCCCGCGACGGAGGTGACTTTCGTCGCCTGCCGGCTGGCGGTCGCGCGACCCGAGGAGGGAGACCAGCCGGAGTCGCCGAAGCTCTCGCTCTCGCGGCCCGACCTCGGCAGCCTGCTCAAGCCGCTCCTGGACGCGGCACGCGGGTCGACCGTGCCGTGGGTTCTGATCGAGCGGCTGTACGCGAGCGACGACCTCAGCTCGCCGGCGATGCTCCCTCCGCTGCAGGTCGAGCTCACAAACGTCGACTTCGTCGGCTCCCAGGTGCAGATGCAGGCCAGCTTCGATGACGACGGCACGCTTGCCATCCCGGCGATCACCTTCCGTCGTTCGGAATACCCGGGGCTGGCGCGATGACGCATTGGGCTGCCGCCTACGTGGGAGCTGGCTACGCTCGAGGCGCCAGCGGGCCGGAGGTCTTCTCCTGCTGGGGCCTGGTGCGGCATGTCTTCCTGCACGTGCACCGGATCGCTTTCGCGGACGTCTCGATCGATGAGTCGGCGCCTGCATCGCCGGTCAACTCCAGGGCCATCCTGGCGTGCGCTCGAGCGGCCAGCATGCGCCCGGTTCCCGCTGGCCAGCCGCCGGCCGACGGCGACATCGTGATCATGCGTTCGCTGGTGCAGCTGCACTGTGGACTGGTCGTGCGGCTGAACGGCGGGCTTCGCGTGCTCCACGCGGCGCAGGACCGGGGCGTGGTGGTCGACCACTGGCGCGACGCGGTTGAGGGCATGAGCTGGGAACTGTGGAGGCGCGCATGAACGTGCAACCCGTCAGCGGACACGCGCTTGCGCCGCTGCAGCAGCTGCGCCCGGTCGACATGGTGGAGGTCCCGGTCGGCGTGCCGATCTCCAGCCTGGCTCCGGAGGCGCAGGGCCTGCTGGTGTGCCGGGTCAACGGCGAGTGGCTGGCGCGCGAGTCGTGGGCATGCCTGACCGAGCCGGGCGACGTCATCGAATGGCACGAGTTCCCGCAGGACCGCGACCTGCTGCGCACCGCTCTCTCGATCGCCGCGATCGCGATCCTGGGACCGTATGGCTTCGGCCTGCAGGGCGCTGCTCTCATCGCGGCCAACATCGTTGCGCAGACGGTCATCAACGCGCTCCTGCCGCCGGTCGGGCCCGAGCAGCAAGCCCGGCCGCAGCAGACCGGCACCGCGTTCTCCACCAGCCTGCAGGGCAACGAGGCCCGCATCGATCAGCCCATCTGGAAGGTCTGCGGGCAGCGCGAGATCAACCCGCCATTCGCCGGGCAGCCCTACTTCGAGTACCAGCCTCGCGCTGGCGAGTCGGACGCCGATCCGGACCTCGACAACGACCAGTACTTCTACGCGCTGTTCGCCGTGGGCGTGGGGAACCACGATGTCGTGGCCAAGATCGGGAACACGCCGATCACGCGCTTCGCCGACGTCGTCCGCGCGACCTACCTGCCGCCGGGCACGCTCCCTTCGCAGGTGCTGGCCAACGTCACCAGCGCGGTGGAGGTGTCTTCGCCGCAGGTGATGGAGTCCGGGCGCTACGTGGGCGGCTACGCGGCTTGCGCGCCGCGCCGGACCTGCGCCGCGATCGGCGTCGACGTCTCGGCTGTGCGCGGCCTGGGCAAGACCGGCGCGCTGACCGTCACCTGGCGCGTCGAGTACCGCGAGATTAACGACTTCGGGCAGGTGCTCGGCAATTGGCAGACGCTGGCCAACGAGACGCGCACCGCCTTCACCGCGACGCCGCAGCGCTGGTCGGACAAGTACACGCTCCCGACTGCTGCTCGCGTGGAGGTCCGCGTGGTGCGGACTGATGTGCAGGACACCGATCCCTCCGCGCTGCACGAGATCGCCTGGATTGGGCTGCGCGCCTATCTCGCCGAGCCGGCGCCGCTGAATCCGGACACTGCGCACTTCGAGGTCGTGATGCGCGCGACCAGCCAGCTCTCGCAGTCGGCCAGTCGTGACCTGCGGCTGATCGTGCAGGCCTACTGCCGGACGCTCAATCCGGACCTGACCTGGGGCGCCGAAGAGCACACCCGCAATTGGGTGTGGTGGTGCCTCGATCTCCTGACCTCGCCGACCTGGGGCATGAACAAGGCCGACGAGCGGATCGACCTGCAGTCGTTCTACGACCTGGCGGTGCAGGCGGACTCTCGGCAGGACCGCTTCGACTACGTCTTCGACCAGACCATCAGCGGCTGGGACGCCGCGCAGCTCATCGCTCGAGCGGGCCGCGCTCGAGTCTTCCGGCGCAACGGCGTGATCAGCATCGCGCGCGACGAGCTCGCGGACGTCCCGGTGACCGCCTTCACGCCGCGCAACTGTCAGCCCGGCATCTCCATCTCCGAGGCGCTCCGGCAACGCCGCTCGCCCGACGGCGTGATCGTGGAGTACCAGGACCACCGCACGAACGAGTGGACCGAGATCCCGTGCCCGATCCCTGGCGTCGAGCTCACGGACATGGCCTACCCGGTGCTCCTGCGCCTCGAGGGCATCGTGGGCGCCACGCACGCGGAGCGCGAGGGGCGCTACGAGGCGGCGCGCATGCTGTATCGCAACCGCACTGTCTCGCTGACGACCGAAATGCAGGGCATGCTGCCGGCCTACATGAGTCCGGTGGCGGTGGTGCCCGACCTGGTGGGCTATGCCCAGAGCGGCGACGTCGTGGAGTTCGACACCGGCACGCTGGTGATGGGCCTGTCCGAGGTCCCGGATTGGGATGCTGGTGATCTGTACATCACGCTGATGCGGGACGACGGAACTCTGGCCGACCCGATCCGCGTGACGCCGGGCCCGACCCCCTACGACGTCACGCTGGCGTCTTCTCCTGGCTTCACGCTGGTGATGGACGATGGCACGCGCGAGCGGCCCAAGTTCCTGCTCGGTCCGCTCGAGGGCAGCCGCGAGCTGGTCAAGGTCCAGAACATCAGCGACGGCGGCCTCACCGAAGACGGAGCGCAACTGTTCGCCCTGGTCGGCCTGATCGATGATGAGCGCGTGCATACCGCGGACAACGACCTTCTCCCCGGGCCTGGCGAGATTCAGGACCCCGTCGGCCTGCCCGACGAAGGAGGCCCGGAGCCCGGAGAAAGCCTTCTGATTCCGAGGCTTTTGGATCGGGTTGTGTTCGGTCAAACGACGAGCGGCACAAGCACGGACGTCATTTATGCCAGATACAAACTCGGCGCTACCGGTCTTCTCACGACGAGCGAAAGATTCGGCGTAACGACTACCTACTCGAACGAATGGATGCTCTATGGAGAGGTCGAGTCATCGCAGGCCGCACTCTTCGAGGTGCGCGCTACGATCGTTTCCTCCGATTCAATTGGTTCATCCGAGACCTTCACCGGACCAATTGACACTTGGACTCAACTCGGCGTCGATGTTGAATGGGCTCTTGACTATCCGACTCCGGCGTCTGGATCTACTGCGCGGAGATTACTATTCATCGAGATTCGCGAGATTTCGACCGGTATCGTCCTCGACTCCGCGACGATCGACCTAACTGTGACCGTCATAACCGAGGTTGGCGGCGCATGATCGGGCCTCGAGCGGAACTGCCAGACCTTGCAGGAGGCGGAAGGCCCATGCATCGCGGATACTTCCGGCAACGCTTCGGGCCGCAAGGCTCGAGCTCTGCTCACTGATCCTCGAGGGCCTGCCATGCCTGCCACTCCGCCTCAACCTCCCGACGTCGACGTCTCGGCCTTCGCCGCGATCCTGGCGATCGCCGGCTTCATCTGGGGCCCGATCGCGGCTCAGTTCGTCGCCGCTTACGCTCTGATCCTGCTCGGGTGGTTCGCCGGGCTGCTGATCGGGCTGTACCGGCGCGACGAGAACGCGCGCATGCCCACCCTTGTGTACGTGGTGGTCAGCCTGATCGGCTCGGTCGGCTTCACCGTCCCCTTCGCCGTGGCGCTGGACGGCACCGCGGGCTTCGCGTACACCGGCCTGCTGCTGCCGGTGTCCCTGGCGATCGCTGCGCTCCCAGACAAGTGGCGCCAAGGCTTCGACATGCTGCTCGACGTCTGGCGCGCAGTGCGAGGAGTAAAGCCATGAACGCGACCGATGTGCTCGAGGCGCTCTGGACCGTGGCGCTCTACCACCTGCCGGTGGTGATCAACGTGGCCGTCGCCGGCTTCGTCTGCGTCATGCTCGGTTGCCGCGTGGCAAAGATGATGCGCGGCGTGACCTCGCTGGCGGTGTTCGTGCAGCACGCAGTGCTCGCCGTGGCCATGTTCGGCTCGATCCTGCTCTCGTTCGCGCAGCACTCCGAGTGGGCGGCGGCTTGCGCCAGCGCCGGCGTGCTGGTGTTCCTGCTCATGAGCGTGAAGCGGTGGCGATCCGCGCCGCCGGCCGGCACCGCTCGAGTGCAGCAGGTCCCGCCTGGCGCGCTGCGCCACGTCGCCGGCGGCAGGGGCAAGCCGTGAGGCGGCCGTTCGTTCTCCCGGATCCGGCGCTCGAGTGGCCGATCCCGCTCGAGGCGGTCGCTCTCCTGGCGGAGTACGAGCAGGGCCCGGACGGCGGCTTCGCGCCGGTTGCCTACCGGTGCCCGGCCGGCGTCTGGACGATCGGCTGGGGCGAGACCGACGGCGTGCGCCCGGGCGACCGGTGCACCAAGGAACAGGCCGACGCGTGGCTGCTCGAGGACCTGCAGGAGCGCGTGCGCGCGGTGCGCGACCTCTGCAAGGTCGAGCCGTCGCCCAACGAGCTGGGCGCGCTGGTCGTGCTCGCGTACAACATCGGCCTGGCGGCTCTGGCGCGGTCGACCGTGCTCCGGCAGCACAACGCCGGCAACCGGCAGGCGGCGGCGCGTGCGTTCGCCCTGTGGAACAAGGCCAAGAACCCGCGCACCGGGAAGCGCGAGGTCCTAGACGGGCTGACCGCGCGGCGCGCGCGCGAGGCAGCGCTGTACCTCACGCCGGAGCTCGGCGTCGATCGCATGCCGCAGGCGGTGGAGGCCGAGTCCAGCCTGGCGCGCTCTCCCATCGCGCAGGGCTCTGCCGTCACCATCGGCGCCGGCGCGGTCACTGCGGCCACGCAGATGGCTCCCGTGCTGCAGGAGGTCACCGCGGCCGCGGACGGGGCCAAGGCTGCGCTCGAGCCGGTCCAGGGTGCGCTGGGTGCCATCCGCGGCCTGGTCGGCTCTGTGGCCGATTTCGTCGGCATCCCGCCTGGCGGCCTGCTGGCCATCGCGCTGATCGCCGTGGGCTGGTGGATCCTGTCGAAGCGCCGCGAGCAGCGCTCCGAGGGCTGGTCGTGATCCGAGCCGCGCTCGCGCTGGCCAGCGGCATTCCGACCTGGGCCTGGGTGCTCGCCGCGGTGCTGGCCTGGGGCGGCTGGCACCGGCACCAGGAGCGGCAGGTGCGCGCCGACTTCGAAGCGGCCAAGGCGGCGGCCGTCGCCGAGCGTGCCGCCAGTGCGGCTGAAGCCAAGGCTGCCACCCAGCAGCGCGAGGCGGAGAAGAAGGGGGCAATCGATGAAGCCAGGAAAGCCGCGGCGCGTGCTCGCGCTGCTCTGCTCGAGCAGCAGTCTGCTGCTGGCGAGCTGCGCGACCGTCTCGCCGCTCTCGAAGCCCGTGCCTGTGGCGGCGATCCCGGAGCTGGCGGCGGAGGCCCTGGAGCCACCGAGGCCCGCGATCTGTCAGCCTACCTGCGCCGAAGGCTGGACGAGGCTGAAGCGGGAACTATCGAGTTTGCAGACGGTGCCGCCAGGGCCCGCGACGTCTGCGAGCGGCAGTACCGCGCGCTGAAGCCGGCGCCGTGACCGGCCGGGCCTAACGTCCGATCCACCGGACGCTACGCGCCGGTGATCTCCTGGTTGGGCGTCGTGCTCACTGCCACCACTCGTAGCCTTCCCCGTCGCAGTGCTCGCAGGGCGTGATCCCATCGTTCCACGGGTCGCCTCCGCTGCCTCCGCAAACGTGGCACGTCGTGTCTCGCTCGGGGCCATCGTCGTCCCACCAGTCATCATCCATGGCCGCCTGGGCGTGCATGTACTCGCTGTACTCCTGCTCGGCCTTGGCGCGGGCCAGCCGGCGCGCTGTGGCCGCTATGTGGCGTCGCCTCAGTTGCTGCATGTCCATGTCGTTGCTCCTACGTGGCCGCCGCCCAACAGTGCGCTGAACCGGACCGCCTATAGGCGGTCCTCCGCTCGCTGTCATCCACCACGGCGGCCGGTTAGCTCCGCGTTAGGCCAGCACTCCGTACAGAGCAGCTTCCGCTCCGCTGGCGTGCGTGGGTCGTCTCGGTGCGGCCCGCAGTTCATCGAGCAGATCTTCGTTGCCGGGTCGAATCGCTCGAGCTCCGCCGGGTCGGCCCGCGTGAAGGTCAGCGGCTGCTCGAGCACCGCCGGCGGCTTGATCCTGGTGGCCATGCTCAGGTCCCCGCGCGCCGGCGCACCCGGACGCCGTCGACCCAGCCAACCATCCAGGCGGAGCCGTCGCGGGGATCCATGAACATGCCGTCGCGCTCGGTGGTCATCAGGGCCGCGCCGGGTTCGATCATCGTCGGGACGTCGACCTGCCGGCCGTCGACCTGGATGCGCTTCCGGCCCCAGGCAGGCGTGACGTCGGGCAAGGCCTCAAACTCCGCGATGCTGAGTCGGCTCATAGGCCCATGCTCCGAAGCAGCAGGCTGCCTCGCTCGAGCGCGCGATACTTTTCAGCGATCGCTGCGTTGACCTGCCGGTGCTTCGCGGCGGTGTTTAGGTCGCGCCTGGTCTTAGACGCATCTACGCAGGCTTCGGCGATCAGGATCAAACGTAAGGCTTCGGCCAGCCGCATGCGCTCGAGTTCTTTCTGCGCCAGTTCGCCCATCAGCTCATTCACTCGCTGTTCAAGGTCATGCATGCTGGCCCTCCCGAGGCGCCAGCACGTGAGCGTGCCCGTCGACCGTAAGGCCGAGCTGCAGGCCGTCGGCGGCGGCGCTCTCGCGCAGGTTCTCCGCCTGCTGCCACCAGAAGTCGGCGGCGCTCTCGGCGGCATCCAGGCGCTGCTGGAGGTCTTCGACCTGGGCGGCCAGCTCGGCAGCGTGGTTGCGCAGGTGCTCAAGTTCCCAGCGCTCGAGGCGGCGCTGCAGCCGGCGCAGGGCGGGGTCCATGGCGCTCATCGCCCGAACCGGCAGCACCGGCCCACGATCGCCTGCCACTTCGGATCCGCGCTGCAGGGGGTGAATCCGGCGCGGCGCTGGGCCTCGCGCTGGATCAGCCGCAGGGGCCGCCGGGCCTCGCTCTCGGCGTGCTTGCGGGCGAGGCGGTCGCGGCGCGCCTGGCCGCGGCGGATCAGCGCGCTGCACTCGCTGGGTGCGCGCATCGCGGCGCGCTCCGCGTGGAGGTCGTGCTCGAGCGCTTCGGCTCGCGCCAGGATGGTCAGCGCGCGGCTGAGCTGGATGTTCATTCGTGGCTCCCGGTGGTGGTGCTGGCGGGCTTGCTCAGGGGCAGGTGTAGAGGACGTCGATGCCCTGCTCGGTGCCCCAGGCGATCGCGGCCTTGCGCGCGGCGGCGTAGGTGTCGTTGCAGTGGAACAGGACCTCGCCGGCGCGGTTCTCGAAGAGCCAGCTTCCGCGGCCGCTGGGCTGGCGCAGGTGGCTCCGGTAGAACCGGTTCGTCTCGATCGTGGTGCGCTCGCGGCGCGGTGCCGGCTTGGCGGCGCTGGTGCTGGCGGTGCTGGTGGCTTGCATGGTCGGGCTCCTGGTGCGGGTGGATGGTGGTTCAGGCGGCTTGCTTGGCGCCGAGGATCCGGGCGGCTTCCGCGAGGAGGCGCTCGACTTCGGCGAGGTCGCCGGCGAAGCCCAATTCCGCGCGTCCGCGGCCTGGCGCTTCTCGTGGCGCTCGAGGCCGAGGTCGATCGTGCTGAGGTGCGCTTCGATCGCGGCGCGGCGGGCGGCGTAGGCTTCGGCGGCGCTTTGCTTGCGTGCGGTGCTGCTGGTCATGTTCGGCTCCTGGGTGTCTGTCGTTGCGATGGCTCTACGATGCGCCATAGCTGGCACATATGCAAGCCAAAGATGCGGGACAATTCCGCAGGAGACCCCCCTCATTGATGGGGGGCGTGGAAGTTCAGCCGGCGCCGGTCATACACCGGCCCTCCCACCTGGGATCGCGCCCGGCGTGCCGCTTCCAGTCCTGCGGCACGAGCTCGATGCGCCGGCCGACGATCACGAGGCCCTGCGCGATCGCGTTGGCGACGTAGTGGCCCTGGCGGAGCAGCCAGCTCGGCGTCGCCTCGAGCGGCGCGCAGCCGGTCGGACGCTGCCGCTCGTATCGCCAGTTGGATCCGTCTTCGTCGGTCACCAGGGACAGGCCCAGCGTCTCGTTCCAGTCGTGGAATTTCATGCTGCCTCTCCCTCGCGCAGGCGGCGCGCCGTTTCCTCGTATTCGCGCGCGTTCTGCTCGCGCACACGGGTGCTCTCGGTGGTCACCCAGGGGAGGCTACGCTCGCTGGCGGCAAGGGTGCGTTCCTCGAGTGCGAGGCGCTCCCAATACTCCGGTGTCTGGGACGGATGCAGTGTCTTCATCGTTGGCTCCTGGTGGTGGTGAAGTTCAGCCCTGGGCGCCGGCGCGCTGCTCGAGGCGCTTCTGGATCTGGGCCTTGATGGCGGCTATGCGGCTCTTGGCCAGCAAGGCTCCGGCGAGGTCGTGCCGCCGGCTGCAGGCGGCGTGGGCGCGGTAGGCGGCCTGGAGGCGTTCGGTCAGGGTCATGCCGCACCTCCGTTCGCATCCGCGGGGAGCTCGGCATGGGCATCGATCCAGGCCACGCCGGTGCTGGCCAGGACCTCGTTCAGGTAGCCCTGCAGCATGTCGTTCAAGGCGTCGACCGTGATCTCCGGGTCATCCTGGACGATGCTGTACCCGACCCACTCGAGGTAGAGCGAGTCCAGCTCCTGCAGGGTGCTTGCGTGGTGCAGCTGTTCGGCCATCTTGCGGCCGGAGGCGAGTGCTTGGCTGGTCATCGTGCTCTCCGGCTCAGGCTTGCTCTCCGCGCTCCGCCTCGAGGGCGAAGGCGGCGTCGTAGACCGCGGTGGCGGCGGCGAATCGTGCGCGCGCGGCCAGGAATTCGTCATCGGTGGCGCGGCCGGCCCGGTAGTCGTCGCGCACCCGGTGGAAGATCGCCATGGCGGCGTCGTGCTCGACGAGGGCTTTCTGGTAGGCTTGGCTGGTCATGTTGCGGCTCCTGCGTGGTGTGTGTCGATGGCTCCACTATGGGCCGACACTCGCACATAAGCAAGCCAAGAACCGCGCAACAATGCGCAGTTGATCCCCCCTGAAGAGGGGGGTTCTGGTCAGGCTGCCAGCAGGCCGGTGAAGAGGCCGCCCCAGCCGGAGCCGTGGTTCTCTCCGCCGCAGCTGCAGTCGCACTTGAAGCCGCGCGCGTGCTCGCAGCGGGCGTCGCACTTCGTGCTCGGGTTCGTCCAAGCCTGCAGGAATCCCCAGGTCATCGCGCGGCCGCACTCGCTGCAGACGCCGTCGCCGACATTGAACCTGCCGCCCCGCTTCGCGTAGTGCACGTAGCTGCCCGGGTAGACGCGGCCCTCCGCGCCGCCCGGGCGCCACCAGCTGGCGCGCGCCTGGTCGCGCTGGGGGTAGTCGACTCGCTTGCCGACCTTGCAGTGCTTGCAGCTGTAGATCACCGTGGCCATGCTGCTCTCCCTCTCAGACCAGGGAGACCCAGACTTCGTATTGGCCCGGGCCAACCCGGCGCCAGCTGGCGGTCTGGCCGCGGCTGACGTACCGGTTGAAGGTGTGGCAGAAAGTCTCCGCCTGGCTCTCGGTGGTGTAGGTCGCTTCGAGGGTTTGCATCGTTGGCTCCTGGTGCGTTGTCGATGTCTTCACTATGCGACTGCGCTCGCATATAAGCAAGCGGAAGAGCGTGAAGCACTGCGCACCCCCGCGACCATGGGGGTTCCACGTGGAACGGGTCAGACCGTCGGCTGTTCGGCCGGCAGGGTGTAGGGCGCCATCGCGAGCACCTGGAGGTCGTCCGGGCCCAGCAGCATGCGCAGGTCGGTCTGCAGCATCAGGGTGAAGCCGGGCCGGTCCCGGTGCTCTTTCCAGAGCTCCAGACGCACCGGCTGGTACCAAGCCTGGCGGAGCTCGCCGCCGGTGCTGCACAGCACCTGGAGGCCGATGCAGCCGTCGCCGTTCGGCTCGGCGCGCTGGCGCTCCGTCGGGCGGCCGTGCTGCTGGAGCAGCTCTGCGCCGGCGGCCGTGACCCATGCCGTGCGCAGGCTGACGCCGTATTCGATCAGCCCGCGGCGCGCGGCGCGCTCGAGCGCGCGGAACGCGACTTTCGGGTGCTGCTGGTGCCGGGCCGCCAGCAGGAGGTCGGCAAAGGTCACCGCTGCCGGCCAGTCGCGGCAGGCCTCGAGCACCTGCAGGTCGCTGATGTCTTTCGTGCTCACGGCTGGATCTCGGCGAGCTCCTGCCGGCCGATGCCGAACACCTGGCGCAGGTGGTTGATCAGCCGGATCGCCTCGGTGCGGTCGATCTCGACCGAGGCGGCCATGTTCGCGGCCGCCGGCTGTTCGTCGGCGATGAGCGTGATGCGGCCGTCCTGGCGCAGCAGGCCGGCGAAGAGCTCCTGCGGCTCGCCGCTGCTGGCCAGCTTGCTCAGGGTCATGGTGAGGTGCTGCATGGGTTCTCCTGGTGGTCAGAACAGCTCGCCGATCGCACGGCGGGCGCGCCTGGTCGCGCGTGCATTCTGCTGGTGGTGCTCGAGGTCATAGGCGAGGTGGTGCCGCTGGCACCATGCGCGCAGGTTCTCCGGGCGGCAATCCTCGGGCTGGTGGTTCAGGTGCGCCACCGTCAGGACGATGATGATGGGCTGAGGGTCTTCCCAGGCGTATTCCTTCAGGAAGGCCCGGGCTGCCGCGTAGGTCCAGGGGTTGCCGGCGGAGTCCTGGCCGACTCCGGCGCGGTGCATGGTCCGATCCTGCTGTGTCGTGGCCGGCGTGTTCCCTTTGATCGGTTCCCAGCGCGGCGAGCCGTCGTCTTTCAGCTGCCAGCGTCCGATGGCGTACTGGTGCGCGCCGCACTCCGGGTGCTCGCAGCGCCAGTGCGCGCGCTCGAGTATCTGCAGCCGGATCTCCGGCCAATGCGCGGGGTAGCGGTTGCGGTTCTCAGGCTTGATGGGCATCATGTCTCCGTTCGATGGACGTCCGCGTGGCACTGCGGGCAAAGCCAACGAACCTGCAGCGGCTGGCCGTAGTCTTCGTGATGGCCGTGCACCTTCGCAATCTGCGTGCACTGTTGACAGCGATCAGGGCGCTGCAGCGCGCCAGACCGAACCGCCGCGTTGAGCGCTGTCCTAGCCGCAGTCTTCTCCGACTTCACTCTCCGCTTGGACGCCAAGCGCTCCCGCAAGCGGAATCTTTCGGGATACGCGGCTCGCGTGCGTCGCGCAGATGCCGTTCGTGATCGGCGCGTCCGCTCAGGATCTCGCGTGGCGATGGACCCTTTGCAATGGCAAGTCTTGCACTGTGATTTCAGGCCGTCTGGCCGTCGCGCGTCGCCGTAGAACTGGTCGAGCGCCTTCTCAACTCGGCAGCAGGAGCAGCGCCTCATGGTTCAACGCGCCTGAAGCTGACGCACCAGACAAACGGATTAGCCGCCCAGCTGCCCGGACCGTTGATCGATTCCCAGAGCGCGGCGTACCTGGCGATCGGGAAGCTGGCGTCGCGCACCGGCCCGATGCGGCGGAAGGCATCCGTGTCGTCTTCCTGGAGGCATCGCGGCTCCGGCCGCACACCCTCCGCGCGCGCGTCCGCCTCGCTGATGTCCTGCAGGCGCTCGACGCGGATCCCGGTGACCTCGAGGATGATCCGCGCCGCGCTGCGCGGCATGTGAATGCTCGGCACCCACTTCTGCCGCGGAGCGACCAGCTGGCGCTCCTGCTCGGCGTTCTGGTCGGCTCGATAGAGGCGGCATGCGCCGAGGTCCAGCTGCGTCTCGCGCACCCACAGGCGGTCTCCGATCGTTCCGTAGGGGCACTGCTGCACCAGGGACAGCAGCTCAGGTTCCGGCATGCTCGAGCGCATGGGCAGCTTGCACAGGCGCCGGGTCTGAGTCTTCTGGCCCGACAGGATGGCGCGCACCATGGCGCCGGTGAAGAGGACAGGTCGCTCACGCACCGTCGCTCTCCTGAGTCCTGGCGCAGGCGATCCGGTCGGCGCGCGCCGTCAGCGCGTGAGCTGCAGCGCGGAGCTCCTGCTCGGTCGGCGGGCGGCCCCAGGTCGAAAGCAGGCCTTCCAGGAACTGGACCAGGGCCACCGGCTCCGGCATCGCCGGCTGCGCTGCTGGGGCGGGCTCAAAGCCGTGCTCCACAGGCCGCCAGTCGCCTCCGTGGCGTTCCTTCATGTCCAGCGCTCGGAAGCCTGCTGACTGCTCGCGCCGCAGCCTACGCGCCGCATACACGTCGTGAGTGATGGCAAGAGAACCCATGTCCAGCATGTAGCGGCCGGTGCTGTTGCCGTTCGGCGCGAACTCTTCTACCAGCCAACAAAATTCGGTTTGGGTGTCCCAGGCATGGGTGGCTCCTGCTGCGCGCAGTTCGGCGCGTACCTGCATCCAGAGGCGGCCGAGCATGTTCTTGCCGTCGCGGTTCGGCCCCCAACCCCAGAAGTCATCGCGCCAGGAGTCCTCGACAAGCTCGCGGATGCCAGTGTCCAGCAGCTTGCGGCGCACGTACTCGTGCTGCTGCGCCTTGGCGCGCAGGATGTCGAGCATGATCCCGACCTTCACGTCGTCCCAATCGGGGCGGCGGTGAGCCTTGTTGCGCTCGGCGATCTTGAAAGCTTCATGCGCTGACGGCGCCTTGAGGATGGCGTGCCGGATCGCGGCAACGTCAGCCATTGCGCCATCCGAGTCGGTGAACTTCTCGAAGTGATAGGCGGCCTCGCTGGTGTCGAAGCGCAGCCCACGCCAGTACAGGGTGAAGGCGCTGAAGTTCGACAGCACGTAGAAGTCGTGCTCGTAGAACCGCACCCGGCTCGCAGTGTCGAGCCCGCGAAGTTCGGCCGGGGCTTCCGTCAGCGGCTGCGCTGCTGGCGCTGCACCTGGCCAAGCATTGCAGTAGCGCCGGATGTTGTCGGCCACGGCCTGCGGGTCGCACACAGAGCCGCCGGGCAAGCACTCGGCAATCAGGCGCTCCACGTCGATGCTGCTCACGCTCACCAACTGGCGCGGATGCGCTGCTGGCGCTGGGGCGGCGCTTTCGGCCCACAGTCGCCACTGCTGGTCGCGCTGTTCGATCCAGGCGGCTTCCTCGAGCGACCAGACGGCGTGCGGTTCTGGATGCTCTCCGAGGCGCAGGCCTTTGACGGCCGCCGGCATTGATGCGCGCATCTCGCTCATGGCGTAGTCTCCGGCGCCGGCAGCAGGTTGTCGGCTTGGACCTTGTCCAGCACGCGGCGACCGTCCTGGAGCAGCATGTGCGGCATGAACGCGGCTTCGAAGCTCATCACGCCGCACTCGATCGCCGTCACCTGGCCCTTCACCCAATCCCGGAGCACGCTGCAGACGCTAATCTGGGCCTGCTCGAGCGCTTTCCGGTCGTGCTCGGCGACGCTCCTGGTCGACCGGTAGGTGTGCGGGTGCGCGCGCTTCGAGGCGGCGGCGTAGCCCTTCCAGCTCGCCTCGAGGCTGACCGTCCGGTTGCGCCAGCGGAACTGCACCAGCGTCGATCCTTTCTCCTGGTCGACCATCGTGCCGAAGCTCTGACACCCGAACTTCTGGAGCACGCGCTGGAGCTCGGCGAGGGCCTTGTCGCCGCTGGTCGCGGTTTCGTAGGGCAGGCTCATTGGCGCTTTCCTTCCATGGGGTCGGGCACGAATCGCGGCGCTTCGTGCGCTGCACGCGTGGCGCGGTCGACCACGCGCTGCACTTCCAGGAACATGCGCGCGCCGTGATGCAGGTTCCCGTAGATCGCGGCGGCCATATTTGCGGTGGCGGTCAAGTCGTGCACCTGCGCCGCCTGGTCGCCGCCGTAGTCGGCCAGCTTCGACCGCACCCTGGCGATTCCAGCGGCCTCATCAATGGTCAGACAGGAGTAGCTCGGGTTCACCTGATAGAACCATTCCGCCATGCCGGGGGTGTGCAGCACCACCGCGCCGGCGAGGTCGTGCTTCTGGAGGATGGCCTCGATCTCGAGGCGTGCGGTCTTCAGGCGCGCCTGGTCTGGCGCGTCGCACGAGTACTTCGGCTTGCTCACTGGTGTCCCCCTTCCTGGATCTCGCGAGTCATCCTGCAGGCGCGATCGGGCTTGCTCTCGCACTCGCCCTCGCGGCAGCCGCAGGGCTGCTGGCGGTCGAACATCACGCACCGACCGGCCGGGCAGGTCAGCGCTTCCTGGCAGCCGCGCTCGGCGCACCGCTGGTGCACCTGGTCGGCACGCACGCTATCGGTCGGGCTGACCAGGATCTCGAGCGGCGGCTCGGCGCCGAGGGCCTGCACGAACTTCTCCCAGGCCTCGCGGGTGAAGTGCACGGCGCCGTCGCTCTGGCTGGTCTGCGCTCCCGCCCATAGCGCGGTCGTCTCGAGTAGCACCGGTGTGGCGTGCACCGCGGGCGCTCTCTCCCTGGAAAGATTCATGCCAGCTGCCGGGCGTCGGTTCCAGTGGTCAGCCACCTGCTGGAGGAAGTCAACCGCCATGCCAACGGTCCAGGAACCGCCCATCCGGCTGGTGCGGCTGAAGTTCTCCAGGCATGCGGCCAGATCGCGAGCTCGGCCCGGTACCGCGTGCGGCATCTCGGCGCTGGCCAGCGCTTCGACCGCGGCATCGCTCTGCGCCTGGCTGACCAGTCCGCCGGCGGCACGCTGGCGGGCCCGCAGGCCGTCGTGCAGCACCTGCAGGACCTCGCGCTGCAGGCGCTCGTGGTCGCCGTGGATCCGCCACCATTCCTCGTGGTGCGCGCTCAGGACGCTGCGAATGCCGAGCGCCTCGAGCTGGGCCAGCAGGCCTCGCGCGCGGTCGCTGATGCTGCGGTCGCTCTCGACCTCGTGTCCGGGCGGCGTGCCGTCCACCATGCGCTCGGTGGCCCGGTGCCACGCGGCGATCGCGCGCACGAGCTCCGACTCGGTCAGCAGCTCATCGACCAGCTTGCGGAACAGTGGGCCACTGTTCGCCCAATCGCTGTGTTCCCGGTTGAATGCATCGGCGATGTCGCGTGCGATGCCGATCGCGTGAGCGCGCCGGCGCAGCACCTGCTCGGCCGTCGGCGGCATAGTGGCGTCCACCGGCAGCCCGTATCGCTGCTGCAGGTCGACCGCGAGCTCGGGGTGCGTCGCTGCGCATGTGCGGGCGTAGGCCTCGAGCGCGGGCATGGCGTGCTGGTCGTGGTCGATGTCGAGAACGAAGTACTCGCAGTGTTCGTGCTTGCCGCCCGGGCCGCTCGAGCCGTCGGTGCGGGTGACGATGAATTTCTGGAACAGGCCCTGCTCGGTGTCGCTCCTGGCTGGATCTCGGGGTGGGAGCGGTTGGCGCCGCTTGGCATGGTCATTCATGGTGGCTCCTGGTGGTTCTACTTGCGGTTGCGCCGGCGGGACTTCGCGGCGATGCGCTCGAGGCGCTTCTTCTTCGCCCACTTGGCCAGCGGCGTGCTGGACTTCAGGTTGACCTTGGCATCGGGGTCGCGCCTGATCTTGAGGTTTGCGATCTGGTGCAAGTCGGCGGGCAGGACCTCGGTGCCGGCGGGCGCGTCTTCTCCGCGGCGCAGTCGGAACAGGTGACCGGTGTCTGGGTTCATCACGACTCTCCGTGGGCGCGCAGGCGAATCCAGGCCTGGCGCGGGCTGAAGGGGTACGGCACGCCGGTGTGCTGCTCGCGGAACTTCACCGCTCGCTCGGCTGCCGCCAGCGGCCCTGCCGACCGGCAGGGGTAGCTGGTGGAGACCTTGCGACCGTCGACCGTGGCGTGGACGTCGATCACAAGGTGTCCCTTGCGGCGCGTCAGGCGCATGCCCGGCACGCCGGCGCCGCGCCGGAACAGCCGGTTCGGCAGGCTGCTCATGGTCAGTGGGCCTTGCTGCCGGTGGCCGAGGCGACGAACGCGCCGGTGGCGGCTGCTGCCTGTGCACTGGCCTTGTCCGCGGGCTTCGTCTTCGCCGCGGCGGTCTTCTTCGCGGCAGGCTTGCCCTTCACGACTTCGGTGGTGGTCGACTGCGGCGGCGCCTCGCTTGGCGCTGCTCCCTTGCCCGGGAAAGGCCAGGAGCCGTCGCCCTTGTTCGGCTGGGTGGTCGCGCCCGGGAGCTGCTGCTGCGCTTCCTCCGGCGGCAAGAACTTGACCTCGATGTCGCGCGACTTCATCTTGGCCAGCCGGCCGAACTGTGCTTCCGTCACGTTCGCGCTCTCGTAGCTCATCCTGGCGATGAAGGTGCCACCTTCCTTCGGGGTGAAGCGCCAGTTCGACAGCATGCCGTCGCTGATCTCGAGGTCGGATTTCTTGCCGCCCATGCCGTGGTCGATGACCAGGGTGTAGCCGGAGAGCTCCTGCTTCCAGGGGAACTTGCCGATCTTCATGCCGATGCCCGTCAGGTTCGGGGTATCGGACGCGGCGGGAATGCCGTCGAGCGCGGCTTGCTTGGCGCTCTCGCTGCCGCTGCCCTTCATGAACAGCATCACGCGCAGCTTCGGGTCGAAGGCATCGAGGATGTCCGCCGCGAGGGCGATCTCGAAGTTCAGCTTCGCGCCGGGGTTCTCATCCGGTTGCCGATTCTTCTGGCTGAGGACGACGACGTCCAGCAGCTTCGCTTTGGTAGGTGCGAGGAGTTCGAACATGGTTCTCCGATCGTGGTGGTGATGGTGCTGGTGGTGGAGGGTGGGGCCGGACGCGACGCCGGACTATTGGGGACCAGGAGCCATCCAACTCCCCTCAGAGCGCTTGCTCTCACCCACCCGGAAACTGTCAGCGCTTGGCCGCCGGTGCGCGCGCGGGCTCCGGCCGCGGGCCGCCGGTCTTCATCGGGCCCTGTGCGACCTTGGCCGCCTTGACCAGCTGGAGCATCGGCTCATCGAAGGTCTGGGCCTCGGGGATCTTGCCGTCCTTGCCGGTCGGCGGCTGGAGCGTCAGGCGCGCGCAGCCGCTGATCCACTGCGTGATGGCCACGCAGACACCCTGGAAGCCGGAGACGCGGTCCTTCGCTTCGTCGCCGAGGTTGATCTTGCTCATCGTTCACTCTCTCCGTCGTATGCCCTATCGGGCGGATCTTGCTGGCGCTCAGTCTCCGCTGAACATGCGGTCGACCATCGCCTTGAGGTCCTTCGCCTGGTCGGGCGGCAGGTGCCGCGCGCCGTCGAGCTCGAGCAGGGCGCTGTCCAGGTCCTTCGCCGCCTTGATCGCATCGGCGATCTCGGCGTAGGTGCGCTGCGGCTCTGCCGGCGCGGCTGCAGCCGGCGCCGCTGCTGCGGGCGGCTTGCGCTTGCCACCGCCGCTGGCCGCGGCCTGGTTGCGTTCCGGCTCGGCCGGCGCCGCCGCTGGTGTGGCGGTGGCTTGCTGGTTGCCGCGCGCCACCGTTCCGAAGGCCTCGCGGCTGGCTTCCTGCTCGGCGGTACCGTCCGGCAGCGCCGGCGGCTCTCCGCCTTCCTCGAAGACCTCGCGCACCTGCTCGACCGTGGTCATCGCGCGGAGGTCCAAGCCGCCGCCCTCGGCCCGGTTGTCGACCTCGGCGGCCACCGCCAGCGCGTCGTTGGATGCGATCGGCAGCAGCTTCGCGTGCTTCTTGATCGCCGACTTCGCCGCCATGTCATCCTCCCAGAGGACCCAGGGCGTGTCGTCCAGCTTCGCCTGTGCCTTTGCCCGGTCCTGGTCGGTCTGGGCGTTCTCCACGTAGCGCACCAGGGTCTTGTACGTCTCGCTGCGACCGCGGATCTTCAGCACTTCCTCAAGCGGCAGCACGCAGGCGACTTCTCCGCCATCCTCGAGCTGCACGTAGCTGAACGCTCCGATGAGCGCGCCGCGGTCGACCAGCGCTTTCTCGTATTCCAGGAACGTGCCGGAGCCGAGGCGGTGCTTGAAGTGGTCGCCGGCGTGGATCGCTTCGGCCATCAGGCGCTTCACGCGCGGCGAGCGGTACGCCAGGGTGATGAAGCCGCGGTAGCCGATCTGGAACTGGCACTCGAGGACGTCTCCCCACTGGCCGTTCGGCAGCTTGCGGCGCGTGCTGTACGGGATCAGAAAGGCCTGCTGCTGGACGGTGTTCGGCTCGAGGCCGAGGGCGGCGCTGGTCATCATGGCGCCGAGCACCGTCGCCGGATCGCAGGCGGCCAGCTTCGGGGTCTTCTTCACCGCCATCACGCACAGCCGGAGCATGCGCTCGGCGGTGAGGTACTTGCCGGCGACCGCGGCGATGCCTTGCTTGACCCGGGCGTCATCGAGGTACTGGAAGATCGTCTTCGGGGGTTCTGCGACGCTGCCGGTGGCGGCAGCTCGCAGTGCGTCTTTGCTCATCGTGCTTTCCTCTCGTGGTGGTGAATCATCGGGCGCCGGCCGACCGCGATCGCGCGCGGCGCAGCACTCTGGTGCTGGTGGTCTTCAGGTACAGCGCGTACCAGTCGGGGTGCTCTCGCTTGAACCGGTCGAGCTCGAAGCGGGCGCGGCTCTCGGTGGCCCAGGACATCAAGTCGCGGACGCCGCTGGCCAGCGTCTCGGCCGGGCCCATGTGCTTGGCGATGGTGAACCGCAGGTGTTCCTCGCGCGCCTCGAGCGCCTCGATCCGGCCCTTGATCTGGCCGAGCTCCTGGACCGCCTCGAGGATCTCGGGCGTCGCCTCGACGCGGCGCGGCTCCGGCTTCTCGAACAGGGCGCGCAGGTCGGAGAAGTTGACCGGGTCCGGCGGGATGTCGCGCTCGACATGGTCCTGCCAGAACGAGACCATCTTGCTCTCCATGCCCTGGATCGTCTGTTCGTCGCGCGTCAGCCAGAAGATGTCGACGTCATCGAAGCTGCGCAGCGCGGCGGCAAGGCAGCGCTGGCGGCCGGTGATCATCAGGCCGTCCATGAACTGCGCGGCGTAGTCGATCGGGATGTCTTCGGTGCCCTCCTGGCCCCAGCGGTGGCGGGCCTGGCCGCCGACCGACTTCGCGTCGCTGGTCACGTGCTCGCCGTCGACCTCGAGCTCCAGGTCGATCTCGCACTTCAGGAACGGGTACCTCGGGTGGGTGTACCGCTCGTTGCGCGCCAGCACCTTGACCTCGTGGCCCTGGTCGCGCAGCTTGTCGACCACCATCTCGCAGATGAACGGCTCGAGGCGCTTGCCGCGCTCGAGGCGCCGGTCGCGCTCGGGATCCGGCTCCGGCTTCACCCGTCCCGTCTTCAGGCGCCACAGGTCGACCGCGGTCATCCAGGGGCTGACGCCGAGCACCGCTGGCGCATCGGTGCCGCCGAGGAAGGTGCGGCGATCCGGCTCTTTCGTGCGCGCGCGGGCCATCAGTCGGCGCTCCCTGGTGCTGCGGCCGGCGCTGCTGTCACGAGCTCGCGCTGGCGGTGGCGCCAGTTGATGTCGCGGCTCGGGTCAACCCAGGCGAGGTGCTCCGAGCGAGCGCTGATGGCGTACCCGGAACGCGGATCCGTCACCGGGACGTCTCTGGTCAGGTAGGGCGAACCGCAGCAGCCGCATCCCTCGATCGCGATGCCATGCTTCAGCGTCAGCGCGCGGAGCTCGAGCACGAAGGCCTCGCGCGCCGCCTGGTCGATCACTGTCGGGTCGTCGTCGCTCATGACATGACCTCCAGCACCGCGATGCGCGCCTGCAGCTGGCGCTCCTGCTCGGCGCAGTTCTCCAGGTACTTCGGCCCCAGCTTGAATTCGGAGCCGGGCATCGTGGCGGCCTGGAGGTAGCCGTCGCGCTCATCCTGCAGGCACTTGAGCTGCTCGCGCAGCCGGTGCAGCTGATACAGGTTCCAGAGGCGCTGCCAGAGCGGCATGCGGGTGGGGATGGTGTAGCGGGCGCAGTGGAGTTTCATGCTCGGATCCAGGTCATGGGAACGTCCGCCAGGAACGCTTCCCAGGCGGCGTGGAGGGCAGCCTCGCGTGCGAGGTGGAGGCGCAGCTCGCTCATCCGGCGTTCTCCGTCGGAGCGACCGCGATCGCGCGCAGCAGGGCGATGCACTTCTGCTGCTGCTCGCGGAGCACCGGCTCGGCGTCCGGCCGGAGGGCGCCGCGGCCCTTCAGGCTGTCGGCAGCCGCGCCGAGCATCCCGGCGCACTCGGCCAACATCATCTCGAGCTCGGGAGCGCGGGCCATCAGGCGGGCATCGTAGGCCCGGCGCGGCTCTGTGATCTCGGTGGTGGCCAGTCTGGCGATCGCGTTGCCCTGCTGGTCGTAGATGCGCCAGCTGGAGGCGCAGCGAATGGCGCGCCAGGGCCCGAGGCTGCAGCGGCTCTGCTCGGCGGCGCTCACGCTGCGCTCCCGCTGGTGGAGTGCTGCGCGCGGCGCAGCGCGGCCTGCAGGCGCGTCGCATCGACCGTGATGGTGACCGACTGCCGCCGGCGCTGGAGCTGGGCGCGCAGCGCGCGGCCGAGCTCGATCGTGCGCTTCGCGGTCTCGGGGTCCATGTACGCGGGGTACTTCTGCGCGAAGGTGGCGCTGGATGTCTTGCTGGTGTTCATCGTGGCTCCTGTGGTGGCGGCCGGTGGCCGCACTCCCAAGCCCGGACGCGCCGGGCTCGCGGGTGCGGTCAGCCGGCCTGCTCGGTGCTGGTCCATCGCGCCGGCATGCCGGTGCAGAACCAAGTCGGGCAGAGGCGGACCCAGGTGCCGCTGGCGCGGCGCAGGTTCGTGCTGACGAGGCGCGGCTTGATGGTGCTCATGCTGCGTCCTCTCTCACTTGCTCAGAGCGGCCAGCATCGCGTTCGCGCCGGCTTCGTACGCTGCCTCGAGCGCAGCCTTGATGCTCCACACCGCTTGGTCGCTGAAGTCCAGGCCGTCGGACATGCGCGTCTCGAGCGTCTCCAGGCTGAGGTGCTTGGCTGCAATCACCGTGAGCATCTCGGTGCGCTGCTGGATCGCCTTGCTTGGGGTTGCAGGCTTGCGGGAGGTGGTGGCGGTGTTCATCTTTGGCTCCTGGTTCCGCGCGGGGTTGCGCGATGGCCTTACTCTGCCTATCTGCCAGCCAACAGTCAACGGTCAATCTGGACTATTTCGCGTGGCTTTTGTGGAGAAGTCCGCACTCTACCTAGCGTCATGCCTGTGCATAACCGTTTCTGCGAGCGCGCGAGTCGTCCGATTGGACCACGCGCCGCACTTCTGCTACGCTTCCGGCCATGATGATCCCACCCGTCCCCTCTCTGGCCCAGGTCGCTGCTGCGCTTGGCTTGCTGCGTCAGCCGCAGCTGGAGAAGCTCTCCGAGCTCTCCGGCGTGCCGGTCGGCACGCTGTGGAACATCCGCAGCGGCAAGTCGCAGAACCCTGGAATCGTCACCGTCGCGGCTTTCCAGCCGTTCGTGGAGTCGCTCGCCGCTGTTGCGCTGGCGACGCCGCCGGACGCTCGCGCTCCGCGCGGCACCAGCGCGCGTGCTCGGCGCGGTGTCTCTCGCCGCAAGAAGCCGCTCGTTGCGCCTGGTTCCGGCGATCCGGTGCCTGCAGGCGGGCCTTCCGGCTTCATCGAGCCGGTCACGCCATGAGCACCTTCCCCCCGAAACCCGGGACGGTGGCGTTCCGGGCGCTGGCGCATCTGGAGGCGATGCTGCCTGGTCGACCGCGTGCCACCGCGGGCATGATCGCTGGCGAGCTGCGCGGCGTCACGGCTCTGCAGGTGCGCGAGGCCCTCGAGGAGGCTCACGTGCACGGCTACGTCAACCGGGAGGCGGAGTTCAGCCCTGGCGCGCGCGGCCCGGTGTTCTACGAGCTGGTGCGCGGGACGAACGGCGAGCTGGCCACTGGCGTGCCGCCGGCGGCCGATCGCCTGATCTCCGGCACCGGTCGTCCTGAGCTCGAGCCGCGCGGCGTCATCGCGCCGGTGGTCGATCCCAACCCTCCGCCGGCCGACGCTCCGCTGCTGCCTGCTCACGCTGGCCACGAGCCGATCAGCAGGGTGGTGGCGATCCGGCCAAAGGCTGACGGCTTCGAGGCGGAGCTCGAGCAGACGCCGGAGCTGGCGGACTGGCTTCGCGGCGCGAAGCTCGGCGATGCTTCCGAACCGGAGCGTGTTGAAGTTGCCGAGCGTGGGCCCGAGGCGCCGGTAGTCACGCTGGCGGTCGACTTTGCGCCGGGCCCGGACCAGTTCGCCGTGGCGCTGGCTTCCGACGGTCGGCTGCACTGCTGGCGAGGCTCGGTGCCGTTCGTCTTCTCTCGTGCAGAGGCGCGCCACCTGATCGACTACCTGAACCGGATCGACCTGGATCCGCTGCTCGAGGAGTCGCCGTGATCGTGACGAAGCCTGCGCTGCGCTACATGGGCGCGAAGTTCCGGCTGGCGCCGTGGCTGCTGCAGTTCTTTCCCGCGCACGAGTGTTACACCGAGGCGTTCGGCGGCTCCGCTGGCGTGCTCTTGCAGAAGCCGCGCTCGCACGGCGAGGTGTACAACGACCTGGACGGCGAGGTGGTGAACTTGTTCCGCGTGCTGCGCGACTCGAAGCAGCGGGCCGCTCTGGTCGAGCAGCTTCGCCTCACTCCGTTCGCGCGCGACGAGTTCGATGAGGCGTGGGAGGAGCACGACGACCCGATCGAGCGCGCGCGCCGGCTGTGCATCCGCGCGCAGATGGGCTTCAGCTCCAACGGCGCCAACAAGCGGAGCACCGGCATGCGGACCGACATCCGCCGGGCCAGCGCTAACGCGATGAACTTTTGGGCGCGGTACCCGGATGGCCTGGCTGCTGTCGGCTCTCGGCTGCAGGGCGTGCTCATCGAGAACCGGCCGGCGCTGGAGGTGCTCCGGCAGCACGACTCACCCTCGACGCTGCACTTCATCGATCCGCCCTACCTGCACGGCACCCGGGTGATGCGCTCGAATGGCGGCTACCGGCACGAAATGTCCGACGAGGACCATGGCGAGCTCCTGGAGGTGCTCCTGGACCTGCAGGGCATGGTGATCGTCTCGGGCTACGACTCCGAGCTCTACGCCGGCATGCTCGGCGACTGGCGGCGCGAAGAGACCGACTCGCGCATCGCGGCCGGCCGCGGCACCAAGGTGCGCCGCGAGATCGCCTGGCTGAATCCTGCGTGCGACGCGGCGCTGCAGCGCCTTCCGGGAGGCCTATGGGCGGCGTGACGGATCCCAGGCCGGCTCCCCTGGTGCCGCCGGAGGTCGACCTGCGCGACTTCCCGCGCATGGGCCTCGACGTCGCTCGGCTTCGAAGCTCCGAGCTCGTGGTCGACCAACCGCCGGAGATCTGCTGGGCCGCGCTGATGCTCTGGTGCGCCGCGTGGCACGAGGTGCCTGCCGGCTCGGTGCCGAACAACGACCGATGGCTCGCAGATAAGGCTGGGTACGTGTCACGAGGACAAATCGATGTGTCCTGGGGACAGATTCGTGACTCGGTTCTGCGCGGCTTCGTGGAGTGCTCCGACGGGCGCCTGTACCACAAGGTCACTTGTGAGATCGCGCTCGATGCGTGGTCTTCGAAGCTCCGCCAGCGCTGGGTTTCGGAGTGCGCGCGCGTGCGAAAGCACAACCAGCGGCACGGTACGTCAGTGACCACTCCCGATTTCGAGCACTGGATTAGCCTGGGTTGCCCGGCTGGCGCTCCGCTGCCGCTTCACGAGGACGACCCTGTGAAGTCACAGGGACAGTCCCGTCCCGGTCACGTGGCTGTCCCGCGTGAAACAGCATCCAAGAGAAGAGAAGAGAAGGGAATACTATCTATCTCTCCTACTACCGTAGGAGAGAGCGCTTCCGGCGATCCGAGGCCCGATCCCGACCTGCTCGGCGACGCTCCGCCAGAACGCAAGCCTCGCAAGCGTGCCGGCGCCGGAGAGCTCGAGCGACCGGCTGATGTCGCCGACGACGTCTGGTCGGCCTGGCTGGATCTGCGGCGCAAGAAGCGCGCTCCGGTCAGCGGCGTGGTGCTCGAGCAGGCTGTGCGTGAAGCCGCGCTGGCGAAGCTCTCGCTCGAGGACTTCCTGCGCGTCTGGTGCTTCCGCGGCACGCAGGGCCTCATGGCCGAATGGATCAAGCCGGCCGACCGGCAGGCGCTTGCTCGGGCCGCTCCGGACCGCGTCAGCACGCAGCTGCGCACCGCCAACCTCATGGTCAATCCGCCGGGCTCTCCGGCTCGCTCGCCGGCGCCGCCGGCATCGGAGGTCATCGATGTCCCATCCCGTCGCGTCGGCTGATCGCGCCAGCGCCGACCTGGACCCGTTCCTGCCCGGCACCTGGGTGCACCGCATCTGGGCCGCCATGCGCGCCGCCTACGGCGCGGAGTTCGACCGCCGCTGGCAGTGCCCGGAGGGCGAGGATCCGGAGGCGCACGTCGCCTCGCTGCGCGACCACTGGCAGCGCGAGCTGCGGGCCTTCCGAACCTTCCCGGAGGCGATCTCCTACGGGCTCGAGAACCTGCCGCCGCGACCGCCGAGCCTGCCGGAGTTCCGCGCGCTGTGCCTGCGTGCTCCTGCTCGCCCACCGAAGCAGCAGGACCTGCTGCCGCCGCCGCCGCGCGATCGCACCCGCCTGGCGGCCGAGCTCGGTCGTGCGGTGGAGGCCCTGCGCCAGCGCAAGCCGACCGCGTGCCTCGAGGAGATGGAGGCCAAGGTCGCGCGTGGCGAGGTGCTGTCGCCGGGCCAGCGGCAGTGGTTGCGCGAGGCCCGCGCCAACCGTCCGCTCGGCGCCGCGGTGCCGGAGGACTACCGCGGGGTCGACCCGACGAAGCTGCCGGCCGGCATGCGTCACTCGCGCTGACGATCGCCATGGACCCGTGTCGCCCCTCATCGCCTGCTGCGTCGTGCGCCCGGTGCGCTCGGCGCAACGAGAACCTCCCGGTTCTGCCGTGGCTCCGGCCGCGCACCGTTCTGCTCGACGTCTCTCGAGCGGCCTGGCCCGCTGGCAAGTGCCCATTGTTCGTGCCGACCAGCTCGGCTTCTGTCCTGGAGACTGACGATGTCCCTGATGTTCGCTGAAGACTCCGAATTCGAGGAGCAAGCCCTGCAGCGCGCGGTCGACGCCGATCGCGAGCTCGACGCTCCGGTCGGCACGCCGCCGCGTCTGGCGGTGCGCGTGGTGCTGCTCGTGGTGGCTCTGGCCGTGGTGTGCGCGGCGCTCCTGTCGGCGCTGGCCTGGTGGACGAGGGATCCGCTGTGAAGCGCCCGGCGTTCCTTCGCGGCGCGTTGCCTTTGTGGGTGCTGATCCTGCTTCTGCTGCTGTGCGCCGCTTGGCTTGGCGCCGTCGGCGTCGTGGTGGCTGAGGTGGTGCAAGCGGTGGTCGGCAGTTCCAGGAGTTGCCCGTGATCGCTCTTGGAATCGACCCCGGCCTCACCGGCGCGGTGGCCCTGGTCGACGCGACCGGCCGGTGCCGCGTCGAACAGCTCCCGACCGTGGCCCTGTCGGGCGCGGGCATGGTGAAGCGCCGCATCGACGGGCACAAGCTGGGCCAGCAGGTGCGCTCGTGGTGCCCGGTGGGTGATCCGGTGGTGGTGGCCATCGAGGCGCTGCGCACCGTTGGGTGGCGCGGCAACGCAGCGCAGACGCAGGACTCGCTCATGCGGACCGTCGGCGCGATCGAGGGCGTGCTCGACATGCTCCGTCTGCCGTTCCGCTCCGTCGAGCCGCAGGTCTGGAAGGGCTTTTACGGCATCGGGGCCTCGAAGCGCGAGGCCCTGCACAAGGCGCTCGTGCTGTACCCGGATGCTCCGGTGCGCCTTATGGCCGATCACAACAAGGCCGAGGCGCTGTTGATCGCCCATTGGGCGTTGAGGACGTTCGAATGACCACACCACCCAAGGCTCCGCCGGTCAACCCGCTACGGCAGGCTGGCTCCGGCTTGAACATGAACCGCATGTGCGACTTCCATGGCCGTTCGGCTCCTGTGCTCGGTGGCCGCATCCAGCGGCGCACCGGCCTGTGGAAGTGCGCGGCGTGCATCGCCAACGACAACAGCGCCAAGGAGAAGGCGTGACCTGCCACCAGTGCACCGACGCTCGGTCCGAGCCGCTGCGTCCCTACTTCACCCCGGGGTGCGTCTCCTGTCAGGCGCGGGCTCTGGCAGGCTCCGGCGACCGGGCCGCGCTCATGCTCGATCCGCTCGAGCCGGAGCAGGCCGAGATCATGTTCCGCCTGTTCGGCGAGCGCTGGCCAGACTCGCTCGGCGCGGTGCGCTGGTGGATCTCGAGGATCCGGCAGTGGGAGGCGTCGAGTGCAAAGGCCTAGCGTGCTCGACCTGTTCTCCGGCATCGGCGGCTTCTCGTTGGGCCTCGAGCGTGCCGGCTTCCAGACCGTGGCTTTCTGCGAGATCGACCCGTGGTGCCGGCGCGTCCTGTCGAAGCACTGGCCCGAGGTTCCCTGCTATGACGATGTCCAACACCTTACCGCTGCCCGGCTTCGAGCCGATGGCGTGCCCCCCATCGACACCATCTGCGGAGGCTTCCCATGCCAGGACGTCTCGCTCGCCGGCTCGGGTCACGGCTTGGATGGTGAGCGATCCGGCCTCTGGCGAGAGATTTGCCGCCTTGCTGGCGAGCTTCGACCTCGGCGCCTGCTCGTGGAGAATGTCGGGGCTCTACGAGGGCGAGGACTCTCTGCCATTCTCGGAGACCTTGCCGCGCTCGGTTTCGATGCGGACGCGCATGCTGTACCAGCTGCCGCCGCTGGTGCACATCACCTCCGTGACCGCGTCTGGATCGTCGCCTGGCGCGCCGACGCAGAAGCCCGGCACCCTGGTGAGTCGTCCGCTGCTGCCGACCTTGCAGGCTCAGGACTTCAGGAACGCTTCGGACTATTCCGATCGCTCGCGCAAGCACTCGCCGCAGCTCCGGCATCTGGGCCAGGGCCGGCTCGACCCGTGTTTCTGCGAAACGTTCATGGAGTTCCCAACCGGCTGGACCGACGTCGAGTGAAGGCGCTAGGGAACGCCGTCTACCCTCCGCTGGTCGAGCTGATCGGTCGCGCGGTGCTCTCTCAGGAGCACCGGTCGTGACGCTGGTGCTGAAACCTGCCGGCCCGGGCAATTGGGCAGTGACGCTCATGACGCTCGAGGGCAGGTGCTTTCGCTCGTTCAAGCTCAAGCCTGGCGATCGCTTCCCTATGGGTGGTGTCGTCTGGCGCGTCTGTGAAGTCCGACCTTGAGACCGACATGGCATCCATCGGAACACCCGACCTAACCCGTGAGCTGGCGCGCGCGCTGGGCTTGCCCAAGACCACCACAAAGGCAACCCTGCGCCTTGAGGTGGGCGAGCTGCCGCGCCTTGAGGTGGAATGCTTCGAGGTGCCGCTGCGCGTGGTCACCGATCCAGAGACCGGCGCGCGCTCGATCGCAAGCGTGCGCTTCATGCTCCGCCTGGAGCCGTTTTCCCCAACCGAGAAGGACCAACCTTGAAACACACACACCTCATCGTCTCCGCGCTGCTGGCGCTGGCCAGCTCCGGCGCTTTCGCCACCACCTGTTCGAACGGAGGCTCCAATTGGCCGAAGTGCACACCCCCCTCCCCGTCGACTCCGCAACCGGCGCAGTCGACCTCGACCGCCTCATCGCAGAGCTCGAGCGCGGCGACCTCGAGCGCAGGCTCGCTCTCGTCCGCAGCGGTCAGCGTGACCGCATCCCCTTCCTCGACTTCGTCGGCGGCCGGTGGATCCGTCGGCTCGGTGTCGCAGTCGTTCGAGGAGTTTTCTCGCTCGAACATGTACGTGCTGCCTCCGCCGGCCCAAGCGGCGCCTCTGCCGGCCGGCCTGTGCCCTGAGGGCGACAGCATGAGCGTCAGCGTGCTCGGTGGCCTGCTGTTCAGCTACTCGACCAGCCGAGTGCGCACCGAGATGGAGTGTCTTGACAAGGTGCTGGCCGCCTGGCGCGAGACGCCGAAGGTGACGGTCATCCAATCACCTGTGATCCCACCCACCCAGCCTGTGCTCTCGGCACCTGCGGCCACGCCGCCGGCCGCCTCGGATGAGGTGAAAAAACCGGAAGCTGCCAAGGCTCCCGCCAAGAAGGCGAGCGCTCCGAAGAAGCCCGCGGCGAAGGCGTCGACGGCGCCCTCCTGCGAAGAGGCCGCGCTGAAGGCGTGCCGGCCTGCCAAGACCAGCTGATCGGCGATACCATGGGCGCCTCTGCATCGCCTGGAAGCCAGCGCTGGGTCGCGGCGCGCGGGATTGGCGTCGCGGGCATTGTCCCGACTCGCATCGGTCGGCACGTTGGCGTGATGAGAACGGCTGGCCTCAGCCGGGACAGATCAACCCCGGTAAGCTGGCGCACCCCGGTGTTCCGGCAATCCGCCGAATGAGGCCCACCCATGAGCGATGATCTCGAGCAGCTGGTGTCCAACGTGGAGGCCCTCCACGCCGGGCCCGATGACCTGGTGGTTGCCACCTGTCCGGTATCCCTGTCCGACGCGACCCGTGAGCGACTCCGGTTGGAGCTCTCCCAGCGCTTGCCCGGTCGTCAGGTCCTGGTGCTGACCGATGGCATGCAGCTGTCGACGTTGGGTCAGCATCGCCAGCTCGGGCGCATCGAGCGAACGCTGGCTGCTCTGCAGACCGCTGTCTCTGCGGTGCTGCAGGCGCTTGCCAACGAAGAACCCCCACCTGAAGCCCGCACCCTGGACGGCGATCTGTTCCCGTCGGGTGAACGTGACCAGTCGCAGCCCCTATGACCTACCCGTCCAAACGAAAGCGTATCCGCGGTCGCCGCCTGCAGGAGTACCGCGCGCAGTGGTTCTCCCTGCACCCGCTTTGCGCGGAGTGCGATCGCAACGGCAAGGTGCGCCTGGCCACGCAGCTGGACCACATCGTGGCGCTGGAGAACGGCGGCACCGACTTCGACCAGCCGGGCAACCGTCAGGGCCTGTGCGACGACTGCCACGAGGTGAAGACCGCAAGGGACCTGGGCTATCGCTCTCGCCGCCCCATCGGGCTGGATGGGTTTCCGATCGAAGGGGGGGGAGTGTCGGCTCCGGGGGCGAAGAATTGGAAAC
>Ga0208916_10000077_pt1 | contig 42213 bp, 44 predicted proteins | sample DEB19_08_DNA_5_FD_184523 | JGI IMG/M metagenome (GOLD analysis project Ga0208916, IMG submission 184523) | Aqueous microbial communities from the Delaware River and Bay under freshwater to marine salinity gradient to study organic matter... | ecosystem: Environmental > Aquatic > Marine >... | reverse complement strand
CACGCCGCTGATCACGCGCATTCGCCCCGGTGCTGTGCGCATTGAAAAGGCAGACGGCTCGGAAGAGTTCGTGTTCGTCGCGGGCGGCATCCTCGAAGTTCAGCCCAACCGTATCACTGTGCTCAGTGACACGGCTATTCGCGGCAAAGACCTCGACGAGGCCAAGGCCACAGAAGCGAAAAAAGCGGCTGAAGAGGCGCTGAAAAATGCCAAGAGCGATATAGATCTGGCCCGCGCGCAATCAGAACTGACTGTCATGGTCGCTCAGATTGCTGCACTGCGTAAATTCCGCCAGAAGCGTTAATCATTGGACGGCTGGGCAGTTTGCCCAGTGTGCCAAGTGTTCGCAAAAAACCGACCTTCGCTCTGAAGGTCGGTTTTTTTATGCCTCAACGCTTCAGAACAATGCTGGCGTGTCGGGTAACTCGTTCGGTTGCTTGTCGCTGTCGGGTAGTCTGTCGGCAGTGGACGTTGGAAAGATGCGCTCCAGTTCGGAAGACACTTCATCCAATACGCGAGTCAAGCCGACTTCGTAAGACTTGACCCGAAAAGCGTCACGCAGGTGCGCCACCAGCGCCGACCACTGTGTGCTGCTGATGTGCGTGGCCAATCCGCGATCGGCCACGATCTCGATCGCGTGTTCTGCCAGCAAAACATAAATCAGCACGCCATTGTTGTGCGCGGTGTCCCAGACGCCGAGCTTGCCAAACATCATCAGGGCGCGTTCACGGATCACCTGTTGCAGGCTGCGTTCAGAGCCAACGCGCCACAGATAACTCAGCGGCAGAGACGCTTCAATGCAGATGCGAATTTGACCGCTGTGGCGTTGTTCACTGGCCGCCACAAGACTGGCCAGCCGGCCCAGCACGGCAGGCGGCACCAAACGAGCTGTGTCAGCAGCGTCGAGCCAGAGGTGTTTGAGAAAAGTCTTGAAATGGGCCGCCATGTTCAACGCCCTACCATTTTCCAGAGGCGCCGCCGCCGCCAAAATTACCGCCGCCACCACTGCCGAAACCACCGCCACCCAAGCCACCTGATTCACCTGAGTCACCGTATCCGTCCGATGAGCCGCCGCGGCCAAAGCCGCCAAGACCAGAGCCAAAGCCAGTACTCCGGCCGCCAGAGGTCAGCAAGCTGGCCAAGGCAAAAACAAACCCAGCCATGCCCGTTAAAACGGCCACGACGAGGCTGGCTGTGAGAAGCCAAGCCAGCAAGCCAACACCCGCACCGGTTAGCAGTGAGCCGAGCTTGCGGCCGATGACAGAGCCCAGCAATCGGGCCGCAAACGGCACCGCCACAAAAAGCAACACCGCAAAGTCAAGCCATTGAAAACCAGCATCGCGAGGATGCCGAGCGTCAGCGGCGGAAGGTTCCGGCAGCTTCTCGCCAGAGATCAAGGCGGTGAGCATGTCAACGCCCGCATTCAGACCGCCCGCAAAATCCCCCTCGCGAAAGCGCGGTGTGATGGCTCGCTCAATGATCTGCTTAGCCGCCAAATCAGGAACCGCACCTTCAAGCGTTTTAGCGGTAGCGATGCGCACCACGCGATCATTCTTGGCAACGACGATCAGCAGCCCATCGCCAATGTCTTTTCGGCCGATTTTCCAAAGATCACCGACACGCTGGGTGTAGCCACCGATGTCTTCTGGCGCAGTCGTCGGCACCATCAGCACGACGATTTGTGAGCCCTTGGCGTTTTCAAAAGTTTGCAGCTTGTTGTCAAGGGCTTGGCGTTGTGCGGCATCCAATGTGGCGGTGGTGTCGATCACGCGAGCGCTCAGCGCCGGAATCGGCTGCAATCCAGTTTGTGCCGAGGCGAAGCTGGGCGGCAACAGGAAGCAAAGGCTGAGCAGAAATACGCGCAATTTATTTCTTCTCGAAATTAACTGACGGAGGCTGCGAAATTTGCGCCTCGTTCTCAACCGCCAAGCTGGGCTTCACCTGGTAGCTGAAGACCATGGCGGTGAGGTTGTTTGGGAAGCTGCGCGTCAGCACGTTGTATTGCTGAACCGACTGGATGTAGCGGTTGCGCGCCACGGCAATGCGGTTTTCTGTGCCTTCAAGCTGTACGCGTAAATCTTGGAAGGCTTGATTCGCCTTCAAGTTAGGGTAGTTTTCAGACACCAACAATAGCCGCGACAGAGCCGAGCTCAAACCAGACTGAGCCTGCTGAAACCGCTGAAAGGCGACCGGGTCGTTGAGGGTTTCAGGCGTGACTTTGATCGACGTCGCGCTGGCCCGGGCCTCGATCACCTGCGTCAGGGTGTTTTGTTCAAATGCCGCCTCACCCTTGACGGTGGCGACAATGTTCGGCACCAAGTCGGCACGACGCTGGTATTGGTTGAGCACCTCAGACCAAGCTGACTTGGTCTGCTCGTCAAGACGCTGGAACTCGTTGTAGCCACAGCCGGAGAGCAGCACCAGCACCCAGCCGGTGCAAAAAAGCTTGAAAAAACGCGAGGTCATACACAGAGCCTTTCAAGAAAAACAGACGTACGTCGCCAGACACGCCGAGGGTTCACACTAGCATGTCAAACTCAGATGTGAGTCGGCCGACTTCCCCGTTGCGCTGTCAGCCAGGCGGCAAGAATTCCTGTTGCCGAGCTACATCGTTGGCTCGCGGCATGGCTTAATACAGCAGACGCGTCGATCACTCACGCCAAAGAACACATTCATGCGAAAAGCCAAACCAACACTGACCCACAACGGCCATGCAGACGAGACGGAAGCCGCGTTTTATGAGGCGATGCGACTCGGCGATATCGACAAGCTCATGGCCTGTTGGGCCGATGAAGATGACATCGTCTGCGTCCACCCGGGTGGCACGCGATTGGTCGGCGCCTTGGCAATTCGCGGCGGGTTTGATGCGATGTTTTCTCACGGCACGATACGCGCGCACATTGAGCATGTGCGGCGCGTTCAAACCCTTGGTGTCAGCATCCACAGCGTGCTCGAACGGGTCGAAGTCTTGACGGCCAGCGGGCCGGCGCAAGCCTACGTTATCGCCACCAACGTGTACCTCAAGACCGCGCAAGGGTGGCGATTGGTCGCACATCACGCCAGCCCGGGAACCTCAGAAGAGGTGACGCCAACTGACAGCCCGACTGTCCTGCACTGACACATGGACTACCACGCTCCTTGGTGGTTGCCCGGCGGCAACCTACAGACCATCTGGGCCGCATTGCGCGGTCTGCGTTACTTGGGTGCAAAGCCGCTGTTTCGTCGCGAGCGCTGGACCACACCCGATCAAGATTTTGTCGATGTTGATTGGCTGATCGATGGGCCGGATGTCAAGACCGATGGAAAAACGCAGCCGCTGCTGGTTGTATTTCACGGCCTTGAGGGTTCGTCATCCAGCCACTACGCCGAAGCCTTTGCGGAGGTTGCAAGAAGTCGCGGGTGGGCCTATGCAGTACCGCACTTTCGCGGCTGCTCAGGAGAGTTAAATCTGGCACCACGCGCTTACCACTCCGGTGACTTTGCAGAGATCGACTGGATGCTGCGCCGCTTCAAGGCGATGCATGCAGGGCCGCTGCTAGCCGTTGGTATCTCGCTAGGCGGCAACGCCCTGATGCGTTGGGCCGCCGAGCTAGAACACACGGCAATCGATGTGGTCAGCGCCATCACCTCGGTATGTTCTCCGCTGGATCTGACGGCCAGCGGCAAGGCCATTGGCGAAGGCTTCAACCGGCAGACGTACACGCGCATGTTTCTGGGCACGATGGTGCCGAAGGCCTTGCGAAAGTTGACGCAGCACCCGCAGCTCTTTAGCCGCGAAGCCTTGCTGGCCGTACGCGACCTGCACGCGTTTGACAACATCTTCACCGCGCCACTGCATGGCTTCAAAGACACCGACGATTATTGGCGGCGCGCTTCTGCCAAGCCGCACCTGCAGCGCATTGCTGTTCCGGCATTGGCGCTCAACGCCCTCAATGATCCCTTTGTACCCGCTGCAAGTTTGCCCGGTGCGGGCGACGTCAGTTCCAGCGTCACCTTGTGGCAACCGGAGCAGGGCGGCCACGTCGGTTTTCCGGCCGATGCTGCGGCAGGGTGGCCGCACGCACATGTGCGCGCCATGCCGATGGCCGTCTGCGATTTTCTGGCGCAGCATTTACCATCCAGCGCAGGGAGTTCAGAAATTCATGGATGACATCGTCAAAGCCGCCATCGCCAAATGGCCCAATGTGCCCAACTGCTTTGGATGGTTGGGACTGGATGCGCGAGGCAACTGGTACATGCGGGACGACCAAGCTCAAGCGGCCGGGCCGTTTGCCGGCGGCAGTGCGCTGAGCAAAGGCTCGCGACTGCAGCATGAAAAGCTGATTGACTTTATTCAGCGCAACTACGAGGCTGACGCTGAGGGGCAATGGTTCTTTCAAAACGGTCCGCAGCGGGTCTATGTGGAACTTGAAGCCACACCCTTGGTTTGTCGTGTCGCAGCCGATTTTTCCGTCGCCTCGCACACCGGTGAGTTGGCCCGCGTGCAGCGCTGCATGCTTGATCAGCATGGCCGGCTTTACCTTGAGACGGGCATTGGTTTTGGGCTGGTACACACACAAGACATGACGCATGCGGCCGACGCCGTGGAATGCGGATTGTGGGTTCCTGAAGACGTGATGTCGGCGGACTTGCCAAAGCGATTTGGCTATGTCCGTAGCCCTGCGAAGCTGCATTTGGCCACGCAACAAACTGCTTGATGTGGCAACTCAGCGGGACACAAAAAAAGCCGGTCATTGACCGGCTTTTTGGGGAAAGGGAGCAACTTACTTTGCCGCGGCCATTGGCTCTGCAGCTGCTGCGACAGCCGGGGCGGCAGGTTCAGCAAACTTTCCACCCGCAGCAGCGGTCATGTAAACAACGGCGCGACCGATCTCAATGTCGCTGAAGTCACCACCGCCTTGCGGCCCCATGGCGTTCTTGCCTTTGAGTGCAGAGTTCCAGAGTGATTCAAAACCCGTCTTGATGCGCGGCGCCCAAGCTGCAACGTCAGCAAACTTCGGCGAACCAGCCGCGCCAATGGCGTGACAGGCAGCGCACTGGGCTGCATAAACTTCAGCACCTGCTTTGAGCGGGCGGTTGGCATCGCGAATTTCAACGCTGCCAATTTTTTGGATCCGTTGCGCGACAGATTTTTCCATGTTCCCGGCACCCATGGCCGGCTTGTTAGCCGAAGTCACGTAGTAGACCAAGCCAATGATCGCAAAGATTGGAATCACGAATGAGAAAAAAGCCATCAGCAAAAATTGCTTCGGTGTTTTGACCGGACCGGTGTGCTCTTCTTCGTGAGCCGTGTTGTTGTCGTGTGCGCTCATGGCGTCCTCAAAAAAAAACGGGATGTCGGGGGGCAACCAGGGTCAAGCCCGGCAACCGCAGATTATAGCCGGCGGCTCTGCACGAGCTTGAGCGCTTCTCGTTGTCCGCAGAGCGACTGTTAGAATCCAACACTGATGTCGTGAGGCATCAATCCGCGCCACACAAATCTTGTGTGGCGAACGACAAAAATCGATTCAGCTTTGCGGCTGTAGCTCAGTGGATAGAGTATTGGCCTCCGAAGCCAAGGGTCGTGGGTTCGATCCCCGCCAGCCGCACCAACCACCATGGCCTAGCATTCATGCGGGTTTTGAGCCGATGCAGGTGCCAACTGTAGGTGCCAGCTTACCGGTGAAAACTTGATGAGAACAAAGCTTGCATGATGGCATGTAGTCGTGAGTTGAGGGTAAAAGCTCATCCATAAAAATCCGAGGCAGCACCTGTGGTGCAGTGCAAGGCAGCTTGTCAACCCATACGGAAACCTACGCTTAAACGACTGCCCATGTCAGGTCACGACGATAGCGGAGTAGGTAATCGGCACGTTTGCCTTCACGCCGTTTAGCGGTGCGGCCAGTGAGCACGATGCGACCATCGGTGAAGCTGCGTTGCTCCACGATTTCAAAAGGATTCAGATAATTTTTGGCACCGCTCATTTTGTCTCCAACTCTCTAGTCGAAATCCTAAGGCGGACAGCAGTCCAAATTGTCCTGTGACGGTGCTGCTGGAGCGGGAGCCTCTACCGCATTTTGAGCTGGCGAAGTCACGTCAATGGGGTGTCAAATTTTCAGAAGTCGTCTTATCAATAGCGTTGAGAAATCCTGACGGTGCGAAGCAATGACGTACACGTAAACGTCACTGTCAATTCGCCGATAGACCAGCTTGTGATGTGACGTAAAGACGTTTTGGTACTCAAAGATGCCAACGGATGCAAGCTCCTGAACGGGCGCCCCAGTCAAAAGTCCTGTGTCAACCAGTGCCAGCTTTTCGAATATTTCGTTTTCGGCATTGAGCCAGTCAGTCTCGCTCCACTTGTTGAGCATGTACTCCTGAAGAAAGAGCAAATCTTCTTGTGCATCGGAAAGAATGATGATGGCCATTACTTGCGGCGTTGGCGAGCTGCTGCCAGTTGCGCACGTGACGCGGCAACGGAAATGCCTTTGCCTTGCAAGCGGTCTTTTTCACCCAGAGCGATGATTTTCAAGGCGGCGATGAGCGCTTCCTTTTCCTGAAAGTACTTGACACTTTCAATCACCATGCTGGCTTCGCCATTCTGAGTGATGAAAAAAGGCGTGCCGTTCATCTCCAGGTCTTCGGAAATCTGGGCTGCATGGCTTTTCAGGTAGGAGATGGATTTGATGTTGGCGGCGGACAGCATAACGATCCTTGAATGTTGTAAGGTCTAAATTTAGTACCAAATTTAGTTGAAGTCAAGCGAGCATGTCAAAACTGAATCGCAAGCTTTCCAAAAAATGGAGGCACCATGTCATCCACTTAGGTCACGTCGTCGGCAAACTGGTGGCTGCTATGAGCTCTGACCGAAACTGGACAGGCCCAACCCGCGTGCGAATGAAAAGTCGAGTCGTTTGGGATATGAGAAGCTGTGAACTCAGCAGGCATAGCTCTGCCGAACCAGAGCTGCGTCCATGAAGTGCGTGCGTCGACCCGCAGTCGAAAGAAGGGCAGTTGTCCTTGCTGCTTGTGCGTGTGTATCGTTCTCTTGACGCCTTGGTCGGCACAGATAACCAGAACCGCATTGCATGGATGCGTAGTCCCAACACGGCCTTGGGTGGCGTACCAGCCGTTTTGATCGAACGGCCCGACGGCTTGGTGGCAACGCTTAACTACCTGGATGGCATGCGGGCACCTGCATGAGCGGTTCTGGCTGGAGTCACGACTGGTTTGATGGCGGGGTGACACAGCTAGACATGCTGGCATGGCGCGGCGTTGAGTCTCAGCACATTGTTTCGACCTTGCGACTGGTTGATACGTCAGGCGAGCAGGAGATGCTCGAAAGCTTGCTAGAGGTCAGCAAGCCCTTCGCGCCGGTCATGAAGGTGCCGAAGCACTGTTTAATCTTCACGCCATTTCGATACCGGCCCGAGCATTCAAGCCGATTCCGGCCTGCGGGCTCATTGGGACTCTGGTACGGCGCGGAAAATCTCTTTGCAGCTTGTGCCGAGGTGGCTGACTGGCGAAACAGCTTCGTGCTCGACAGTGCAGGGCTGGTCATGACCGATGTATTAACCGTACACACCTTCTACCAGGCCAAAGTCGATGGTTTAGCGGTTGACATGGTGAGCAGTGACTCACAGCACCAAACTTGGCAGTGCAAAACGAATCGAAGCTCGGTCATGATGCAGCACGGGTCAGAGTGCTTTGTCTGGAATTTTTAGCGATCAGTGAGCGTGCTCGCGCTACAAAGGTATGCTGCAAAAAAGGCTGATCAACTGGTGGTGTAAAGGGCGTCGAGTATTGGGTTCGATCCCCGTCAGACACGCTGCAGAAGAGGCGGGCTTCACGGGGTTGGCAGTGCTTGAAGGTAAGCGGCCACATCCGTCATGTTTTCAGTCGTCAGATCGTGGGCGACGATCTTCATCAAGGCACCCGGATCGCTCACATCAGACCCCGTGTCAAAAACGCGGGCCGTCATGTCCGACGTTCCCACCATCAGGTTGTGCAGGCCCCACTCGCGCGTCAGCGCCAACCGCCAGCAAGGGTTGCTGCCACTGAGCGCAGTCCTGTTGGCGGGGTCGATACCAGCGCGCATGAATGAAAACGCTTGGCTGGCCGGTTTGCCGCGCAAAAGACGGCAGCGCTTGGGCCTCCAGCGGTAGCAACAAACCACTCATCGACAGCAAGCTCAGCGACATGGCGGCATCCTTTGTGAAAATTTTTAATTTATTTTCGAAATTAAATTACATCGCCAAGTTGACGAAATGATTTGATGTGGATAAACGATTGACCCTGTGAAAACTCAGCAGTGAGCGTTCATAATCGCCGCCATGAAAAATTCTTCTCAACGTGCTGTTCCATGGCTTTGGCCGATCGTGGTCTGGTTGTTGAGCGGGCTGCTGCCTTGTTTTGCGGCGCAGACGGATCACGCGCAGACAGACCACATCACGCAAAAAGCCGTTTGGGAAGACCGCTCTGGCACGGCCACTTTGCAAGAGGCTAAGCTGCAAAGCTTCACCCCCTTCGACAACCTGCTGAGTGGCGGTTACGGCAACTCCGCAATGTGGCTCAAAGTGAGCATCACGCCCGACGTCTCAGCCCCTGCTGCTGGTCGCATCACCGCCAATGAATTGATTGTTCGGATACGGCCCTCATTTTTGGATGAGGTCGAGTTGTTTGACCCCTTGAGTCCATCAACGGCACGCCGGTTGACGGGTGATTTGCACTCAAACCAGCCAGCAGAGTATGTCTCGCTGAATCTGAACTTCGTCATTCCGCGCGGAGACCAGCCGCGCGATATTTACTTGCGCGTTAAAACGACCAGTACGCGCTCCGTGAGTGTTGAAGTCCTCGACCTTCCCCGCTTGTTAGAAAAAGACCGGCAACAAGGCTTGATTTATGCGACTTTGCTGGCCGCTGCCACCTTGTACTGGGTGTGGGCGCTCTACCAACGGATGAACTTCAAAGACGTGGTCGTTAGCGCATTTGTCCTGCAGCAACTCATGACTTTATTGTGGTTGGTGCAGCTATATGGATTGTTAAGAATCATTTTTCCGACCGGTGTGCCGCCTTGGCTTGACGTCACGAGCAGTATGACCGCATTCTTATTGGTCACCACCTCAGCGCTGTTCAATTATTTCCTGCTGAACGACTACAGGGTTCCCAAGTGGACCTTGCGCATTTTGCTGGTTGTGGCTGGATTGTTTCCTCTCAACGTGGTGCTTTACGCGTTCGGCCATACTAGCTTGTCACTCAGTATCAATGCGTCCGGTGGGGTCGCCCTTGGCGTGTTCAGTTTGTTGGCCAGCGTACTGTCGCGTCCCAAGTTAAATCCGACCGCCCCTGCTTTGCCAAAATTCTTGATCGTGATCATTTACTGTCTGGGCAACTTTTTCACCGTTGCGGCTTTGTTTATGAACCTGGGCCTTTTCCCGGGCACAGAGTTGGCATTGGAGGCCTTGCCAATTCACGCCTTAGTCATTGGCGCCTTGATGGTTTTACTCTTGCAGCTGCGAACCCATCAGATCAAAAGAATGCAAGCAGATATTGTTGTGCAACTGGCGCGATCTGAAGCCACCCTGCAACAAGCCAAAACTCACAACTCAGAGCAAAAAGACTTTTTGCAGATGTTGATGCATGAGCTCAAAACGCCACTTGCCGTGGTGGGCATGGCCATCGAAGCGCAAGCGGAACATGACCAAGCGCTGCGTCTAGGAAACAAAGCCATCAGGGACATGCAGGCCATCATTGAGCGTTGCATTGACACCGAGCGATTTGAATCCGGCGGCTACCAAGTCCAATTTCAAGCAGTCAATCTGATCAGTCTCGTCAAGCAGGCCATTGCTGCATATCCGGGCTACCCGTTGTTGATTGAGGCCGCTGCCACTTTGCCCAACGTCAACGTCGACGCTCAGATGCTTCAGATTGTCCTCAACAACATCATTGAGAACGCTTGCAAGTACAGCCAGGCCAACAGTCCGATCGACCTCACACTGGTTGAAAAAAATCTGCCGAATCATGGCCGCGGCATTCAGCTGGAAGTCGCCAACCGGCCGGGTCGCGCTGGTTTTCCAGACGAGCACCAGTTGTTCACCAAGTACTACCGCAGCGCTGGCGCAACCAGTCAGTCCGGAACGGGTCTGGGCTTGTTTTTAGCGCACAAGCTGTCCATGGCTATCAAGGCTCAACCCACCTACACGGCCGACGCTCAACGCGTCAAGTTTTCACTATGGCTGCCCGTTTAAAAATTGTCGTTGTGGAAGACCACGACGAGCTTCGTTTGTTGACCTGCGCTAATTTACAAAAGCGCGGCCATGCTGTCACGGCCCTGTCGTGTGCCGAAGAACTGGAAGACAGTGCCTTGTCCGGCGTGAATGTTTTTCTGCTGGACCTCAATCTTCCGGGCGAAGACGGCATCAGTTTGAGTCGACGTATTCGCCAATCCCAGCCCAACGTCGGCATCGTCATGTTGACGGCCCGCACCCATAGCGCCGCCGCCGTGACGGGTTATGAAAATGGCGCTGACATCTATCTTAAAAAGCCGGTGCCCTTTGAGGAGTTGTGCGCCGCCATTGAGCGCTTTGCGCGCAAGACGCTTGACGCGCCCGCCAGCTTCAAGCTCACGGGACGCTGGCTCAGTGGGCCGACGGCGCAGGTCCGGTTGACTCAAACGGAGGCCGATGTCTTGACTTCTTTTGCCCGCGCACTGAATGGCCAGCTGGAGTTTTGGCAAATATCGCAGGTCTTGCGAATGGACTTAGACACCATCAACAAACAAAACATTGCGGTTCGCATGGACCGGCTGCGCAAGAAAATTGTGGAAGCGGGTTTTGTGGGTGTGCCTATTGAATCGGTACGCCAAGTTGGCTACAAAAGCTGCGTGACCATTTTGTTGTCGTGAACTTAGCCAGCCAATATGGCGATCATTGATTATTAAAGCGTTATTTGTTGTTATGTTTTAAAGCCTGACTCTCTTACAGTCCGTCCTACATTTTTTGGGGTGGCACTTTATGCAGATGACGGCGAATCAAACACGTGTATGGACAACTTTGGCGCTGGTGGCAACGGCCTATTGCACCGGCCTCCAAGCTCAAACAGTCGACTCCGGCTCCTTGCTGCGGCAAACCGAGAGCCCGTCCAGGCAGCTCCCGCCGACGGCTGCGCCGCAGCTCGACACCGCCCCCACAGTTCTCACGGGCAACCCCAGCGGCGTTGTTGTCACCGTCACCGCGTTTAACTTTGCCGGCAACCAGCGTCTGAGCGCCGCGCAACTGAGCGCCGTGGTGGCGTCTTACCTCAACCAGCCCTTGAGCTTTGCGCAGCTTCAACAAGTGGCGGCAGCCGTCACTGCGGCTTACCGCGATGCCGGTTGGGTGGTTCGTTCTTATTTGCCCCAGCAAGACATCAGCACTGGCACGGTGACCATTCAAGTGGTTGAAGCGGTGTTTGGCGGAGTCGCCTTTGAGGCGCCAGAGCCGCAGCGCGTCAAGCCCGCTGTTTTGAGCGCTATCGCCGAAGCCGCCCAGGCCCCTGGCACACCGCTGGAGGCCGGCGCCTTAGACCGCGCCTTGCTGCTCATGGAAGACCTGCCGGGCATCTCGGTTTCCGGCCGTCTGGTCGAAGGCGCGCAGCATGGCCAAACCAACTTGGTGGTCGCTGCCAAAGACAAGCCGCTGGTCACGGCGACGATCAGTGCCGACAACTACGGCTCACTGGCCACTGGCGCCAATCGACTCAATGCCAGCCTGACCCTCAACAGCCCGACAGGTCTGGGTGATGTGCTGACAACCAGCCTGATGAAAACGCAAGGCATTGACTACGAACGCATGGCCTACAGCCTGCCGGTCGGCGCCAGCGGCGCCCGTGCCGGCGTGCACATGTCACAACTTGATTACCGATTGGTGGGTGATTTCGCATCGCTGAATGCGTATGGGTCAGCACAAACCAAGGGTCTGGATTTCTCTTACCCGCTCATTCGCAGCCAAAAGAAAAATCTAAATTTGGTACTGTCCTACGACGCCAAAACCTTTGACGACACCGCGTCTTCTGTGTTGAAGTCAAGGTCCATCAACGCCCTCAGCACCGCGCTCAGTGGCACACACTCTGATGGTTACGCCGGCGGCGGCATGAACTCGGCCAGTCTCAGCGTGGTCACCGGAAATCTGAGTTTTTCGGGTGCTGACAATCAAAGCGCAGACACCAGCACAGCGCAAACCGCCGGTCAATACAGCAAGGCACTTTTCTCACTCAGCCGCTTGCAAGTGCTGGCCGGTGACTTGTCTTTGTACGTCGCCGGCAGCCTGCAAGTCGCCAACAAGAACTTGGATTCATCCGAGAAGCTTTACCTCGGTGGGGCGGGCGGCGTTCGGGCTTATCCAACGGCTGAAGGCGGCGGCAGTGAAGGCCGCACGGTGACCGTCGAGATTCAAAAACGTCTCGACGCCGCGTGGACCTTGGTCGGCTTTTATGACTACGGCTGGCTCAAGGTCATGCGCAACAACTACACCGCCACCGACCCCAACCAGTACGCGCTGCAAGGCGTGGGTGCCTCTGTCAATTGGCAAGTCAACCAGACGGTTGCGGCCAAGGCGACTTTGGCGCAACGCATCGGTAACAACATCACGGCGCTGGACTCCGACGGCACCAAAAAAGTAACTCGCCTCTGGATCAACACCAGCATTGCGTTTTAAGCCCACAGCGACAAGAGAAAAGACATTATGAAATCCCACGCCAGCATGAACCGTATTTTTCGCACCATTTGGTCTGCCGCAACGCAGTCATGGCAAGCGGTTCCGGAAATCGCCAGAAACAAAGGCAGCTCGGGTGGCACAGCGTCGGCCAGCGCGGTGACTGGCGGCATCTTGGCCCAAGTGGCGCTGAGCGTGATGGTCAGCTCCGGCGCTGCAGCCCAAGCGCCACCAGCCATCACCCAGTTGCCCACCGGGGCTTCGGTCGCGCGCGGCAACATCAGCATTTCCCAAACCGCGACCGCGCAGGCGGCGGCCATGACCGTGCTGCAAAGCAGTCAGCAGGCGGTCATCAACTGGAACACCTTCAACCTGGGTCAAGCCGCAAGCATCAACTTTGCGCAGCCCAATGCGCAGGCCGTCACCCTGAACCGGGTGTTGGACAGCAACCCGAGTCAAATTTTTGGGCGCATCACAGCACCCGGCCAGGTCTTTTTGACCAACGCCAACGGGGTTTACTTCTCACCCACGTCCTCCGTGGACGTCGGCTCGCTGGTGAGCACAACGCACAGCATCAGCGACGACAACTTCATGGCCGGCAAGTACCTGTTTGAGCGCAACGGCGCCACAGGCCAAGTCGTCAACGAAGGCCACATCACGGCCGACTTGGGCGGCTACATTGCGTTGCTGGCCCCTGAAGTGCGCAACTCCGGCGTGGTGCTGGCGCGGGCTGGTGCCGTGGTCATGGCTGCCGGTGAAAGCATCACCCTGAACTTGGAGGGCGGCAGCAACTTGCTCGGTATCACCACCACACCGTCCACCATTGCCACGCTGATTGAAAACCGCCAAGCGGTGCAGGCTCCTGGTGGCCTCATCATTTTGTCGGCGGTGGCCGCAGACCAAATGCGCGCCGGTGTGATTAAAAACACGGGCACGCTGGAAGCCAGCAGCTTGGTCAGCCAAGGCGGCAAAATTTTGCTGGAAGGTGACAACATTCAATTGGGCAGCGCGAGCGTCATCAACGCCACCGGCGCCACCGGCGGCGGCACCGTGTTGGTGGGCGGCGACTGGCAAGGCAGCGGCAGCGTGCGTCAAGCCAGCCAAGTGGTGATGGACGCGGGCGCCACCATCGACGCCAGTGCCACCGTGCGTGGCGACGGCGGCAAAGTGGTCTTGTGGAGCGATGTGAAAAACGCCAACAGCCAAACCTGGGCCAATGGCAGCATCAAAGCCGAGGCCGGCCCATTGGGCGGCAACGGCGGACAGGTCGAAACCTCGGGTCACTACTTGAATGTCGACAACGTTCAAGTTTCGACCAACGCAGCACAAGGCAACGCGGGCAACTGGTTGCTGGACCCGTACAACATTGATGTTGCTTACGTCGGTGGCCCGGGCGCCATTTTCACCAGCACAGCCGGCGCTGCATTCACTACCACGGCGAACACTGATACCAGCTACCAAAGTACGGCCACCAGCGTTATTCACGTAAACACACTGAACACGGCGCTCGTCAATGGCAATGTCACGCTGCAAGCCGGGTCTGCCAGTGATGGCGGCACGGATGCTGGCAATATCACGCTTCATGCTTTCACGTACACCATCCCAACCGACAGAACACTGAGTTTGATTGCGCCGGGTGAAATCAAAAGTGGCAGTGATGTCACTTCGCCAACCAGCCTCAACATCAACATGGGCGGTGGCACCGCTGCCTTGTATCTTTCAACCGGCGCGACCGCACCCACCGGCAAATTAATGGCCAACTTGGCAGGCGCCGGCACGATTCAAAAAGAAGGTGCCGGCCTGTTGGAAATTCAAAACACGGGCATGATGAGTCGTAAAGCCATCGTCATCAATGGCGGCACCCTCAAATTTAGTTCCGTTAGTGTCATGGTTGGCCCATTAGAAGGGCAATCTGCCACCGAAGGTAATACGATTTCTATCAACAATGGGGCTACATTTCTGGATCCTTCATTCTCCGGAGGTTTCCCCATCAGCTCATTCAGCGGAGCACCTCCAACCACGTTGACCATTGGTTCGGGCGGCGGCACCTTGAAGTACGACACGGCCATCACCAATGCATCCACCATGGACATTGTCCTCAATGGCCTGTTGACAGTGAACAGCACGACACCAACCATCACTATCGGCAGTCAAATTTCTGGTTCAGGTGGCATATCGGTGACAGGGGGTAACACCGTGGTCTTTAATCCATGGGCTGCCGGAATTTCACCGCATACCAACACTTACACCGGCACCACCACCATCAATTCAGGCACCACATTGCAATACGGGGCCACTGGCGCTTATGGTACGTGGGGTAGTTTGAGTGCCGGCCCGGTGGTCAACAACGGCGCGCTGGTCTTCGGTATGAGCAGCGACTCTGCGATTGGCAATGACATCTCAGGCACGGGGTCTGTCGGCTCCTCCCGGGGCCGGGCCTCATTGAGTGGCCGTCTCTCCTACACAGGCGGATCGACTGGCGGTCTTTACCTGTCTGACCCTAGCGTGGTTGCAACAGCCGTCATCACGGGAAGCGGTTCCAGTACCAGGCCTTATGTGTCGGGCACTTTACCTGTGGGTAGCACCTTTGGCACCTTGACGCAGATTTTTGCGCCAACAAATGGCATGCCTGTAAATACCGCCATCTCAGCCAGTGACGTGACGTTGAACTATGTCACCGGCGTTTGGTCGTACCAACCTGCGTCGGCATTGACTGCGGCAGGTAATTACTCTTACAGTTACACGCTCACCAAGGGAGGGTTGACGTACTTAAATACGACAGTGACGTCCACAGCGCAGATCGTTATCGCTGCGGCACCCCCACCGCCACCGCCCTCCGGTGGTGCACCGAGCCTTTCTGTGACCTACTCCACAACGGCTGGCGGCAGTTCAGCAAATCAGCCTTTGCTCACGTTTCCTGCAGGACAAATGCCATTGGGAACTTACACGATATTGGATGGTTCGACCCCTGTAGGAACCTTCACTTACACCCTTGCTGAAGTCCAGGCCCTGACGCCTGTGACTTTCCAATTGACTTCGGCCTTGTCGGCCGGCCTGCATACCTTCACTGCAAACGTCCTGGGAACGTCACGCACTTACACTCTTCCTTTGGGTACGTTCACGGTAACGTCTCAGGCTCCAGCGCCAGCGCCTTCACCTTCGCCTTCGCCTTCGCCTTCGCCTTCGCCTGCGCCTGCGCAAGCGCCGACAACAGCGCCAGCCATAGCGGCAGCGACCGCTCCGGTACGCATGCCGACAGCCACACCGGTGACTGCCATTGCGCCATCTGCGCAAGCTCCAGCCTCTACAGGGATGCAGATAGAAGCACCTCCAGCAGCAGCTCCAATTGGCAGTCCGCCCCCTGCGCCTGCACCGATGGGTAACGCAGCAGCATCTGCTGGCAATTCAGAAACGTCCGCTGGCAACGCTGGAGCACCAGCGGGTGGCGCAGCAGCAGGTTTCGCCCGCGATGCGGGGCCATCGGCTGGAACGCCAGCAGTTCCAGCCGCGTCAACAGGCAATACGGGAACCACGGTGGCTGCTAACGGAGCGCCCGCTACCGGCGCGGCAACGCCAGCACCTATTGGCAGTCCGCCCCCTGCGCCTGCACCGATGGGTAACGCGTCAGCACCTGCTGGCAATTCAGAAACGTCCGCTGGCAACGCTGGAGCACCAGCGGGTGGCGCAGCAGGTTTTGCCCGCGATGCGGGGCCATCGGCTGGAACGCCAGCAGGCCCATCGACTTCAGCAGGCAATACAGGAACAGCAATGGCTTCTGATGGAGCGCCCGCTACCAGCGCGGCAACGCCATCACCTATTGGCAGTCCACAGCCTGCGCCTGCACCAATGGGTAACGCAGCAGCATCTGCGGGCAATTCAGAGGCGTCCGCTGGCAACGCTGGAGCACCAGCAGGTGGCGCAGCAGGTTTCGCCCGTGATGCGGGGCCATCGGTTGGAACGCCAGCAGGCCCATCGACTTCAGCGGGCAATACGGGAACAGCAGTGGCTTCTGATGGAGCGCCCGCGACCAGCGCGGCAACGCCATCACCTAATGGCAGTCCGCAGCCTGCGCCTGCACCGATGGGTAACGCAGCAGCACCTGCTGGCAATTCAGAAACGTCCGCTGGCAACGCTGGAGCACCAGCAGGTGGCGCAGCAGGTTTTGCCCGCGATGCGGGGCCATCGGCAGGCAGCCCAACAACGGTTGCAGGAAATGCAGCAACGCCATCACCTATTGGCAGTCCGCAGCCTGCGCCTGCACCAATGGGTAACGCAGCAGCATCTGCGGGCAATTCAGAAACGTCCGCTGGCAACGCTGGAGCACCAGCGGGTGGCGCAGCAGGTTTCGCCCGTGATGCGGGGCCATCGGCTGGAACGCCAGCAGTTCCAGCCGCGTCAACGGGCAATACGGGAACAGCAGTGGCTTCTGATGGAGCGCCCGCGACCAGCGCGGCAACGCCGTCACCTATTGGCAGTCCGCAGCCTGCGCCTGCACCAATGGGTAACGCGGCAGCATCGAGCCGGTTGATCAGTGCCAAAGTGAACGTGGTGCGCGCGCCAACCGCTCAATCGGGTGGCGTCGTGGCTGTGGTCGTTCCAAAGGGAACTGCCGGGACCGATGCTGGGTTGGCGATTCCAATCCCAAGCCAAGTGATCAGTGCCAGCATGGCTACCAATCAAACGATCAAAATCACGCTCGCCAACAATGCGCCAGCACCGTCTTGGATCAAGTTCTCGCCAGAGACGAAGTCCTTTGCAGCAACGTCAGTGCCAGCCAAGGCCTTGCCGATACAGTTGGCCTTGACGGTTGGCAATTACCGTACGTTGATTCAATTGTCGGAGTCCAAGTAATCTAGCCAAACAACGCAACGACGGGCCACGACATGAACAAAGTGACTCATTTTTTTGCGACCTTGGGGCTGGCCTGCGGGCTGGCGCTCCCCGCTTCAGTGGCCCATGCCGGTTGGTATGAGGTCAACAACTACGTGGGCACGGTGGGGCAGTCGCCGGTCCATGTCTCTTTGCAGACCTTTGGCTACATCAACCGCGGTGAGGCCGCGCAATGGCGTGTTGCGGGCAGTTACTACGATGACGCTCATCGGACGCCGATTCACCTGAGCGGTCAGCGCCAGCCGGACGGGAAAATGGTCTTGTGTGAGGCCGCGCTCCCCACGGTCTGCCCTATGACCTTGACGTTCCATGCCGGTGGAGCTGCCGGCCAGTGGCAAGACGACAAAAACACCTGGCCAATCGTGCTCAAGAGCGTTGGACAACTGGACGACACCAAAGACGCTCACCTGCGGGGTATCGTCGAAGTGCCGATGTGGCACCACACCAAGAGCCACCTGCTGCTGGGGGTTTACCAGTCGACGGCTGCCTGTCCTTTGTCGATGCGCCACTTGCGGCTCATCAACAAGCGCACCGGGCGGATTGACAGAGACATCCCGCTCGCCTGCGATGCCGGCATGATCATGACGGAGATCTACAGCAACGTGTCTGCCGCCCACAATGAACGTCAAGTCACGGTGGGTTTTCAGGGCGGCAAGATGGGTCTCTTCAAAGTGATCACGGTTGAGAAGCGCGCTGCCATTCAGAAATAGACGGACTGGCTAGCGGCAGCTGGCGATAGACATTAGCGCCTGCGGTGCGTTGGGCGTTGCCATCACCTTGCTCTCACATTGAAAATAAAAAAAGCGACAATGCCGGCATGAAAGCAGAAAACTGGATCGAACGGCTAACCATGCTCAGCTACCGCGTGTCGGAATACGCCATGCTCAACTTGGCCGACGACGCGGCCATGCTGGCTTTTATTTTCTGCTGAGGTTTCACCACTCGGTGAGCGTTGACCTCGGGATGGCCTGAATATCCGTGACTGAACGATGGTGTTTGGCGGTTGACAGGGCCGACAGGACGGCATCGCGCACAGCCATCAGCGGTCGCCTGTCGTCATCGGCTTTTCGCGTCACCAGCGACAGTTGTAGCACTGGCGCGCTGCGGCCTAGCCTGACGATACGCACCGGATAAGTGTGAAGCAAACCGGGATCGGCAATCTGCAAAATAGAAACGCCTAACCCCGCACTGACCATGGCGATGATGGCGGACGCGCTGTCGAATTCCAATTGACCATGCTTTTCACGCACATGCTCGGCAACGAAGCGTGCCGACAGTGACCCTGTCACTGAATCGCGGTCGTAACGAATCCACTCATATTTTTTAAAGAGCGTGGCGATAGAACTTTCAGTCGCCGTTGGCGGCACGACTAAAACCAGTTCACGGCGAAACATAGGTTGCCAGCGCAGTCTGGCAGAGCCACCATTTTCAGGTTGTGCAACCAGCGCAGCATCCAAGTCGCCGGCTTTCACGGAGGCGGTCAAGCTGCCACTGCGCCCTCGCGCGAGGCGGAGTTCTACGCCCGAAAAACGCTCGCGTAGCAGGCGCATGGTGGCTGGTAAAACCATCGGCTGCATGGACTCGATCACACCGAGGCGCACCGTTCCTTCAATCGCTGCGGTGGGTTTTTTTCGCAGCGACTCCAGTTGTTGCAGTGCTTCGCCCATGGTGGCCGATACCTCGTGAGCTAAGCGCATGGGGCGCACTTGTAGACCAGAGCGGTCGAACAGCGGCTGGCCCAAGTAGGCTTCTAAGTGTTTCATTTGCATGCTGACCGCGCTGGGGGTGAGGCTTCTTTCAGCCGCTGCCGCCGCCAGCGTGCCGCCCCGCAGGACGGCTCCAAGCGTGTAAAAAATATCAAGCTTCATCAATTACCCTGACTTAAGACGTGAATAGTTGTCGCTTTTATTGTGCAATAAATCGCTCTAGACTTAAAGCCAACGAAGTCCTTTTGCGGCTTCACGTCTCTCTTTCGGAGTAACCAGGAAATGCACACATGACCAGTGAATTGAGCTTTGCCCCTGAGGCTTGGACGGCGGATGAATTGCGCCAAGATTCGTCATGGATTCAGCGATTGAGTGTGTTGGAAGTGGCGGGCTTCAAGCACGCCTTGACGCATGCCAAGGCACTCAACAAACCCTTGTTGGAGATGGTTCAGGCGGACTTTCCGCTCAGCGACGCGTCGCGCGCCGCCTTGACGCGGGCTATTGCCACGACGCAGGGTCGCTGGGGCATGTGCCTGCTCAAAGGTTTTCCCGTCAATGAATGGGATGAAGCCGACACCAAGCTGGCGTATTGGGGGATGAGTCTGTACATGGGGGTCGGCCGCACGCAAAACCGTGCCAGCCAAGTGATGAATGATGTGCGCAACGACGGCGGTGACTACAAAGTCAAGGGCGGCCGTGGCTACAACACCAATGCCGGGCTCGACTTTCACCAAGACTCCTGCGACGTCGTGGGTTTGCTGTGCCGGCGCACGGCCAAAGATGGCGGCACCAGCAAAGTGATCAGTTCTATCAAGCTTCGGGACGAAGTGCAGCGCTTGCGACCAGACCTCATACCGGTTTTGCAGCAGCCGTTTTTTCACAGCTATCAGGGCACGCAAGATCCCTCGCAGCCACCGTTTTACAGCTGCCCCTTGTTGGGTGATGACCCGACCTATTTTGCGGTGCGTACCAACCGCAAAAATACCGATGCGGCACAGCGTGATTTTCCCGAAGTTCCGCGCCTGACCCCGGCGCAGTTGGAGGCGCTGGATCTGCTGGACCAACTGATGCCGAGTCCGTTGCTGTGCTTCACCATGGAGCTAGAGCGTGGCGATATGCAGCTCCTCAACAGTTATGTGACTCTGCACTCGCGCACACCTTTTGAAGACTTCGATGAGCCGGACGAAAAGCGTCACCTCTTGCGGCTTTGGTTGTCTGTCCCTTCGTCTCAGCCGCTGCCTGCCGCTTGGGAAGAGTACTTCGGCGATGCCCGTGCGGGAGCCGTTCGCGGTGGTGTTCGGGGGAGTGCCATCACGCCAGATTTCGTGGCCTATGAGCAGCGTCAGGCGAGTGCACTCGGCATGCCGCTCAAGTCGTGGGTTCCGCGTGTTGAATCGGCACATGACGCCCAGCAAAACTGAAGAAAACGGTCATTCAGCCCTCGCCGAAAGAAAAACAATGAACCTTCGTCTGGCCCCCTTGCTGCTGAACGTGTTGCTGTTGTGCGTACCGCTTGCGGTACGTGCTGAGTACCCAGACCGGCCCATCAAAATAGTGGTGCCTTTCGCACCGGGCGGAAACATCGACTTGACGGCACGGGCTATTTCCAGCGGCATGTCCGAGGTTCTGGGCCAGCCGGTCATCATTGAAAACAAACCCGGCGCTGGCGGCATGCTGGGCGCAGAGTTGGTGGCCAGATCTGCCGCCGACGGATACACCTTGCTGCTGGCCTCTACGGGGTCATTGGCCTCCGCGCCGGCCCTGTACCCCAAGTTGGGCTTTGACCCAGTCAAAGACTTGGCCACCGTCCGTTCTCTCACACGAGTGCCGCTGGTGCTGGTCGTCAATCCCAAGCTGCCGGTGAAAACACTGGCCGAGCTGATCGCTTTCAGCAAGTCAAAGCCGGGAGGGTTGAGCATGGCATCCACCGGAAACGGAACGTCTAACCACTTGGCCGGAGAGCTGTTTCAGCGCATGAGTGGAACCAAGTTCACGCACATTCCTTATCGCGGCAGCAGCCAGGCGCTGACGGACGTCCTCAGCGGACAAGTGGATTTGATGTTTGACAATGTGCCGACGTCCCTTCCATTTGTGAGGTCCGGTAAGTTGCTGGCCTTGGGCGTGACGAGCACGGTGCGAAGCAGTTCCCTTGCGCAACTGCCGACGCTGGCTGAAACCGGTTTGCCGGACTATGAGGCCAGCACCACCACGGGCATCGTCGTGCCGGCTGCAACGCCTAAAGAGACTGTGGCCAAGATCAATGCGGCCATTGCCAAGACGCTGGCATCCCCCAAAGTTCGTGAAACCTTCTTTCAGTTGGGGGCCGATGTGTCTGATTTGCCGGCGGACGCATTTGCCAGTGTGATGCGACTTGAAGCTGCCAAGTGGGGCAAGGTCATCCGTGACGCCAACGTGAAAATCGACTGACGATGTCGTTGCCTCTTCCTGTTGCAGGTGATGCGCCTGTTTGCTTGGGGCCTCAAGCTGAGCCTAAAGCGCCGCTCGTGCGGTTGCCGCAGGGAAGCGTCGATGCGCATTGCCATATTTTTGAGAATCCGCAGCGCTTCCCATGGGTCGGCAATCGCACCTACACGCCAGCCCCTGCGCCATTGAGCCGCTATCTCAAGATGTGTGAAACCGTCGGTTTCACACGCACGGTTCAGGTCAACGCCAGCATTTACGGCTTTGACAACAACATCACGCTAGAGGCCATCGCCCAACTGGGGCAGCATCGGGCTCGGGGTGTTGTTGGCGTCGCGCCCAACGTCACGGTCGCGGAGCTAACGCGACTGCATGAGGGCGGAATTCGCGGCGTTCGGCTTTCAACGCATGTCGCTGGCTACGGCGGTACAGATCTACTGGACGCCATCGCCAAAAGGATTCAACCCCTTGGCTGGCATGTCCAGTTGCATGTTGCTAACGCGCAAGAGCTGGTGGCCTTGGAAGATCGCTTGCTGCGCGTCTCCACGCCATTGGTTTTCGATCATTTGGGTTGCGTTCACGGACGTGATGGTGTGACGTCGGCAGGCTTTCAGGTCTTGCTTCGGATGCTGCAAGCACGTGATGATTGCTGGGTCAAAATTTCAAGCTGGTACCGTCGATCCAGTGCAGGAGCCCCGCTGTACCGCGACATGAAACCCTTGGTCGATGCCTTGGTGAAATCTCGACCGGATCGCCTTCTTTTTGGAAGTAATTGGCCGCATCCCAATTTGTTCCCTCCTGATGTCGTGCCAGACGAAGGTGACCTGGTGGATGTTTTTAACGACTGGGTGCCTGATGTCGCGCAGCGGCAGAAAATTTTGGTGCGCAACCCAGAAATTCTTTACGGATTTTCGCCTTTATGAAAGAAAAACTAACGATGTTGAAACGAAATTTCTTGGCGCTGTCGGCCGCTGTTGTGTGCTTGAGCAGCGTCGGCGCACAAGCACAACAAGCCACCATCCGGCTCTTGGTGGGTGCAACGCCTGGTGGCGGTACTGACATCGTTGCCCGGGCACTGGCCGTCGAAATGACGGCCCGTTTGGGGCAGCAGTTTGTGGTTGAAAACCGCGGTGGTGCGGCCGGCAACATCGCCGCACTGGCAGTGGCCAGAGCCGTGCCGGACGGCAATACCTTGCTGCTGAGCTACACCAGCCACGCGATCAATCCATCGCTCTACCCAAGCATGCCGTTTGACGCGGTCAAAGACTTCACGCCGCTGAGTGGCATCGCCAGTCTGCCGGCGATCTTGGTCGCGCGCACATCGCTCAAAGCGAACAACATCAAGGAGCTGATTGCGTTGGCCAAGTCCGAGCCAGGCAAACTCAACATAGCTATTGCCGGCTTGGGCAGCGCCAATCATCTGGCCGGCGAAATGCTCAAGCGCGAGGCTGGCATTGACTTTGTGAGCGTGCCTTACAAAGGCACCGGACCGGCATTGGCGGATGTCGTCGCGGGGCAGATTGATTTGTCTTTCGGGGGTGTGGCGACGGTGCAGCAACTCATCAAAGGCGGCATGCTCAAGCCGCTGGCCGTGACCAGCGCGCAGCGACTGGCGGCTTATCCGGATGTACCCACCATCGCCGAGGTCTTGCCGGGTTACGCCTACAGCTCGTGGTACGGCTTGTTCGGACCGGCCAATATGTCGCCCGCACTGGTGGCCAAAGTGTCCAGTGCCGCACGCGCTGCGGTGGCCTCAGAAGCCATGCAAAAACGTTTCAAGGACGAAGGCTTGGTCCCGATGGGGACCGGCCCGCAAGAGTTTGACAAGTTCGTCCGCAGTGAAATCATCCGTTGGGGAAAAGTCGTCGCGGCAACTGGCGCGAAACCGGAATGAGCTCAATGACACCTGCCGCTAAAGCGACTTCTGCACCGACGCTGCGAGAACGCCTTCGCCAACCTGAGCCACTGCTGGTCCCCGGCGTTTACGACGCATTGACGGCGCTGCTGGCGCAGCAAGCGGGCTTCGAAGCTTTGTACCTGTCCGGCGGGGCTGTTGCGTACACCCAGCTCGGGCGTTCCGACGTGGGCCTGACGACAGCCAGCGAAACAGCCGACGTTTTAGGCCGCATCACTGACCGCGTCAATCTGCCGGTGATCGTTGACGCCGACACGGGTTACGGCAACGCACTCAACGTTCAACGCACCGTGCGTTTGTTTGAGCGAGCCGGTGCGGCCATGATTCAACTGGAAGACCAAACCTTCCCGAAACGCTGCGGACATTTGGACGGCAAAAGTTTGGTCAGCACGGCCGAGATGTGCGGAAAACTAAAGGCCGCGTTGGACGCACGCCACTCAGCGGATACCTTGATCCTGGCTCGCACGGATGCCGTCGCGGTGGAAGGACTGGCCGCCGCCATGGAGCGGGCTGAAGCCTATGCGGCCTGTGGCGTGGACGCGCTGTTCATCGAAGCCTTGCGAACCAACGAGGAGATGGACTCGGCATGTCAGCGCTTCGGTGGTCGCCTGCCTTTGCTGGCAAACATGATTGAAGGCGGCAAAAGCCCGGTTCACAGCGCGCGTGAGTTAGGCGCTATTGGCTTCAGCATCGTGATCTTTCCAGGCGGCACGGCGCGCTTTGTTGCGGCCCAGTTGGAACGTTATTTTTTGAGCTTGCGGGAGCACGGCACAACATCGCCACTGCGCGACGACATGCTTGATTTTTCAGGTTTGAATGACCGTATCGGCACCCCCCAATTGATCGAACTTGGGAAAAGCTACGAGGCTTGAGCTTTGCGTGAGACCCACAGGTCGAGAATATCGACCATGTGGTTCGGCTCAAACTCAGCTTGTCAAGCCTGCCGCTAGCACGCCGTGGGCGCAAATGGCTTCGTCTTCATCACCCGTGCCGCCGCTGGCGCCCACTGCACCCAGAATGCTGCCGTCAGCATGTTTGATCAGCACCGCACCGGGTTGTGGCAAAAACTTGCCACCCGATGAGGCCGCCAGCGACAAGAAAAAATTAGGGTTGTCTTTGGCGCGCTCGCTGAGACCGCGGCTGGAGATGCCCATGCCGACCGCACCCCAGGCTTTGCCAGTCGCGACGTCGACGCGGAACATGCTCGCACCGTCTTCGCGCTGCGTGGCTTTGACGTGGCCGGCGTCATCCAGCACCACCACGGCCATGGGCTTGTAGCCCATTTTTTTGGAGTGCGCCAGTGCTGAGTCGATGATTTTGTTGGCTTGTGCCAGCGTGAGTTGGGTCATGAAAGTCTTTCTTGTTGAGTAAACAGTTGGAAAAAAACGGGTCAGGGATTAGCGGGTCTCAACCGTGTATTGAAACCGATCTGTGGTGATGAAGGCGACACGCCATTCAATCACTTGACCCGTGTGCTCGGTCATGCACCGCTCAATGCGGACACCCAGACTGTTCTGGGGCAACTTGAAGAGGGCTGCATCTGCGTCGGGTAGCGCCGTGATGGACAACTGGTCTGCCGCACGCGAGACCAGCACGCCGCACAAGGCGTCGTACACCGGGTAAAGCAGCAGCGGATTGTTTTTTCGCAGATAGGCTTCTAGCTTGGCGAAGCGTTTGTACGGCAGCCAGACATGTTCCGACAGAAGCACCTCTTGGTCGATCGAGCGCGTGCGATGCAGGTAAAGCATTTTGTCGCTGGCCTGCAACCCGAGTTGTTGACGGGCTTCGGCCGGCTCCTGAACGACCCGGATGGCCAACGTGGCGGTTGCCGGGAGTTCATTGGTGTCGGTCAGGCTGAAACCAATAAAACGCAGCATTGAAATCCGGTCGAACGCACGGGTCACAAACGTCCCGCGGCCGTGAATGCGTTCGACGATGCCTTCGCTCACCAAGACTTCGAGCGCTTTGCGCAAAGTGCCGACCGATGCGGCGTACTCGGCCGCCAGTTTGTCTTCTGCGGGCAGCGCTTCGCCCTCTGTCCACGCTCTGGCGCAGATACGGCGCATCAAGGCGTCGCGTATCTGCAAATAGCGCGGCAGTCGCGGGTCAGGGGCTTCGGTGTTGAGTGATGAAATGACCATGGAGCGGTACTGCGGCGTGGGCTTGTCGGTGTGTCGAAGGAAAGATTATGGCTTAGGCTGAACCACCTCAATAGGTATACTCCTATGTAGGACTTTAAGAAAAATACGAGGAGACAAGCGTGAAATTGAACACCCTGTTGAGTGTGGGAAAAGTGCTGCTCGCTGCCGCCAGCCTAGTGGCCACGGCCGCCATGGCGCAAGCCTATCCCAGCAAACCCATCCGCATGATCGTGCCCTTCCCGCCCGGCGGTGGCAACGATGTGATCGCCCGCTTGGTCGCGCAAAAACTCACGGTGCGACTGGGCCAGACGGTGGTGGTTGACAACAAGGCTGGGGCCAATGGCATTGTGGGTTTGATGGCTGCAGCCCAAGCGGCGCCGGATGGCTACACCCTCGGCATTGCCGCCGCTGGACCGATGGCGGTGAACCCGAGTCTTTACGACAAGCTGCCCTACAACCCCGTGAAGGATTTCGTACCGATCACCAACATGGTGATTTATCCCTTGCTGTTGGTGACGCATCCGTCGGTGCCGGCGAAGAACATGCGGGAGTTGTTGGCGTTGGCCAAAGACAAACCAGGCGCGCTTTTCTTTGCCTCGCCCGGCAGTGGCAACTCCGGACATTTGGCGGGTGAGTTGCTGAACTCACTCGCCAAGGTCAACACCGTGCACGTGCCTTACAAGGGTCAAGGCCCGGCCACCGCCGACTTGTTGGCCGGCCAAGTGCAAATGCTTTACAGCAGCATTCCGCCGGTGCTGCCTTTGGTGCAGCAAGGCCGCCTGAATGCCATCGCGATTGGCAGTGCCAAGCGACTCGCGTCCTTGCCGAATGTCCCGACGATTGCCGAAAGCGGTGTGCCCGGCTATGAGGCGTACTCATGGATCGGCATTGTGGCACCGCTGGGAACGCCCCAGGCCATCGTGACCAAACTCAACCGTGAAATCGTCGACATTCTGAAGCAAAAAGATGTGCAAGAAGAATTGCTGGCGCAGGGTGCTATTCCGGTGGGCGATACGCCCGAACACTTTGGCGCATACATCAAAGACGAAATCGTCAAGTGGGGCGCCGTCGTCAAGTCAGCCAACATCAAAGCGGATTGAGTGTTGGCTGCGCAGCGAACAACAACAAAAAAGGAACAGGGAATGAGCAAGCCAGTCATTGGGGTCGTGGGTCTGGGCATCATGGGCAGCGCGATGGCCGAAGAGCTGATCAAGTGCGGTTATGCAGTGGTTGGCTACGACGTCTCCACACCGGCCTGCAAAAGGCTCAAAGCTGCTGGGGGCAAAGCGCTCACCTCGGCGACAGCGGTGGCGGATGCCGCAGCCATTGTCATCGTGTCTTTGTCGACATCCTTCGCCTTGGCAGAGACGGTCAAAAAGCTCGCTGCAGCCAAGCCACGCGCCAAAGGTGAGGGCTTGTTGGTGGTGGAGACCAGCACCTTGCCCATGGACGACAAAGAGCAAGCGCTCAAGGCCTTGCGCCGTGTCGGCATGTCGGTGCTGGACTGCCCGATCAGCGGCACGGCGGTGCGCATGAAGGAGCGCGCCTGGACGGTGTTTTGCAGTGGCAGAAAGGCGGCTTATCAGCGCGTTGAAACGGTGCTCAAAGTCTTCACCGACAACGTGCCGTATGTGGGCGCGTATGGCAACGGCACCAAGATGAAATTTGCGGCCAATCATCTGGTCGCCATTTACAACGTGGCTTGTGCTGAATCAGTGACGCTGGCGCGCAAGATGGGACTTGATCCCCAAGATGTGCTGAATCTATTTGGCAGCAGTCCTGTCATCGGCACGGGCGTCATGCGCTTGCGCATGCCCTTCATGATCCGCAGCGAGTATTCGCCGCCCACCATGAAAGTCGAAGTCTGGCAAAAGGACATGCAGGTCATCGGCGACATGGCCAAGTCGGTCGATTGCCCGACACCTTTGTTCAGTGCCTGTGTGCCGATTTACAGCGCCGCCATGGCTCAAGGGCTTGGCCAACAGGATACGGCTTCGGTGAGCGAAGTGTTGGCCAACATGGCCGGCATCGCACCCAAAGCAAAGGGTAAACGCTGAGGTCTTGACGCGTTTTGGCCGATTCGGCCGTCTTAGAATTTGTCGCTCCTCGACACAACCTGAAAGTCTGACCATGCAGCGCTGGATGAAAAAAATAATGGGATTGCTTTTGTCGACCTTGACCCTCTGCGCCATGGCGCAAAACTACCCAGCCCCCAAGGCTGGCAGTTGGACCGCCAAAGACTTTCGCTTTCACACCGGCGAGGTCATGGCCGAGATGAAAATGGGCTACACCACGGTGGGTGAACCGAGCGGTGAGCCGGTGGTCATCTTGCATGGCACGGCCGGCACGGGCGCTGGCTTGTTGACGCCGGCGTTTGCCGGGCAACTGTTCGGGCCGGGGCAGGCGCTGGACGCGAGCAAGTACTTCATCATCCTGCCCGACGCGATTGGCACGGGTCGTTCCAGCAAACCTTCAGATGGTCTGCGCGCCAAGTTTCCGCAGTACAACTACACCGACATGGTCGCCGCGCAACACCGTCTGGTCACCGAAGGACTGGGCATCAAACATGTGCGTTTGGTGCTGGGTAATTCCATGGGCGGCATGCAGGTCTGGATGTGGGGCATCGCGCACCCGGACTTCATGGATGTACTGGTGCCGATGGCGTCTATGCCCAGTGCCATGTCAGGGCGCAACTGGATGATGCGGCGACTCATCATTGACTCGATCCGCAATGACCCCGAGTGGCTGGGCGGCAACTACACCACACAGCCACGTAGCGCGCAATTTGCCTCCGTGTTTTTTTCGATCGCCACCAGCGGCGGCAACCAAGCCCTGCAAAGCTTGGCGCCCACCAGTGCGAAAGCCGACCAGTTGCTGGACCTGCGGCTGAAGACGCCAGTAGCGGGCGATGCCAATGATCTTTTGTACCAATGGGCTTCCTCGCGCGACTACAACCCCTTGGCTGGGTTGGAAAAAATCAAGGCAACGCTGCTGGCGATCAACGCCGCCGACGACGAACGCAATCCGCCTGAATTGGGCGTGATGGAGCGTGAACTCAAACGCGTTCCGAACGCTCGCATGTTGTTGCTGCCCGCCAGTGACCAAACGGCTGGCCACGGCACCACGGGACAGGCCAAATGGTGGAAAGATCAGGTCGCTGAGCTGCTGAAAAACGCACCCCGCAACGCACGCTGATTCGGTTCCCGGCTTTGACCCTTCTGAGGAAAACGAGATGAAAAAATCCCTTCGAATTCTGGCCGGCGGCCTGCTGCTTTTGTCCTGCGCTGCGCAGGCGCGCGTCACGCGCATCGTGATCGACGAAACCTTGCCGATGCCGGCGGTGGCCGGTGTGTCGAACGGCGTGGCGTACGAGCAAATTGCCGGCCGCGCCTTTGGTGAGTTGGACCCCAAGCTGCCCGGCAACGCCATCATCCAAGACATCGAGTTGGCCAAGGACGCAGATGGCAAAGTGCGTTACACGGCGTCGTTCGTGATCTACAAACCGGTCGACTTGAAACAGGCCAGTGGTTTGATGTGGCACGACGTGCCGAACCGCGGACGCGTTTATCCGTTTGCGCCACAAGAGCGGGCCTTTGGCGACATCGAACTGGCCAGCGCTTGGCAGGGCGACAACGTCGGTGCCACCACCGTGCGTCCCAAAGCCAGCGTGGCCGGCATGCAGTTTTTGCAAGTGCCCGTCGCGCGTCAAGCCGATGGCTCCCGTGTCACGGGCCAAGTCCTTGGGCGCATCGTCAACCGCAGCGGTCTGGGCTCGCAGCCGCTGATGGTGCAAACCAATCCGGTGCCCTACAAACCCATGAGCTTGGCGACGGCCAACGCCAAATTAACATCCCGCGCTGGTGAGAGCATGAGCGGCGAGGTGATGGATGAGCAAACCATCGCCGCCGGTGATTGGGCTTGGGCTCGCTGCGACGCCCAAAACCCGTTTCCCGGTGTGCCAGACGCAACGCAAATTTGCTTGAAAAATGGCTTTGATGCGAAGCGCCTTTACCAAGTGGTCTTCACCGCGGCCGACCCTTATGTGCTGGGTGTGGGTTTTGCCGCTTGGCGCGATGTTGGCGCGTTCTTTAAGCAGGCGCAGGCCGACGATGTGGGCACGCTGAACCCGATCGCTAAAACAGTGAAGCACAGCATTGGTCGGGGTGTTTCTCAGTCTGGGAATTACCTGCGCGGTTGGCTGCACCTTGGCTTTAACCGTGACGAAGCCGGCGCCCCCGTGCATGACGGTCTGTGGCCGATCATCGCGGGTCGGCGTATTGCGCTGAACTTCCGCTGGGCACAACCCGACGGCGTGCTGGAGCTGTACCAGGCCGGCAGTGAAGGCCCGCAGTGGTGGTTGCCGCATCCGGACATCTTGCGCGGCATTCCCGCCGCCGGCATTTTGGACCGCTGCACCGCCAGCAACACGTGCCCGAAGGTGATGGAGCACTTTGGTTCGGCCGAGGTCTGGGCCTTGAAGCTGACGCCCGAGTGGGTCGGCACCGACGCCAAGCAAGACCTGCCAATGCCGGCCAACGTCAAGCGTTATTACATCGCCAGCAGCAACCACGGCGGCGGCGCGGGTGGTTTCAATTCAAGCCTGCCGGGTGTCGGCTTGCCCAAAGTTGGGCCGATGTGCCCGGGTAATAATTTTGGCCAAGGTGTTTTGCCGGCCAACCCGATGCCGCACACGCACACCGTCAATGCGCTGCGCGTGCACCTTCGCAATTGGGTGATGCTCGGTACCGAGCCACCCGCCAGTCGGTATCCGACGCTCGCCGCCGGCACGCTGGTCGAAGCGCACAAGACTGCGATGGGCTTTCCAGCGCTGCCCGGTTTGCGCGCCACTTTGCCCGAGCGTGACTTCATCATGCCGGTGCTGGACTACGACTGGGGTCCTGATTTCAAAGCTGTTGACGGCTCGGGCATTCCTTCTTTAGCGCCACCGAAAATCAAACAAGTGCTGAAGATGATGGCGCCCAAGGTTGACGCCGATGGCAATGAACTCGGTGGTTTGCCGGTGGTCTTGGCAGATGCCCCGCTGGGCACTTATTTAGGCTGGAATGTCACCGCGGATGGCGCGATGCCGTTTCACAAAGACCAGATTTGCAACTATGTGGGCGGCATGCTGCCATTTGCCCGCACTGCGCAGGCGCGCTTGGCCAACCGTGACAGTCGTCCGTCTTTGGAAGAGCGCTACGGCACGCATGAGGGCTACGTGGCCGCAGTGAGCAAGGCCGCCGAGCAGGCCCAAAAAGCTGGTTTTTTGCTCGAGGTCGATGCCAAGGCATTGATCCTCGAAGCCAACGCCAGCGAGGTGCTCCGCTAAGCGACGGCCGGGTCTGAAGAACCCGGCTGTGCTGTGTGTTTTGGAGGCGCCGGCAGTGCTAGACTCGCGGCCCAACGCCAGTCATCCGGCTGAGCCGTCAGCACCTTAGAGAGCCCCATGAAACCACCGAGTCTTACAGCCAGCCATCAGCTCGGCTTTGGCTTTGATGACGCTGCCACGACGATGCCCGCGATGCCGGCGGTGCCGCCAGTGATCGCGTTGAAAAGGGCATCGCCTGTCGCGGTCAAGCCCGTGGTCGAAACCCCCACCGAAACCCCAGCGCCAGCCGAAACCAAGCTGCCAGCAGTCGTAGACGTAGGCTCCGAAGCGGCCGAAGCGGCCGAAGCCATGGCGAAGCTGCTGGACGCGCACCCAGACTTTCGCGTGCTGCGTCGGCTCGTCCCCCAGCTGACGTTTCCGCCAGCCACCGGACCGGTGGCGACGCTGCTGGTGTTGGACACCGAAACCACTGGCCTGAACTCAACGCGCGACAAGGTGGTTGAGCTGGCCCTGCTGCGTGTGACCGTTGATTTGCACACCGGCCAGCCGGTGGGTGCGGTACAGGTCTACGACGGCCTGGAAGACCCCGGCATGCCGATGCCTGACGAGATCATCGCCATCACGGGCATCACCGACGACATGTTGCGTGGGCAACGGCTGGACGAAGCCCTGGTGCTGCGCATGCTCGAAGGCGTCGACCTCGTGCTGGCGCACAACGCCGGTTTTGACCGACCCTTTGTTGAGTTCCGACTGCCGCAATTTGCAGCACTCAACTGGGCTTGTTCGTTCGCCGACATCGACTGGAAGCAAGAGGGTCGCGGCTCGGCCAAGCTGACCTCGTTGGCCTATGACCTCGGGCTGTTTTACGATGCTCACCGCGCAGAGATGGATTGTCACGCGCTGCTGGCGGTGCTGATGGCGTCGCTCAAGTCGACCCAGGCCAGCGGCCTGTCGCGCTTGATCGACTCGGCCCGCAAACCGACCTTTCGCTTGCAAGCGACGAACGCACCGTTTGACGCCAAAGACCTGCTGAAGGCGCGCGGCTACCGCTGGGAAGGCACGCAAAAAGTCTGGCACACGCGCCTGAGCGACGAGGCGGCTTTGGCGCTGGAGTGTGAGTGGCTCAAATCAGCCGTCTACGCCGGCCGCAGCAGCCGGGTTCAGGTTGAAGTGCTGGACGCCAAAACAAAATACTCGGCGCGGCCGGGGCAAGTCGGCTGGCGCGAACTCTGAGACTCGCAGATGGACTGCCGCGCTGCGCTCGCAGTGACGAAAATACGTTGCGCGCCATGACGCGCTCAATGCGCGCTGATGACGCGGCCGATGTCTGGCCAGCGGTGGTGCAGCCAGGCCCAGGCCAAGAGCCCGATGCACATCATGCCCAGCGACGCGATGGCGAGCGCCACGGTGGAATGCATGATCAGCGGCGCCAACACACCGGCCACAAGGCCATTCGCTGACGAGCCGATGCAGGCCTGCAAAGACGAGGCCATGCCGCGTCGCTCAGGGTACAAATCGAGCACCAGCAGCGTCACCACCGGCATCATCACGGCCCAGCCAAAAGCGAAGATGGTGATCGGGACCATGGCCCAGGCCACGTGCGCTGTAAACAACACATTCGCCGCCACATTGATCACAGAGACCACCAGCATGATCAGGAAGCCGTAGCGAATTTGCTGCTTCGGCGCGATGCGTCCGGCCATGCGTCCGCTGGTCCAAGCGCCGGCCATGATGCCGCCGATGGTCAGTGCAAAAAACCAGAAGAATTGCGACGGTGCCAGCTGTAGATGGTCACCTAAAAAAGCCGGTGCCGACAGCACGTACAAAAACATGCCGTTGAAGGGGATGCCGCTGGCCAAGGCCAGTAATAAAAAGCGCGGGCTTGACCCCAGTTGCCAGTAGCCGCGCAGCAAATGTTTGACTTCAAACGGTTGACGCTGGCTGATGTGCAGCGTCTCCGGCAGCAGTTTGTAATTGGCCGTCCAGAGCGCCACGCCCACCGCCGCCAAAAACCAGAAGATGCTGTGCCAGCCCAAATGCACAAACAGCCAGCCGCCCACCATGGGCGCTAATGCAGGCGCGACGCCAAAGTAAATCGTCACTTGGCTCATGACTTTTTGGGCCTCTGCGGGGGGGAACATGTCGCGGATGACGGCTCGCGACACGACGATGCCGGCGCCAGTTGACAAGCCCTGCAAGGCGCGGAAAAACACCAGTTGGCTGATGTTCACAGACAGCGCGCAACCGACCGATGCCAGCGTGAAAACCGCAATGCCCCAGAGCACCACCGGGCGCCGACCCAGACTGTCTGACAGCGCGCCATGAAACAAATTCATGAAGGCAAAACCAAACAGGTACGCCGACAGCGTCTGCTGCATTTCGGCGGGTGTGGCGCCTAGCGACGTGGCCATGCCCGAAAAAGCGGGCAGATAGGTGTCAATTGAAAACGGCCCGAGCATGCCCAGCAGCGCCAACAAGACGGCCAGCGCCCAGCGGGGCGCACGCCAGATGTTTGCGGCGTCGGGGTTCATTCGGCCTTCAGCTTGAGCGCTGCGTCGTAGAGTTCGTTGCGCGACGCGCCGGTGATTTCGGCGGCTAATTTGACAGCCGTTTTGAGTGGCAATTCAGCCAGCAACAACTTCAGCACGCGGCCGCCGTCGTCTGCGGCAGCCGCTTGCGGGGCGGGGTGCAGCACCAGCGCAAATTCACCGCGCAGTCGCTGCGGATTGGCGGCCAACCAGGCCGGCAGTTCACTCGCCGGCAGGGTGGCGATTTCTTCGAATTGCTTGGTCAGCTCGCGGGCCACCGTGATGGCCCGCTCAGCCAGCGGCGCACAGGCGCGGGCCAGTGCTTCCATGCGGTGCGGTGCCTCCAAAATCACCACCGCGCGTTTTTCAGTCAGCAAGGTTTGCACGGCTTGGTCGCGTTCGCCGGCTTTGCTTGGCAAAAATCCGGCAAATATAAAACCGCTGTCGCCCGAGATGCCGGCCACGCTCAAGGCCGTGGTGACGCTGCTGGCGCCTGGCAGTGGCGTGCTTTTGAAACCGGCTGCGCGCACCGCCGCCACCAAGCGCGCACCCGGGTCGCTGATGGCGGGGGTGCCAGCGTCACTCACGTAGGCCACGCGCTCACCGCGTTGCAAGCGGTTGATGACGCTGACCGCCGCTTCTGCTTCGTTGTGCTCGTGCACAGGCAGCAAAGGCTTGTTGACGCCGTACTGGCGCAACAAGGTTTGGGTGTGGCGGGTGTCTTCGCAGCCGATGGCATCCACCAAGCCCAGCACATGCAGTGCGCGCAGGCTGATGTCCGACAAATTGCCGATGGGCGTGGCAACCACGTAAAGTGTGGCTGGCGGGTAATGTTGCAGGCCCGCGGCAACCCGGGCGGCCTCTAAGGCCAAGTCGAAAGAAGCGTTCAATGTGGTTTTCCAAAAAACAAGCGGCAGCACCGATCGGGCAGATTACCACCAAGCGGCGCGGCGATGCGGCGGAAGCCTTGGCCTGTGCGTACCTGATTGAGCGGGGCTTGCGTTTGGTTGAGCGCAACTTTGCCACGCCGGGCCGCGGCGGTGGTGAGATTGACTTGGTGATGCGCGCCCCGGACGGCACGCTGGTCTTTGTTGAAGTGCGCCAGCGCAGCACGGCCTCGCACGGTGGCGCGGGCGGCAGCATCACGCCCACCAAGCAGCGCCGCATTGTCTTTGCGGCGCGGCATTATTTGATGCGTTTTGCGACGCTGCCGCCGTGTCGCTTTGACGTCGTGCTGGTGCAGGGACCCGTAGGCGCGCAAACCATCGAATGGTTGCAAGCGGCGTTTGATGCGTCTTGACACCGGGGTCGGTGCGGAGGACGCTATCATGGAGGGCATGATTGAACAACGCATTGAGCAGCACTTCATCGACAGTGCAGACCTCAAATACCAGGCTGCGCAAGTCCTGGCCAAACCCATTTCGGCTGCCATTTCGGCCATCCTTGCCAGCGTGACCAGCGGTGGCAAGGTGCTGGCTTGTGGCAATGGCGGCGGCGCTGCGAGCGCGCAACATTTCGCCGCCAAATTTGTCGGTGGTTACGAACGAGAGCGGCCTGAACTGGCCGCCATCGCTCTCACCACCGATTCTTCCATCGTCACGGCCATTGCCAATGACGTTGATTTCAGCGTGATCTTCGCCAAGCAAGTGCGCGCCTTTGGGGCAGCTGGTGATGTCTTGCTGGCCATCAGCAGCAGCGGCGACTCCGCCAATGTGTTGGCGGCGATTGACGCGGCCCACGAGCGCGACATGACCGTGGTGGCGCTGACCGGCAAAGGCGGCGGCAAGATGACCTTCGCCTTGCGCGAAACCGATGTGCATATCTGCATTCCGCACGACCGCACCAGCCGCATCCAGGAGGTCCATCTGTTGGTCCTGCACTGTATTTGCGATGGTGTGGACGCTCAATTACTAGGTGATCAGGAGGTCTCTACATGAACCCGTCTTTTTTCAAACGTCAGCTACTCGCCGTCGGTTTCACAGTCGCCATCCTTGGCGTGACCGGCACTCTCACGGCTTGCGTGCCTCTGGTTCTGGGTGGCGCTGCTGCAGGTACCGCGATGGTCGCGACCGACCGCCGTACCTCGGGCGCCCAGCTCGAAGATGAGGGCATTGAACTGCGCACCCTCAGCCGCTTGCGTGAGAACTTCGGCACACGCGTGCGCGTCAGCACCGTCAGCTTCAACCGGCAGGTGCTGCTGACCGGCGAAGTGCCAAGCTTGGAAGACAAGCAGGCGGTCGAAGACATGGTGAAGAAAATTCAAAATGTGGGCTCGGTGGTCAATGAGCTGGGCGTGCGCAACTCGCCGTCACTGGCTGACCGCTCTGCCGACTTGCTGATCACCGGCCGCCTGAAGGCCGCAATTTTGGATGCCCGCGACTTGCAAAGCAACGCCATCAAAGTGGTCACTGAGAACAGCACGGTTTATCTAATGGGCCGCGTCACACAGCGCGAATCCGACCGCGTGACCACTATTGCCCGGAGTATCTCGGGCGTGAAGCGGGTGGTGCGGGTTTTCGAGACCATCAGCGAAGAAGAGTTGCAGCGCTTGCAGCCAGCACCGGCAAAATCTTAAGCCTAGATTCGCGGCCATGGATTGCCGCGCTTCGCTCGCAATGACGATCGTCTCGTCTCGTCACTGCGAGGCTAGGCCGTGGCAGTCCATGGCCCCGGATTCTCTGTCATGGATTGCCGCGCTGCGCTCGCAAAGACGGCCACTCGGTAACGCGCTTTATTTGAGCCGCTTGATCAGGCTGGAGGTGTCCCAGCGGCGGCCGCCCATGGCTTGCACATCGGCATAAAACTGGTCGACCAAGGCCGTGACTGGCAGGCGTGCGCCGTTGTGTTTGGCTTCGTCCAGCACCAGCCCCAAGTCTTTGCGCATCCAGTCGACGGCAAAGCCGAAGTCAAACTTGTCGGCGACCATGGTCGTGCCGCGGTTCTCTAACTGCCAGCTTTGGGCGGCGCCCTTGCCGATGACGTCGAGCGCCAGATTCATGTCGAGCCCCGCTTTTTGGCCGAAGGCAATGGCTTCGCTCAAGCCCTGCACCAGTCCGGCGATGCAAATCTGGTTGACCATTTTGGTCAGCTGGCCAGAGCCGCTGTCGCCCATCAATGTGAAGGCTTTCGAAAAGGCCATGCCTGCTGGTTTGACGTTGTCAAAGGCGGCTGAGTCGCCGCCGCACATGACGGTGAGCGCGCCGTTTTGGGCGCCTCCCTGACCGCCCGAGACCGGTGCATCAATAAAAGTCAGGCCGAGGTTTTTGGCCGCCGCATACAACTCACGCGCCACCGTGGCGGACGCCGTGGTGTGGTCGACAAACACGGCGCCTGGCTGCATGCCGGCAAAAGCGCCGTCTGCGCCCAGCGTCACGCCGCGCAGGTCATCGTCGTTGCCAACGCAGCAAAAAACAATGTCTGCGCCCGTGGCGGCCAAGCGCGGCGTGGCGGCATGGCGCGGTGCCGCCGTGCCGGCAAACTCTGCGCACCAAGCGGCTGACTTGGCGGCAGTGCGGTTGTAGACCGTGACCTGATGACCGGCCAAGGCCAGATGCCCCGCCATCGGGTAGCCCATCACGCCCAAGCCGATGAAGGCGACTTTGCGGGAGGCTGTGGGTGCGTATGTTTTGGCGTTGGTGCTGCTGGCGGTCATGGTGTTGTCTTCGTCGGTTGTTGTTTGAAAAAATGATTCTGACACAGACCACCAGCACTCAGCCTGGAAACTGCGCCGGCGTTTTGGCTTTGTTGCGCGCCTCGGCCGGTGTGATGAGTTGCCGTTTGAGCAGGTCGGCGAGACTTTGATCGAGGGTCTGCATGCCCTGGCTCTGGCCGGTCTGCAGGCTCGAATACATCTGCGCCACTTTGCCTTCGCGGATCAGGTTGCGAATGGCCGGCGTGCCGAGCATGATCTCGTGCGCTGCGACGCGGCCCTGTCCGTCCGCCGTCTTGCACAAGGTTTGCGCCACCACGCCTTGCAGCGACTCGGACAGCATGCTGCGGACCATTTCTTTCTCGTCGGCAGGGAAGACATCGATGATGCGGTCGATGGTCTTGGTCGCGCTGGCGGTGTGCAGCGTGCCCAGCACCAGGTGGCCGGTCTCGGCTGCCGACAAGGCGAGGCGGATGGTTTCCAAGTCACGCATTTCACCAACCAAAATAACGTCGGGATCTTCGCGCAAAGCAGACCTCAGAGCGGCGCTGAAACTGTGCGTATGGCGGCCCACTTCGCGCTGACTCACGAGGCAATTTTTGGCGTCATGCACAAACTCGATCGGGTCTTCCACCGTGATGATGTGGCCGCGTTCGGTGCGGTTGTAAAAATCCACCATCGCTGCCAGCGTGGTCGACTTGCCCGACCCCGTGGGTCCGGTCACCAGCACCAACCCGCGCGGCTTGAGTGCCAGCTCGGCGACGATGGCCGGCGCGCCCAGCGTTTCAAGCATCGGCACCACCGACGGGATGCTGCGAAACACCGCGCCCGCGCCGCGACTGTGCTGGAACGCATTCACGCGAAAGCGCGACAAGCCCGGCACATCCAAGGCGAAGTCCAGTTCCAGCGATTGTGCAAAAGCAGTCTGCTGGTTCGGGCTCATCGCTTGCGCCAGCATCTGTCCCAGTTGCTCAGCCTCCAGCGCCGGCAAGTCCAGCGACTGGATGTCACCATGCACACGCAGCATGGGCGGCAGCCCCGTCGACAGGTGCAGGTCAGAGGCGTTGCGGCTGATGGCGACGGTCAGCAGTTCTGTGAGTTCCATGGTGGGCTTTTAAGGTGGTTTGAGCTGTAAGTAAAAAGATGCAGTCTACCCAGTGCGGTTAATCCAACGTGAAAGACGTCGACAGTTGGGTACAGTCTGGTGAATGAGCACACACCAGAATTCAGAGTCGCCGGACGCCCCTGCGTCCTCGATCACGACCATCGCCAGCCAACTCGCCAAGGTGCGTCAGCACATCGCAGACGCTGCTGTTGCTGCCGGGCGTGAGCCGAGCCACGTGAGATTGCTCGCGGTCTCCAAGACCTTCGGTGCCGACGCCGTGATCGAAGCCGTGCAGGCCGGGCAGACGGCTTTTGGCGAGAACTACATCCAAGAAGGCGTGGAAAAAATTCAAGCCCTGCGGCAGTGGCAGGCGGAGCCGGCGCAGTCTGGTCACGCCGCGCTGGAATGGCATTGCATCGGCCCGATTCAGAGCAACAAGACGCGTCTGGTCGCCGAGCATTTCGATTGGGTGCAGTCGGTGGACCGTTTGAAAATTGCCCAACGTTTGAGCGAGCAACGACCGGCTGATTTGCCGCCGCTGCAAATTTGCTTGCAAGTGAATATTGACGGCGGCACCAACAAGTCGGGCGTGTCGCCAGAGGATGCCATGGCCTTGGCGCAGACTGTGTCGCACCTGCCGCGGCTGGTGTTGCGCGGCCTCATGGCGATTCCGGAGCCGTCGCCGGATGACGCCAGCGCCCGCGCCGTCCATGCGCGCACAGCCGCGTTGATGGCGCAGATCAATGCCACTGGCGGACTGCCGCAGCCACTAGACACCTTGTCGATGGGCATGAGCGCTGACTTGGCCCCCGCCATTGCAGCGGGCAGCACGATGGTGCGTGTGGGCACGGCGATTTTTGGTGGACGCGGCTAACGGCCTCAACTTGACCCGTGCGTTTGCGCCGCAAAATGCGCGCTGATGAAGGCGTCCAACTCGCCAATCGGCAAGGCCTTGCTGAACAGATGACCCTGATAACTGTCGCAGCCATGGCGCATCAAAAAATCGCGTTGCGCCTGTGTTTCAACGCCCTCGGCCATCAGCTCCAGTCCCAAGCTTTGCGCTAAGCCGATGATGGTGCGAGCAATGGCCGCATCGTTCGGGTTGGTCAGCACGTCTTTGACAAAGGTGCGGCAAATCTTCAATTGATCGAGCGGCAATTTTTTGAGATAAGACAGCGCTGAGTAACCCGTGCCAAAGTCATCGATCGACAGCGTCACACCGGCGTCTTTCAACATGCCCATTTTGGCGATCGTCACGTCGATGTCGACGGCCAGCAGACTCTCCGTGAGTTCAAGTTTGAGCCGGCTCGCCTGAACGCCGGTGCGCTGGATCAGCGCCATCACTTGATCGACAAACTCCGGATGACAAAACTGCCGCACGCTGACGTTGACGGCGATAGACAAATTTGCAGTTTCTGGCCTTCCTGACCACTCCAGCAACTGCGCGCAAGCGGTCTCCAAGACCCAGCCGCCCAGCAGCAAGATCAAGCCACTTTTTTCAGCTTGCAGGATGAAGTCATCCGGCATGACCAAGCGGCCAGGTCGTTGCCAGCGCAGCAGCGCTTCAACACCGACCATCTGCCCTTCACGACCGACTTGCGGTTGGTAGTACAAGACAAATTGGTGTTCAAAAAAAGCTTGCCGAAGATCGGTGGAGAGGGTGGCGTTCGCGGTTGCTGCGATCTGCATCTCGGGGTCAAAAAAACACATCGTGTTGCGGCCGGCGGCCTTGGCTTGGTACATGGCCAGGTCGGCCTGTTTGAGGGCATCTCCCATGCCTTGACTGAGACTGCCAATGGGCGTAACGCCGATGCTGCAGGTGCCGTGGTATTGGTTGCCATTCAGGTCATAAGGCACGCTCAGCGACGCCAATATTTTCTCGCCAACCACCCGGGTTTTTTGTAGCGCTCTCTCTGGGTCGGTTGACAAGTCTTCGAGCATGACCACAAACTCATCACCACCGAGTCGGGCCACGGTGTCGCTGCGGCGAACACACGTTTGCAACCGCGAGGCCACTTGCTGCAGCATCATGTCGCCGCGTGAATGCCCCAACGTGTCGTTCAGCACTTTGAAGTTGTCAAGGTCGATGAACATCAGCGCGCCGATTTCTTTCGGCTCCTGCCGAGATGACAGCAGTGCATCGAGCCGTTTTGTTAAAAGCTGTCGGTTGGGGAGTTGTGTCAGGGGGTCGTAAAAAGCCAGGTGCTCTATCTGTTCATCTGCGGCTTTGCGTGCGGTGATGTCCCGGCCCACCGCAACCCAATGCGTCAGCCCGCGATGTTGATAATCCACGGGCACGATGTCCAAATCCATCCAGAACTGAGAGCCATTTTTTTTGTAATAAATGATCTCGGTTTTCAAGGGTTGCGCGTGGTCTAAGGCGTGGCTGATGCGCTTGAGCTCGGTGCTTTGTGTCTGTGGGCCTTGCAGCATCTCTAGCGTGCGGCCCAGCACTTCGGCTTGGCTGTAGCCGGTTTGCCGCAAAAAAGCCTCGTTGACAAAGACGATGTGCGGCCATGCGCCGTCGCGTGCCGCTTCGGCTATCAGCACCATGTCGTTGAGCTGGGCAATACTCGTCTGCAACAGTCGCAGCAACTCCTGCTCATGTTCAATGCATTTCTTCTCCGACAAATCCAGCACTGCACCTTGGACGGCGACAACAGCGCCCGTGCTGTCTTGCACCGCCTGCCCGACCGACCGCACCCACAGCCGCCGGCCCGGTGGGTTGATGATTTCGGCCTCCAGCTCAAACGGTTTGCCGCTCTTGCTGCAGACCTCAATGGCGTCAGCCATGGCCGCTTGAGACGTGGGCGCAAACAGCGCAACAAACGCCTGCCAACTGAGAGGGTGACGGGGTTCTGGCGTCCATGCCAGCAAAGCCGTTAATCCGGGCGTCAAACTCAATTGCTGGCTGGCAACATCCAGCGTCCAGCAGCCAGCGTGCGCACTCCGCTCCAGCAAGCCGAGCCAGTCTGGTGTGAGCGTTATCGGTGGACTCAAGAGAGGGTTGTCATGGGCCGTGTCGAGGCTGGTGTGAAGCATCTGAATGGGGGTAACTTTGTGGCGAGCCAATAACGTTGTACATCAGAGCTTACTGCGGTGCTCGCAATCATAAAAGGCCCCAGCAGTTGGAAAAGGCCGAGTCCTACGCCAATTGGCGCGGACTGCTTAGCCGCCCCCAAATAGGTCCTCATGAAGGTCGTGGTTTCGTTTTAAAAGACCCACCATGACACGGTTTCTGGACTCACTCACAACCTGTCCAGACCTTGATCGTTTGCGGTCGACATTGCGCGCTTTGTGCGCGCCCGCACGTGGGCTCAGAGAGGCCGTATCACCAGGGGTAGCAACAGAGAGGCCAGCACCACCTGCAGGCCGAGTGCCAGCGCTGCATAGGCGCCTGCATCGGCATTGACCTGCATCGCCCGCGCGGCGCCAATCCCGTGCGACGTAGTGCCCAAGGCGAAGCCTCGGGCCGTCCAGCCAGCGGCATCGGTCGGAATCCGCAGCGCGTCAAACAAGTACTTGCCACTCAGCGCACCGATCAAACCGGTCATCACAGAAAACACGGCCGTCAACGCCGGAATGCCGCCGATGCTCGCAGCAATGCCCATGGCCACCGGCGCCGTCACAGACTTGGGTGCTAATGACAACAACACGTCGCTGGGCAAACCCACCGCCCAGCCCAGCGCCAAGGCAGAGCTGCTGGCGGCCACACCGCCGGCCAACGCAGCCAGCAGCAGTCTGCCCCAGCGGCGCTGGAGGTCAGCACGGCGCTGCCACAGCGGCCAGCCCAAGGCCACCACGGCGGGGCCTAACAAGAAGTGAATGAACTGCGCGCCGGCGAAGTAAGTCGGGTAGGGC
>Ga0208916_10000076_pt1 | contig 42464 bp, 59 predicted proteins | sample DEB19_08_DNA_5_FD_184523 | JGI IMG/M metagenome (GOLD analysis project Ga0208916, IMG submission 184523) | Aqueous microbial communities from the Delaware River and Bay under freshwater to marine salinity gradient to study organic matter... | ecosystem: Environmental > Aquatic > Marine >... | reverse complement strand
ATGGACGCAATTAGGTACATGGCGTTGGATAAAGCAAAACCAATTAAGAAAGAAAAAAGGAAACGAGACTATGACCCCGACACAGGACGAGCCCTCAACTAACCTTGAGCCGTATAAAACTTCGGACACCCCATACGCTGCTTTCCTGCACTTCTCAGGTCATAAGCTTGTAGGTTCGGTGCAGGACCCTAACGATTACAAACGTGAAGTGTGTGTATTTATCTACTCAGATAAGATACCGCAACTTGAACAAGAGTGGCGTTTCGGTAAAGCAGTTGGTGATTTGAAACGATACCACCGTTCACTAAAAATTGTAAACCGCTTTGTAAACGAAGCACGTAAAAAGAGAGAGGAAGAATAAGCAATGGAGCCTGACACAAGTGAAGACCATTTACTAATCGACTTGGGACCTGAAGACCAGTGGGTTAATCCAGAAATAACCAATGCAGTTAATGCACTTCAGGAAGCACTTTACAGTGCTGGATGTAATGTAAACAATATGAAAATCACAATCGCTGGTGTACCCGGTGATGACGCCACACTTAACGGTGACTACGGGACAGTAACGATTGAGGAAGTAGAACTATGAGCACAGTAGCACTATCAATGATCGTCAAGGATGAGTTCGCAGAAGTAGAAGTACTGCTGTCGCAAGCCTTTGATTACTTCGACCAACTAAACGTTGTCGTATCTGACAAACCAACATACAACAAACTAAAGAAAAACTTCCCTGACGCTAAGGTGAACTTGAAGTACCGGGAGTGGAACAACCGTTTTGACGAGGCACGTAACGTCGCACTCGACATGTGTACTACCGACTTCTTCTTTTGGCTTGACGCCGATGATAGTTTTGACTTCCGTGCAATCCCACAATTAGTTGACATAGCTGAAGAAAATGGTATAGACGCTATTTTCATGCCATACAACTACATGCAGGATGAACAAGGAAACTGTATTACCCGACACTGGCGTGAGAGGCTTGTAAGGTTAGGTAGAGGCTACTCTTGGAGGGGATGGGTTCACGAAACCTGTATCTCTGATGAAAAGGTAGTTACCCATAAAGTAAACTTTGAGGTCAAGCACAACGCTACTGTTGATGACGCTAAGGGGTCATACGAACGCAACCACCTTATCCTCGAAGAAGCCTATGCTGCAACGAAAGACCCACGCTACCTACACTATCTAGGGATGTCTTACTTTACTGGTAAAGACTACGAGAAGGCAGGGGAGCTATTGACAGATTATCTAGAAGTTGGTGGAAGTATAGAAGACGTGTACCGTACCCTCGGTCTACTCTCTGAGTGTGCTTACCACCTTGGCAAGTTCGATCTTGCTCTTGAATACGCTACCAAGTGTGCTACCCTTAAACCTGAATATCCGATGGCTTACTGGCTACTCGCTCAGTACGAAGCCGATCAGGATAACTACTTGGAAGCCCTTGAATGGGTGAAGGTATCGGAAAGCAAACCAGACCCTGAGACTCTCTCAGTATGGGACCCAAGTTCACGTGACCGTGCAAACTTGATTGCCGCACGATGTCTATTCATGCTGGAACGCTACAACGAAGCACTCCAGTACATGCGTAAAGTTCAGCACCTACCAGAAGTACGTGATGTCGTTGAAGACTTCTACGAACAAGCTGACGCTGAAGCATTTGTAAATCTACTACCAAAAATCCGCAAGTTTTTCGTAAGTGACGAAGCACTGTTTAACGCACTGTGTGACGCTATCAAGTACGACAAGCGTATCAAACAACTCCGCAATATCGCTACACTCCCAACTTCATGGACTGAAAAATCTATCGTCATCTTCTGTGGTCAAGGCTACGAAGAATGGGGACCACACACACTCGATAAGGGTATGGGTGGATCAGAAGAAGCAGTTGTCTACCTCGCACCTGAACTCGCTAAGCTCGGATACAACGTCACTGTTTACGGTGAAGTTCCAGAGAAAACCGTTGTCGATGGTGTGACATGGCTACCTTGGAAAGAGATTGACATGCGTGACCACTTCAACGTGTTCATTTCTTGGAGGGCACCACAATACCTCGAACGAGTGAACGCCAAGGTTAAACTTGCCGACATTCACGATGTATTACCTGAAGCTCTTATCAAAGACTACCCAGATGTAACCTACCTTGTAAAAACTAAATACCACCGTGATCTCTACCCAGAAGTACCAGATGACAAATTCAAAATCATCGGTAACGGAATTAAGAAGGAGCAGTTTTAATGAAGAAACTCATCATTACTGGCAATGACGCCAAAGAACAGCTACTAGAAGGTGCCCATCTATTGTATGACGCTGTGTCTACTACTCTCGGTCCGAAAGGAAACAACGCCGTCATTCAAGCTTTTGGTGAACCTATTGTAACTCACGACGGTGTGACTGTCGCTAAGTCAATCGAGAACGTCGAGGCTGCAAGCCCCGGTGCTCAGGTTGGTATTGAGATGATTAAAGCAAGCTCAAGCAAGACCAACGACAACGTAGGTGACGGTACTACCTCTAGTACAATCCTTGCCTACCACCTAATGGATAAGGGAATGGAAAAAATCAAGAACGGTAAGAACGCTATGGTGTTACGCCGTGAACTTGACGAAGCCGCAGAACAAGCACTCAATCTTTTGAAAGATTTGTCAACCCCTATTGAAACTGAAAAGCAGACTATCGAAATCGCCACCATCTCTAGTGAGAACCCAGAGGTTGGTAAGAAGGTTGGTCACATGTACCACGTCCTCGGCAAGAACGGGATGGTCGTTGTAGAGATTGGCACCAAACCTGAAACAGAGTATGAAATTGTCGAAGGCTACACTATTGACCGTGGCTTCATTAACCCTATGCAGATTACTGACGCCCGAACCCAAAGCACGACTCTTGAAAATCCTGCAATACTTGTTGCTCATAACACGCTATCAGAAAAAGATGTACGCCCACTTATTCAGGATGTCTATGACAGTGGCAAGCACGACGCTCTTGTGATTGTCTGTAACGACTTCAAGAACGACCTACTCGATACAGCTCTCCGATCTATGACGCAAGACTTCTATGTTATCGGTGTTAAAGCACCCGGCTTCGGTGACAACCGTGCCGAACTGTTGAAGGACTTCGCAGCCGTATGCGGCACTGAAGCTGTCGGTAACAACCTACCTCGCAAGGTAGATAGCCTAAGTGTTGCTGACCTTGGAACCTGTAAAGAATTGGTAATCACTCCGAACGAAACTGTAGTAACTGGTGGTAGTGACGTAAAGTCCTACATCAAAGACCTCGACGGCAAACTAAAGCTCGCTAAGAGTCAGTTTGACAAAGAGAAGATTGAAAAACGTATTGCACAACTCAATGCTAAGGTTGGTCAAATCCGTGTTGGTGGTAACACTGAAATGGAAGCGGAAGAACGCAAGTACCTTGTTGATGACGCCGTAGCAGCCACAGAAGCCGCCCTGAAGGACGGAATAGTGCCGGGTGGTGGAACTACCTATATTGAGCTTGCAAGGCGTCTGACGGGCTCTGACGACGGCACAGCACTATTGAAGGAAGCACTGGAACAGCCATTCCGTATTCTTATGCAGAACGCAGGAGAACGTGCCGGGCTTCGTCTCGAACAACTTAAAGAGTTTGGTAAAGGCTTTGACGTTATGGGTGACATGGAACTTGTGGACCTCAAGGAACACGGTGTCATTGATCCAGTCATGGTTATTCGCCAAGCTATCACTAACGCCACTTCGGTTGCAGGTTCAGTCCTAACCACTGGTGTACTGATCTGTAATAAAAAAGAAAAACAAGATTTGGAGAAGGATGATGACTAAAGGAGTCACTAATGAAAAACGAAAATACAGCGTCGGATATTTCTCAGCCTACTACAGAGGGCTGGAGTGTTTGCTCAACATGTGGGAGTCTATCAAAGAACAAGTCCCCGAAGCAACCCTCGATGTCTATTACGGTTGGGAGTCATGGGTCGCCCTACAGGGTGAGGATGATTTCTACGAGCGAATGGAACAACGGTTCGCTGAACTGGCTGACAAGGGTGTTACTGTACATGGCAGGGTTTCGCACGAAGAACTAGCCAAGGCTATGAAGCAGACTCAAGTATGGGCTTACCCTACTGAGTTTCCAGAAATTCACTGTATTACAGCACTAAAAGCACAAGAGGCTGGCTGTTATCCTGTTACGACCAACGTAGCAGCTTTAGCCGAAACTGTCCAGTGTGGAACACAGATTAAAACTCGTAAGATATACACAGATGAATACAAGCAGTCTAAATTTATAGAGGCGGTAGTATCCGCACTTCTTGAGGAAAAAACGGGCAAACCTGTGGATAACTCTGACTGGTCCGATGTTGCTAAGCAATGGGACGCAGTTATAAAGGAGAAACTATCATGATGGTAGGTGATCCAAGCAAACATGACACTAAATTCGATATGGAGAACTATGAAGAATTCTACGAACACCACAACTTTGAACCAATCCCAGAGAAACTCTGCACAACAGTCAACGAAGTCATCCCTCGCTTTGGGTGGGCTTTTGACAAGATTGAAGAACTGGAAGCTAAAACTCTCCTTGATCTTGGGTGTCTTGATGGTTCGTTCGCACTCACGATTGGACATCAACTCGGACTTACCGTCACTGGTGTTGATCTCACACAAGAAGGGATTGACATTGCCAAAGAACGAGCTACGACTTTCAACGTCAGAGCTGACTTCCATCAGGGGACTGTCGAAGAATGGCTTGCCAAGTTCGCCAAAGAAGGACGCAAGTTTGAAGTCATAACTTTCTTTGAGATTATTGAGCACGTTAAAGACGTTCAACTCTGTTTAAGCCTCATTGATAAAGTCTTAGCACCCGGCGGCTCGGTGCTAGTATCAACGCCTGATTTTGAGTCGCCTCTTTACGGTGCAGATGATGAAGTGAACAAGTGTCACATTCGACTCTACACCACCGCTGACGAAGACTACGAACGAGCAAACAAATTCGGAACTGTCCGAAAGGCTACCTCTATCACGAAGGAAATCGGTAAAGACCGTGTTCTCGAAATGGGAGTGTACTCTGAACTCATCAACGTACACTATAAATAGACTTGTCAATACTTGACTTTTCTGGTATAATGTGGATAAGATGACGCAGACTTAGTTTCTGACAAAAAAACACCCAACCTCGAAAACAAAAAAGGAATACTAATGACCAAAAAACAAGAGAAGAAAGCCTCTGTGTGGAAGCAACGATTTGAAAATCGTCAACAAAAGCTTCTAAAAATGCACGAAGACGCTCAAAAATACTATGACATCATGTATGCTGTGCAAAACACGACCAAGATCAGCCCTTGGAAATCTAAAGTATACGTTCCTGTCTTAGCAAGCAAAGCGTGGGACTTAATCTCTAGGATGTCAGACGTTGTTCCATTGTTCAACGTTAACATCAAGAACGAACTTGCCGAAGATACCGAGACGGATGAAAAAGGTGAAGAAGTCGTTAAGGGTATGAAACTTGCCGATGGCGTCTTAGAACGTCAACAGCGTATTGAAGCAAAACTCCACCACGATTACAAGTGTGGTGACGAGGAACCAATGAAGCTACGTGTCTTCGATCCACTTGTTGACGCAGTTGTAGCCGGAACTGGATTTGCTTATGCCCCTTGGACATTTGAGGAAAAGACATCCCGTGCACGTCAGTTTGACGAAGACGGTAACATGGACAACGAAAACGTAGTTGTCAAGACCACTCAAACAGGTCACAACGGCTTTGAGCCGATCAACTTCTATAACGTATTCCCTGCTGATGGACCAAGCTTCTTTAAGGTACCATACCTTATTGTCCGTGGTGAAAAACCACTAGTTGACATGGACGAGAATATATATTCTAATCTTGATAAAGTCAACACTAGCTTTAAATCTGATGACGCCACTCTCCTAAACCAATCACGTAACCGTGTTGTGAACGAGGAAGAAATTGAGCGTGATGAGTCAGTCGATATGGTTACTTATTACGAGTGTTACGAACGTACCGCTAAGGGTATCGAGCTTACAACGTATGCTGAAGGCGAAGCTGCCGACGGTAGCGAAGAAGCGAACTGGGTTGAAATCCGACCTACATCTGTCCCATATTGGCACGGCTTCTATCCTGTCGTACCTTTCTACTGCCGACGCAAGAGCTTTAGCCCATTCGGTGAGTCTCTCTTTGAGAACAACCGTACACTGCAATCTGCTACCAACGACCTCTTTAACCACTACCTAGACAACTGGAACCTCTCTATTGAGTCTATGCTGATGTACGAAGATGGTACTCTGACAAACGACTTCATAATTGAGCCGGGTGGAGAGATCACGTTTACTGGTGAACCGCCTAAGCAATTTAAGTTCCCAGAACCAAACCCTCAACAGCTATCACTCGTCATGGGTGTGCTTGAAAAGGGTATCGAAAACGCTACATTCAGTCAGTATGCTAGTGGTGTACCGAACAGCTCAAGCGACAAGACACAGGGTACCGCCTACGGTGTCCGTACTATCACCGAAGCCGCTACTACAAAGATTGGCTTCTTCCGTGACAACTTCAAGCAGTCTATGCGTGTCGTTGGTCAAATTTGGCTATCGAACTTACAGCAATTCGCTGACGAACCATCTGAAATCCGCCGTGTTATTAACGGTAAGGAAGTACCTGATGTCGTTATGCCTAGCGACTACCAAGGTGAACTAGAGCTTGATATTGACGACGACTCAATGACACCACTCTCTAAAGCAGAGAAGCGTGACATGAACAATGAGTTTGTACAGAACATTCTCGGTCTACAACAAGCCGCTATTACGCAGTCTCAAATCTTCAAACAACCTGCCGACGTCCCACGTATTAACTTCCACGAAGTACTTGAAGATACTGCCGAACTCTATTCTAAGAAGGACTTTAACCGTTACCTATTAGATAGCAAGGTAGAAATCCCACAAGAACAGCCAGTCGATAACACGAAAGAGTTGCTCAACTTTAACTACAAGGACGCACCGCCTGATGTAAAGGCTCAGATTGAAGCTATGTATAACCTTCAGCCTTCAGCAATGCACGACACCGATCTTGTAACCCAAGCTGCCGAAGCAGGTACACGACAGGCAACCGCTGAAAACCCACAACCAGTAATGACAGGAGAACCAAGTGCCGCAAACCAAGGAACGCCAACAGCTCCGGCAAGCTAAGCGTGTCGCTGAAGGCTACTATAGGAAACTCAACCGTCAAAAGCGTGTAGAGGTCCTAGAAAAGCTAGGCGGCAAGTGTGTCGAATGTGGCTTTTCAGACCATCGGGCACTACACGTAGATCACGTTAACAATGACGGTTACGAAGATCGTAAGAAGCTCAAGTCTGTATATCAAAGATACATGGCGGTCATGAATGACACAGAGAATAAATATCAACTATTATGTGCTAATTGTAACTTCATTAAGAAGTACGAGGTGTACATAGAAAAATATGGAGAAATTTAATGGACAACCGACAACGGGAACTGGAAGCCAGTAACCCTGAAACAGAAGAAATTGAAAAGCTTGAAGATCAGCTCCGTGAGGCTGTAGCCGCCGAGCAGTTCTTTGAGCAAGCCACAGGTAAGTTGTTCACGCAACTAGCCACGAAGAAGATCAACCTCATTATCAAGGAAATCACTTCCGACAAGTACCGCAAGGACATCACGGGCTATAATAACGCCCTCGCAGACCTCAATGCCTATAAGTATATGCTCAAGGCTATGCAGGTTGCTGGAAGTCCTCAACGCAAGGCTAAAATACGCCAGAAACTTGGTGAAGAAAACGATGACTAAGTATTCTGCTCAGTACGAGTGGAATAAACGTAACCCTGAGAAGACCAAGCTTGCCTATCGTCGTTGTATGCTCAAACGTCGCTACGGGATAACACTAGAGGAATACGAACGAATGTTCGCAAAACAGGACGGCAAGTGTGCAATATGCAAAGGGGTGTGTCTCACTGGTAGAAACCTTGCAGTAGACCACGACCATGACACAGGCAAAGTCCGGGGCTTACTGTGCAGTAGGTGCAATCAGGGCATAGGTCAACTCCGAAATATAGCCATTTTACAGAGTGCAATAACCTATTTAAAAGAAAGTTCTTGACTTTATGGAAGAAACAAGTTATAATACAGATAACTCAAATGATGAAAATGTAGAGGTCGTAAAGATGGACGAACAACGTCCGGTCAACGATACAGAATGTAGGCACCCAAACCTCGTTCCTGACCCTACAGATACTATTGGTGAAGCAATTTACCACGGCTGTACAAATCTCGAATGTGGCGTAGGCTTCTATATTACTCCTAACACAAAATAAAAAACTTACGTAAGGCTTTTATAAAGCTTACATGGAGACAACATGGACCCTAATGCAGGTAACAACGAAGCCGTTAATGACGGAATTTTCGCAGCAGTAGCTGAACAAAATCACGAAACATACGCTTCACGGGGACAACTCGACAAAGCCGCAACCGACCCAGCCGCTACAGGCGAAACAGGTGGTGGTACCCCAACAAAACAAAAAACACAAAAACCAACAGACTCTGACGATGATGACGGTTCCTACGAAGGCGACAACGCTGAAGGATTGGACGAACAGGATTTTTCCCGAGAACCAGTTCCTAGCACGAATGAAGCCCCAGAAGAACAAACCACTGAAACGACAGACGCAACTTCACAAACAAACACAGAAACACAAACTGAAGCAGATGACTGGAAAGCTAGTCTTCCGGCTGATCCCGGTGAGTTCACATTAGAACCACCTAAACCAGATGAATTAGGTCAAATTGATCCTAAAGAGTATGGTGACTATATCAGGGCTCAGATACGATACGAGAACAAGGTAGAGGAATACAACGCTAAGTTGATTACCGCCACGTTTGATACCGTAGAGAAGATTTTGCCAGAGATCAAAGAGGACCCAGCATTACAGGCTGCCATCCGCAATACTTACTATGGAACGCTGAACGCTGACGAAACTGTAAATGTAGCCAAGTCGCTACGTAACAGCCTCGACAAGGTAGCTAGTACAAATAAGAGTGCAGGTATCCAATCCGCTAAGACCTCGATCACTATTCAGAAAAATGCTGCTGTTGAAACAAAAGGGGCTACTCAGAAAAAATCTCCAGACTCGTCTAAATCTGATAACCTCACAAAACGTCTACAAAAGAACGATACAAGTGCCTTTGAGGAACTCATGGGTGGCTGGCTCGAAGACGGAAAAGTTTAAAAATTTAATTTTAGTTAACTAATCGGTGTTCGCCGAAGTTAAAAAATAAAAAGAAAAGGAAAAATAAAAATATGGCTGTAGGTGGATACGTATATACCTATCCTGACGTAGCACGACGTGAGTCACTGCTTGACGCTATGAACATGCTTGAACCAACTGATACTCAGTTGCTAAGCGGTATCATGCAGGGTCCAGCAAACAACACGCTGCACGAATGGACAATCGACACTCTTGAAGCAGTAGGCGACAACGCCCAAGCTGAAGGTGCCGACGCTCCTGCTGACGCTTCTAACGACCCAACCCGTCCTCAGAACGTCACTCAAATCCTTAGTAAAACTGCTAAGGTCACTGGTTCTGCAAACGCAGATAACCTCAAAAGGGTTTCTGGCAAACGCATGAGCCGTGAGTTAGTTAAGAAAATGAAGGCTCTGAAAAACGACACTGAGCTCGCTTTCATTCGTGGAACGATTGCTTCTGGTGTTGCTTCTAACAGTGCTGCTTCTGCTCGTCGCCTTCGTGGTGTTAAGAGCTGGATCACGACTAACGCTTCAAACTACTCAGGTGTATCCCTGACCGAGACTATCTTAAACGATATTTTCGAGGCTCAGTGGAACCAAGGTGCTAACGCTGACTCTGTTTACACTTCTATGAAGGGTAAACGACGTGTCTCTAGCTTCACCGCTGGTGCTACTAAGCAAGTTGACCTCAAGGACCGTCGTCTGATCCTTGCCGTTGATGTTTACCAATCAGACGCTGCAAAGATGGTTAAACTGTTCCCACACCGTCACGTGACTCGTTCAGGTGACTACGGAACGACTGCTACTCCTGGCTTTGACTTGCTATCGCTTGTTGAAGACACTTGGGGTGCTGCCTTTTACCGTCGTCCATTTACCAAAGACCTTGCTGAAACTGGTGACTTCACCGCTAAGCAACTTATCCAAGAAGTTACTCTTGAGTCTCGCAACCAGCTTGCAAACGCTCAAGGTACAGTATTCTTCTAAGATACCTTTGGTTCTTGCCTAGAGCCCCTTCGGGGGTTCAGGGGAGGAAAACAAATGGACTTAACGCCCGAACAACGACAAAAATACCTTAAAGCAATAGAAAAGATCGAGAACACGCCACGTCCAGAGAAATGGCGTCTCATCCGTAAGCTCACACTTGAGCTAAAGCCTTGGTATGCTCCACTGGAAACTGAACACTCAGAAGCCTGTAAAGAGCTCCGAACCAAGAATGAGAATAAATATGCGTCTAGCAAGTCTGGAACCATGCGTAACACAATGAAACTCTTTGGACCAGTATACAACTCTATGACCAAACTCGACCCTGAATTAGCGGTTGAAATGAGTGGACGCAACAAAGGTTTGGAAGAAAAAATTGGGAAGCAACTATATGACGCTTTCCCTGAATATAGAATAGCAAGGCTTTACTAATGACAATCAATCAATCAGACATTCTCACAACTCTCGCTTATCTGCTTGGAGAACGCTCCGTCAATGCTACGACGAGTGCACCCCGTGCAGATTTTGTTCAACAGACTCTAGTAGAAGCATACCAAGCTTATCCTTGGCGTTTTGCACGTGCTAACGCTACCCTTACCATCTCTAACGGTATTGCTACTCTCCCAACGAATTACGACGACTCCCAACTTGCCCACGTCAAATTCAACAATGGAGTAGAGACTGAACTTGATTTAGTTGACCCAGACGACGCAGAAGACCTCTCGCAGGGTGATCGTGCTGCTTGGATTGAAACCGTAGCCGATGATGTATTTGTCATTAGAACTAAGGACGCTGATGTAACAACTGCCTTAGTCCGATACCAGAAAAAGCCACCAGTACTTGACAGTGCTGGAACTGTTGTTACGCCATACCCAAACAAAATGACTATCGCTCTCGGTGCCCGGCGATACGTTAAACTTGGGCAAAACCCAGACGCTGACATTTCTCAGGACGAAAAGATTTTCCAGAATAAGCTTTCACAAGACATTGCCTTCCAACAGGTTAACTCACCACGTAAGCGTCGCAAAACCGCACAGTCACAATCAGGATCGAATACAGGAGACTTCTAATGAGCCGACGCAGTAATACTGACATTCCGGCTAAGAAGGTCAAACCGCCACAAAGGCTTGTGGTTATGAACCCGTCTAAGGGACTAAATAACTTAGTCTCTCCTTCACTTATTGACAATAAAGAATTCTCCGACATGCAGAACATGGAGTATGACGAAGGCGGTGTTATCCGCAAACGTGCTGGATATGTTGCTGCCGGAAACTCTCTAACCGCCGCTAGAGGGCTTGGTACCTTCTCCACTGAGTCATCTAACTATATGGTGACAATCGACGGCACACAGCTTAAATATCGCACTACTGGTAACTGGTCAACTGCTACAGGGGACACGTTCACCGCAGGAAAAGACACGGCGTTTACTCAAGCTCGCCTTAAACTGTTCATTTGGAACGGTCAAGATGGTGGTGCCTACTTTGACGGATCAGCCGTTACACGACCCGGAACCATGCCAAAAGCTAAGTTCTCTGTTTACTACCAGAACAAGCACATTGCCGCAGGTGTGGACGGACAACCATCACGGCTGTTTATCTCTAACCTAACTAACGCCGCTGACTTTACTGTTACTACTGGTGGTACTCAACCACAACCTGACTCAACGAACGACTCTGAAAACGGCAACCCTAACGTACCGGGTGCAACTGTATTCGCTGGAACCCCAGCCCTCACAGAAGCTAACGTACTTGACATTCGTAAAAACGATGGTGATAAAATCACCGCCCTTGGTGTATTCCAAGACGTACTTATTGTTTTCAAAGAACGCTCGATCTTCCAAGTCACGTTCGACAGTTCGGGCAACCCAACCGTCACCCCCGTTACTTACGCTACTGGCTGTGTATCTCACAAGTCTGTAGTCAACATCGAAAACGACATTAGCTTTATGAGTCGTGAGGGACACCGTGTTCTTGGTAACGAGCCGCAGTTCTTTACTGCCATCCGTACACAGGTTTTGAGTATTCGTATTCAGCCGTCAATGGACGCAATTAACAAACAGTACTACAGTCGCTGCAATGGTATCTATTTCGATAACAAATACATCCTTGCTTATCCCGTAGGTAGTTCCGCAATTAGCAAGACTATGACGTATGATCGTCGTTTCCAAGCCTATTCCCTGTGGACAAACTTTAACGCCCAAGCAATGGTTCGCTACATTGATAGCCAAAACAACGAAGACCTGTATTTCCTAGATGATGGTGGTACGCAAGTATACAAGCGTGTTACGGGTACCTATAACGACAACGGTGCCGCAATCGAAGCTTACATTGTTTCAAAAGCACAAGACCTTGGCAACCCTGATATTACTAAATTCTGGGTAGACCTTCGTCTTATCTTCCGTCGTCTGTCTGGACAAATAACCTTTACAGTTTACCAAGATGATGGTGTAACAGTAGGTAGTGCCGTGATCGGTACAATCTCGTCTCGTGGTATGGGACTAAACATGTTAGGAACCGTTATTTTGGGTCTTGACGGTGAGGCTCCCTCCACTTCGAGTACTGCTAGTTTCATTGATAACCCCCAGTCTATCGGATTAAATCTAGATAGCCGTACCATAAAATACAAAATTTACAATAACCGTATTGACGAGAACTTTGTGCTCCTCGGTACGATCTATGCTTATTATCCGAAATCACACTACGTCTTTGACTCTAGTGCTAAAATTTACCTCTAGACTTTTGACGGGTTTTGTGATACAATATATGAAAACAATGCGTCTTAAATGAATACAAACACTCAGAAATTAAAACAAAGGAATTAAACTAATATGTTTCCAAGTTACATGCTCCAAGGAGGTTCGTCTTCTCTCCTTCAGGGTGGTAGCACGGCTCCAATCCAAGGTAGTTCTCCTACTATCCAAGGCTCAAGCCCTAACCTACAACCTACTTACAATCCACAGGGCGGTGGTGGTGCTACTCTCGGTGCCTCTACTGGTACACAGGGTCTGGTCAATACAGCTCCTACACTGACCGCTGAACAAGTTGCTGCACAACAAGCCGCTGCTGCTGAAGCACAACGCCAAGCGAAAGTACGATCACTCCGTGGTGAAGTTACTAATATCGCTAACTCTATTAAAGACATCTTCAACAGCCGTTACGGTCTAGTTGACGCTGGTGCACAAGAACAGACTGGTAAACTGAATGGTCGCTTCGCTACTGAAAGTGGTGACATTACTCAGCAAGTCGAAGGTGAAAACCAGAAGCTTGGTGCCGCACACGCCGCTGGTGGTAGCTTCGATAGCTCTTACCGTGGTAACAATGTTGATACCGTTACTCACGCTGGTGAAAACCAAATTCGTGACCTTGGTACTGAATTACAAGATAACCTCGCTAAAATCGCTTCTTGGGTTGCTACTCAGAAGGGTGGATTTGACGCTGAAAAATCTGGTATGGACTCTATTGTTGGTCGCCTTGGTGAAACTGATGATGTTGGTGAACTTACTAGCCTTCGTTCGCAACTTGACGCACGTATCGCACAGCTCCGTGGTGGACAAGCTGAATACAACACGAACGCTCAAAACAAGGGTGCTCTTGAAGGTATCGCTCCATCTAGCCAACGTACACAACAACTTAAAACTACTCTTAGCCAAATCGTTGCAGGTAATGCCGATCCTAAGATGAAATCTGCTATCGCCGGACAACTCATCCAGAGTGCAGGACTAAGCCCAGAAGACGCTCAATCACTACTTAGTGGCGTTAACTCAGAAATCCAGAAACAAGCAGAAACCACAGCCTAAAGGAGGCTCTAATGGACTTGAACGATCCACGACGCCGACTACAGGTGCTTAACAACGTAAGCCCTAGTATTCGGATTGCTTCACAGCCACAACAAAAACTGACTGTAGCAAAAGCCCCAACTCAACCAACACCGCAAATTAGTATTGCCCAGCCGAAGCAGTACAACATTTCGGTACCAAAAAATCCTAATCCTGCCCCACAGGTCCCTCAATACTCAAACAAGTTCAAGGGTTTGAAGAATGAAGGCACTGAGACGAAGAAACTCTTTGGCTTAGATGTGGGTAGGTTTATGGGTGACTACGGCAAGATTACAAAGCTATCTGCCGGACGTGACTACGAGTCCGACTCTGACTCCTTCCTTAAAAGCTATGATGAACTTGGTGACGATGTACGACGTATCTATGTTAACGACGTTATCAAGAAAGCTAAAGAAGGCGATCAGGTCGCACTTAACACTGCCAAGGTCCTTAACGACAATGGTAAATTAACTGGTACCTTCGGGGACTTCCTAGAGGCTGCAAACAACAAAGCCTTCGGTTGGACTATGAATGGTGCTAACTTTGGTCATCAAAAAGACGTACAAGAACAGCTCGACAACTTCACCGCCGGACAAATTGGTAAAGAATTTGACCCAATCACAGTAGGTACAGACATCGGTCTTACTATAGCTGGTGGTGCTGGTGCCGCTAAATTACTAAGTAAAATCCCTGCCGCACAGCGTATTATTGCTGCTGGTAGCACGGGTTCAAAAGTCCTGCCATTCCTCGCCGACTCACTCGGTGGTGGTTTAACTCAGGAAGCAATCAGCCAAGCCCGTGGACGTGATACTAGTCTCGTTCAGGACTTAGCGACTGGTACCGCTATCGACGCAGGTGCAAACCTCGTCTTTAAGGGTGCTGGTAAATTCACAAACCTGTTCCGTCAGGGTGAGAAATCAGCAAGTGTCGTAGATGACATTATAAAAGAAGCTGACCCTGCTCGTATTCAACAGGTCATGAAAATCGACAATAACCTTGCAAATTATCTGGCACAGGAAACTAACCCAGACACTGTTAAAGAGGTGCTCCGTCAAATGGAGTTGGACCCAAACATCCAGCTTCCAGACGAAGTACGTAAACGACTTGAGGAAGAAGGTATCTCTGCCGTCCGTAAGAAAGACAACAAATACGGTGCAGAATATGACCCTAACGACGCTTCCATTAACTTCAAAGATCAGTCGTTCGCTACTGATGAAAATACATATCACGAACTTGGACACCACATCTTCAAGAACAAGCTTACTCCAGAGGAACAAGCTCTGTTTAAGGGAACTGGTGAGGCAAGCCAAAAGGCTGCTGGTCGTGAGGGCTACACCCAAGCTGATATAGATAGCGAAGACTTCTCTGACTACATGCAAAAAGCTCTAACCGGGCGTATTAAAGAGGTTCCAGAAGAACTCCGTCCTGTTATTGCTAAATATGCTAAAACCGCTGCTAATGAAGCAGAAGACCTCGGTATTGCTGGTGCCAAAGCTACAGACGTACCTACAACAGATTTTAAGACGAAAGTCAACTCTAAGGTCAACCAAGAACTATTCGACGAAGGACTTGTTTCTGGCAAGATATTTGAAAAGAATATCAACGACTTGAAGCTTGGTCCAAATACCGACCCGACTGAAACTCCTGACATGGCTCAAGTAGCCAAATACATTGATGACATCTCCAACGGTAAACCAATCGACCCCGTGATCGTGGAACGTGGTCCGAACGGTGAGTTATTAGTAGACGACGGCAAGCACCGCCTTGAGGCTCTCAAAGCACTCGGTATAGAGGATGTTCCCGTTATCGAAAAAGGTGCTAAATCTGCTGTTCCAACGCCGGAACAAGCCGTTGGTGATGTTGCTAAGGCACAAACTGGTGTTTCTGACGCTGCACCAGATGGCTCCGTAAAAACGACCTCACCAGAAGACGCAGGAACGACTTTTGCCAACCAACTTGATACATCTACCGAAAATGGGGCAAGTACGCTCAAAACGGCTCCTAGCCCTACTCTGGGCGTTTCTCCACAAAAGGCTGAAGAAATCGTACCAAATGCCGATGATGAGACAAAACGTGCCGTTCAGGAAGTCCTAGACAACCTAAATGGTGCTCAAAAGAACTTTGACGACGCTGCTAAAATCCGAACACAACAAAAGGCTGCTCGTATCAATGCCGCCGATGGTGCTTTCCAAAGTGCAGGTGGTGGTGAAGCTGGTGTACGTGCTAAACTTGGTGCCCTTAAAGGCAAATACGCTGAGTCTGGCTTTAACCCAATTACAGCTTCTGAAAGTACACAGAACACTATCCTTAATGATATTGAAAGCTCTAGCCTCCGATCATTCGAGAAATTGAACCTCCAGAACGCTATGCGTAAAATCTGGGGTGCTACTGACGGTAAGCCAACGCCGGGTGAAATCAACATGATCCGCAAATACTTTGGCGAAGATGGCGACCAAATGGCTAAAGCTATTGAAGACGCAGTTGCAGAAGACCCTAAAACATGGCGTGATAAGATTGTTGACATTGCTGGTGTGCCACGTGCTGCTATGGCAAGCTTCGACTTCTCTATGGGACTCCGACAGGGTGGACAGGTTGCTGTTCGTAACTTCCCTGATTGGGTAAACGCAAACAAAGAGTCGATTAAATACGTTAAAAACGCTGACTACTTCAAGTCTGAAATGAAGCGTATTGCTGACGATGACGCTTACGAGACTATTGTTGACAAGCTTGGTGTCCGACTTCCAGCCGTTGAAGGTAACTCCGACGAAATCATGGCAAGTGCACACATACTTGAAAAAGTACCTGTATATGGTAGGGGTATTGAAGCCTCTGACCGTGCTTACTCTGGTGGTCTTACGAAACTCCGTTACAACATTGCTAAGAAATGGATTGACTCACTTGGTGGTCCAGACGAAGCATTGAAAAACCTTTCTGAAAAAGAACTCCGTGACATAGGTGAAGTGATTAACACTTCTACTGGTTCGGGTGGTAAAAAGGGTGGATTTACTGAAAAGAACATGCAGACGCTGGCAACTACTCTATTTGCACCTCGTCTGTGGGCTTCTCGTCTGAACGCTATTAACCCTGCTTACTACGCTCGTCTGAGCCCTATCGCTCGACGCCGGGCTATTGAGAACATGGCTTCCTTCCTTGGGGCTGCTGGTGCAGTCGTAGGGCTTGCTGAAGCCTCTGGTGCTGACGTAGAAATGGACCCACGAAGTTCTGACTTCATGAAGATCAAGACGGGTAACACTCGCTTTGACATCTTCGGTGGTCTACAGCAAAACGTCGTATTCTTTGCCCGTATGATTACTGGTGAGAAGAAAAACAGCTCTACTGGTGAAATCCAGACAATGGGTGAAGGCTTTGGACAACCAAACCGCCTTGACTTAGCACAAGATATGTTGCAAAACAAGCTAAACCCTCTGTTGGGTTATGCTGCACGTATGCTCCAGTCTAGCGACGGTGACACTGGCAACCCTAATGACCGCAAAGACCGCTTCGGTGAGGACATCAACGTAGCACAGGAAACAGGCAAACTGGTTACTCCACTTGGTATACAGGGACTTGTAGACACTTACAATGACACTGGTGACGTAGGTAAATCTCTAGCTATGAATGTGCCTAACTTCTTCGGTATCGGAACACAGACTTACGGTGAAACTGCTACTAAAGACCAAAAGACTGACTCTAACGGTAAGATCGCCTTTGGTGGCAAAATCCAAGATAATATGGTCCTCGACAACGAAGGAAACGTATTTATGGACGAAAAGAACCGTCCTGTCAAGGTTAAATTTGACAAAGACGCCTCTGAAGTTGAGAAGAAAGCCGCACTTAAAAAGGCTGCAAATGAAGCTTACACTAAGAAGGCTAAGTCACTCCTCTCGCAAGAAGACGCCGACCTGTACGCTACTGGACAAGCTGACCCTAATTCCCTCGATCAGGCTCAAAAAGACAAGTTTGACCAAATCAAGAAATGGGTTAGTGACTACGGTAAGAGCGTCGATGTTCCTAAGAGTGTCAAATCTGACGCCGCTAAGAACTTCTACGCTAAATACAACACTATGACTAAGAAGGATCAGGAAAACTGGCTGAAAGAGTCACCAGATGAAAACGCTAAGACCGTTGCTGCTGAACTTAACAAACAGCGTGTCAAGGGTCTACCTGAATACAAGCCTTCTAACTACCTTTCTAAGGAATACGCAGAGTACGAAAAAGACCTGCTTGAACACCCAGAATATACCAATATCGACAAGCAAAACAAGGCTCGTGCCTTCCAGTCTAAAGCCTACAAGTACAACTACTCCGAGGACCAACGTGACATCTTCAATGAAGGTGGAAGCTCCGACCTCAAGAGTCTGATTGATGACGGACAGATAAGTAAAGAAGACCTCGCTGCTGCAATCAAGCTTGACGATGAACTATACAACTCTGGCTTGACTGGTTCGCTGAAATTCTCCAAGAAATTCCGCAATACCTATGGTTACGCTACTCCCGGCAAGGCTGGAAGTGGTGGTGGCTCCGGCGGTTCTGGTGGATCAGGAAGCGGTGAGTCCAAACGAGCTTACCTATCAGCATACGTCAATAGTGGTGCTGAAGGCTCTAAAAAAGAGGCTCCTCAGTTCTCTAGCAAGCGACGTACTACTGGTATCAGCTTCAAGGATGTAAGCACTCCAAAGAAATCTAATAGCAAAAAAGTGACTATCAATTTGTAACAAAATATGTTATAATAGAGATAATCCAAAAGGACAAAAACAAACATGGCAACTCGACTCAATCCCTCTAACTTCGGTTATCAGAACTTTTATTCATCTACGTTAACAGGTGATATTACTTCTGGTACCCTGACAATCGGACTGGCGACAGTTCCAACCCCTACCTCTGGTATCTTAATTATAGAACCAGACTCAACATCAAACCGTGAGGTGATCGTATACACCTCTAAAGGTGCTTCGACTATCACTTGTCCTTCTGATGGTCGTGGTTACTCTGGTACGACTCCTGCTGCCCACTTGACGGGCTCTACGGTCATTATGGCACCTGTTGATAAATGGTTCACTGCTCTCGCAAGTGGCGAACTCTCAACCGATCCTATCCGTACTGAAGGTTGGTTCGACTTTGTGGCTTCTGGTCTTGTCTGGTCTGGTGACTCTTACGGCTCTACACGTAACGCCTCGATGACATCGGGAGTAATATACATCAATGGTCGCCGCCTAACAGCCGCTGTAGTAACGTCGCGCTCATTCACCGCTTCTAAAGACACTTACATCGACGCTTCTGACAATGGTGATGGTACAGCACTGCTCACCTACACAGAAGTAGCTAACAACGCCGCAAGCCCTGCTTTAGCCGCCAACAGTGTTCGTATCGGTATTATCATTACTGGTGCTTCAAACATTGCTAACGCCGGATCGGTTAACCAAGGGCAAGAAGACAAGGTGCTTCCTATCGCTTCTTCTGTGGCTTACTCAGTCACGGACTCGCTAGGTAACTTAATCTGTCCTCGTGACCCACTACGTAAGATCATTGGCTACCGACAAACCTTTACAACTACTTCACACACTACGGCAACACCAATCCAGGTTACGGGTCTAAGTGCTCCTGTAATAGTGCCTACGGGTCGTAAAATTCGAGTCTCCATCGGATGTTTCTATGTCACTAACAGTGGTGCAGGAACTTACACGGAACTTACGCTGTGGGAAGGTGCTGTAGCCTCTGGTACCAAACGATCACAAAGCACCCAACAGTTTAACACTAACACCTCATTAGCTACACAAACTAACTTCGCAATGTATACCCCAACCTCTACTAACATTACGTTAAATGCAGGAATAAATATCGCTGGTGGTGGTACAGGACAGGTTGCTGCCCAAGCGGGTGTACAGCCGATTTATTTGCTGGTTGAACTTATATAAGGGAATGGAAGATGGCGACAAAAACAGAAATTGAAAGGCTCTCTGTGGTAGAAACCAAAGTAGACGGCATTGCAGAAGATGTCAAGGATATTAAAACTACCTTGAACACCGAAGTCACTGCTATAAACACTAAAATTGACAACTTGGACAATAAGTATGCTGCCAAGTGGGTACAGAGTGCCGTCGCTTTCGTCGTGGGTATCATAGTTTCCGCTGTTCTTGTAGCCTTGATCGCCCTCGTAGTAATCAAACCCGGCACAACCGCCAACAACCCAACAACGTCAAGCACGACGACAACCACTACCCCAACAGGTTCAACATCTCAAACGTCCACTAAAGACGGTTCGAGCCCTGAAGTGGACAATCCTAATGCGACTGATACGCAAACAAGTAACGGAGGCGTTGATATAAACGTCCCAAAAGTAACACCCTAACGGAGGAAATAAATGAGTACACTCAAAAATATAACTGGATTTTACCCAGCCGACCCAAGTAACTACACACCGGGTCGTGCTGCACCTATTCGTGCATTTACGGTCCACCACTCTGCTGGCTTCGAGGAAACTCTACGCTACCTGTGGGCAAACCCTAATCGTAACGCTTCGAGCACCTTCTATGTAAGTGGCTCTGTTCGTGAACAGTACGTACATATTGAAGATACACCTTGGACCAACGCTAACTTTGACAGTAACAGCGAAAGCCTGACCTGTGAGGTTCGTGGTGACTGGCGTAACGGATACTTCGACCAAGCAACACTCAACAACCTGACAGAAGTTATGTACCAGTGTCTAAAACTATACCCTAACCTCATCCTGAACTTCCACCAAGACGTTGCACGTGTCTTTACTGAATGTCCTGCCGACCTGAAGCACAAGGGGTACGCTCTGGACTGCTGGAACAAGGCTAAGAACCGTATTGCAGTCGAAAACCAAGCTGCACAACAACCTGCCGGACTCCGTGTTGATATACCTGATAAAAAGGTTGTATTGATCCGTGACGCTAACGTGTGGGATATGAGCTTCACTAGCTTTGCAAACGCTAAGGCTGTAACTGCTCTCAAGGCTGGAACTGTCATTGACGTGGCTGGTGTCTACGACCACCCATTAAGCTCTACTGACTACTACCTGTCGAAATACTCATGGGACCGTGGTCTTAATAACGGTATAAGCAAGGCTGACTGTATAGATTACGTCGAACCTGCACCCGTTCCTGTACCAACCCCTACTCCTACCCCAACACCAGTCCCTACACCTCCTGTTGAGCCTCCAAAAGAGGGTCCGGGTGAAGTACCTCCACTGCCTGTTGACCCTGAAGGAAATCCACTTGAAAAGCGTGTTACTGCTCTCGAAGCATTAGTACAAAAGATAGTAGACTTCTTGTCAAGTATTTTCACTAACTTTAAGAAATAAGGAAAATAAAATGAACAGAAACTTACGTGATATAGCTGTCCGAGCTGTCAAAACCTTTGCTGCTACCTTCATCGGTGTAGTTATTGGATCAGCTCTCGGTGTACCTGCTGGTGCATTACTGCTGACTGCTGGTATAACTGGTGTTGTAGCTGGTATTCTAGCCTTCATCACCAACCTATTCAACGTCTCACCTACGAGCATACCGGGTCGTGCTGCTATGACCTTCGTACAGGCTTTTGGGGCGGCTCTAGTGGCTACTGGCTTCGTGATTAACCAGATCACGCTTGTAGCGGCTTTAAGTGCTGCTGTGACGGCTACAATCAACTATGTAAAAGAAGCACACTAACATGAAGGGCGAGTGTCCTAACCCTCGTCCCGATTGTAAGTATGCAGAACTTGGTGGGTGTTTTAGCGACACTCACCATTTGTTTTATCCCCGACGAGATTACAGAACTCCTACTGAAAGGGACTTCCGTGAACTCCCAGAGAATAAAGAACAGTTGTGCCGTGATGAACACGATGAAAGACACGCTACAGAATTGCCCCCAAGCAAGCCATCTAGGGTTGAAATGATCGGTGCTATCGCTACATATAGTGCCTCACAGAGACGGGCGTCTTGACTTTTAAGCACAAGTGTGATACCCTGCAAGTAGCATAAATCAAACAAAAATGCAAAAAAGAAAAGAGAAAACTCCCAATGGCAAAAACATTACTATATGATTTGGAGACGAGCTATCTTGTCACCAAGGAGAAAAAGTGGGGATTGTACGACGATCACCCTATCGAGCGTGAGATAGTAGAAGACATGCAAATACTATGCTTCGCCTACAAGTGGCTAGGTGAAGATGAAATACACATTGTGTCACAAGATGACTTACCGGGCTATGTTCCGGGCGTAAATAACGACTTTATGGTGGTAGCAAGCTTGTGGAAACTGTTTGGTGAAGCAGATATTGTTATTGCACACAATGGCGATCAGTTCGACCAGAAGAAGACGAACGCACGTATCGCTATACACGGCTTTGATCCACCGTCTAACTACTTCCAAGTTGATACTAAAAAGGTAGCTAAACGATATTTTGGCTTTTCTAGCAATAAGCTGTCAGACCTAGCTATAGCACTCGGACTGGACCACAAAGCAGACGCTGGTGGTATTAAGACTTGGGACGGCTGTCTAGCTGGTGATCCTGACTCATGGGCTCACATGAAGGAATATAACATACAAGATGTGAACGTACTTGAGCAAGTATATCTTCGCTTACGTCCTTGGATGGTTAACCACCCCAATCTTGGTCTTATCGACCACTCTAACCCCGATCACTGTGAAAACTGTGGTGGCAGTAGCCTACAAAAAAGAGGCACCCGGTACACTAACCGACGCCGTTACCACCGCCTACGTTGTAATAACTGTGGACACTGGCAAAAAGGTCAACTAATTAAGTCTTGACTTTTTATACCGCTTGTGCTACACTGCAACTAGTCCAGTTCGTACCTTCCTCAAGTCTCTTTAACAAACAAAAACCCTCCCAAAACTCCCTCACACATTCTTGGGCTCCTCGCAGTCCCAAGCTAATCTCTCCGCTTTCCTAGTACGCTATAGCTGGCAGCAGAAAAGAAGCAAAACAAAAACAAACACTTTCTTAAAAGAGCTATCGGGCTCTAAAAACAAAAGTGGTAAGAGCCCCTCGGAATACGCCGGGGGGTTTTAGTTTTATATTGACTTTTCAACCCTGTTATGCTACAATGCAATCAAAGGTAAAAAATAAAAATGGAAAACTCCCCTGAACCTATAATCGAACTAAACCTTAACGGTGAAAGGTTCGAGGCTACACGGGACAACACCACTTTATTTCAATTCTTCGGACGGTTAGCTATCTACAACCACATCTTCCTCGAAATGGGTGAAGATGAAACACAGCCCTATGGTGCGTATATCTTCTCAGATCACCCGACGTACCCTAACCTAGAAGAACTTATCGTTGCTCACGAGTTTCCTCAGCACCTTGCTCTACGTGAAGTAGGACAGTGTGACGTAGACGCTTGGGAACGACACAATTTTGACGATCTAAAAGCCGCTGATGGCGTCCCAGAGGAGTGGACCAATGGAACGGCTTGACGATACCCGTGAAGAACTAATGCACCGCCGGAATAATGGCGTTGAAGTATTTCTTTATTGGTACCGTACACACAATGTACTATCAATCTTATTAAACGACGAACAGGCACAACCACCCGTCCACACGGAGTTCTTTGTACCCAATGACAAAGGCGTAGAGGCGTTTAACCACCCTTACGTATGGCTCCCAGATGGAACGGATCGAGCTTGAAAATCTAGTTGACGACCTCTTTGAACGGTCAGACAAGCGTGTACATGAGATTATGCACCGTATAGCTCGTCTTGCCTGTGAAAAAGAAATCGAGGGGCTCTCGCAGATACCCCCCGTTTCAGTTTCTATAGATGGCGATGAATGTGTAGCACCTTCCTCGTAGGTGTGAAAAACTCCCATAAATCACACCAAGCTACTCATCTCCATAAAACCCTTTCACAGTAGGGCAACTCTAATCTTATCAAGCTACCGCTTCTTTGTCAAGCCCTATTTTACGAGCTAGTTTAATTTCTTGTTGTTCTAGAAAGCGGCGTCTTTGTGGTTTACTCCATCGTTTATTCATACTTTCCTCCTTTCACCCCTGTATGTTACCACTAGCGTAATGGGAGGACAGTAATATATTTCACATTCTAGCAGTTAATTTAACCACAAGCAAGCATAAAAATAAGACCCCTGTTAGGGGGTCATATCAAAGAATTCATCGTATGCTTGGGACTTGGACCATTTGTATCTTTTTCTCCAGTCCTCGATCAGCATATTGAAAAATTCTATATCGAATACCTTTACTTCCTTACCCTTCCACTTGAGAGTCGCCGGGTTAAAGTAGAAGTCAAGAACTTGTATCTTCTTTGGGGGCTTTGTAGGTTTCGACGAACTTATACCACTCGGATATAGCGGTAGCGAGCTCGGTGTCCTCGATGTAAAAAAGTCGCTGATGAAAGTTCGAGTCGTATTCATCTGTGTAATTTGCTTTATCGTGGAGGGACAGTGCATTGAACAGTAGCTGCCCGAACCGCATGTCTTGGTTGTGGTGTCTTGCGTGTGAGACAAGCTCAATGAGGAAGGCTGCATACATTACGCTTTCCCTGCCACATAGTCTAGGATTGATTTAACCGTAGCCTTCAGGCGTGACGCCTCGACCATGTAGTTATCACGATCACGACTGAGTGTGCTAATAGTGTTACGGTTGTGTAAACAGCTCTCACATAGGGTGTAAGCCCCTACTTTCTTGCTGCATGGTTCACAAGGCATGTATTCTTCCATTATTCTTCATCCTCTATTACTAAACGACAGTATATGCACTCTCCGTGCTGTACGACGTGCTCACAGGGCATTTCAGCCCTCTGGACGACTATGGATAGCTCTGTGGCTCCACCGCCCGTTAGAGGGTCCCTACGCCAGCGTTCCTTATATTCTTTCTCGATCTGGTTTAAGAACGTGATAACATTCTCGTCACTAGCCGCAAAACCTAAAACGTACTTGTAGGCATTTATAACGTCTTCTGCCCAGAAATCGTGTATCTGACGCTCCTCGACGAATTCAGCCGGGTATACCTTGTCATCATCTGGGAACTTCACACCGTAGTAATGAGGTGCAAAGTAGTCATCTATCCAACGTGCTAAAGCGTACTTACCAGTGTTAGGGTGCTTGGTTATTTTTGCGTAACTAGACATTAGAAATCTCCTTCCGCTACTTGAAGTACTTTAAGACCCTGCTCACGCCACATCTTTACTACTCGGTCACGATCATCAAGCACGAAACGGACGTTGAAGCGTGGCTTAATCATGTCTTCGTAGATGTTCTTCTTAATTACAGTGTCATCTAACTTATTTCCCTTTTCGTCAACTAAAGTATGGTCACGCATATAGAACTCGTCGAAAGGAATGTTGTTGTCTGCAAGCCATTTGAGCGTTTCTTCTTTACAGGTGTCGTCACGTCCAGAAACGATAATGATGTATGTGTCTGGGGTTTCAAACATGATGTCACGCTGTGCATAGCGTCGTACAAGGGCTGCTACATCTTCATCTACAATATCTGTACCAACTTTCGTGTAGTCGTATGGGCTCCTGCCGTTCATGTGGGCTAGAGTACCGTCGATGTCTACAATGATACAGTTTGGTAGGTCTGGGTTATATGGAGGCTTCACGTAGTCCTTAATGACGGCTTTAGGTTTAACGAATGACTTGTACATTGATCGTATTGCCGTCTCTGGGACAGGATTGACTCGCTGTGCGTTTCGGATAATGCAAGTAGCCAGAGGCACATCAAGGAAACTCTTAATTTCAAATATAGCCCCCGTCTCCCCTGCAATCTCAGATAGCCGCTTTTCGTGGTTCGGTGTGAGGTTGGTGTCATCGACAATAACATCATTGCCAAGTAGCAAATAATGCTTAACGATAAAATCACGAACCGCCAGAACATTTTTTTCATTTTGTTTACTCCATACGCTGTTATCTATCATGGCTCGAAGGTCGTCTTTGTTGACACGCTTTGTGCGTCCACCAGAGGCTATAACCTGTTCTTTTGCCCATGTAGATTTGCCGGAAGCTGGTAGCCCCCTAGTCATTATTAGTTTCATATATGCTCCTTACTACATGCTCAACCACGTTAACTGTGATAGCATTTCCACATTGTTTGTATCTTTGTGAGTCTGATCCTAACGTCCAGCCATCAGGAAAGCCCTGTAGCCTTTCACACTCTGTTGGGGTTAATCTACGGATACGTACACCATCGAAGGTCCCAACGTCACCAGAAGTATTCAGTGTTTGCGCGGCTTCTTTTTGGACACGTCCTCTGCGAGTAGTAGAACCTGCTGCTCCAATGTTGATACCGTCACCAACTTCAGCTTCTTCGTAACCTGTTTTTGTAGCTGATACGACTCTTATGAATGGTTGTCTGTTACCGCCCTGCATAGTGTTGAGGGTTGGACTGATACCTTCGTCTGAGTAGACTCGATCATTTGAATGTACTGGTTTGTTTATCTGTATTAAGTCCCAAGCGTGTTTTTTACTTAGACTACCTTGCCCCCCTGTTCGGATGGTGTTAGAGACAGTAGCTTCTTGATTGCTTGCTCTGAGAGGAAATACTTGGGGTCTACGTTCTCCTCTAAGATTTCCGATAAGGTAGACACGTTCTCGGTTTTGTGGGACACCATAGTTCTTGGAATTATGTATGCTCCATGAAATGTCGTACCCTGTGTCGGTGAGAATTTCAAGTATTGCCGCGAAAGTTTTTCCGCCTTCGTGACTAAGTAAACCTTTGACGTTTTCAAGAACAAAATGTCTGGGTCTTTTGTCTCTGAGAACCCTAACGACATCAAATATGAGCGTACCTCGGGTGTCTTCAAATCCAGCTCGCTTACCGGCGAGTGAAAATGCTTGGCAAGGGAACCCTCCAACCAAGAGATCAAAGTCTGGAAGCTCTGCGGTGTTAATTTTTGTTGCGTCTCCATAGTTTTTTATTTCCTTACCAAAGCGGTGTTCAAATGTTTGTATTGCGTATTTATCAATTTCAGAGTATCCAACGCAATGAGCGTCTTGGAGGCTAAGCGAAATACCACGCTCAAAGCCCCCGATACCCGTAAACATTGAGAAGTACTTCATCACGCCTTGACAATCAGTCCAATTAGTGTTGCTATACCCCATACTAACCAGAAGCTTACGTTGACGTTGCAAGCCGCCAGAATTAGCCATACTAACCCTGCTGGTATAAAGGCGATCAAAGCCATTACTGCTGCGGTGAACAGTGCGACAAACGCCAGTACTGAAAAGATTATTAGTAGTCTCATGTTTATTTTCCTTCTTCTTCCATGTCCACCGCTTCTTCGTCGAGCATTTTTGTCTCGTGCTCAAGGAACTTAGGACTTTTTGCTTTTAATATATACGGTGACATACCATCGACCCTGATACATACGCCTTCATCAACTGGACTTGCGTCATCAAGCTCAACCGCTTGTGGATAACCGTCTTCACGGAACTTCTTGTCGATGAACCATTGAACGATTTCAGGCTGTGTAGGCATAGGACCGCTGTAAAGCTCTGGGACCGTCTTTAGACCACGATCATGACAGAACTCTTGCACTTGCTCCCATGAGAGGTCTACAACGTACCCTTTAGCGTTAATGAACGCCACACGGTAAATGTAAAGGTCACGGGTGCCTTGTGGGACTTTGTATGTGTAGTTCTTCTGGATTGGACCACCTTCTGGTGTGTAACCGATCAACTCTCCGTAGAGTAGGAAGTTTTCAGGAATAAGACCCTCAAGCTTCTTGCCTTCCTCGGTCCAGATGTCAGTGCTGTAGAAGTGGTTTTGGTTAGGGTTGTTGATGTCCTTAATAACCTTACGGCTACCGAACACGTAGTCCATTTCCGTATCTTTGACTTGTACCCCGGCTAGTTTAGCTGCCCGGTCACGAATAGTAAGCTTACGGTTAACAACTGTATGCCCGACTCGGATTGAAGTACCATGAAGCTTCTGTGTGATGTAAACCCAACGAGTGTTAGGTATAACCTCTGAGTTACGGAAGTAGTTATCCGTGTCATAGTGCTCTGGAAGGAACTTTTTGTCGATCCTTGGGATTGGTTTGTGTTTGTTTTTTTCAAGGCGTGTCTCCTTTACAGTACGCTTGAGTACGTATTTTTTACAAATAGGGTGGTCAAGTAGCTGGTCAAATGTGTCGCCTTCTTTCAGATCGTCAAGCTTCAGCCCTTTAATGTAGGAGAGACTTTCGATTGGTAGAAAGAGACAATCGCTTCGATGTCCTCTGAGCCTAATTGCCCGAATTCGTCGATTATCACCGAGGTAGCCTTTAGCCCCTTGGTCCTTGTTGAGATTTCCGTGGTCGTGGAGATTATTTTCAAATGCAAATTCTTCGCTAAGCTGCGTCTCTGCTGGGAAGTAAATCCCCTTAGTACCGACCTCGGTGCCAACACTAACAATGGCTTGGGAACCGAATATAGTCGTTCCAACAATACGGTCTGAGCCTTCGAGGGGGTGAACTTCTTTAAGGGTGACGATGGTTGCTGCATAGTTTTCGTTTTCTGGTGTTAAAAGTTTCATTAGAAAGGTATCTCCTGCTTTTGTTTTGTTTTTACAAATTCAGCGGCGTTTATGTTGAACATCACGGCTGCTGCGTGGTCCTCATCATTTTCACCAGTGATCCACTGTACAAAGTGCCGGAAAGCAGAAGCTTTGAAGCGTTCTAGTTCCTCATCAGTACTAGCTAACTGCCAGTTACGACGACCATACTTAGCTGCTCCACGTTCCATGAGCTTAGCCCAACGTGTAAGCATTTGCTCACTGTATGGCATATCAGTTAATAGTAATGAAAAATCAGGCTTGCCGTCTTGTATATCCCGGTGCATACCAGAGGAATACTCGACACGTTCGCCTGAGTCTTTCGTTTCATAATCCATATTTCTATTTCTCCATTTTTGTTTCCTAATAGGCAAACCAGTAAGCATGATTGCTTATAGCTAAATCACAATCTATGCTCGACCACAGTAGCTAACTATGATCTTGGAATTCTTCACGTTGCAGGGTTTGCGGTGACGTTTCCTAATCTGGGCTTTGACTATTTTCCAGTTGCCGTACCTTCGAGTGTTAACGCTCTTTCACGGTCTGACCTGCTTACCAGATTGCCTACTAAGTTGTTTTGTTAATTTTGAGAACTGGGAGTTTTCTCCTACCCCTGACTGTAGCACAAGCTCAATCAAAATGCAAGTGCTTTTTTCTCTAATACCAGTGGTTTATGTTCCAGAACGCAACGGCTTGTGAATAACCACCGTAACGCTGTGTGACATAGTTATACTGCCATTTAAGGGCTGTTACTGGATCATTCCAGTTAGGACCCAACTTTGAGCACGGAAGGGCTTGAGCGAGTCCACAGGCACCACCATTGGGGTTTACTGCGTCTGGCCGCCATCCACTTTCACGTGTCACGATACTATCTACTGCCCACCAGTCAGACTGAGGTATTCCAGCGGCTGCCATCCATGTTTCCTTATTACCACCACCTGTGTATGTCCTTTGGGGTGTAGAAGCTGGGGCTTCGGCTGCATACGCTACAGTTGACTGAGGCGTAGATCGTTTTGCTTGTAGAGCCTTTTCAGTTTCTTCAAGCTTCTTTTGTACTTCTTCAAGTTGCTTCTGTTTCTCTGCGTCCTGTTGGGCGTCGAGTGTCTTCTGATCCTGAAGTGTACGTTTAGTTTCTATGAGCTGATGTTGTGTGCTTTCTAATTCGACCCTCTGCTTAGCTTCAAGCGTGTGCGGTGCTAAATACTGTAAGTAAGTAACAGTGGCAATTATCACGATGACGAAAGCAAGTGCTAATTTTTTGAAGACTGGATTATCCAACTTCTTGCGGAAGGTTATTGGTTTTTTGTTTTTCATAGTATGCCCCAAAAGGGGCTTTTTTGACCTAACCATACCATTATACCATACTTTCGTGTGATTTAGAGTGTTTCTTTAACTAAGAAAGCAACACCGATAATAGTAATAGGGTAGGCTATGATCGGGTCTACACCACCAAGAAGGTGAAGCATACCTGCTGAAGCGAGGAGGGCAAGGGCGAACCGTGCAACCCACAGGCTTAAAAAGCTTACTACTGTTTCTATTTTTGTCATTTTCATTCTCCTTTTTTAGATTGTTTATGACGTTTGTTTGAAGATTAAGACTTGGGAGTTTTAACTTCTGAACAACATTATAGCAAAGCGTTAGTGCTTTGTCAATACTATTGGGGAGCGAAAATGCTTATAACAGAGGTATCTTTTTGTGGATTTGGGTCTTTTCCGGCTAGAATATCGTTTATTTTTCCACGATAATAGCGTCGTATATCTTCGAGTTCTTCACGGGTCCACTTTTTCGGACCTGCAATGGCTTCAAGATCATCAACGACATCTCTGCCATACTTTGCTTCCATTCCTCTAAAGTACCGCCGGGGATCACCATGTAAGAAACGGTTGCACTTGTGGCATTGGGCATTGATATTTCTCTCGTCAAAACGAGTTGAGGAGTAGGTCGTCGGTATAAAGTGACCGCCATCAAGCTTCTCAAAAGGGTGCCAGACTCCACATGATATACAGGTACTTCCACTGTCTCCAAAACAATCCCGTAGTCTTGCATATTTATTCGCCAGTTGTTGAACGGAGGCTTTTAACCTTGGAAGTGTTATAGTCTTCTTTGGTTTTTTGACCGCCTTTTTTACTGAGGGCTTTGTGTTCTTTTTCATCGAGTAGTGCAAATCCAGTTTTTCGGGATCGTTCCGGGTTTTTCCACGACTTACCACCGATGTTACGATAGAAGTCAGGGTCTTTTTTTAGTATTGTTTCACGGGCTTTTGCTGCCCCTTCTTTGTTACCTGCCATTGTGTAGTCTCCCCAATCGTCTGTTCTGACGTGCTACTTTCTTGACTTTACGCATTTTATGTGTGCTAGTATAGCCAAGTATCATACGCTGAATGTTTGTTAGACGACCCTTGAGCCTGTGCTTAGGTGCCATCTGAAACAACATCGTACCGTAGGCATAGTGCTGTCTTTGGAGTTTTATGTTCAGGTTATTCATTTTTGTTCTCAATCTTGTCGTCTACGACTGCACGGAGGGCTTGCAAAGTGCGAACTTCTCCCTGCTTCATTGCTGTTTCATCTATATCATTTGCGAGGTAGGCATAAAAGTCTCGGATGTATAGCATAAGCTTCATCTTTGCCTCTAGTGATCTACCTGCTGTTAGTATCCGCCAAGCGGCGGCAAGTTTTTGGGTTGCCATTGTGGGTCATCCTCTATCTTCCACGATCTTTGTGTTAATTGTACGGCTTCTGGTTCCAGTGGACGGGAACGGTTCTTCCTCATGTAAAAGTCAATCTTGTGCGTTTCTTTAGGGTCACGGAATACAAACGCTACCATATCAGATACTTGCTGAATACTTCGTGAGTTCTTAAAGCTGTGAAGGTCCGGGCGTATAATCTCTATTCCTTGGGCTGTGACTCGTGTTTGTGGGGTCACGTGGCTAAGTAATAGGACTGGTAGCTGGTGCTTCATAGCACAACGCTTGAAGTATTTCATTATCCGGGTAATAGCTGCTGCTGCATTGTCACCTATAGAGTCATCGAAGAAGTGCAAGTGGTCAACGACCACAAGACATACGTCTTCTTCTTTAGCTCGTTCCATCAAACGGTCAATGTCGGTGTAGTTGATGTCTAGCTGTGACTGGACCATGATACCTGCGTAGTCGTGGTCTTTACCTGCAAGGCTATAGAAACGCTGTACTGCCTGTTCGACGGTAAGCTCTAGATTTATGAACAATACGGGCTGTTGGGTACTCTTGTATGCGTTCTGTGCTATATTCATAGCCAAGATCGACTTACCGTGCCCCGTATCACCACCTAGAGTCATTATTTCCCCCGGTAGAAACGATCCCATGAGAGAGTCAATGCTATTGTAGCCTGTCGAGATACCAAGGTATTTGCCTTCGTTCTCGATGTACTTCATAGCGTCTTGCTCATGTATTGACAAGAACTCTATATCATTTACTGATACGTTTTCCTCTTGTGGATTTGCGAACAGGTCTTTGACGTTTGAGACGGGTTTTTTCGTCTGGGTGGGCTTCATAGTAGAGCTTAAACCTTTCTAAACTGTTCATTTTAGTATGACGATTTTTCAGAACTGGACTGGACCTTGAGGACTGACTGGATAGATGTACAAAGTCCGTCAACGTACTTCATATAGTTTTTAACACGTTCTGATCCTATCTTCATGTTAATAAGGTCGTCTTCCATGTCTAGCTTATCCATAGCGGCTGATTTGCTAATTGCTTTTTCGCCGGGCTTATGTGCTGTTAGGAAACTATCGAACCTTGCTGCTTTAGTTTTGCGATATATTGACTCTGACTCTGCAACCTTATCTACTAACTGGATCAATAGACCACGGATAAGTAGAAGGTTATTTGCTAGGGTGTTGGGGTCGGCTGGCTCAACCTGCCCATTGCGTCGGATGAATAACCTAGCCTGAAAGTTATCAAGCTGGGCTATAATCTCATCAGTTTCCACGAGGCGTTACCAATTTAGTTCCACCACCAAAGACTTCTTTGACAGTTTCGATTGGGTCTTTTGCTTCCTCTTGTGAGCCTTCAACAGGAACGTTCAGATCACCTTTTAAGTATAGTGCTTGTGCGTAAGCAAACGTAAGGTCTGCCCACTCTCGGTCCGTTAGTGTCTTCTCGAATACTAATGTGTTGACAAAGTTAGCGGCGTTGTTAAAACACATACCCTGTCGCATACCATCGGAGTTATCCTTGTATGGTGTACGTGCTGGGGCTGATGCCTTAGCGTCACCTTCTGGTGCTGCGTTAGGGTTCCACTCTTTGCGGATTTTCTTAAACTTGCCGTTTGAGATTTCACCATCAATTTCTTTGCCAATCTCGGGGGCTGATTTGAACCAGAGGGGGAAGGCTTGTTCTGACTCGTTGAACTGGACGTAAAACTCCTGTCCGAACTTTTCGTTAGCCTTGCCCGTAGGCATAGTGCTTTTTACTGTAAATGTTGACATTTTTGTGTTTTCCTGTTCTTATTAAACTACTAGCGTGTCGATAAGGTATGCAACTGCGTCATTGATTTCACGCTGCTTATACAAAGCTGTCTCGACGTGGTAGCCACGATCTGCACGTTCTTTGTTGTCTACCGGGTGTGGGTTAGATACAGGCTGTAACTTATCAGCGAGGACTCGTAGAAGTTCTGCTGTCTTATCTTGCTGGTCAAGCAACTGCGAGAGTGGTGACTGTTGTGCCACTCGTGCTTCACCGATTGTTTGAGGTCCGTCGTAATCCATTATTTTGCTCCTAGTGGGTCATTACCGTTTACATAAGTGAGTGCTACCCCTAGACGCATACGAGCGTCTTCAAGGTGTCGAACTGCTAATACTACTTCTTGAACTGCTGGTGGTACACAAGTTTCTTGTGCTTTTTGTGTGTCTCGGATCAAATCTGCGAGATCAACTCGTAAATCTGCGAGATTTTCAGCGTTCGGGGTTCCTTCTTCTGCACCAGTTGGGATACTGGTATCAACATTGTTGTTTTGTCCCATTATTTCTTACCTTTCTTAGCTTCTTCTAAATCTTTGATACGTTGCTCAAGTTTACCGAGTTTGGTCCACTTGTCGTCACCATCCTGCTTGTGTTCGTTGTAACCGTCTGAGTCTACGTGGTAGAACACACCGAGATATGTCTCAAGTGACTCGACACGTTTTGCTAGTGCGTTCTTGCGTTTAAATAGTTTCATTATTTTCTCCTAAGTTTGTTTACAATTAGTTTGCCTGTTTCCCAGATGATCTTACCTATCAAGTAGCCTGTTGCTGCTGCGATAGTCCAACCACAAAGGACGAATAGTAGTAATTCACTCATTATCTTTTACCGAACTTGTAATCCCACTCTTTTATGGTGTGATAGTTGTTAAAACAGCTTATGTATGCTCGTGCACAGTCTTGAGGGCTTGCACCGAATTCACTTGCCCATATAACTCTTGGTTCTCCTCCTTTTTTATCAAAGTTCGCTATAAACAGATCATCGACCCATTTACCTGTTCGCTCATATTCTGCTTGTGCTAGTCCACCAACCTGAAAGAAGTATTCGACTGATATACCGTCGGCGTTACTATCTGACCTGTTAGTAGACTTCCAGTCACCTATGCAATGCTTGCCGGACATGTGACCTCTAAAGTCGCCCTGTCCTGAGTAACCAAACATAAGTGAATAGACTAAGAATTCAAGCCCGTCTGCGTCGGGTGTGGGTTTAAAGAAGTTATCAAACATAGTAAAGCTATCCCACATACCCTGAACGTCAGGGGTAACAATAGGCAATGTCTTACGGTCTGATCGGTAGAATATCTCAATGCTAGAGTGTAGCCATGAGCCCAATTCTTTACCTTCTTTTGACTTCTCTTTGTACGCTGCCTTAGCTTGACTAAACCACGGATATAGTTTCTTAAACTTATAAGTAGACATCACCGGGCTATCCTTGCCCTTATCATTGACAAATCGCTCGTTTTCTTCCATAGCTTTCTTATCAATAAAGAACTGTGGTAGTTGTTCTACAATTTGCGGCTGATCGTGGAAGACCTCAACCATAGCCTCTACACCCATCTTTGCACCCCAAGGCGTTAAGAATGGCTTAGGAACAACCTCAAGCGGTGCCGTTGCTCCGTGTGTTGGTCGTGTGTCTGTGAATTGTCCATCTGCGAGTTTATGGGCAATAACATACGAGTGGGCTACATCGTCAAATTCAACACTGACAACTTGACCACCCGGGAACTTTAGTTCGGGCATTTTTTCTCCTGTTTTTATTTTGGTCCTACTAACTAAAAAGAGAGTAGTTTTTAACCTACTCTCAATATAGCACAAACGGTATGAAAAAGCAAGTGCTTTATTTACTTTTCCACAGGTAACAGGACATCTTCGCCACATGTTACTTTGAGGATTTTGTATGTACCGTCTTTGTTAACTTCTAGATCGAACTCGACTTCGTACAGTGCGTACATGAACTCATTTTGAGCCTTTTCGTCAAGTCCTAAGCTTTCGGCTGTATCTAAGTTTGACTCTTTGTCGCTGTGTAGATGGCGTGTAACCTTCATACTAGCCTAACTGTACATCAATCTTATCTGCTGCGTCTAGGAATGTGACATCTTGAGCGAGTACTTCGAGCTTACTACGCTTAACGCCGTCTGTTTCCCATGATCGGCTTTGAAGGCGTCCGTTTACTAGTGCCCGGCTGCCTGTGTCTAGGCGTTCCGCTACCTGATCCGCAAGCTTGCCCCATGCTACGATGTCAACGTAGTCTGTAGCCTCTTGCCACTGGTCCTGTGCGTCTTTGTATGATCGGTTCAGTGCTAGGCTGAATGATACAACGCTATTGCCGTTAGGCGTTTGCTTGACTTCCGGGCTGCGTGTTAGGTTGCCCATTACTATAACTTGGTTCAATGATTTTGCCATTACTTTTCTTCTTTCTCTTAGGTTGTTGCTTGTCTGGTTGCGTGAATACAAGCATTAGCACCAGACCGACTATTGCCATTATCAACATATTAGTTACCTTGCAATTCCTTTCCGTTTATGGTCTGCTGTGGGTTATAGGTCTTTACTTCTATAGTCCCGGCTGGCTGGATTTGCTGTGCTGTTGCTGCTGGCTGTAGCTGTTCCGCTTGGGATTGTGCCACTCTTTGATCTATTGCGGCGTTTACATACGCCCCGGTCCCTAGTGCTGTTACCAACACGGCGACCCAAATTGCTACTAATGTTTTCATAACTCGTCCTCCTTATAGACTTGTTCATCTTCAAACAGTGCATACATTGAGTGTAGTGACTTGTTTGAGTTGCTTGGATTGTTCTTGTATTCTTCCATCAATCGGGATATTTCTTCCCTGATCTCTTGAGTAATTACCATTATTTTAGCTTTCTCACCTCCTTTATTTCTGTTGCTTCGCCACATCCACAGTCACAGACTGGAAACAGTGCGTAGGCTCGTTTTGTGGCGTTCTCTAGCTTGTATGCGTTGACGAAGATAGGGCTTGCCCAATTCTCAAATGTGATTATGTATCGGTGCAGTTTCATTACTTTGCCTCCTTGTAGCTTACGCCGTAGAAAAGGGGCATAGTGTTGTCGAAGTAGTCAGTCATTGCGTCGTCGTTATCTTTACCAAACTGTGATAGGATGGCTTTGATCTTAGTATTGACAACCGTCAACATTTCTGGTTCTACTAGTCTTACATTGTAGTGTGGGCGTCCGTTAGGGAATTCGCTCACTGGTCGGCTCTCTAAGACGCCGGGACCGTCACCAATACCAGAACCGTCACTGTTTACGATATACTCGTAACGCTTGTCTAGTCCTATATTGTTAGTAGTGATCTCTACACGTGGACCACCATAACCACTGTCAGCCTTGCGTACTGATATTTTAAGACCGAATGGCTTAATATCACGCTTTAGACCTTCTTTTAATGCTTCACGTACAATGGCTGCGGCTTCTTTTGTGTGACCGTATCCGTATTCTGTAGTGTTCATATTAGTATGCTCCTTATAGCTTGGTTTACTTATTGCTTCGTCTGAGCTGATCGACTCGTGCTGCTTAATGTGCTTATTGCTTCGTGTCGTCGCTTTTGACTGAAATCATTTAAGCACGGATATATTTTTATGTCAACAATAAAATGTATAAAACTGTGGATAACTATTGAATAACAGGGGTGATTGCTATTGACTTTGTATATAGGTTTGTGGTATAATGTAAGTAGATAGAAAGAGAAAAACAACGGAAACACATACAAATGCCTATAAAGAACAATCAACGGGCGGATCGTGGCAAGAACAAAAAGACAGGTAATGCCCCGCAATTAACCGCCGAAGACAAGAACATCAGACTAGCTAAGCAACTTGGGATTAAGCCAAACACCAAAGCAATGGTAGACAAACTATTAGCTAATCCGGGTATGAGTCAAACACAAGCATATATAGAAACACATGAAACTAACAATAGAACAGTAGCCAAAAATGAGGCTTCTAAGCTATTGACAAAACCTAGCGTTATGATCTATAAGGCTTCAGCCGTTAAGAAGGCAAAGGAACGTGTGGTGTCATTGGTGGATAGTGACAACGAAAATATCGCACTAAAAGCAAGCCAAGACATCATAGATCGAACAGAAGGCAAAGCAGGACATAAAGATGACCAAGTGTCAAGGACTGTGCACGTATCACTTGATCTAACAGGGGTGAAGCTAGGCAATCACTACTTGACACCAGCCCAGATAGATGGGGATATATAGACCTTGTGTCGTACAACATATATTGTGCGACGTAAGATAACAGGGGTGAGGCTGATTTTGCATATTATATGTGTGCCGGGCTAGGTTGACCCACACCCCCAGAATTCATTGGGTCCCATCCACCCTAGTATAGAAAATCATGACCCCCATGTGTATACCCAACAAATAAAAAAGGTACCATATAAGCGTAGGTACCATACGCAAAAATAATTTCAATCAAAAAAATAGACCCCCCACAGGTGCAGGAGGGGTCCTTTTATATTATACTATTTGCCAATTACTTTTGAGAGTCTATGGAATGGATCATATTGTTCAGGTAACATATTCAGCAAGTGTAATGCTGTAGCCCCTATTGCAAGCCGTGTAAGCGTCGGATGGCGTTCTAAGGCTCTATCTACCCCCTCGCTTAGTAACTCGCCTTCAGGACATAGTATCTCATACGCTAGGACACCTGCTCCAATAGCAAGCCATCCATTCTTAGCCGATAAGAGGTTCCGGCGTTCCATCTTCTTCCTCTAAAGTAAACTGAGGATAGCAGATGTTATCCAGTATCAGCACGGTCCTACCTAAGAAAGTCCTAACCTCGAATAAAGTTAGCTGCCCTTCTAAGGATGATGGTTCCGGGCTTTTCTCCATACTAGGCTCGTGGTCGTCCGAGGTAGTCTTTATCAGCTACAGGAACGATAGGCTGGACACCTACAGGTATACGAGCGTTATAATCAGCCTGAGACTCGCCTTCTTTGCGTTGGATTTCTTCTGCTGAGTAGAAGCGTTCGCCAGGGTGTACGAACTCTTTAGGTTCCTCGACTGGCTTAGTGTCAGTCTTCTTACGGTTAAGAATACCCATTAGAGGTTGTTTCCTAAGTAGCTTTTAGTTGGTCCGGGCTGGACTGGTTGAGTGCCGGGACTGACACGGAGGTTGTAAGCTGCTTGTGTTTCAGCACCTTTATTAACGTCAGTACGACGAGCTGTTACAGGATCAGCAACGATAGCGTTGTTTGCTTCGCTGTGACTATCCAATATAAGACTTCGAGCGTTGTTAGGGTTCGTCGAAGCAGGGGTATATGTACTATTTTTAGGCATATAATTCTTTCTATTTGTTTTGTATGAAAGTTATAAATTTACGTATGATCTATAACTAGGACCCGGTATTTGTCAAGATCCGGTAACTTGGCTCGGGGCAATGATTTACTAAGCCGAGTCTGGGAGTTTTTGTATTGGTCCGAAGACCTCATGTGTGTTTTTGCGAAGTTAGGAAGGTGCCCTATCTTCTACTAATAAGTGTATCAAAAAGCTTGCGTTTTGTCAACCGTTTTCTTGATATTTAGCAGTACCTTTTTCTGATCTGTGGAAAAGTATTGCCATAGATAATTCTGGTGCGGTACGATATGCGACTTTTTCTTCCTCGGTTTATCTGCCACTGCTTTTTTATTCTGTGCTTTCGCCATGTTCTGTTACATCCTCGATGGGGTGAACACCTTGTGCACCCACTATTTTTTCTTATCACTTCAAATTTATACTGTCTGGTGGAGATGTCCGGTACTGCCCCGGAGTCCCAATAGTCTAGGCTATGGTCGATCATCTATTTCATCCCCATAATACAAAAGCCCCTACGAAAAAGTGGGGCTTAGGCGGAACACGTCAAATGCACGTGCTAGACTGTTCCTGAATTGTGTTAAAATGTTGCGATCTGTAATACATTGTAGCATACTTGTACGTAAATGTCAAGCATAAATGTACTTGAAAAAATAAGCGTTTTGTGCTAGTATTAGACACAGTATTTATGCGTTTAGAGTGCAAAATACCTTCCTCTCGCAGGAAACAAACATCTTCAACAGCGTGGTTTTTAGGAAGCCTCTCGATAAAAAAAACCTAAAACTCCCAACTTTGGCTAAATCGTCGCTCTGATCTCTAGGTATCATCGACGGCAAGTGAAGGGGCTCGCAGCCCGGATGGTCAAAGGCAAGACAAAAACTTTTAACAAACAAGGTTCACGGGCTACGCTCCTAGATAACCCCCCAGCGTAGAAGTAAGCGAAGTCAACCAATTTAAACATACCAGCTTACGCCTTGAGTATTTGTTAGACTAATTGAAGATCAAACTCCCGAATTATCCCCCGGTCTGGCGGTTGCTCTGCTTCCCCATTCCTTCACGGGATAAGAGGGGGGACTATGGGTTGATATACAAACTAAAACACAAAACAAAGGAAAAATCAAATGACAGTAAGTAGCCCAGTAGAAATCTACACCCGATCAACTTGTGCACCATGCAAGATGATGAAAGCATACATGACAAACAAAAACATCGACTATATCGAGAAAGATGTTGACTCTGATCCGTCGCTTATTGAAAAGGTTGTCGAGTTGTCCGGACGAATGATGGTTCCAGTGACTGTAGTGGGTGAGAAGGTAATCTCAGGTTTCAATATCGGTGCCTTGGTTAGTGCCCTCGAAGGCACCTCGGTTGACGCCCCTATCGACCCATCTGACGCTCTCGCTTGCGAAGGTTGTCAGTAAAAGCTTGCATAATCATAAAGGTTATGTTATAATGCAAGAGTCGTGATGGTCCTAGACCTTCGTGGCTTTTCTCCTGCCCCTGTCCCGTGACGGGGGTTTTCTCTCGCTGGGGTAGAGCAGTGGTCAGCTCGCCTGTCTCATAAGCAGGAGGTCGTAAGTTCAAATCTTACCCCCAGCACCATTTAGTACTTGACAAAACATAAGAAGTATGCTAGTATGTAAATACGATTTCTTTCCTAGTGTTCTTTGTCTATGCACTCTATAACGCTAATCGAAAAGTAAAACTAGGCGTCGCAAACCAAATATGAGTAATTTCAACCAACACCAACCGCAGAATTATGATCCACATTCCGATGGGGCTGGTGTTTAGCGTATTTAAACAAATAACAAAATTACTGTAAGCCCCCATCTGAGGGGCTTTTTATATATCTTGGTGTAGTGTAACGGTAACATGGGGGTCTTGGATACCTCAGTCGGTGGTTCAACTCCACTCACCTTGACCAAATAAGTTGTAGAGCAAAGGTTGCACGACGGTCTGTAAAACCGAAGGCGAAGGTTCGAGTCCTTCCTACTTCACCAATATGTCCATATAGTATAGCGGTTAATACGCTACCCTGTCACGGTAGTATCACGGGTTCAATTCCCGTTGTGGACGCCAAAATCGTATCATAGTGATACGAAAAACATATGTTGACGGTAGTGAAATGGTTATCACGTCAGGTTGTGGTCCTGAAGATGGGAGTTCAATCCTCCTCTGTCACCCCATAATGGATTGTAGCTCAATGGTAGAGCACCGCACTGTTAATGCGGCGGTTCTGGGTTCGACCCCATCCGAGAGAGCCAAAAAAGTACTTGACAAATCAACTCGCTTATGCTACTATGAAATGGACTACTCGCAAGGTAGTGTCGTTTTCACAATTTTGGTCGTTCAATAAGCTGGCTGCACGGCTAGGACCTTGTTATCTGCCCGTAAGGGCTGTGCCCGGAGTACCCGATAAGGGGAAAGGGATATATCGTAGAAATACAGATGATGAGCAATCTCCCTTCAACCCAAAAACTAACTAGACAATAAATTGGCTATTAGTGCAGAGGGAGATCATGTGAGTTACCCGAGAAATCGGAATTCTCACCCAGAATTGCCCTCCTTTTTAGAAGACTCTTAGCGGAGTCTTTTATTTTTGCCCACAATTACCCCTTGACATTTTGTCAAATCTGTGCTATACTGGTATCAAATCGAATAAAACAAAAATGTACTCGAAGCACTCGCTTCACAATGAAAAATGGCACTAATACTCCCAAATCCCCACCCCAAACAGGCTGAATTTCTCGCAGATACGCACCGCTACAAGGTGCTGAACTGGGGTCGTCGAACGGGAAAATCAGTAGCCGTCTGGGAAAAGGTAGTTTTGGAAGGTATGTTGCGTCAAGGGACGTACTATATCATTGCCCCTACCTACAAACAGGCTAAGTCTATTTACTGGCGTGACATTTGTAAGACGTATAAAGGCGACTTTATGACGTTTAACGAACAAGAACTATCTATCACGTTCGATCACTTGTCTGGAATGGAAATTGAGACTACTTCCGGCAAGCTTCTTATCAATCACGACCCAGAACTACCTCCTACTCGTATCGAATTAAAGGGTGCTGACAACCCTGACTCCCTCCGTGGTACTGGTATTTGTGGTGCAGTCATGGATGAGTACGCCTTCATGAGTGATGGTAAATATCTCTACGACACTATTGTTCGCCCGGCACTTGCAGACCGCAACGGTTGGGCTGTTTTCATTTCTACGCCTAATGGTATCCAGAACCACTTTTATGACCTTATTCAGAACGCAAAATTAGACCCGGACCGATACTTCTTCTCTCACGCTACCGCACTTGACAACCCATACTTCACAAACACCGAGTTTGAAGAAGCCCGATCTGAGTATGAAAAAGAAGGTAAGCTTGACCAGTTTAATCAGGAGTGGATGGCTGAGTTCGTCAACCCTACTCAGTTGGTTTATGCTGATTTTGACTACGATACCCACGTCTTTAACGACGTAAACCTGATCCCTCGTGAAGGAACACTCAATCTGTCTATCGACTTTGGTATGACAGACCCTACCGCCGCCATATTTATCCGTATTGACTATGCCGGGAACTGGTGGATTTTTGATGAGTTCTACAAACCAGATACCAAGCCGGACCAACTTGTAGAAATTCTCCGAGATAAGATGGGCTACGACATGTACACCCGTATCATCGGTGACTCCCGAGGTAAGTTCGAGATGGAGTTCTTACGTTCACGCCGCTTCCGCATTAGTCCATCAAAGAAGGGTGCTGACTCTATTTACGCAGGTATTAAAGAAGTCAGAGCACTGTTAGCAGTACGTGAAGGCACTGGTAAACCTAAGCTGTTTGTCCACGCCTCATGTAAAAACACCATTAAAGAATTCCAGAGGTATTCATTTGAACGCACATCAGATGGCACGATATTGAATACTCCAGAAGATGATTTTAACCACGCAATGGACGCAATTAGGTACATGGCGTTGGATAAAGCAAAACCAATTAAGAAAGAAAAAAGGAAACGAGACTATGACCCCGACACAGGACGAGCCCTCAACTAACCTTGAGCCGTATAAAACTTCGGATACACCATACGCTGCTTTCCTGCACTTCTCAGGTCATAAGCTTGTAGG